>Ga0081455_10002581_pt1 | contig 21482 bp, 17 predicted proteins | sample TabmetS3T2R1_FD_70207 | JGI IMG/M metagenome (GOLD analysis project Ga0081455, IMG submission 70207) | Tabebuia heterophylla rhizosphere microbial communities from the University of Puerto Rico - S3T2R1 | ecosystem: Host-associated > Plants > Roots > Rhizosphere ...
TTGCCGGGGCCGAAGTGGGGCGGGGTGGGTGGGCCGGTGAGCGGGTCGCGCTCGGGGTCCGGGGTGGGGGTTGGGCGGCCGAGGTTGAGCGGGGGTAGGTCCGCCGAGGAGGGGGCGCCACCGGGTGGCGGCGGGAACTGGCTGCCGGGTAAAGGTACGCCCGGGCCGGTACTGGGTGGGATGCCTCCGGGTGCGCCGTTCAGCGGCCCGCGCGGCGGCAGCACCGGCGGCGGGATGTTGTCCGGCGAGGCGGCGGCCCAGGGCAGCCCGGAGGCGACCGGTACGGACGCCTTGGGGCGCAGCGGCTCGCCGGCCAGCGCCCAACCGCACACGTCGCAGTACGTGGGGTCGGTCGAATCGTGCCCCTGCGGGCAGGTCGGCATCGCTGCTCCTCAGCCGTTCCGTACGCGGATGGTCCGGACCGAACCCACCGCGGCCTGCTCAGCCTCCACCTCGGCCACATCCGGCCTGAGCCGGACGGTGCCGCGTGAAGCGTCCACCACCTCGACAACGCGTGCCAACAATTTCACGGTGTCATCGTGTCCCGAGGCAACCGCCAGCCGGACGGCATGACCGAGCCGCTCGGTTGCCCGTTCGGCCCGCCCGGCCGCCCGCGCCGCGAGCCCGTCCTGGATGGCCTCGGCCAGCTCGACCTGCCCGGTGTAGTGCGCGACCTGCCGGTTGATCCGGGTGGACAGCTCAGGGTCATCGGTCCAGTACACCAGCACCGGCCGGGCCGGCAGCCGTTCATCCCCTACGGTGACACCCACCCGGGCGGCGACCAGCTCGTCGCCGAGCCGGCCGGCGGGCAGTTCCAGGCACAGGTGGTAGACGCGGGTCTCCGCGCCCCACGCCGCGGTGCGGTATTCGGTCTCCTTGGCGCTGACCAGCAGCGCATGCCCGGCCAGGTCCACCACCGAGGGGTAGACCTGCTTGAGGAACCGCACCCGCACCCCGCGCGGGGTCCACACCCGCAGGCGTACGTCCGCGGTGGCCTTGCCCATCACCGCCTCGGTCATCGCGCGGAACTCGGCCGGCAGCGAGGCCGGTTCGGTCAGCCCGCCGGCGCTGCCCAGCAACGCCTCGGCGACGGCCTGCAGCGGCTCGGCCACCCAGCCCTGGCCGACGCCGCGGCTGTCGCACACGAACCGGCCGGCGCACCGCTCCAGCACCGCCCGCAGATCCTCGGCGCTCTCGCCCTCGTTGCGCCCGTCGGTGAGCAGGATGCCGTACCGGATCGGTTCGAACCGCTCGGCCAGCAGCCGGTCGGCCAGGGTGAGCCAGGTGCTGATCGCGGTGCCGCCCTCGGCCGCGATGGTGCGGACCGCCGCCCTCGCCTCGGCGCGGGTACGGTCGGTGGCCAGCACCATGCGTTCGGTGGCGGGGTAGACCATCCGGGCGGTGTCGGTGCCGGCGACCACGGCGAAGGCCACGCCGTCGCGGACGGCGTTCACCGCGGCGGCCGTGGCCTGCTTGGCGGCGACCATCTTCGCGCCGTACATGGAGGTGGAGCAGTCGAGCATGATCACCTGGGCGGCCAGCGGGGCGCGCTGCCCGGCCGCCGCGCCGGTGCAGGTGACCGAGACCGCGGCGTCCATCACCGCCCCGCCGGCCGGCAGGTACTCGTTCTGGTCGACCTGCACCTCGAACCCGGTCACAGCTCCCCCGACGGTGGGTAGGCCAGCGCGGCGACGGTGATGTTGTCAGTACTGCCGGCGGCCAGCGCGCGCCGCAGCAGGTCGGCCACCAGCGGCGCCGGCGCGGCGGGACCGGCCAGCGCGAGGTCGGGCGGCTCCAGCGCCAGCCCGTCGCTGCACACCAGCACCATCCCGGGCTCCTCCGGCGCCAGCGCGGTGATCCGGGGGGCGGCGGCGCCCGCGTCCGCCCCGAGCCACCGCTCCAGCGCGTACGCCCGCGGCCGCGCGTACCGGGCATCGCCGCGCGGCACCCCCAGCGCCGCCAGCCGCCCGGCGGCCGTGTCGTCGATGGTGAGCCGGACCGGGGTGCCCGCGGTGGGCAGCCAGTACGCCGGGCTGTCGCCGATCCAGCCGATCACCACGGTCCCCGTTGCCACGATGGCGGAGACGTACGTACACGCCGGAGGGTTGACATCGCCGCTGCCGCCCTGCGCCGCCGCCGCGCGCGCCGCGGCAAGACCACCCGCTCGGGTGGCGACGGTGGCCGGCGCGCCCGCGGCCAGCGCCGCCAGCAGCGCCTCCATGCCGGCGGCCGCCGCGGCCCGCGCCGCCGCCTCGGGACGCTCCGATGTGGACACCCCGTCGCACACCACGGCGGCGCTCGCGGCACCCGCGGCACCGACGGCCAGGGCGTCCTCGTTGGCGGGCCGCCGGCCGGGATCGGTGACCCCGGCGACGGCGCCGAGGTCCAGCGCGCCGGACTCGACCAGCTGCCAGCGCACCGGCGGCGGGCCCAGGTCGTACCCGCACCGCTCGCACCAGCGCGCACCGGCCTCAGCCTGGCGCTGGCAGGCCGGGCAGGTCGACGGGGCGGTCACCGGTGCCATTACAGCAGTGTCCTCGGGCGTACCTGGTTGGCGCGGTCGACCAGCGCGGCCCGCTGCTCGGCGCTGGTGGCGACCTTGGCCAGGTCCCGGTAGGCGCGCTCCAGGCCGAGCCGCAGCTGCCGCTCGTCGAAGGCGTGGTCCAGTACGGTGCCGGCGCGGTCGGCGGCCGGGTCGGCGAGCACCCAGTCCAGCGCGGCGCTCAGCACCTCCACCGACATCCTGGCCTGCCGCTCCAGGTCCATCTGCAGCCGCTTCAGCCGGGCCGAGGCGTCCAGCAGCGCCGGTTTGGCCAGCGCCGCCGGGTCGAGCCGGGCGCGGATGGCCGCGACCTGGGCCGGTACGTGCTGGCTGGAGGTGTCCGGTACGCCGTCCAGCGCGGCCACCACGTCGACCCACCGGCCGCCGCGGCGCAGCACCCGGGCCAGCCCGAAGGCGGCGCTGACGTAGCCGGTGTCGGTACTCCACACCCGCCCGTACAGGGCTCCGGCCCGGGCGTCGTCGCCCTCCCACTCGGCCGCCGCGGCCAACGCCAGCTTCGGCGCCAGCTCGCCCGGCAGCTCGCCGTACACCTGGTCGAAGGCCTCCCGCGCGGCACCGGGCTGCCCGGCGGCCAGCGCGATCAGCCCGCGGTACCAGGCCACCCGCCAGTCCCACGGCTCGCTGCCGGCGTACGCGTCGAGGTCGGTACGCGCCCCGGCCAGGTCGCCGCCGGCCATCCGGGCGTCCACCAGCCGCAGCCGTACCTCGGGGCTGCGGACCGGCGCGGCCAGCAGCGCGTCGACCAGCTGGGCGGGCGCGGCGGCCCCGGAGGTGGCGACCAGGGCCGTACCCAGCGCGGTGCCGAGGCTGGCCAGGAAGCCGGCGCCCGGGTCGGCCAGGTCCACCTGCGGCCGGGGCAGCGCGGCGGCGACCGCCGGCCAGTCCGGCTCGGCCGCCTGCGGCACCGTACCGGCGTCGGTCCCGAACGCCCGCCGCTCCGGGGTGAACCGGGGCGAGGCGGCCGGCCGCGGCTGCCCGTCGGCGGCGGACAGGACCTCCAGCAGTACGCCGTACACCTGCTCGCGCATCTCCCCCGCGCTGCCGAACCGCCGCTCCGGATCGGGGTGGGTGGCCCGCCGCAGCAGCCGGGCGTAGGACTCCTCCCGGGCCAGCAGCGGTACGTCGTGGGCGTCGGGCAGCTGGTGCCGGTACCGCCCGGTGGCGTCGGGCAGGTCGAAGCTCAGCACGGCCAGGGTGCGGCCCACGGTGTACAGGTCGGTGGCCACGCCCGGCTGCGCGTGCGGGACGCGCTCCAGCTCCGGGGCCTGGAAGCCGGGCGTGCCGTACATGGCCTCCGGGTCGCCGCCGGCCGGCAGCACCGCGCCGAGGTCGATCAGCTTCACCTGGTCGCCGGCCTGCAGCACGTTGTCGGGTTTCAGGTCGCAGTAGACCAGGCCCTGGTCGTGCAGGTACTCCAGCGCCAGCAGGATCTCCAGCCCGTACGCCAGCACGGCCGGCAGCGGCAGCCGGCCCTTGCGGGTCAGCTCCCGCAGCGATCTGCCGCGCAGGTATTCCATCACCAGGTAGCCGACCTGGGAGCCGGTACGCCGGTCCGGGTGCTGGACGAAGTCGTGGATCTTGACGATGTTCGGGTGGTCGACCTGGACCAGGAAGCGGCGCTCGTTGACCGCGGCGGCCAGCGCGTCCGGGTCGCCGGTGTCGATCAGGCCCTTGAGCACGACGAACCGCTCGGCCACCTCGTCGCCCAGGTGGGTGTCGCGGGCCAGGTAGATCCAGCCGAGCCCGCCGTACGCGAGGCAGCCGAGGATGTCGTACTTGCCGACGCGGTCGCCGCGGCGCAGGCCCGGGGCGAAGTCGAACGGGGTCCGGTCGCGCGGGCAGAACCCGTCCAGCAGCGCCGGCTGGCCGGGGCGGGCGCGGCCGACCGGTTTGCCGCAGACCCGGCAGACCCGGCGGCCGACCGGGACGACGGGGTCCTTGAGGATCGCGGCGGAGGGCTCGGGTGCGGTCACGGCTGGTACGTCCACCAGGCCGGCGCCGACCCGGCGGCTGGTGTCGCGGCGGCCCGTACCCAGCCGTGCTGTGTTCCTGGAGCCGGTGGATCCGGTGGCTACCGGCTCGGGTTCGGGCGCCGGTGGCGGTGGGGGCGCTGGTGATGGGGGTGCTGGTGGTGGGGGTGCGAGGGTCGCCGGGGTGGACGGGTCGCGGAAGCCGCAGTCGTCGCAGAAGCCGTCCGGGGCGATGGTGCCGTCGCAACCGGGGCGGGTACAGGCGCTCACCCGGCCCTCCCCTGCCGCTCGGTCACCGCCTGCTGGTACGCCAGCACCGCGCGGGTCGCCGCCCGCAGGTCCGCCGGCCTGGTCCACAGCAGGTCCCGGGCGCGGGCGTACCGGGTGGCCACCTCCGGGTGCTCGCCGACCCCGAGCCGTACCGCCATGGCCAGGTAGATCCGCAGCCGCCCGCGCAGCTCCTCCCGCCGCTCGACCAGTCCCTGCGCCGCCTCCCGCGCCGCGGTCGCGGCCGACAGCGCGCCGGCCACCTCCGCGGACAGCGACGCCGGGTCGGCGCCCTCGCGCAGCCGGGCCCGCAGCGCCGCCACCCGCCCGGCCGGCGGCGGGAGGCCGACCTCGGCGATCCGGTCCACGGCCATCGCGTACGCCCGGGCCGCGGCCTCCTCGGCGGCCGCCAGCGCCACCAGCGCCACCTCCAGCGCGGCGCCATCCTCGCCGACCGTGCCCGCGCCCGCCGCGGGGTTGGGCGCCAGCGCCAGGTGCGCCGCCGACGCGCTGGCGCTGCAACTGGGCACCGGCTGGTTGCGCCGGCGCAACGTGGCCCGCAGTTCCCGGTACAGCGCGTCCAGGGTGAGCAGCGCCGGCCCGCCCGGGATGCCCTCGCGCAGCAGCCGCAGCAGCTCGCCGGTGAACAGGGTGTGCCGCTGCCCGGCCGGCGCCAGCGCCATCCGCGGCCCCTCGGTGGCGGCCAGGATGTAGGCCCCCTCCACCTCGACCTCGCCCAGCAGCGCGTCCGCCGCCGCGGCCATGCCCTGCTCGATGGCCCGCCCGCTGAAGCAGCAGTCCAGGATCAGCACCCGGGTGCCGGCCGTACTGTCCAGGAACACCTGCCGCACGTCCGCGCAGCGCAGCGCCGAGGTGCCCACGGTGTGCGGGCGGGTGCCGCGCAGCGCCAGGTACAGCTCGTTGCGGTTGGTCCAGGTGAGCCCGTGGCCGGCGTAGTAGACCAGCAGCGTGTCGCGGGCCTCGCCGGCCGCGGCCGCCAGCGCCTCCCCCACGGTGGCCGCGTCCGGCTCGTCGGCGAGCACGGTGACCGACCGCAGGCCGGTGCCCGCCGGGTCGGTGAGGACCGCGGCCAGGTCCTCGAGGTTGCCGCGGACCGCCGGCAGCGCGGGCAGGGACGGGTCGGTGTACCGGCTGGTGCCGATCAGCACCGCCCGGGACCGCTCCGGGTCGGGCAGCCGGGCCACTAGCTCGGCCCGTCCCGCAGCACCGGCAGTACGGTCCCGAGCAGGGCCTCGACCTCGCGGGAGCGTACGTCCAGCTCCACGCTGCGCCCGTCCGGCCCGCTGATCCGGATCCGTACCCGCTCGACGTCCTTGTCCCGGCGGGTGGTGAGCCAGGTGACCAGGGTGCCGGCCAGGACGCTGAGCATGCCGCCGGCCCCGACCGCGGCCACCAGGATGTCCCCGCCGCCCATGGTGTCCTTCGGCGGCGGCAGCCGGTCGCGGCGTACCCGGCCGCGCAGCGCGGACTCCCCGGCCAGCCACTCGTGCAGCGACGCCAGGTCCTGCGCGGGGTCGGCGCCGCCGACGACCTCGATGCGGGCATCCATGTCCAGCCTCCTCACCGGTACTCCGCGATGCGCGGCCACATGCCCACGGCGCTGGCGGCCGCGGCCAGCGCCATGATCGCGACGACGCCGGGGCCGACGCCGGACAGCGCTCCCCTGGCCCGGCCGGCGGCGCGGGCGAACCGGTCGCCGGCCTGGGCGGTGGCCGCGCCCAGGTGCTGGTCCACGCTGCTGGCCAGGCTGCCCGCGGTCGTACTGGCCGGCCCGGTGGCCAGCGCGACCGCGTCGGCGTAGTCGCCCGCGTCGTCCATCCGGCGCAGGTCGGCGTGCACCTCCCGCCACAGCCGGACCGTCGCCGCTGCCGCGCGTACCTCCGCCGCCGAGTCGGCCTCCGCGGTCCGCGCCGCCGCGGTCTCCAGCAGCCCGCCGGTGCCGCCGAGCCGTTCCATCGTCGCGGCGTACCGGCGTTCCAGGTCGGCGCCGTTGCCGCGGGCGACCAGGGTCAGCGCCTCGAAGGACCGGGCCTGCAGGCTGGCGATCCGGGCCTGCGCCAGCGCCTCGATCTGCTCGGTGCCGGTACGCCTGCTAGTGCCGGTGTCCACCGCGACCCGGACGCTGGCCACCGCGAGCCAGCCGACCGCGGCGACGGTGCCGGCGGTGGCGGCCAGCAGGCCGGGGTTGAGCAGCCGGTTGGTGGTCCGGGTCAGGTGCCGCTGGGCGGCGACCAGGGCGGCGGCGGCGAGTACGCCCGCGGCCAGGGCGAGCCAGGGCGGGGCGGAGCCGGCGTGCTGCGCGGCGGCCAGCCGGCCGGCCTCGAGCTGGTACAGCCGCTGCGCCGCGGGCAGCATCCGCTCGCGGGCCAGCGTCGAGGCCTCCCGCAGGTACGCGGCGCCCAGCGGCAGGCCCTGCCGGTTGTACGCCCGCGCGGTGTCGATCTTCCCGGCGTACACGGGCAGGTCCCCGGCCAGTTCGGCGACCGCCCCCGCCGCGTCGGCGCTGGCCCCCTGGGTGAGGGTGCTGAGCGCCGCGGCGGCCTGCGCGATGTCGGCGGCGTACCGCTGGCCGGCCTGCGGCGGCTCGGCCCCGGCGGCGAGGAAGGCGCCCGCGGCGGTGGCGTCGGCGTCGGACAGCGACTGGTACGCGGTGACCGCGGCGACGCTGAGCCGGCTGCTGTTGCCGGTGGCCTCATCCAGCGCGGCGGCCCGGTCGCGGACGCTGAGGATGCCGAGCAGCCCGGTGCCGGCGGTGAGGGCGAGCAGGGCGACCAGGATGGCGGCCAGCCGGTCGGGCGTACGCCGGGCCCGCCGCCGTACCTCCTGGAGCACCGCCACCGTGGACGTCACCCCACAAACCTACGGAATCCCGGCGGGCGTTCCAGGGAGAAAGCAGCACTAATCGAGGTATTCGGCGCGCGGCGGCGACGGGACCGGGCCGAGCGCGGTCAGCCAGCGCCGGTAGATCGCGGTCCAGCGGCCGTCGGCGCGCATCCGCTCCAGCACCGCGTTCACGAACCGGACCAGGTCCGGCTGGTCCTTGGCGAACGCCAGCCCGTGCGGCTCGTCGGTGAACCGCGGGCCGACCATCCGCGTGGTCGGGTCCTGGGCCAGCAGCCCGATCAGGATGCTGTCGGTGGTGGAGATCGCGTCCACCTGGCCCTGCTGGAGCAGCACCAGGCAGTCGGTGAAGTCCGGCACCGCGACCGGCACCGGGCGGGCCGGGACCCGCGCGATCGTGGTGATCGAGGTGGTGTTGGCCGGCGCGCACACCTTCCGCCCGCCCAGGTCCTCGATCCGCCGGTACGGCGAGCCGCCCGGGACCAGCACCCGCTGCCCCGAGTCGAAGTAGTCGGTGCTGAAGGCGACCTGCTCCCGCCGCTCGCAGGTGATCGTCATCGAGTCGGCGACCAGGTCGACCTCGCCGCGCTGCAGCACCCCGATCCGGGTGCTGGCGTTCACCGCGCGGAACTGCACCCGGTCCGGGTCGCCGAAGATCGCCCGGGCGATCTCGCGCACGTAGTCGATGTCGTACCCGACCAGTTGCCCGCTCTGCCCGTCCCGGTAGCCGAACAGGTAGATGTTCTGGTCGACGCCCGCGATCAGCCGGCCGCGCTGCTGGATGCGGGCCATCGCCGACCCGGCCGGCATGTGCCCGGGTGCGGGCAGCTGGCTGGTGGGCCGCAGGCTCGCCCGGGTCCGGCAGGTGGCGGGCGTACCGGTGGCCTGCGGTACCGGCGCCGGATCCTGTACGCCCGGCGGCCGTACCGCCGCTGGTGCTGCTGTCTGCGCCGCGGGTGGCGCGGCGGTGCCGCAGCCGGCGCTGCTGGCCAGGACACACAGCAACGCCGCGGCGACGGCAGGTAACCCGCTCACCCGCCCGACCGTACCCCGCGGGGCCGCTGAGGTAGTGTGCTGCGCAGGTCGTACCGGTACCGGACCGTGCCCCAAGGACAAGGTCGATGATTCACAAGTTTTCGGTGCGGCCGGTCGCGGGCCGCACGCCGCCGCAGGTGGCGCACCTGCGCGACAGCCTCGGTCTGCCGGACCTGCTGGTCTGGACCGACTACTACGTCGAGTTCCCCGCCGCACCTGGCGCCGCCGACCTCGAGTTGGTGGCCGGCACGCTGTCCGACGGGGTCGAGTACGAGGTCGTGGTGGACCAGCCGCTGGACGCGCAGTCGGTCCAGGTTGCCCACAGGTCGGGCATCGTGGACAACGAGAGCGACTCGATGGTCGCGTTCTGCGCCTTCCTCGGCATCGAGGCCACCGCCGCCAAGGCCGCCATCACCTACCGCTCCGGCGCCGCTGGGCTGGCCGAGGTGGTGCGGGAGCGGTTCTGCAACCCGAACATCGAGGAGTTCCACGACGCCGAGCCGGCCTACACCAGCCTGCGGCCGGCCGGGGCGTACGAGCCGCCGCGGACCCTCGACCTGCTCGACCTGGACGACGAGGCGCTGACCCGCGTCGGGACCGCGGACGGGCGCAACCTCACCCTGGACAAGATGCGCCAGCTGGTGCACGCGCAGGCCAAGCTCGGCCTGCCGCACCTGACCGACGTGCTGCTGGAGGCGGCCGACGCGCGCTGGAGCGACCACTGCTCGCACACCACCTGGCGCTCGCACGGCAACCTGCTGCGGCGCCTGGTCGCGGCGGCCGAAGCCACCGCCAACCCGAACATCCTCAGCATGTTCCACGACAACGCCGGGGTGTGGGACTTCTACGACGGCTGGGCGCTGGCCATCAAAGCCGAGACGCACAACGGCCCGTCCGCGGTCTCGGCGTACTTCGGCCAGCTCACCAAGCTCGGCGGGGTCCTGCGCGACATCCTCGGCACCGGGCTCGGCGCCGACCCGATCGGCTGCTTCGAGTACACCGCGACCGGGGTGCCCGGCGACCCGGCGCCGCTGCCCGGGCGGCCCGACCCGCGGCACATCGCGGTCGAGACGGTCCGGGCCATCAAGGAGTACGGCAACACCTTCGGCGTACCGATGATGTGGTCGCGGATGGCCTTCCACCGGGCGTACGCCGCCAAGCCGTTCGCCCTCGGCGGCAGCGTCGGCCTGTTGCCGGCCGCAGCGGCCGCCCGCGGTACGCCCCGGCCCGGGGACGTGGTGGTGCTGATCGGCGGGCTGACCGGCAACGAGGGGATTCACGGCGCCTCGGCCAGCTCCGCGGGCGCGACCATGGACGAGGCCGCGGTGCAGATCGGGGCGCCGCTGGAGCAGGTGAAGTTCCGCAACGCCATCCTCGAACTACGCGACGCCGGCTGCCTGCGCGCGCTCACCGACGTCGGCGGCGCCGGGCTGAACAGCGCCGCCGGGGAGATCGGCGAGGCGTGCGGGATCTGGGTCAACACCGCGCTGGTGCAGCTGAAGACCTCGGCCCTGCCGATGTGGCGCATCCTGCTGTCGGAGTCGCAGGAACGGATGCTGCTCGCGGTGCCGCCGGAGCAGTGGGCGCGCGCGAAAGCCCTGTGCGAGCGGCATTTCGTCCGGGCCTCGGTGATCGGGCGGTTCGTGTCCACCGGGCGGTACACGGTCTTCCACGATCCGGCGATGGGCGAGGCGGGCGCGCTGGCCGCGGGTGGTGCCGAGCCGCCGGCGCACGGGGGCGACCTCGGTTTCGACATCCCGTACGAGCTGCTCGACTACGAACCCGCGGCCGTGCCGGTCGGTGCCGTGCCCGCCTCCTCCGCCGCCCCGGTCCCGCTGCCCGCGCTGCCGGCCGACCGCTTCCCCGGCGTGTTCGAGGCCGTGCTGGCCGACCCCGAGGTCGCCTCGCAGCTGTTCGCTGACAGCCAGTACGACAGCACGGTGCAGGGCAACAGCGTGTACGGCCCGCGCTTCGGGCGGCGGGTGCCGGTGCCGTCGGGGTACTGGGCCGCCACGCCCATCCCCGACTCGCCGGCCGCCGCGGTGCTCTCGACCGCCTTCAGCCCCTGGCTGTACGAGGTGCAGCCGGTGCGCGCGCTGCGGCAGATGTTCTGCAGGCTGCTGCTCGGGCAGGTGCTCGCCGGCGTACAGCTGCGCGACATCTGCGTGTGCGACAACTTCTACACCCCCCACCTGGTGCCGGACGCGGGCGAGTGGCTGGTCGCGCTGGTCGACGAACTTGCCGCGCTGGTCCGGCACTTCGGTACGCCGGTGATCTCCGGGAAGGACTCCTCCGCCGGGTCGACGCGGGTACCGGGCGGGGTGCTGTCGGTGCCGCACGGGGTGTTCCTCACCGCGCTCGGCAAGGTACCGGACGCGCCGTCGCTGCTGCCGGAGGCGTGGCAGGAGTCGGGCAACCTGCTGGTACGTCTTGGCCCGGAAACGCCGTCCGCTGCCGGGACCGTCGCGGGGCGTGTCCTCGGGGTCGGTGGCGGGTCTCTCGATGTGGTTGATCTGTCGGCGTACCTGGCTTTCCTGGAGTCGGTTGCCGCGCACCGGCATCTGTTCCGCAGCGGCGCGCTGATCGGTGCGGGTGGGGTGGCGGCGCGGCTGTTCACCAATGCGGTGGCCGGCGATCTGGGGGTGTCGCTGTCGCTGCTCGACTGGACCGAGCTGCTGGTCGAACACCGCTGCGGCGCGCTGGTCGAGGTCTCCGACGCCGGGTTGGCCGCGTTGCCGCCGGAGCTGCGGCCTGTTGTGGTCGGCCGGCTGACCGACCGTACCGGCGTCCGGGCGGGCTCGGCGGATCTGGTGAGCCCGGCCGCGGTGCGGGCGTGGGGCGGGAGTTTCGAGGAGGCGCTGGCATGACGCCGCGGGTGAACGTCCTGTACTTCCCCGGCACCAACTGCGACGACGAGACGATGCGCGCGTTCCGGTTGGTGGGGGGCGTACCGAGCATGGTGTTCCTGCGCGACCTGCTGACCGGCGCGGCCCGGCTGGACTCGGCCGACATCGTCTGCATTCCAGGGGGTTTCGCGTTCGGCGACCATCTCGGGGCCGGCTCGGTGGCGGCGGTGGCGCTGCGGACGGCCCTGCGGGAGCAGCTCGAGCGCTGCCGGGACCGGCTGATGCTGTGTATCTGCAACGGTTTCCAGATCGCCGTGCGGGCGGGGCTTTTCGGGTCCGGGGTCAGCCTCGGGGTGAACTCCTCGGGGACGTTCCTGGACCGGCCGGATCAGGTGCACGTGGTGGCCGAGGACGCCGACAGCCCGTGGTTGGCCGGGATGGGTGGGCAGGAGTTGGTTTTTCCCTGCGCGCACGGCGAGGGGCGCTTTGTCCACAATGGAGCGGACGGTGGGTGGCGGCGGGCGCTCAGCTACCCGGCGGAGGCCAACCCGGACGGGTCGATGGACGGGATTGCGGGGATCACCGATGCCACCGGGCGGGTGCTCGGGCTGATGGACCACCCCGAGCGGGCCATCCACCGGCCGGAGAACCTGGCCATCTTCGCCAACGGTGTGGCCGCCGCGCGCTGAACCTGTCCCCTGCTCTGTTGCCCGTTCGTCGTGTGGGTACAGAGCAGAGTGAGTGTGGAGGTTGCGATGCAGTACGCCGTGATGATCTACGCCTCGCCCGACCAGATCGACGGGCTGTCGGAGGCCGAGCGGGAGGCGGTGCTGGCCGACTACCAGGCGCTGGTCGCGGATGAGCGGTGCGTACAGGCCGTGCAGTTGCAGCCGGCCGAGACGGCGACCAGCGTACGGGTCGTGGGTGGGCGGATGCTGGCGACCGACGGGCCGTTCGCCGACACCAAGGAGGTGCTCGGCGGGTTGTGCCTGATCGAGGCTGCCAACCTGGACGAGGTGCTGGAGATGGCCGAGCGCATCCCGGCGGCGCGGCTCGGCGGTGTCGTGGAGGTCAGGCCGGTGGTGCCACGCTGAGTGCGCTGGAGGAGGTCTTCCGGGACGAGTGGGGCCGGGTGCTGGCCTCGCTCGTCGGGTACCTCGGCGACTTCGACAAGGCCGAGGACGCCGCGCAGGAGGCGTTCGCGATCGCCGCGCAACGGTGGCCGGATTCGGGTGTGCCGGCCAATCCTGGTGCGTGGTTGGTCACCACTGCCCGGAACCGGGCTATCGACCGGATCCGGCGCGAGCGGACCCTGGCGGAGAAGATCCAACTGCTGCCGGTGCCTGAGGCTGTGATGGATGAGTTCGACGAGGCTGTGATCAAGGACGAGCGGCTTGAGTTGATCTTCACTTGTTGCCATCCGGCGCTGCCGTTGGAGGGGCAGGTTGCGCTCACGTTGCGGGCGCTTGGGGGGTTGGAGACCGGGGAGATCGCTCGGGCTTTTCTGGTGTCGGAAGAGACGATGAAGCGGCGGCTGAGCCGCGCCAAGGCGAAGATCAAGGCTACCGGGATACCGTTCGCGGTGCCTGGGGCGCGGGTGTTGGCTGATCGGCTTGATGCTGTTCTTGCGGTTATCTACCTGATTTACAACGAGGGGTATCGGGGGCGGGTCGACCTTGGGGGTGAGGCGATCCGGTTGGGGCGGGTGCTGGCCGGGCTGATGCCGGATGAGGCTGAGGCGCATGGGTTGCTGGCGTTGATGACGATCCATCACGCTCGGCGGCGGGCCCGGTTTTCTGGGGAGGATCTGGTTCTGCTCGCGGATCAGGACCGGTCGCTGTGGAACATGGGTGAGATCGCGGCTGGGCGGGATGTGCTGGATCGGGCGTTGGGGTTGGGTGGGCGGGGGGCTTACGTCGTGCAGGCGGCGATTGCTTCGCTGCAGGCGATGTCGCCGGTTGACTGGGGGCAGGTGGCTGCGCTGTACGGGCGGTTGGTCGAGTTGACCGGGTCGGCTGTTGTCGAATTGAACCGGGCTGTTGCGGTGGCTCAGGCTGGGGATCCGGCTGGGGCGTTGCTTGCTGTTGAGTCTCTTGATCTGGACGGTTACCTGTACTTCCATTCGACTCGCGGGGAGTTGCTGCGGCGGCTGGGGCGTGATGGTGAGGCTCGGGCGGCTTACCGGCGGGCCTTGGAGTTGGCTACCTCTACGGCTGAGCGGCGGTTCCTGGAGCGGCGGCTTGAGTGACCCTGTCCCCTGGGGTGGGGTCTGTTCGTCGGTTGGGTATGAACACCTCTTATCCGGCTGGTACGTGGAAGGCTGATCCTGCGCACTCCGAGGTCGCCTTCGCGGTTCGGCATCTGATGCTCAGTAGGGTGCGTGGGCGGTTCACCGGCTACGACGTGACGATCGTGACTGGGGCGGAGCCTTCGGTCGTTGCCACCATCGACTTGGGGTCGGTGGACACTGGCTTGGAGGTACGGGACAAGCACCTACGTTCTGCCGACTATCTTGACGTGGCGACCTATCCGGCCATGATCTACCGGTCGACGGGGGTTCGTCAGGTTGCTGGTGGGTGGACGGTTGACGGGGAGTTGAGCCTTCATGACGTCACGCTTCCGGTGCCGCTGGCGGTTGAGGTTAACGGGTTCCGGCCGGATCCGTTTGGCGGGTATCGGGCTGGGTTCTCCGCTACTGCCCAGCTCAATCGGCGTGATTTTGGGATCGATCTCACCGTTCCGCTGGAGGCTGGGGGGATCGCTGTCGGGGAGATAGTGTCTGTTAGTCTGGAAATTCAGGCTGTACTTCAGGGATGATGGTTTGTATGGTGGACAATGAGGCTGTTTATCGGCGGTTTCATGATGCGGCGAACTCTGGGTCTGTGGAGGTTGCCTGGGCGGCTATTGACGAGGTTGTCGCGCCGGACATGATGTTTCATGGGGCTACTGAGGGGGTGGGGCGTGATATTCTGAAGGAGATTTGGGCTTCGCTGCTGGCGGCGTTTCCTGATATCCATGTTGCGGTCGAGGATATGATTGTCGTGGGCGATAAGGTTGTGTGTCGCAATAGGGTGACCGGGACTCATCGGGGTGAGTACCGTGGCGTTGCGGCTACCGGTAAGTCCATTGTCTACAATGAGATCTTCATATTCAGGTTTTCGGGTGGGCGGATCGTTGAGATCTGGGGTGTGGTGGACGTGTTCTCCCAGTTGCGGCAGCTGGGCGTTGTGTAATTGCATTGTGCGCACCCTTCTCTCGGAGAGGTGGGACAGAAAAGGTTTGAAAAAGCGTGAAAGGCGGCGGACAATGAATGTATGGACCACCCTGCCGAACGCCTGGACGTACTCTACGCGGAAATAGAACGCACCACCCGTGAAATAGCGGTGCTCCAGGCCGAACAGGTCCATCTACTCGCCGAATACAACGCCCTGTTCGCGGCCAGCCCCTTCTGTGATTTCGTCACCGACGAGATCGCGCTCGCGCTGCACTCCACACTGAACGCGGCGAACAAACGCCTCACCCTCGCCACCACCCTGGTCACCCGACTGCCCGGCACGCTGGCGGCGATGGAGGCCGGCGACCTGGACCTGCCACGGGCGGAGGCGATCGCTGAAGTCACCCGGCCGTTGAGCGATGAACTGGCCGGCGAAGTCGAAGACCAGGTGTTGGCCGGCGCGGTGCAGCAGAACCCGAACCAGGTCCGCCGCGCCGCAGCGAAGGCGGTGTTGCGGCTCGACCCCGAGGGTGCTGAGCAGCGACACGCCCGCCGCCGCGAAGACCGATACGTGGAAATCCTGCCCGCGGCCGAAGGAATGGCCGACCTTTACGCACTCTTGCCGGCGGAAGACGCCATGCGCATCAAGGTCCGGCTGGACGCCTACGCCAAAGCCCAGCCCAAATCAGACCCGCGGACGATGGACCAGCGCCGCACCGACGCGATGACCGACCTGCTCCTGGACAGGAACGTTGGTCCGATCACCACTACCGTCCGCGTGACCATGCCTGCGACGCTGCTCGCTACCGCCACCCACGCGGTCCTCACGTCGCCACACGAAGCGGCCCGGCCCTCCGGCAAGCCTCGCTCCACCAGCAGGACCAGCCACCCGAGGCACCCCCGCGCCACCGCGGCGACTCCGGCGCCGATTCCAGCCGCCACCGTCGTCTCGGCCGGCGAGGGAAGCCGTTCGGAGCCCTACCCGGCCGAGCTGGCCGGATACGGCGTGATCACCAGCAGCCAGGCCGTCACGCTGGCCGCCCATGACGCGACGTGGCGGCGGCTGCTCACCGACCCCGCCACGGGAGACCTGACCGAGGTCAGCAGACACCAGTACGCCCCGCCGGCAGCGCTCGCAGACCACGTCCGAGCGCGTGACCAGCGGTGCGTTTTCCCAGGCTGCTCGGTCGCGGCCGAAAAGTGCGACCTCGATCATCGAGTGCCGTACCCGCGCGGGGCAACCAGCGCGGAAAACCTCGCTGCCCTCTGCAGGCATCACCACCGCCTCAAGCACCGCGCCGGGTGGACACTCACCCGACGCCTCGACGGCGCACACGTCTGGACCAGCCCGCAGGAGCGTGACTACCTCAACCCCACGATCCCCCTCACCCCACCGGACCCGCCGCCACCTCCGCCACCTCCCCCGCCCGCACCACTGGTCGCGGTGGGCGACGATCCGCCGCCCTTCTGAACCCACTGAGGGCACACCGTCGGGATGTGGCCCGGATCGTTAGCGGGCTAGAGTTTGTGGATCAGCCCGGCGACACCACCACCTGGCCCCCGGTCCGGCTCCCCTGACCGCCCGGCGGCGGCGCCGGGCGGAGGAGCACGCATGGACCTTCCCTCCTTTCCCTACAGCCACCTGCACGGGATGGACGACACCTATCCCGAGTACGCCCGGCAGCGCGAGGCCGACCCGGTGCCGCTGGTACGCCTGACCTCCGGCGGGCAGGCGTACCTGGTCACCCGGTACGCCGATGTGCGGCGGGTGTTCAGCGACCCGGTCTTCAGCCGGGCCGCCGTCGCCCGGCCCGGCACGGCGGTGCTGACCGAGACCAGCCGGCTGCCGCACGTGATGCTCAACATGGACCCGCCGGACCACACCCGGCTGCGCCGGCTGGTGACCCGGGCCTTCACCACCGGCGCGGTGGAACGGCTGCGGCCGCGGGTGACCGAGATCGCGGACGGGCTGGTCGGGGAGCTGATCGCGCACGGGCCGCCGGTCGACTTCGTCGCCGCGTTCGCCACCGCGCTGCCGGCGCTGGTCATCTCCGACCTGCTGGGCGTGCCGGCGGCTGACCGGATCGCCGTGTGCGGCTGGGTGGACGTGATGCTGTCGACCGGGGCGTACACGCTGGAGGAGCACGCCGCGGCGATGGGCGAGCTGATGGCCTACCTGGACAAGCTGATCGCGGCCAAGCGCGCCGAGCCCGCCGGGGACCTGGTGAGCGACCTGATCGCCGCCCGCGACGAAGGTGACCGGCTGTCCGAGGCCGAGCTGTTCAACACCGTCTTCGTGCTGATCGCCGGCGGCTTCGAGACCACCGCCAGCCTGCTGGCCAACGCGCTGCTCACCCTGCACCGCCACCCCGACCAGTGGGCGCTGCTGCGGGACCGGCCGGAGCTGTTACCCCGCGCGGTCGACGAACTGCTGCGGTACGTACCGATCGCGTGGTCCAGCCTGGAACGGGTCGCCACCGCCGACACCGAACTGGCGGGCGTACCCATCCCCGCCGGCAGCACGGTCATCCCGATGACCTACTCGGCCAACCACGACACCGACCTCACCGCCGACGCCGACCGGCTGGACCTGACCCGTACGCCGCTGCCGCACATGGCCTTCGGCTACGGCATCCACCGCTGCGTCGGGGCGCCGCTGGCCCGGCTCGAGCTGCAGACGGCCTTCGGCATCCTGGCGCGCCGGCTGCCGAAGCTGCGGCCGGCCGTGCCGGAGCCGGCGCTCACCTGGAAGGCCGGGGTGATGACCGTCGGGCCGGTCGCGCTGCCGGTCCGGTGGTGAGCGCTGCGGCGGACGGCCCAGGCGGTGGAGGGCCGGCGGGGTGGCGGTGCAGGGTGAGCGCTACGGGCGGGTGCCGCGGACGGCCCAGGCGGTGGCGGGGAGGGGGAAGGGCGGGTCGGGCAGGCGCCGGGCGCACGCCTCCCGCAGGGTCGTACGGGCCTGCGCGCCGAGCGTGGCGACGTACGCGCCGGCCGGGCCGACGCCGAGGGTGAAGCGGTCCCACCAGCTGTCCAGGGAGTCGAAGGCGACCTCGACGGTCAGCCGGCCCGGCTCCACGCTGCCCCAGCCGGCGGCGGTGGCCAGCTCGGTGAGGCTGCCCTCGCGGCTGCCGGGCAGGTGCTCCTCCCCCGGCTGCGCCGGGTCGACCTCGCCCACGGCGTCCCAGAACAGCGACAGCGGGCCGGTGCCGCCGCCGGAGTGGTCCCAGACGCAGGCGGCCATCGTGCCGCCCGGCGCGGTGACCCGGGCCATCTCCCGCATGCCGGCCACCGGGTCGGCCATGAAGTGCACGACCAGTTGGGCCAGGGTCACCTCGAAGCTCGCATCCCCGTACGGCAGGTGTTCGGCGCTGCCCTGCCGCACCGCGAGGCCGGGCAGGCGGGCGGCCACCGCGGCCACGAACGGCGCCGACGGGTCGATGGCGGCGACGTTCGCGACGCCCAGGCGGCGGGCCAGCTCGGCGGTCAGCGCACCCGGGCCGCAGCCGACGTCAAGCGCCCGCTGGCCGGCGCCGACACCGGCGTAGTCGGCCAGCAGGACGGCCAGCGGCTCGGCGTACACGCCCATGAACGACCCATACGCGGCCGCGGGAACCTCGAAGCTCACAGCGCCAGACTGTCCCACACCACCGGTCAGTAACCGACGAGGCGGTGGTCGGAGGCCGCCGCCACCTCATCGGTCGCGGCGGCCGTGCGTTCGAAGCGGGCCGGCAACGTCGGCTGTACGGCCCCCCGGAGCGCGCCGCGCACCTCCAGGTCGGCCGCCTCCAGCGGGCGTACCGTCAGGTTCAGATCGGGAAGCCGCCGCAACGGACCGTGTCGGTGAAGCTCCACGGGGTCCAGTTGCCCTCCTGGTAGCGGAAGCCGTCGCAGTCGGTGCTCCAGTACCCGACCTCCGTGTGCCGGTCCGGTCCGGAGTAGAAGTAGGTCTGGCACTGGTAACCCTCGGCGCACGGCGCGATCGCCTGCGCGGGGGCGGCGGGTGTGGCCACGACGGCACCGAGGGCGAGGACAACGCAGCCGAGAAGGCGACGACGCATGGTGGGGATCCTTTCGCGGGGAGCTCGAAAACGAGCTTCGCGCACCCGCCCAATCGCCCGCAATCCCCCACAAGTCTCCACCTAAGATGCAATGTCATGGCAACCGTCGTGTTCGTGGACGAGACGACCGCTGGTGACCGCAACGAGGCGTGGCACCTGGAGATCTTCGAGGAGAGGTTGGCGCTGCGGGAGATCATCCGCCGGCGGGTGTTCCAGGAGGTGGCCGAGCACAACGCGGCCGGCGGCGGGGCGGTGTTCCGCGGCCTGGTGCAGCCCACCGGCGCCGAGCGCACGTTGAACTGTTACCAGATGGACGCGCCGCGCCGGGTCGACGCCGAGCAGCAGCTCGCCCGGGCGCTGGACGCCTTCCGGCGCAACGGTTTCGTCGTCCTGGTCGCCGACCGGCAGGTCGAGGACCTCGACGCGGTGGTGGAGCTGCGGCAGGGCAGCGAGATCACCTTCCTCAAGCTCGTACCGCTGGTGGGTGGCTGATGGGCGACTTCCTGGACCCGCTCCGCGAGGCCGCCGGGCGGGGCGACCTGGATGCCCTGGTCTCGCAGGTGATCCAGGTCGCGCCGGAGCTGGGCGGCCGGGAGTTCACCGGCCGCTCACCCCGCGGCCGCAGGCGGCTCGCCGAGTTCGTCGCGGATCTGCCGGAGCCGCTGCGCGTCCCGGCGGTGGTGGAGCTGTACGAGCGCGGCCGCGCCATCGACAGCATTGAGCACCGCAACGCCGTCCTGGACAAGTTCGACGCCATGGTCGAGATGCTGACCCGGGCGGAGCTGTCGGTGCCGGAAGCGCTGGCGCTGCTGGATCTTGCGGCCCGGTGCGTGTACTGGCCGAACGTCGAACTCACCGCGTTCGCCGCCGTCGTGGTGGACGCCGGGCAGGCGCTGCCGGGCGAGGTGATCGCGGTGCTGCGGCGCTCGGCGGGCGTGGAATACACCGTGGGCAGGCCGGAGGCGCGCGCGCTGCTGGCCCGCATCGACCTGCCCCCGGTCAACCCCGGCGAGGCGTGGGCGGACGCCGTCCTGGCGCAGCTTCCCGCGCTGGGCGAGCGGTGGCGGGCGATCCTTGCCCACGCCGCGACCGCCACCAGCGCCAAGCCGACGGCGAAGTGGGAGAAGCGGGCGTACGAACTGCTCGACGGGGTGGACGCCGCTGCCACCCTGCGCGGCTGGTTCGCCCGGGTCGGGGCGCCGCGGTCGTTCCCCCTGTACGAGCTGCGCTACTACCTGACCCCGAGCGAGCTGCTCGACCCGATCAACACCACTGTCCTCCGTGGACTGATGTGGCTGGCGGCGCTGCTGCCGGAGGATGCCGCCACCGCGCGCGAGCTGGGGTCCATTGTGGACATAGCGCTGCGCAGGGTGCCGGGGCTCGGGCCGCGCAACCCGAAGACCGCCAACGCCGCGGTGTACGCCCTGTCCCGGATGCCGGGCGAGGCGGCGCTGGCGCAGCTGGCCCGGCTGGTGGTGCGGGTGACCTACAAGGGCACGCTGAAGGAGCTGAACGCCGCGCTGGAGTCCCGGGCGGCGGCGCTGGGCATGACCCGCGAGGAGGTCGAGGAGCTGGCGGTGCCGGCGTACGGGCTGTCCACTGTGGGCAGTCGGGTGGACGCCTTCGGGGAGGCCAGCGCGGAGCTGCTGGTGACCGGCACGGCGACCTCGATCCAGTGGCGCAACGCCGCCGGCAGACCGGTGAAGGCGCCGCCGGCCGCGGTGAAGGCGGAGCATGGCGAGCAGCTTGCCGGCCTGCGCGCCGCGGCCAAGGACATCCAGCAGATGCTGTCGGCGCAGTCGGAGCGGCTGGACCGGCAGTTCCTGGCCCAGCGGGTGTGGCCGTACCCGGCGTGGCGGGAACGGTACCTGGACCACCCGCTGGTCGGTACGCTCGCCCGCCGGCTGATCTGGCTGGTCGGCGAGGTGCCCGCGGCCTACGTCGACGGCGCGCTGCGCACCGTCGGCGGCGAGCCGGCGCCGACGGCCGGCGAGGTGCGGCTGTGGCACCCGATCGGGCGCGCGGTCGAGGAAGTGCTGGCCTGGCGGGAGTGGCTGGAGGGGCACGGCGTCACCCAGCCGTTCAAGCAGGCGCACCGGGAGGTGTACCTGCTGACCGGGGCCGAGGTCCGGACCGGCGTCTACTCCAACCGGTTCGCCGCGCACATCCTGCGGCAGCACCAGTTCCACGCGCTGGCCGCGGCCCGCGGCTGGCGCAACCCGCTGCGCCTGATGGTCGACGACACCTACCCGCCGCCGCTGCGGGAGCTGCCCGGGTGGGGGCTGCGCGCGGAGTTCTGGGTCGACGGCGTCGGCGAGGACTACCTCACCGACGTCACCGAATCCGGTGCGTACCGGCACATCGCCACCGACCAGCTCCGCTTCTACCCGCTCGACGCGCCGCCGCACCACGCCCACGCCAGCGGCGGCGGGTACGGGCCGCGGCACACCGATCCGGTGCCGCTGCCGGGCATCCCGCCGCTGGTCCTCAGCGAGGTCATGCGCGATGTGGACCTGTTCGTCGGCGTCGCCAGCGTCGGCAACGATCCCACCTGGCAGGACGGCGGTCCCGAGGGGCGATACCGCGACTACTGGCAGGCGTACAGCTTCGGCGAGCTCAACGCGACCGCCCAGACCCGCCGCGACCTGCTCGCCCCCCTCCTCCCCC
>Ga0081455_10002582_pt1 | contig 21480 bp, 22 predicted proteins | sample TabmetS3T2R1_FD_70207 | JGI IMG/M metagenome (GOLD analysis project Ga0081455, IMG submission 70207) | Tabebuia heterophylla rhizosphere microbial communities from the University of Puerto Rico - S3T2R1 | ecosystem: Host-associated > Plants > Roots > Rhizosphere ...
GCGGACGCGGCCAGCCACCTCCTCGTCGACCTGGACGTGCCGGCGGAGCGGATCCGAGTGGAGCGCTTCGGTCCCACGGGTTGAAGACGGGCACGCCGCTCACCTCGGGGGCGCGGCGCATGATCGTGGGGCGCGCTCAGAAGTAGCCGTTTGCCTACTGAACACACTCGACCGCCTTTAAAACCAACGAAATAACTTGTAACGCACTCGTGTGCGGGGTACCATCGCACACATGTTCGACGCAGCCGGCGTGCGGGAGGTGCGTGAAGGGCTCGCCGCGATGCGCGACCTGGTCGGTCGGTTGGTGCCGGAGGCCGTTCCCCTGCCTGACGCACCGATCATGTGGCAGGCGTTCGACGGGATCGAACGGCTCGCCGCCTCGGCGAAGACCCTGCTGGCGGCCAGGGTCGACGAGTCGAGGGTCTGGCAACGTGCCGGTGACCGCAGCGCCCCCGAGTACCTGGCCCGCAAGTCCGGTGGGTCGCTGGGTGCGGCACGAACCTCGTTGGAGACCTCCCGGAGGGTTCGGACCTTGCCCCAGACCCGCGCGGCCATGCAACGCGGCGAGCTGTCGCGCGCCCAGGCCGACGAGATCGCCGGGGCGGCGTCGGTGGACCCAAGTGCGGAGCGGTCGTTGCTCGACAGCGTCGGCGGTTCGAGCCTCACCGAGCTGCGCGAGCGCTGCGCGTGCACGAGGGCAGGGGCCGACCCCGACCGCGACGCCACGCACCGGCGCATCCACCGGGAACGGCGGCTCCGCCGCTGGACCGACGCCGAGGGTGCCTGGAACGTGTCGGCGCGCGGCACGCCCGACGCCGGCTCCCGGTTCAACGCGCTGCTCGACCCGATCATCGACGAGCTCTTCGGGGCGGCGCGGCGGGAAGGACGCCGCGAGTCCCGCGAGGCCTACGCGTTCGATGCCCTCATCGAGCTTGCCCGTCGCCGCGGGCGGCCCGCAGCGACCCCGGCCCCCGGCGGCGGGCCGGACACCGCCCCGGCGCAGGGCCCCGACCGCCAGCCCGCTCGGTCGTCGAATCCAACACACCTCGCACTCATACGCATCGACCTCGGGGCACTCGTCCGTGGGCGCGCCGAGGGCGACGAACTGTGCGAGGTTGCGGGTGTTGGGCCGATCCCGGTGCGGACCGCCCGCGAGCTGCTGGGCGACTCGATCGTCAAGCTCGTGATCACCAACGGCGTCGACGTCGCCAACGTGACGCACCTGGGCCGCGGGCCCACCGCAGCCCAGCGGGTCGCGTTGTTGTGGAACTCGGCCGGCTGCGTCGTCAAGGGCTGCACCCGCACGATCGGCATCGAGACCGACCACCGGGTCCCCTGGGCCGACGACCGGGTCACCGAGCTCGGCAACCTCGACCGGCTCTGCGGCCACCACCACGACCTCAAGACCCGGCACGGCTGGGCGCTGGTGCCGGGCACCGGCAAGAGACCGATGGTGCCGCCCGGTGACCCCGACCATCCCGCCAACCGATCACCCGACTCGACGCCCACCGACCCGAGGCCACCGCCGGATCCCGAGGTGCGTGGATCGCACCAGTTCGGCGACGCAGCCTGACCCTCGCCTCGAGACCTTCGACGGCCCGACGCCGGCGGTCGCCGGGGGAGGGGTCAGGTGGCCCAGCCGCGCGACCGCTCGACGGCCCGACGCCAGCGGGCGTGTCCGGCGTCGGCGGCATCGGGCGGCAGCTGGGGCACGAAGCGATGGTCGAGCGTCCAGCGGGACGCCACCTCCTCGGGGGACGACCACACGCCCTCGGCCAGGCCGGCGATGTAGGCCGCGCCGAGCGCCGTCGTCTCCTGCACGATCGGGCGGGCGACAGGGACCTGCAGCTGGTCCGCCTGGATCTGCAGGAGCAGGTCCATCGCCGCTGCGCCACCGTCGACGCGCAGCTCCGGCATCGCTTGTCTCGAGGCTTCCGACATCGCATCGACCACATCGCGGGTCTGGTAGGCCATCGACTCCACCACGGCGCGGGCGAGGTGGGCGGGCGTGGTCCCCCGGGTGATGCCGAGGATCGTGCCCCGGGCGTAGGGGTCCCACCACGGGCTGCCGAGGCCGGTGAAGGCCGGCACGACCACCACGCCCCCGGTGTCATCGCAGGTTGCCGCCAGGGGGCCGATCTCCGCGCTCTCGCTGATCAGCCCGAGCCCATCGCGCAGCCACTGGACGGCGGCGCCGGTGATGAAGATCGACCCCTCCAGGGCGTAGGTGGCCCCGGGCCGCCCCTCCATGGTCCAGGCGACCGTCGTCAGCAGGCCCTCCACCGGCTCGGGGCACGCCTCGCCCACGTTCATGAGCACGAAGCTGCCGGTGCCGTAGGTGTTCTTCGCCATCCCCGGCGCCAGGCAGGCCTGCCCGAACAGTGCCGCCTGCTGGTCGCCGAGGACGCCAGACACGGGGGTGCCGCTCGCCACGGGCAGGCCGTCGGCGGTGACGCCGAAGCGCCCACCCGAGGGCCGGACCTCGGCGAGGGCCGCAACCGGCACCCCGAAGAGCCCGGCGAGATCCTCCGACCAGGAGAGGCTCCCGATGTCGAAGAGGAGCGTCCGGCTGGCGTTGGAGGCTTCGGTGGCATAGACGCCGCCGTCGGAGCCGCCGGTCAGGTTCCACACGAGCCAACTGTCGACGGTTCCGAGCGCGGTGTCGGGCGCGTCGGTGCCAGCAGGCACGCGGCCTTCGGTGAGGAGCCACTCGTACTTGGTCGCCGAGAAGTATGGGTCGAGCACGAGCCCGGTGGTGGCGCGCACCTGGTCCAGGTGGCCCGCCTCGCGCAGCTCGTCGCTACGGCCAGCCGTCCGGCGGTCCTGCCAGACGACCGCGTTGTGCAAGGGCGCGCCGCTGCGCCGATCCCACGCCACGGCCGTCTCCCGCTGGTTGGTGATCCCGATCGCCGCCACCGGCTCGTCGTCGAGGTCGGCGATCAACTCGCCGAGCGTGGCCGTGGTCGCGTCCCAGATGTCGCGGGGATCGTGCTCGACCCACCCGGGCTGCGGGAAGTGCTGCGGGAACTCGCGGTAGGCGTAGCCCGCCGGCGTCCCGTCCTCCCGCACGGCGAAGCTCCGCACCCCCGTCGTCCCGGCGTCGATGGCGATGACCACGGACATCGGCGCCGCACGCTAGTTGCTGGTTGGCGGCGTCCCGCTCCGGGCGTGCCGGGATGCGGCAAATGCGGGCGTCGGCGGTCGCGGGGCCGTCGATAGTGTCGCGGGCATGCGTGTGGCGATGCTCACTGGGGGCGGCGACTGTCCCGGCCTGAACGCGGTCATGCGGGCGGTCGTGCGCAAGGGACAGGTCCACTACGGCGACGAGATGGTGGGCATCCGCGACGGCTGGCGCGGGGCCGTCGAGAACCAGGTGGTCGAGCTGTCGGTCGAGTCCTTCCGCGGCACGCTGCCCCGCGGGGGGACGATCCTGGGCTCATCGCGAACCAACCCCTACAAGCTCGACGACGGCCCGGAGCGCGTGAAGGCCACGCTGGCCGACAACGGCATCGAGGCACTGGTCGCCATCGGCGGGGAGGACACGCTGGGGGTGGCGTCCCGCCTGGCCGACGAGGGCGTGGCGGTCGTCGGCGTGCCCAAGACGATCGACAACGACCTGTCGGCGACCGAGCTGACCTTCGGTTTCGACACCGCCGTCCAGGTCTGCGTCGACGCGATCGACCGGCTCCACACCACCGCCGAGTCCCACCACCGGGTGATGGTCGTCGAGGTGATGGGCCGCCACGCCGGGCACATCGCCCTATGGGCCGCGATCGCCGGCGGCGCCACGATGGTCCTGGTTCCCGAGCGGCCCTTCGACATCGACGAGGTGTGCCGGGTCATCCGGCACCGCCACGTGCGGGGCCGGTGGGCGTCGATCGTGGTGGTCGCCGAGGGCGCCCAGCCCATCGAGGGCACGATGGCCACGACCACGGCCGAGGTCGACGCGTTCGGCCACCCGCGGCTCGGGGGCATCGGTGATCAGGTGGCCACCGCCATCGAGGAGCGCACCGGCTACGAGACGCGGGCGATCGTGCTCGGCCACATCCAGCGCGGCGGGACGCCCACGGCCTTCGACCGGGTGCTGGCCACGCGCTTCGGCATCGCCGCCATCGACGCCGTCCACGACGGCGCGTTCAACACGATGGTGGCCCTGCGCGCCGGCGACATCGTCAGGGTGCCGCTGAGCGCGGGCACGGCCGAGCTCAAGCTCATCGATCCCGCCCTGTACGACGTCGCCTCGGTCTTCTTCGGCTGATTCACCCGGCGTCACCCTGTTCCCGGAGCCGTGGGTAGTCGCCGGAGCATGTGACCGGACCGCCGGTGGCGCCGGAATCCACCTGCACCTCCGTGGGCTCGCCCAGGACCAGGAACCGGACGGAGTCCACGCCCGCCAGCGCGTTCGCGGTGCAGACGATCTGCCCGAAGGCGGCGCGCTGGTTCTCGCCCTCGACGTCGAAGATCTCGCTCGTCAGGTCGACCACCAGGGTTCCGCGGGCCAGCTCCGGTTGCGACGCCAGGCGGGTGTCCTGGGGGATCAGGTTGGTGATGCCGTCGGACCGTTCCTGGGCGTTGGGGGTCGCCCTCAGCAGTGTCTCGAGCACCGCCGCCGGGTCGGGCCCCGTGGCCGGGCTGCTGACCGGAACGCGCCGCTCCACGTCCACGAGCCGCGGGTCCTCGGGCGACTGGACGAGGGAGATCGGCACGGCGACCGTCTCCTGGGATGCGGTCGCCTCGGTGGTGGCGTCGACGGCCTCGTCGGGAACGTTCTCGCGCGAGATGGCGCGGGGATTGTCGTCGGTCGGTATGCCGCACGCGGCGGCTGCCAGCGTCACCGCCACCAGCGCCGCCGAGCACAGGGCCGTGCGGACGTGGCCCCTCATGGCGCCTCGGCCGGCAACTCGATCACGAACCGCGACCCCTGCTCGCCGTTGGACCGGTCCTCGACCCACACCGAGCCACCGTGCAGGCGCACGTGCTCGGCGACCAGCGCCAGCCCGAGCCCGACGCCGTCGACGTCGAGCCGGCGCCCGGCGCGCGAGCCGCGGTTGAACCGGTAGAAGATCGACTCGCGGTCCTCGAAGGGCACGCCGGGGCCGTTGTCCTCGACGGCGATCAGCACGTTGTCGTCGTCCTTGCGCAGCTGCACCCGGGTCGCTCCGTCGCCGTACTTGGCCGCATTGTCGAGCAGGTTGGCGATCACCCGCACCAGCCGCCGCTTGTCGGCCTTCACCACCACGCCGGCCAGGTTGGCGTCGATGTCGACCGGCACGTCGGCGTCGGTCGAGGCGGTGACCGCCTGCATGATCAGCTCGGCCAGGTGGACCTCCTCGAGGTCGAGGTGCATGACGCCGGCGTCGAACCGGGAGATCTCCAGTAGGTCCTCCACCAGCTGCCGGAAACGGTCGATGTCGGCGACCATGAGGTCGAGCGCCGCCTTCGCCCGCTCGGACATGTCCTCGCGCTGGTTCTCGAGGACCTCGATCGACGCCGACAGGGTCATGAGCGGCGAGCGCAGCTCGTGGCTGACGTTGGACGCAAACCGGGCGTCGCGCTGGATCCGCTCCTCGAGGGCGGCCGCCATGTCGTTGAACGAGTCGGCCAGCGGCGCCAGGTCGGCGTCGGCGCTGGCCTCGACGCGCGTGTCGAGCCGCCCGGTCGCCAGCGCGTGGGCCGCCTCGCCGATGCCGACCAGCGGCCGCAGCACCCGGCGGGCGGCCCACCAGCCCAGGCCGGCACCTGCCAGGGTCGTGATCAGGGCCGCGGCCAGCAGCGAGATGCTGATCGACTCGAGCGTCGACTCCAGCTCGTTCAGTGACACGATCTCGAAGTAGGCGCCGTTGACGGATTCGAGGGGCACGCCGACGGCCAGCTCGGTCTCGTCGTTGTACCGGAAGCGCATCCGCGCCGGCTGCCCCGACTGCACCAGCTCGCTCAGCTCGGCCGGCAGGCTGTCGCCGCTGAACTCGGCGTTGAGCGGGTACCACGTGCCCTCCAGCAACAGCACGGGATTCGAGCCCGTCGGCGTCACGAGCGACGACACCACGCCCAGTGGGTCGCTCACGTCGGACTCCAACTGGTTGCGCACGTTCTGGGCGTTGGCGTAGGTCTGGGCGGTGGCGGCCGACTCGCGCTGGTCGAGCAGGTTGCGCCGGGTCAGGCCGATGGTGGCCCCCGCCAGCACGGCCGACATGAACAGGGCGCCGACCGCGAAGGCGATGGTGATGCGGGCTCGGAGTCCCAGACGGGGGAGGAAGCGCCTCACCGGGCCCGGGTTCAGGCCTGGAGCTTGTAGCCCAGGCCGCGCACGGTGACGACGTGGCGCGGGTTGGCCGGGTCGGCCTCGACCTTCGTGCGCAGCCTGCGCACGTGCACGTCGACCAGGCGGCCGTCACCGAAGTAGCCGTAGCCCCACACCCGCTCGAGCAGCACCTCGCGGCTGAACACTCGGCCGGGGCTGGACGCGAGCTCGACCAGCAGGCGGAACTCGGTCTTGGTCAGGTGGATCTCCTCGCCGCCGCGGCGGACCACGCCCTCGTCGGGGATGATCTCGAGATCGCCGAAACGAAGGTGGGTGGCGGTGGCGTCGGTGGCGCGCGCGCGGCGCAGCAGCGCCCGGATCCGCGCCGACAGCTCCTTGGGTGCGAACGGCTTGGTCAGGTAGTCGTCGGCACCGGCCTCGAGCCCCGCCACGACGTCATGGGTGTCGGCTCGCGCCGTCACCATCACGATCGGGACGTCGGAGGTGCGGCGGATGGCCCGGCAGACGTCGAAGCCGTCGATGCCCGGGAGCATGATGTCGATGAGCACAACGTCGGCGGGCTGGCGCTGGAACGAGCTGAGCGCCTCCTCGCCGGTGTCGGCTTCCTCGACCGACCAGCCCTCGTCCTCGAGGGCGAGCTTGACGGCAGTGCGTATCCGCTCATCGTCTTCGACCGACAGGATCCGTGTCCCCACGGCCCAAGATGGTGCCTCATCTCGCGCACCCGCGCCGAACGGGCGGGCGGAGGGGGCGCGTCAGTCGGCGAAGCCGTCGGGCTCGAGGTTGCGATACGCCGCCAGCAGCGCCTCGCGCCCGGGCCCCCTGCTCGTGCGGTAGTGCAGCCCGCCGGGCAGGTCGGATCCCAGCGTCCGGCAGGTCACCAGCGCCCTGGCGCCGTCGTCGGTGAACGACTCCAGACCCCGGAGGTCGATGTCGAGATGGGAGGGCCCGGTGGCCACGGCGGCCGTGGCGGCGTCGATCAGGGCATTGCCGGTCGACACGTCGAGCCCCCCTTCGACGGCGATGACGACGGCGGTGCCGTCGGAGGTGACGTTGATGGCAGCGGGTTCAGGCATGGATGCGGTGAGACCGTCGCTGCCGACGGCGGTGGATCGCGTGGGCGACCCTGCGGCTGCGGCGGACATCTCCACGAGGATGCCCACGGATCGTGACGGCGCGGGGCGCAAGACCATTGCGATCTCGTAACGAGTTGGCATCTCAGTGACTCACGACACATTGTGGGCGCCCAGAGAGCTGAGCAGCTCACGCAACGTGCCGAAGAGCCCGGGTCCGGCGGCCACGATCGACCCCGCGTCCGGTCCGGCGGGCCCGCCGCCGATCGCCGACAGGAGGGCACCGGACTCGGCGGCGACCAGTCCCCCGGCCGCGAGGTCCCACCATGCCAAGCCCCGCTCGAAGTAGCCGTCGACGCGCCCGCACGCCACCGAACACAGGTCGACCGCCGCCGCGCCCATGCGGCGGATGTCGCGGATGCGGGGGAGGAGCTCGACCAGCACCTGCGCCTGGCCTCGGCGTCGCTCGGCGGCGTAGCCGAAGCCGGTGGCGAGGAGCGCGGTGCCGAGGTCGTCGAGCGAGGAGCACGCGATCGGCTCGCCGTTGCGCCGCGCCCCGCCGCCCCGCGTGGCGCTGAACACGTCGTGGTGCATGGGGTCGATCACCACCCCGGCGACGACGCCGGCTTCGTCCTCGGCGGCGATGGACACGGCCCACCCGGGGTGGCCGTAGAGGTAGTTGGTGGTGCCGTCGAGCGGGTCGATCACCCAGCGCAGGCCGCTCGTGCCCGGGGTGGCGCCGCCCTCCTCCGCCACCACGCCGTCGTCGGGACGGGCGGCGAGCAGCGTCGACACGATGAGCCGCTCGGACGCCCGGTCCATCTCCGACACCATGTCGGTGGCCGTGGACTTGGTCTCGACGCTGGCGCGCGCCCGCCCGAACCCGTCGACCAACAGGTCCGCCGCCCGCTGCGCAGCGGCGGTGGCGAGGTCAAGCAGCTCGGCCGGCCCGGTTCCCGCGGCCATGGCGAGCGACGGTACCGTGCGCCGATGCCCCCAGATGCGCCCGACGCCCGCGCGGTGGTGGACCTGCGCAGCGACACCGTGACGCGCCCGACGCCGGCGATGCGGCGGGCCATGGCCGAGGCCGAGGTCGGCGACGACGGGTTCGGCGACGACCCCACGGTCAACCGCCTGCAGGAGGTGTTCGCCGACCGGATGGGCAAGGCAGAGGCGCTGTTCGTCCCGTCCGGCACGATGGCCAACCAGGTCGCCGTGCGGGTGCTGGCGCCCGCGGGCACGTTGGTCGTTGCCGGCAGGCGGCAGCACGTCGTCACCCACGAGGGCGGCGCGTTCGGCGTGAACCAGGCCGCCCAGCTCCACGTGGTGGACGACGCCGACGGCACGCTCGACCCCGGCGAGATCGCACACCTGGTCGCCGGTGCCCAGCACCGCTGGCCGGCGCCGGCGGCCGTCGTCGTGGAGAACACGCACCTGGCTGCGGGAGGCCGGCCCTGGCCGCTCGACAGGCTCGACGCCGTCGCCGACGTCGGTGTCCCCGTCCACCTCGACGGGGCCCGGCTGTTCAATGCCGCCGTGGCCACGGGCGTGACCGTGGGGGACCTGGCGGCCCGGGCGACCCTCGTGACCGCGTGCCTGTCGAAGGGCCTGGGCGCGCCCATCGGGTCGCTGCTGGCGGGGCCGGCCGATCTCATCGGCCGGGCACGCGTCGAGCGCAAGCGGCTGGGTGGCGGCATGCGCCAGGTGGGGATCGTGGCGGCCGCCGGCCTCGTGGCGCTGGACACGATGGTGGAGCGGCTGGCCGACGACCACGCCCGGGCTCGGACGCTGGCCGAGGCCGTGGCCGAGCGCTGGCCCGACGCCGGCTGCGATCCCAAGGAGGTCGAGACCAACGTCGTGCTGTTCCGCCACCCCGACCCGACCGCCCTGCTGGGCGCGCTGGCGGCGGACGGGGTGTGGGCCGTGACGCTCGGCCCCCAGATCGTCCGGTTCGTCACCCACTGCGACGTCGACGACGCCGCGATCGCCCGGGCGGTCGCGGCCATCCGCAGGGCGCCCTAGCAGGGCGCGCGGCTCCACCGGCATGCCCCCCACGCTGCTCGACGAGGCGCCGGCCCGCGCGTTGGCCGTCTACGCCCACCCGGACGATCCCGAGGTGTCGTGCGGGGGGACGCTCGCCCACTGGGCGCGGGCCGGCGCGGACGTGCGCCTCGTGGTGGTCAACGCCGGCGACAAGGGATCGCCCGACGCCACCACCGATCCCGCCGAGCTGACGGAGCGGCGGGCGGGCGAGGTCGAGGCCGCCGCCGGCGTGCTCGGGCTGGCCGGTGTCGAGCGCATGGGCCTGCCCGACGGCGAGGTGACCAACGACCCGGCGCTGCGGGCCCGTCTCGTGGAGCTGATCCGCACGCACCGCCCCGACATCGTCATCGGCCCCGACCCCACGGCGGTCTTCTTCGGCGACAGCTACGTCAACCACCGCGACCACCGGGAGGTGGGTTGGGCCGTCGTCGACGCCGTCGCCCCGGCGGCGGGCAGCCCGCTGTACTTCCCGGAGACCGGCCCTGCGCACCAGGTCGCCGCCCTGCTGCTGTCCGGGACCTTCGAGCCCGACGTGTGGGTCGACATCTCCGACTCGCTCGAGCTCAAGGTCGCCGCTGTGCAGTGTCACGAGAGCCGAGTGGGCGGCGATCCCGCGTTGGTGGCCGAGCTGCTGCGGACCCGCACCGCCGAATCGGGCGCCCAGGTCGGCGTGAGCCACGCCGAGTCGTTCCGGCGCCTGCGCTTCGGCTGACGACCGCAGCCCCGAGCGGGGCCGGCCGCTAGCCGTGCGGCGTCGGGGACGGGGGCGAGCCCTCCTGGCTCAGCTGGATCGTGCGCCACTCGCCCATGGCCCTCAGCGCCAGGGTGGCGACGACCGCCACCCCGAGGGCCCCCACGATGGCGCCCCCCAGCCCGGCGAGCCCGGCGAGCACGCCGGGGTCTTCGGACGTCAGGTCGACGAACGCCCAGCCGATCAGGCCACCGCACAGGCCGCCGACCAGGATGGACACGAATGCCAGCACGCGCGCCGTCGTGGAGGGCAGGGCGCTGGGCGCGTAGCCGCCGTCGGAGGAAGGGGGCTCGGGGCGTGACACGCGGCCACTCTAGGGTGCACGTGCCACACTGGCCCGATGCGGGATTGGCTGGTAGGAGGCGGGCTGATCCTCGACGGGGGCGGACTGCTCCTCGTGCGCAACCGGCGCCGCAGCGGCGAGCACGACTGGACCCCGCCCGGCGGCGTGATCGACGCCGGCGAGTCGCTCATCGACGGGCTGACGCGGGAGGTGGCCGAGGAGACCGGGGTGACGGTCGCGCGCTGGCGGGGCCCCGTCTACGAGGTCGAGGTCGAGGCGCCGGGGCTCGGCTGGCGGCTGCGGGTCGAGGCCCACCTGGCCCTCGAGTACTCCCACGGCGACCTCCACGTCGACGATCCCGACGGCATCGTGGTGGAGGCGGCCTACGTCGACGCCCAAGACTGCGAGGGCCACCTGGCCGGCTGCCACCGCTGGGTGAGCGAGCCGCTGGGGGAGTGGCTGTCCGACCGGTGGGTGGGCGGCAGGCGCTACCGCTACTGCGTCGACGGCGACGATCCCCGCACCGCCACGGTCAGCCGGCGGTGACCGGCCGCCCCCCGAACGCTCCGGGCGGCGACGAAGCGTCCACCGGGTCGGGGGGATCGGGAACCGCCAGGACGATCCTCCACGTCGACATGGACGCGTTCTTCGTCTCGGTCGAGCTGCTGCGCCGGCCGGAGCTGCGCGGCCGGCCGGTGGTGGTGGGCGGCACCGGCAATCGGGGCGTGGTGGCGGCCGCCAGCTACGAGGCGCGGGCGTACGGCGTCTTCTCCGCCATGCCCAGCGCCCGGGCCCGCCGGCTCTGCCCGCACGCCGTCTTCCTGCCCGGCGACCACGCCCACTACGGCAGCGTGAGCGAGCGGGTCATGGAGGTCTTCCGGTCGTTCACGCCGCTGGTGGAACCGATCAGCCTCGACGAGGCGTTCCTCGACGTCACCGCCGGCCGCCGCTCCCAGGGCGACGGGGCGACCGTGGCGCACCGCATCCGGGGCGAGGTGCTGGCGCAGGAGGGGCTGACGTGCTCGGTGGGCGTGGCCCCGTCGAAGATGCTGGCCAAGCTGGCGTCCGAGGCGGCCAAGCCGCGGGCGTCGGCGGACGGTCCGCTGCCCGGCGAGGGCGTTCACGTCATCGTCCGCGGCGACGAGCTGGCCTTCCTCCACCCGCTGCCCGCCCGTTCCCTGTGGGGTGTCGGCCCGGCGACGCTCGACCGGCTGGCGCGGCTCGGCGTCCGCACGGTGGGCGACATCGCCGACCTCCCCGAGGACACGCTCGTCGCCACGCTCGGGACGGCGCACGGTCGGCACCTGGCCCAGCTCGCGCGCGGGGTCGACCCACGGCCCGTCGAGCCCGACCAGCAGCTGAAGTCCGTGGGCCACGAGGAGACCTTCGGCCACGACCATCACGAGCACGAGACGCTGAACCGGGAGGCGGTGCGCATGGCGGACGGCGTGGCTTGGCGGCTGCGTCGCGCCGGGCTGACCGGCCGGACCGTCACGCTCAAGGTCCGCTTCGCGGACTTCCAGACGATCACGCGTTCCACGACGCTGCCGACCACCGTCGACGACGGCCCGGCCGTCGCCCGCGCCGCCCTGGGCCTGCTGGCGGCCGTCGATCCGACGCCCGGGGTCCGCCTGCTGGGCGTGAGCGTTTCGGGCCTGGTGACGGGCGCGGCCCAGCAGCTGAGCTTCGAGGACGTGGCCGGTGGGGCCCGATCCTCGTGGCACGAGGCCAGCGGGGCGGTCGACGCCATCCGCGAGCGCTTCGGCGACCGGGCGATCGGTCCGGCGTCGGCGGTGGACGACCGCGGTCTGCGCGTGCCCAGGCGGGGCGAACAGCAGTGGGGTCCCGACGAGGGGAGAGCGGCCGACAAGCGTCCCGGGTGAACGTTTTCCCATGGGTCCACGCGTTGTCGTTCCAGGCGGCCTGTGGAACACTTGATCGTGCCGGTTCGGTCAGCCGTGTGACAAGGGGTTCCGGTGCCGCTATCCGAGGACGAGGAACGCATCCTCCAGGAAATCGCTCAGCGGTTCTACGAGGACGATCCTTCGTTCGCGCGTGAGGTGAGCGAGACCACGCTCTACCGCCACACGGTGGGCCGCATGAAGTGGGCGGTGGTGGGCCTGGTGGCCGGCGCCGTCTTCCTCGTCGCCACGCTGTCGACGTCGTACTGGCTGTCGTTCATCGGGTTCGTGTGCATGCTTGGCAGCGCCCTGCTGTTCGAGCGCAACCTCCGCAAGCTGGGACGCGCCGGGCTCGACCAGCTGTCCAAGTCGGTGCGCGCCAACGGGCTGCGCGAGGCCCTCGGCGGTGCCGGGCGGCGGGTCCGCGAGCGCTTCCGGCGCGACGACGAGCGCGACGAGGAATAGCCAGGGTCGCGAACCGCCCCACTAGCGGCCGGGGACGACGACTGCGTGGTGCTGCGTGACCAGCCGGCTTCGGCGATCGCGGCCCCGCAGCTGCCGGATGTCGAAGTAGCGGAACACGCGAGGCCCGCGCGGCTCCCACTGGTTCACCTCGGCCTTGACCGACGTCGCGGCGCGCTGGGCGTTGGCCACGTCGTCGGAGGTGGGCTGCTGCTCGGCGTACGCGATCCGCTCCACGGTGCGCGCCAGGCCCTGGACCGCCGCGCCCGAACGCGGCACCGCCGCGACCAATCGGTTGGCGGCCTCGCCGACGGTGAGTGATGCGGGCAACCGGACGCCTGCAGCCTCTGCCCGCTCGATCGACTCGCGCCAGGCGAGCCGGACCTTGTCGGCGGGGCTCCGCGCCCGGCTGCGGCGGACGAGTCGCCGGCCGACGATCGCCAGGGGGACCAACACGACGTAGGCGGCGAGGAGCAGCAGGATGGCCAGGCCGACGTTCCGCACGCCCTCGGGAAGGCCGGAGTCGTCGGTCCGATCGGCCCCGGTCGTGCCGCCCCCCTCGCCGAGGCCGGCGTTGAGGCGCTGTTCGTCGCCGGCGCTCAGCCCGTCGTTCGGCGTCCCGGCGTCAGTCCCGTCGCCGCCCGGGCGCAGGGCGGCAGCGGTGCCGCCGGTGTCGTCCTGCTGCCCGGCGGGGGTCAGGCCTAGCCACCGATCGCTGCCCACGGGGGCGCGCCCGGGCGTCGGCTCGAAGGGCGCCCACCCGTAGCCCGGGAAGTAGACCTCGGGCCAGGCGTGGGCATGGACGCCGCGCACCCGGAAGAGCGTCTTGTCCTCGGGATCCTGCGCACCCCACGTGAAGCCGACCGCAACGCGGGTCGGCAGGCCCACGGCCCGGGCCAGCGCCGCGAATGACCCGGCGAACTGTTCGCAGTAGCCGCGCTTCGTCCGGAACAGGAATGTCGCCAACGCGTCGGCGCCGGCACCCGGCCCGACGGTGTCGTCGTACGTGAAGCGGCTACGGAGGTAGTCCTGGATTGCGATCGCCCGGTCATAGGGGGTCCCGGCACCGGCATAGCCGACGATCGTCTGGGCCAGCACCGACACCTCCGTCGGCACCTGCTCGGGCAGGGCGGTGTACTTCTCGCGGAACTCGGCCGGCAGGTCGTCGTCGCTGACCTGGCGCAGCTCCTCCTTGGTCCAGCGCGGGAGGGCCGACGTGACCTCGTAGGTCATCCCGTCGGAGCTGGGGACGTCGCGGTCGACGATCAGCGTGCTCGAGTCCTCGTCCCAGCCCACGTCGACGTCGCCGGCATCGAGGGAACGGGGCTCGTAGGCGGCGGGGAGCCAGACACCGCCCAGAGCATCGACCGTGATCGTCTGGCGGACGGACTCGGTCTCGGTGGCCGAGTCGACGGAGCGCGGGAGCTCGCCCTCGGCGCCGTCGGTGCCGTACGACGACTTCCACATCTGGCCGTCGAACTCGTCGAGGGCGGTCAGCCGCCAGTAGGACGGCTCCGCGCTGCGCACGGTGAAGACCTGGACGTCGGGCTGCTCGACGATCCGCGTGCGCAGGTCGACCATCGGGCTCGGCACAACCCGGGTCGGCTCGTCCTCGCCGATGTGCCGCCAGTCGATGACCGCGTCGGCCTCGGCGCCGGGCAGCCGCGGGCCGGTCACCGCGCCCGCCACCACGGCGACGGCGGTGAGGGCGGCGCCCGTGCCGAGCAGCGACCAGCGCCCGCGCTCCCGGTGGCTGGCCGCCCAGGTGGACGACTCCTCCTGGACCAGCGTCCGGTGGAGCAACACGAAGAGCAGGGCCGCCGCCGCGAACACGGCGGCGGACGCCACGCGGCCACCGGCTGCACCCAGGGCGGCGGCGAACAGGAACAGGGTGGTGGCCGGGAGCAGGGCCTCGAACGCGGCCCGGGCGCGGAAGGCGGCCCAGTCGGCCACGAACACCAGGAACCAGATGGCGATGCCGGTGGCCACGATGAACCCGTTGACGACCGGCGCCGGGGCCTTGACGTCCTGGAAGACCCGCCACGCGTCGTTCAGGTCGTCCCCGGCGGCGCTGAGCGTCGCCCCGGTGGGGAACAGGTACCCGACGGTGTCGCCGAATCGGGTCCAGGTGATGAAGAGCACGGCGGCCACGGCGGTGATCGCGGCCGCCGGCACCAGGGCCACGCGCCGGCGGCGCAGCGTGGCGACGACCAGGTGGGCGGCGATGGCCTGCAGGATCAGCGGCCCACGGAAGGAGCCGTCGACGAACAGGCGGTGCATGCCGGCGATCGCGGCCAGCGTCACGAGCGCCAGGGCCACCTCGGTGGCCAGCAGCATGTGTCCCCGGGTCCGCTCCGGGCGCTCGTTCATTGCCCGCCCCCTGCGGGGACATCGGGCACCGCGGCCATCGTTGACTCAGCGACTCGGCCGGCCGCCCGGGGGTCGTCCACCGGGGTGCGGCCGGGTCGGGTGGCGGCCATGGCGCGGTCCCACACCTCGCCGAACGGCGCGCCGGGGCCGACCCGCAGCAGCGTCGCCGAGCCGCCCGTGGAAAGCGGGGCGCGGGCGGCGCCGGCGCCGTCGACCTGCACCACCACGAGCGAGCCGAAGCGGCGACGCAGCCGGGTGACGCCCGACAGCTCGGCCGCCGTGGTCTGCGCCACGATCACCACCAGCGCACCGCCACCGCTCCGGTTCAGGAGGTCGAGCATGGTGCGCAGGCTGGCGCTGCCGGTGGCGTCGATCACCGCCAGGTGCTCGAGCAGCGCCTCGCTGTGGGGGGCGCCCACGCCGAAGCCCGAGTCGGTCCCGTCGGTGGTCACGAGCCGGACCAGGTCGTGGCGCGCCCCGTTGGCCATGACGATGCTGGCCGCCGCCGAGACGGCGAGCTCCAGCGACACGCTGTCGTGCGCCGCCCGGCGGACGTCGAGCAGGACGGTGGTCCGGCCCTGCCAGGGCTGCTCCTGGTGGCGCACGAGCAGCTCGTCGTGGCGCGCGGTCGACGGCCAGTGGATCCGCCGCAGGTCGTCGCCGACCACGTAGGGCCGCAAGGCGTAGAAGTCGTCACCGCTCTTGCCCAGGGCATGGGGACGGATGGCGCCCGCCAGCGGGTCGTGCCCGGAGGTCAGCGGGACCGGCCGGATCTCGTCGATCGCCGGGAACACCGTCACCTCGACCTCGGGGGCGCCGACGCTGCTGGCCTGCACCAGGCCGAACGGATCGGCGACGACCACCCGGAGCGGGCCGACCCGGACGATCCCGCGGCGCCCCGTGGGCAGCCGGTAGGTGGCGAGCGTGGCGGCGCCATGGTCGAGCGGCGGCACCAGCAGCTCGGCGCCGGCGGTCCCCGACACCGGGTCGCGGAGCCGCAGCACCGGCGTGTCGGTCCCGCGGAGGTTGCGCAGGCGGACGTCGACCCGGCTGACCTGGCCGGCGTGGACGCGGGCGGGGTGGACCGTGCGATCGATCTCGACGTCGAGCCGCGTCAGGCGCACGTAGAGCAGCGCGAAGACCACCAGGCCCAGGGCCACGGCGCCGAACACGTACAGCTCGTTGATGCCGAGCATCCGGGCGAGCACGACCAGGGCCACGCCACCCCAGACGACCAGCCACCCCTGCCGGGTCAGCATCGTGCGGCGTTCACCACCCTGCCCACTAGTGGACCCTCGCGGAAGTCATCGTGGCGTCTCGCCGGCCAGATTTGCCGCTGGACATCGTCCTCGTCGTCGCCGCAGCCGCTGGCTGCGCCTTCCTCCTGCGTCCTCGCCAGCGACAAATCTGCCACGGCGATACATCCACGGAACTTCCGCGAGCGCCCACTAGTGCCCGCCGGGGACGGGCACGGCGCGCAGCACCTCGTCCAGCGCGTCGGCCGGGGACAGGCCCTGCAGCTGGGCCTCCGGCGTGACCAGCAGCCGGTGGGCCAACACCGGCCTGGCCAAGGCCTTGACGTCGTCGGGGATCACGTAGCCGCGTCCCTGGGACGCGGCGCGGGCCTTGCTGACCCGCAGCAGCGCGAGCGTGGCGCGCGGCGAGACGCCGAGGGCCAGGTGCGCGCTCCGGCGTGTCGCCTGCGCGAGGTCGACCAGGTACGCCTTGAGGCTGGGTGCCACGTGCACGCCCTTGGCGGCGGCGGACAGCCCGATCACCTCGTCGTTGCCGATCACCGAGCTGATGTCGCGGTAGGCGTCGTGGTCGCCGTGGGTCTCGAGGATCTCGAGCTCGGCGTCGGGCGACGGGTAGCCGACAGACACCCGCATGAGGAACCGGTCGAGCTGCGACTCCGGCAGCGGATAGGTCCCCTCGTGCTCGATGGGGTTCTGGGTTGCGATGACCATGAACGGCTGGCTGAGGGGATAGGTCACGCCGTCGACCGTCACCTGGCTCTCGGCCATGGCCTCGAGCAACGCCGCCTGCGTCTTGGGCGAGGCGCGGTTGATCTCGTCGGCGAGCACCACGTTGTTGAAGACCGGCCCGGGCCGGAAGTCGAACGAGCCGTCGCCCCGGTTCCACACCGTGATGCCCACCACGTCGGAGGGCAGCAGGTCGGGCGTGAACTGCACCCGCCCGAAGCTGCACTCGAGCGAGGTGGCGAGCGACTTGGCGAGGTTGGTCTTGCCGACTCCCGGCACGTCCTCGAGGAGCAGGTGGCCCTCGGAGACTAGGCACAGGAGCACAAGCTCGATGACGTCGCGCTTGCCCTGTATGACGCGCTCGACGTTGTCGACCACGCTGTCGTAGTAGTCGGAGAAGGTGGCTCCCCGGGCAGCCGCGGTTTGGCTGGTTGCCACAGCCTCGTACTCCCTCCGTCGTTGGGTGAGCCAGGTCAGGTTAGGCCGCGGATGACCCAAGGCGGGCGCGAGTCGCCATCGGCGCGCCGGTAGGTTGCCGCAACGATGGTGGAGGAGGCGCTGGCGGTCGACTTCGGGGGCACGAAGCTGGCCGCGGGGCGGGTCGACCGGCATGGGGTCCTGACCGCCCAGCGGTCGGTGCCGACGCCGGTCGGGGGCACCGCCGGCGAGCTCTGGGACGACCTGGCCGGGCTGGTCTCGTCCGTACGCAGCGGCGACGAGTTGGTCGTCGGCGTCGGCTGTGGCGGGCCCATGGAACCTGGGGGAGCGACGGTGTCGCCGCTGAACGTGCCCGCCTGGCGCGGCTTCCCGCTGCGGGACCGGCTCGGGGCGCTGACCGGGTTGCCGGTTCACGTCGACAACGACGCCAAGGCCCTGGCGCTGGGCGAGGGCTGGGTCGGCGCCGCCCGGGGCGCCCGCAACTACATCGCCATGGTGGTGTCGACCGGCGTCGGGGGCGGGATCGTGCTCGACGGCCGGCTGCTCGACGGCGCCACGGGCAACGCCGGCCACATCGGGCACGTGATCGTCGAGCCCGGTGGCCGGATCTGTGCCTGCGGCGCGCAGGGCTGCCTCGAGGCGGAGGCGTCCGGGCCGTCGATCCGCGCCGCGACCGGGCTCGACCCCCAGGACGTGGGCGAGGACGTCCGGCGGCGCGTGGGGACGCTGGTCGGCCGGGCGGTGGCGACCGTCGCCAACCTGCTGGACCTGCGCCTCGCCGTCGTGGCTGGCTCCGTGGCGCTCGGGTATGGCGCGAAGTTCTTCGACGCCGCCCAGGCCGAACTGGACGCGCGGGCCCGGATCGAGTTCTCCCGGGGCGCCCTCATCCGGCCGGCCGGGCTCGGCGACTCCGGGCCGCTCGTGGGGGCCGCCGCCGTGGGGTGGCGGGGCTTCGGCCACGACCTCGGGCTCGACGTCGGCCCCGGTTCGGGGGCCTGATGGCCTCGGCGCCGGCGGGCTGGGCGTGGCGAGCGGCGGCGGTCGTCGCCCGCCATCCCTCCCTCTGGGCCACCGGGCTGCGCCAGGCGTTGGTGCTGGCCGCTCCCGGGTGGTGGCACCGCCGCCCGTTCCTGCCGCTGCCGTCGCCCGAGTACCTCCGCTTCCGCCTGCAGACGGCCTACGGCGGCGAGGGGGACCGCGATCCCGATCCGGACGACCTCGTGACCTACCTCCGCTGGTGTCGCGAGCAGCGGTCGACGCGGAAGTGGCGACGGAAGGGCCTGCGCCACCAGTAGTTTGTCCGCCACATGACCGAGCGTCGGCGAGCGCATCACGGGCACGACGGCCCACCCGCCGCAGGGCGGGCGCGCGGTCGCGTGCCGGGGGCGCGGCGATGACCAGGGCGCTCGTGCTCAACGCCACGTTCGAGCCCCTGTGCGTGGTCAGCGACCGCAGGGCGGTCGTGCTCGTCCTCGGTGAGACGGCCGAGATGCTGCACGCCAGCGACGCCGTCATGCACTCGCCCCGGATCGTCGTCGCCGTGCCGTCGGTGGTGCGGCTACGGCGTTACGTGCGCGTCCCGTACCGCTGGAACACGCCGCTCAACCGCCGCTCGGTGTTCGCTCGCGACGAGCACCGCTGCCAGTACTGCGGCGGGCCCGCCGAGAGCATCGACCACGTGGTGCCCCGCAGCCGCGGCGGCGACCACAACTGGGAGAACGTCGTGGCCGCGTGCCGGCCGTGCAACGTGCGCAAGCGCGACCGGATGCTCCACGAGACGTCGATGCGGCTGCTCCGGGTGCCGAGCGTCCCGCGGGGTTCGAGCTGGTTGACGTTCGCGCTCGGCGTCATACCCGAGACGTGGACGCCCTACCTGCTCAACGCCGCCGCCTGAGCCGGTGACGGCGCCGGCTTCGCGCTGGGAGGTGCGGCGGCTCGCCGGGCCCGCCGCCGACCTCCACGCCGAGGCGCTCCCGCGCGTGCCGACCCGGGCAGTGTGGGTGCTGGAGGCGACCGCGCCGGCCCTGGTGCTGGGCTCGACGCAGTCGGAGGACCTCGTCGACCGGGCGGCCGCGGCCGCCGCCGGCATCGACGTGGTCCGGCGGCGGTCGGGCGGCGGGGTGGTGCTCGTCGTGCCGGGCGAGATCGCCTGGGTGGACGTGATCCTGCCCGCAGGCGACCCGTTGTGGGACGACGACGTCGGCCGCGCCGCCCGCTGGCTCGGCGGGACGTGGCGGGCGGCGCTCGCCGAGCTGGGCATCGGCCCGACCGAGGTCCACGGGGGCCCGCTGGCGTGCGGGCCCCTGGGGCGGCTTGTGTGCTTCGCGACCGTCGGGTCGGGCGAGGTGACGGTCCCGGGCGCCGGGGGGCGCCGCAAGCTGGTGGGGATCAGCCAGCGCCGGACGCGCGCCGCCGCCCGGTTCCAGTGCGCCGCCTACCGCCGGTGGGATCCAGGGCCGCTCGCCCGCCTCCTGGGCCTCGATCGCGAGCGGCGGGCGGCGCTGGCCGGCGCAGCCGCCGGGACCGAGCGGGACCCCGCCGTCCTCGTCGACGCGTTCCTGCGCCACCTCCCGGCCTAGGGGAGACCCCGGGGTCCCGTCACCGCTCACGGGCGCCCCCGGGTCGGTCGCGCCTTGTCACGTGGGGGCTAGTGGAGTAATTTCCCACGAAGTGGAGCACCCTGGTGGACCGGGACCGCAATCCGCAGCCGCAGCGGCCGCAGTCGCCGCCCCGGCGCGCCCCGACGGCGCCCGCTGGTTCATGGGCTCCTACGAGCACTCGGTCGACGACAAGAACCGGCTCGTCCTGCCCTCGACCTACCGCGGCAGGCTCGCCGACGGCGCCTACCTCGGGCCGCTCGACGCCTACCTCGGCCTGTGGCCGGCGGAGGGCTTCGGCGCCGTCATCCAGCGGTGGGAGGACGGCATCGGGCTGGGCATCGTCTCCGAGGAGGCCTACGACGCCTTCTCGGCCGCAACCTTCGAGGTCCAACCCGACGCCCAGGGCCGCATCGTCGTGCCCCGCTCGCTCCGGACCTTCGCCGACCTCGACGGCCCCGTGATGGTGGTCGGCGCCCGCCAGCGCATCGCCGTGTGGGCGCGGGGCCGCTGGGACCAGCGCATGGACTCCATCCCTGAGGGGCCGGACACGGCCCTTCGCCAAGCGGCGCGGGATCTCAGGCTGTGATCCGGTGCACCCGCCACCCCGCCCGCGCCGCGACTTCCCCAGGTGCCGCCCCGCCCGCCGACCGGTCCCCGGCCGGCGCGGTGGAAGGCCCCTTCTCCGCCCGCTTCCCATCGAGCCCGTCCCGGGGAGACATCCCGGCGAGCGCCGTCGAACGGGGATCTCGGTGAGTGGGGCGGCACCCTCGGGCGGTGGGTTCGACCACCGTCCCGTCCTCGTGGACCTGGTGGTCGAGCTGTTCGCGCCCGTTCCCCCGGGGGTCGTGGTCGACGCCACCGTGGGCGGCGGCGGCCACGCCGAGGCGTTGCTCGACGCGCACCCCCACCTCTCGGTCGTCGGACTCGACCAGGACCCCGACGCCATCGACGCCGCCACCGAGCGCCTGCAGCGCTTCGGCCCACGCGCGACGGTGCGGCACAGCCGGTTCGACGAGCTGAGGGCGGTGCTCGGCGAGCTCGGCCACGGGTCCGCCAGCGGGGCGCTGTTCGACCTGGGCGTCAGCTCGCCGCAGTTCGACCGCCCGGAGCGCGGCTTCAGCTACCGGGCGCCGGGCCCGCTGGACATGCGCATGGATCCGGGCCGGCCGGTGAGCGCGGCCGACCTCGTCAACGGCGCCCCGGCGTCGGAGCTGGCGCGCCTGCTGCACGCCTACGGCGACGAGCGCTATGCGCGCCGGATCTCGGCCGCCATCGTGGCGGCGCGCCCGATCACGTCCACCGAGCAGCTCGCCGA
>Ga0081455_10002583_pt1 | contig 21474 bp, 20 predicted proteins | sample TabmetS3T2R1_FD_70207 | JGI IMG/M metagenome (GOLD analysis project Ga0081455, IMG submission 70207) | Tabebuia heterophylla rhizosphere microbial communities from the University of Puerto Rico - S3T2R1 | ecosystem: Host-associated > Plants > Roots > Rhizosphere ...
GCCGAACGGCGGCATGGCGTTCAGCATCGCGCTTGGCCCTTTGAGGATCTCGACGCGCTCGAGATATTCGGGAGCCGTCAGCAGCGGCGGCGCGACGCCGTACAGGCCACCAAACGCCACATCGTTGTTGTTGAAGGCAAAACCGCGGATCATCAGCGGGGCCGTGTAACCGACGGCCGACCACGGATTGCGGACCGACGGATCGTTGGCCACGACGTCGGCCAGGTTTCGCGCCTGCTGGTTCACCATCAGCGTCGATGTGTAGTTGGACTGGTTGAACGGCGTGTTCATGAAATCGCGCTCGCCCAGCAACCCGACCTGGCCGCCGCGCGCGACCTGACCGCCGGCATAGGCCGGGGGAAGGTTGTCGATGGTCGCTTGCGGCGGCGGCACGTTGGCCTGCACGCGCACCGGATCGAGCTGCAGGGCGGACCCGATGTCGGCCACGCCGCTGACCGTCACGGCGGTTGCCGACGTGAACCGGTAGGTCAATCCCGTGCTGGCCAGCAGCTGGCGAAGTGCTTCTCCATAGCTCATCGAGCCGGCGACACCGGGGCTCGACTTGCCGGTCGTGGCCGCCGTGTCCACGGCGATCTGCAGGCCCGACTGTCGACCGAAAGCAGTCAGCGCCTGGGCTAGCGGTTGGGCGGGAATGTCGAACGTGGCGGTGCGATCCGCCTGGGCCTCGAGCGACGGTGCGGGGTCACTTATGGTCCCTTGCGCCCAAACGGCCGGCGCGCTCGACGCCAGCGCTGCACTCAAGGCGACTGCTGTCGCCTTATCGCGGATAAGCTTCTCCAACCCCACGCCAGTCTCCCACTCGAAACGCACGCTATTGAGAAGCGTTCGCGCTCAGAAGACTGGCGAGCCGGGCAGAATTTAAGGACGACCGCCAAATTTATTGCGAGACGACCTGCAGGTAAGGCGTGATCTGCGTGACCGAACCATGCTGCGCGCCGACCATCGCCTGCAGCGCTTCGACCGGCCGTCGCAGGTCGAACACGCCGGTGATGCGGCGCGCACTGAGCGCACGATCGCGGATCACGATGAGGCCGTCATAGTGCCGGCCAAGCTCCTCGACGACTTCGGCGAGCGAGGCGCCGTCGACGACCAGGCGTCGTTGCCGCCATGTCGCAATGTCCTGCGACGCGATTTCGGACTTGGACATTCGGCCGGCCGCTCTTTCGACCTCGAGGCGTTCGCCGGGTGCGAGGGCGATGGTCTTTTGATGAGTCGCCAGCGCCACCTGCACCGTGCCCGATTGCACCGCAACCGATACTGTGTCGGCCAGCGAGCGTACATCGAAAGCCGTGCCGGTCACGGTGACGGTCACGGTGCCGGCCTCGACGGCGAATGGACGATCGGCTCCCGGTACCACTTCGAAGAACGCGCGGCCCGCCAAGAGCGTCACCTTGCGCCGCGCCGCGCCATAATGCACAGCGATGGCACTGCCGGCGTCGAGGTGGACGATGCTGCCATCCTTGAGCGTAACGTCGCGCAGCTCGGCGGTGCTGGTGAGATGATCAGCGGCCAGTCGAAGCTGCAGTGCCGGCAGGTACACCAGTGCGAGGCAAGCGGCCAAGGCGGTGGCAATCCAGCCGATACGACGCAAGCGATGGCGTCGCGGCTGCGCTGTTGGAGGCTTTTCCGATCCGGCGAGCGCGAGCTGCTCGGCATAGTCGGTTGGCAGGCCGGCCGATACACGCCACATCCGTTCGACGCTGCGATAGGCTAGGCGTCGCGCCTCACTTGCCGTCAGCCATTCCTCGAAGGCCGCCCGGAGGCTTGCATCATCGGGCGCCGCTTCGATGCGCATCAGCCAGTCGAAGGCCTCGGCGCGCTGCGCGTCGCCTTCGTGTCCGTCCTGTGTCGCCGATGCCAAGTTCGTATCCCTCAATGCACGGCGCCCAACACGGGCGACCGTCGCCAAAAGACGAACAGCGTGACCTCCTTTTAAGGGTCAGCCTTTGCGTTCGTCGAGCTTTCTGGCGCCGTGCAGAACCGCTTCTTTCACGAGCTGGTGAACCCGTACGGCTGACACGCCCAACCGGTCGGCGGCCTCCTGTAAGCTGCGCCCTTCGAGGCGCACCATGTTGAACGCGAGCCGCGTGCGCTCAGGCAGTTCCGACAGCGCCTGCGCGACGACGCGCAGCTCATCGCGATAGAGCAGGGCCTCTTCAGCCGATGGCGCATCGTTGGTGATCGTCACGAGATCGCTGGTATCGACGGCAACAGGCGTCTCCCGAGACGCACGTCTTGCCCAGTCGAGCGCCAGGTTGCGCACAATCCGGTAGAGGTAGTTGACCGGACGATCGATCGGCGCACCTTGTCGGCTTTCCTCGTCCGCGGCGCTGAAGCGGATGTAGGCTTCCTGCACCACGTCCTCGGCCTGCGTCCTGTTGCCGATGATGCCGCTGGCGTAGTTCACCAGGGCTTGGCGGTGGGCCAGGTAAATCGAGAGGGTCGCCTTGCCCGAATGCACGCTGTCGAACGGTCCTCAAATGCGAATGATTCGCAAATGACGTATAGTAACGGCGTTCAAACTCGGCAACTGAAAACCATTTTGTCTGGCCCCAATTGGCCAGTCATTCTGCGGATCGACGTAGTTGACGTTTACGTAAAGGTAAACTACACGGACAGCGCTGGCGAAGCATCCGTCGGCGGACCAAAGTCCCAAGAACGAAGACGAGACGCCATCGACGCAGGAGGACGACGCAAGTGACCGCTTTGGCCGCGCATTACACGCCCGAACACCAGATTTTCCGCGATACCTGCCGGCGGTTCTTCGAGAAGGAAGTCGTGCCCTTCCATATGAAGTGGGAGGAGGAAGGCATCGTGCCGCGCGAGCTGTGGCGCAAGGCGGGTGCGCAGGGGATGCTGGGCATGACCATGCCCGAAGAGTACGGCGGCGCCGGCGCGGACTTTCTCTATGACGCCATCCTGATCGAGGAGCAGGGCAGGGCGCTCGCCTCGGGTCCGGCCTTCTCGCTGCACAACGACATCGTCGTGCCCTACCTGCTGCACTACGGCACCGAGGAGCAGAAGAAGAAGTGGATCCCCAAGGCCTGCTCCGGCGAACTGATCACCGCCATCGCCATGACCGAGCCCGGCACCGGCTCGGACCTGCAGTCGGTCAAGACCAACGCGGTGATGGACGGCAATCATTGGGTGATCAACGGCTCGAAGACCTTCATCAGCAACGGCCAGCTGGCTGACCTCGTGATCGTGGTCGCCAAGACCGATGCCAAGCTCGGCGCCAAGGGTACCTCGCTGATCGTGGTCGAGACCGACACGCCCGGCTTCAAGCGCGGCCGCAATCTCGAGAAGATCGGCATGAAGGCGCAGGACACGTCCGAGCTGTTCTTCGACAACGTGCGCGTGCCGGCCGATCATCTGCTCGGTGGCAGCGGTATGGGCTTCATCCAGCTGATGCAGCAGCTGCCGCAGGAGCGCCTGGTCATCGCCATCCAGGCGATCGCGGCCATCGAGGCAGCCCTGGAGCACACCGTCGCCTACGTCAAGGAGCGCAAGGCGTTCGGCAAGCCGATCATCGATTTCCAGAACACCCGCTTCAAGCTGGCCGAGCTCAAGACCAAGGCCCATGTCGCGCGGGTCTTCGTCGATGATTGCGTGGCCAGGCACCTGAAGGCCGAGCTCGACGTCGCCACCGCCGCCATGGCGAAGTACTGGACCACCGACCTGCAGTGCGAGGTCATCGATGGTTGCCTGCAGTTCTTCGGCGGCTACGGCTACATGTGGGAGTACCCGATCGCGCGCCTCTACGCCGACGCGCGCGTGCAGAAGATCTACGGCGGCACCAACGAGATCATGAAGGAATTGATCGGACGGACGTTGTAGCGAGCGCGATTAGGTCCTTCGCTACGCTCACGACGACTGAATAGGAGACCAACCATGACCGACGCATACATCTACGACGCCGTCCGCACCCCGCGCGGCAAGGGCCGCAAGGATGGCTCGCTGCACGAGGTGACGCCGGTGAGGCTCGCCGTCACCGCCCTACAGGCGCTCCGCGACCGCAACAAGCTCGACACGCACCTGGTCGACGATGTCGTGCTGGGCTGCGTCATGCCGATCGGCGAGCAGGGCGCCAACATTGCACGCACCTCGGCCGTCATGGCGGGTTATGCCGAAAGCGTGGCCGGCGTCACCGTCAACCGCTTCTGCGCCTCGGGCCTCGAAGCCACCAACATGGCGGCGGCGCAGGTCATGGCCGGCCAGTCGCAGGCCGCGATCGGCGGTGGCGTTGAGTCCATGTCGCGCGTGCCCATGGGTTCCGACGGCGGCGCCTGGCCGACCGATCCGGCCGTCGCCATCCCGATGTATTTCGTGCCGCAGGGCATCTCGGCCGATGTCGTCGCCACCAAGTACGGCTTCAGCCGTGACGATGTCGATTCCTTTGCCGTCGAATCGCAGAAGCGGGCCAAGCACGCCTGGGACAACGGCTACTTCAGGAAGTCGATCGTGCCGGTGAAGGACCAGAACGGCCTCGAACTGCTGGGCCACGACGAGTTCATGCGCCCCAACACCACCATGCAGACGCTGGCCGCCCTCGAGCCCAGCTTCAAGATGCAGGGCGAGATGATGCCCGGCTTCGACGGCATCGCATTGCAGCGCTATCCCGAGATCGAGAGGGTGAACCACGTCCACCATGCCGGCAATTCGTCGGGCATCGTCGACGGCGCTTCGGCCGTGCTGGTGGGCAGCAAGGAGTTCGGTGAGAAGGCCGGGCTGAAGCCGCGCGCGCGTATCCGCGCGTTCGCCTCGATCGGTTCCGAGCCGACCATCATGCTGACCGGTCCTGCGCCCGCGACCGAGAAGGCGCTGAAGCGCGCCGGCATGAAGGCTGGCGACATCGATCTCTATGAGCTCAATGAGGCGTTCGCCGCCGTGGTGCTGCGCTACATGCAGGTGCTTGGCATCCCGCATGACAAGATCAACGTCAATGGCGGCGCCATCGCCATGGGCCATCCGCTGGGCGCCACCGGCGGCATGATCCTGGGCACCCTGCTCGACGAGATGGAGCGGCGCGGGTTGGGCACCGGCTTGGCCACGCTCTGCATCGGCGCCGGCATGGGCACCGCCACCATCATCGAGCGCGTGTGAGGGTATCCACCATGATCGCCTACAACGTCGACAACGACGGCATCGCCACCATCACCTGGGACATGCCCAAGCGCACGATGAACGTGCTCAACGAAGCCTCGATGGCGGCCTATGCCGGCGCGCTGGAGAACGCGCTCAAGGACGACAAGGTCAAGGGCATCATCATCACCTCGGCCAAGGCCGACTTCATCGCCGGCGCCGACCTCGAGATGCTGCTGGGCGCCGATACCGCCGACGTCGCCAAGCTGATGGATCAGTTCAGCCAGCTGCAGAAGCTGTTCCGCCGGCAGGAGACCGGCGGCAAGCCGATCGTGGCAGCGATCAACGGCACCGCGCTGGGTGGCGGCTTCGAGATCTGCCTCGCCTGCCATCATCGCATCGCCGCGGCCAATCCAAGAACCAAGGTCGGCCAGCCCGAGGTCAAGATCGGCCTGCTGCCGGGCGGCGGCGGCACGCAGCGCATCCCGCGCCTGATCGGCGTGATGAACGCGGCGCCCATCCTGCTCGAGGGCAAGGACCTCACGGTCGATGCCGCCAAGGGCCTGGGCCTGATCCACGACGTCGTGCCGGCGGGCGAGCTTCTCGCCAAGGCCAAGGCGTGGCTGACGGCACCGGCCGGCGAGCAGGTCGTGCCGGAATACGCCGGCAAGGGCGCCAAGCCGATCGACGGCCGCGCCGTGCAGCCGTGGGACCGCAAGGGCTTCAAGACCCCGGGCTTCCCGGGCGGCGCGGTGTGGAGCCCGCCCGGTGTGCAGACCTTCATCGGCGGCAACGCCATGATCGCGAGCAAGACCAACGGCATCTATCCCGCGCCCAAGGCCATCCTGAGCTGCGTCTACGAAGGCCTGCAGCTGCCGATCGATGCGGCGCTGCGCGTCGAGACCCGCTACTTCATCTCGCTGCTGCGCGATCCGGTCGCCAAGAGCATGATCCGCACGCTGTTCTTCGGCCTGCAGGAAGCCAACAAGCTCGTCCGTCGGCCCAAGGGCGTGCCGAAGCAGGAGTACAAGAGGATCGGCATCCTGGGGGCTGGCTTGATGGGCGCCGGCATTGCCACGGTGTCGAGTCAGGCCGGGCTCGAGATGGTGCTGGTCGATCGCGACCAGGCCTCGGCCGACAAGGGCAAGGCGCACATCGCGGCTGAGCTCGACAAGCTCGTGAAGCGCGGCCGTCTCACCCAGGAGAAGCGCGACGAGACCCTCGCGCGCGTGACCGCGACGCCTGACTTCGCCGCGCTGAAGGGCTGCGAACTGGTGGTCGAAGCGGTGTTCGAGAACCGCGAGGTCAAGGCCGAGGCGACCAAGAAGGCCGAGGCGGTACTGGCTGCCAGCGCGGTCTTTGCGTCCAATACATCGACCCTGCCGATCACGGGCCTCGCCGAGGCGTCGGCACGGCCCGAGAACTTCATCGGCCTCCATTTCTTCTCGCCGGTCGAGAAGATGCCGCTGGTCGAGATCATCGTCGGCAAGAAGACCTCGCCCGAGACGCTGGCGCGCTCGATGGACTTCGTGCAGAAGATCCGCAAGACCCCGATCGTCGTGAACGACAGCCGTGGCTTCTTCACCTCTCGCGTCTGCGGCGCGTTCATCAGCGAAGGGCATCGGCTGCTAAAGGAGGGCGTGCCGGCGGCCATGATCGAGAACTGTGCGCGCTTCGCCGGCATGCCGGTCGGCCCGTTGGCGCTCAACGACGAGGTGGCGATCGATCTCTCCTGGAAGATCATGGACCAGACGCGGCGCGATGCCGAGGCCGCCGGCCAGAAGTTCGAGGGCAGCGGCACCGAGGATGTGCTCGAGCTGATGGTGAAGAAGTTGGAACGCTTCGGTCGCAAGAACGGCAAGGGCTTCTACGAGTATCCGGCTGACGGCAAGAAACGCCTGTGGCCGGAGCTCACCAAGCACTTCCCGGCCGATCCCAAGCTGCTCTACGGCGAGGGCGAGGACAAGCGCGCCAAGGAGGACGAGATCAAGAAGCGTCTCCTCTACGTGCAGGCGGTCGACACCGTGCGCTGCCTGGAGGCCAACGTGCTGACCGCCCCGCAGGACGGCGATGTCGGCTCCATCATGGGCCTGGGCTTCGCGCCGCAGACCGGCGGCGCGGTGAGCCTGATCGACCAGGTGGGCGTGAAGACATTCGTCGCCGAGTGCGACGAGCTCGCGAAGAAGTACGGCCCTCAGTTCGAGGTGCCCAAGCTCCTGCGCGACATGGCAGCCAAGGGCCAGAGCTTCTACGCCAGCTACCACCCGGCGAAAGCGGCTTGATCTGCTGGAGCGCTGACCTCCAGGTCCGCTCATGAATCATGAATGCGGACCTGGAGGTCCGCGCTCCGGAGGATAGACATGAACGACAAAGAAATCGCAACCCTCGCCGATCGCCTCGCCGAGGCGCGGCGCAACCGGACGGTCATCGATTTCCTCGCCGATGCGGCGGCCGGTCTGTCGGAGGCCGACTCCTACAAGGTGCAGTTCGCCATCCACGACCGGCTGACGGCCAACGGCCGTGATCGCATGGCCGGCTGGAAAGTCGCGCTGGCGCTGCCCGCACAATACGAGCCGCTGAAGCTGTCGAGTCCGGTCTTCGCCGGCATCTACCAGAGCGGCATCCGCGAGAGCGGCGCTGTCTTCGAGAAAGGCTGGCCGATCAAGGCCGGCGTCGAATGCGAGATGGTGGCGCGCATCGCGACGGATGTGACGGCGAGCGGCAGCCCCTACACCGCCGACAGCATCCGGCCCTGCGTCGCCAATCTCTACTGCGGCATGGAGGTGGTCGAGAACCGCTACAGCGACGTCTCGAAGGTGAGTGGCCCCGGCCGCATCGCCGACGACGTGCTGCAGGCCGCCTGTGTGATCGGCACCGAGATCAAGGACTGGCAAAGCCTCGACTTTGCCAAGGTGCAGGGCCATTCGGACTACGAAGGCAAGCAGCTTGCCGCCGGACCGGGCGCCAACGTGATGGGCGGCGCCATGATCTCGCTGGCCTGGCTCGCCAACAAGCTGATCGAGCACGGCAAGCACCTCAAGGCAGGCGATCTCATCCTCACCGGCTCGGTGCATCCGCCGCAGTTCCTGCCGGGATCGGGGAAGGCGAGCGCCGAGTTCGTGGGCCTGGGTGGGGCCGAGATCACGGTCCGGTAACGTTGGAAGCTTTACGGGCGGCGCGATCGACGTAGGGGAGGTCGGGGCAGCTGTTCGCAACGAGCGGAACGGTCAGCCGGAGTTGATGGAACGCGCCACGGCCTTCCTGCAGGCACCCAACCTCCCTCGTACGCTCGGCCCCGATCAGAGCACGAAATCACTCTGCTGGAGCGCGACGTTGCCCTGCAGGTTGATCGCGAAATCGGCCGTGCCGTCACCGTTGACGTCGCCGCTCACGATGGTGGTTGTGGCCCCGACCGCAAATCGCAACTCGCCGGCATGGTGGCTGAACGCGGCGTTGCCGATGAAGGTGAAGGCCTGATTGCCCGCCGCCTGTGTGCTGGCGTCAATCATCCGCAGGTCGATCTTGTCAGCCTGAGCGTGGAGGAAATCCACGATGGTGTCGCGTCCCGTACCCGCCACGGTGCTGTCGCCCAGCGACTGGAAGAGGAATGTGTCGGCGTTCAGCCCGCCGGTCAGGCGGTCCGCACCTGCGCCACCCGCCAGCCTGTCGTTCCCGTCACCGCCATCGAGCCTGTCGTTGCCGGTGCCGCCGTTCAGCGTATCGGCGCCCGCGTTGCCATTGAGACCGTTGCTGCCGCTGTTGCCCATCAGGATGTTCGCGAGTCCGTTGCCGGTGCCGTTGATGTTGCCGGCACCGGTCAAGGTCAGGTTCTCGACATTGTTGGCAAGTGTATCGGTGACGCTTGCCCTCTCGGTGTCGATGCCCCCGCCGGCCAGCTCCGTTAAGATGTCGCTGGCAATGTCGACGATGTAGGTGTCGTTGCCGGCACCGCCGGCCATTGTGTCGGCACCAGTGCCGCCATTCAGCATGTCGGCACCGGCGCCGCCCGAGAGGGAGTCAACGTCGCCTGCGCCGCTCAGAATGTCGTTGCCGGTGCTACCCTCCAGGGAGTCCCTGCCGTTGCCGCCGCTCAGCCTGTCGTTGCCGCCACCGCCGTCGAGCACGTCGTTGCCATTGCCGCCGTTGAGGGTGTCATTCCCGGCAAGGCCCAGGATGGCGTCATTGCCGCCGAGCCCATTGAGCAGGTTGCTTCCCGTGGTGCCTGTCTCGACATTGTCGATGTCATCGGCGATTGCGACCAGCTGACCCCGGACCGCTCCGCCACCGAACTGGACCGTATGGACGTTGAAGTAGAGCGGTACGTCAGATCCGACGGTGGCCGAATCCAGAATACCGGCGAACGGGGTTATTGGAGCCGGGTCCGTCGTTTCCCAGCGGCCGCTCACCGACCAGGAGCCATCGGCATTGAGCACGATAGCAAGGTCGTCGCTGTCCTGAGCCGGGGATATCAGCCCGAAAACAACGGGTCCGGATACGCCTCGCGCCTGGTTGTGAAAATGAGCGTTGGTGACATCGTTGGGGTCGGTAGGAGTCTGGCCACTCGTAATCGGACCGAAATCGAGGCCCTCGAAGTCGAACGAGTAGCTCGCCGCTGTGGCCGTGCTATCGAAGACGACCGTTCCGATGCCGCTTGCCGTCGAGGCGTTCGGAGGTACTTCCTGGGTGCCTTCAAGGATCACGCGGAACGCAGTGGACATGATTTCCCCTCCTCAGTTCCTGAGTCAGAAGCTCGTCGCGGCATTTTGGACAGTGGTCGCCAGCGTACGGAGTTGCCCGCTGATCGCTGGTAACCTGCGCTCAATCTTGGGATCCTCCGCTGCAAAATCCCTATTCTGCCGCGGCGCTCGTGCGGAGCCCCCGGACACTATCCGCTGTGGAGAATCACAACAAATGACATGCACGTGTTGATTGTGACGATCCCGCTACCCTACTCAGGGTTCTTGTGGTGGTCGTCGCTTTCGTCAGACCAAGCGGACAACATCCGGCGGATGCACTCGGACAAGCCAACGATCACTGGCTTCACGACGGCCAAGCCGCTCGGCTCGACGTTTCCTTGCGTTCCCAACAGCGCACGATGATGTGATCGAGTGAGTATGCTCCTCGCTGCAGGCGATTCGTCGTTGATGGAACGAGATGAGGTCAGGAAGGCGTCTTGGCCGGTACTGCGCGGGCAGCGACGGACTGCCGGGCCGCGAGCCAGAGCGAGATGAGCGCGCCGAGGACCAGCAGGGCGACGTTGCAGCCCAGCGCAATCGTGAAGGCGCGCGGACAGGCGCTGGTCGTCTGTCCGGCTCCGCGCGCGTGGTAGAAGACGTCGACTAGTTTAGGCTTCCAGCTCGCGCAGAAAACTCAGCACTTTCGGCACGAGTAGCGTCGTCGCCTTGTAGAACGCGTCGCTGTGGTCGAGGCCGGGCAGGGCCATGAAGGTGCAATGGGGCATTGCTTTGGCCGACCGTTCCGCCTGGGCGAAGACGCCGTCCTTGGTGCCGGCATAAAGCAGGGCCGGCATGGTCATCGCAGGCAGCAAGCCCTCCTGCGACGGCCGGTCTTGTCGGGCCGCCGCCAGCGCCAGCGTGTCCAATGCCAGCAGCGCCTTGCGCTGCGCGGCCGGCTGAGCCGCGAAGTCGAGGCCGATGCTCGCGAAGAAGGACTTGAAGAAGAGCTCCGGATCGCGGCCGTCGGGCAGGCCCTTGGGGACGGTGCGGCCATAGGCGTGCTGTCCACCCAGGATCAGCCTACGCAGCCGGTCGGGTGCATGCTTGGCCATGCCGAACCCGATCCAGCCTCCCATCGAATAACCCCAGTAGTCGGCGCGGTCGACGGCGAGCGCATCGAGGACCGCGACGATGTCGGCGGCATGGTGCTCCGTCGTGTAGGCCGCGCCATCGTGCGGCTTGTCACTGCCGCCATGCCCGCGCGCGTCGACCAGGATCACCTGGCAGTGATCCCTCAACGCCTCGACATAGCCTGCGATTCGCCAGTCGGTTGAGCTCTGGCTGAATCCGTGCTGTAGGACGAGGGGAGGGCCGTGGCCCTCGACTTCGTAGTGGATGCGCACGCCGGCATTCGTCGTCTCGCTCATGGCGGTGAGCTTACAACACAACAAGCTGGAATTTGATCTTTAGGCCAGTCGATGGTCTAGAATTCCATTGCTGTAGGTCTTCTGGATCAACGCATGCGAATTTCCGTGAGCGAAGCGAAGACCCAACTTACCGAGCTGGTCCGTCGAGCGGAGGCTGGCGACGAGGTCATTCTCACATGGCACGGGCATGCGGCGGTCCGTCTGGTTCCGGTCAAGAGGGCCCTGGATCGGCCCTCCCGCAGAGCGCTTCTTGAGGCCGTGCGAACGTCCGGCGCTGCCAAGGCAAAAGCCGGCCCGAATGCCGCCCGAAGCCAGGACTTTCTCTATGGCGACGACGGACTGCCCGGATGATCGTCATTGACACGTCCGCCTTGATGGCGATCGTCAGTGGCCTCAACCTCCTTGATACGGGCGCCAAGTGCGTGATGGGGGAACCCGGCAGTACAGTGTCGACGTTATGGGATGCGACTTGCCCTTGGCGTCCTCGATGATCTCATGGAGTGCTTTCACACCTGTTGCGGACCTGGCGTCGCAAAACCCCAGGACATCTCTGCTCGGAATGGCGACAACGAACCCATTCGGCGCGAAACGCGCGAGAGAATTGTCCCACCACGCATCGACCAGGATCAGGCTCGCTTCGAAATTTCCGTCGAAGATCAAGGCAAAGGCATCACCCCAGGCATAGACGACGGCTGACCGGCTTGCGAGCCGCACCCTGAGGCTGTCTACCGCTTTCCGATGGAGGTCAGCCTCAGTCAGGTTGGCTTCGGCCAGATGGAACTGCTGGACGTACTCAAAATGGTCTCCCTGATCGACGAGATAGCCGACTCGCAAGCCATTGCCGAGATCGGTAATGACTGGTGCTTCGAGTCGCGACACCGTGAGCGACGAGCGTGCTTGCTTCCCGATCGGCATCAGATAGGCAATTGCTCGATTGCAGAAGGCTCGGCTTGGCGTGTTCATGGCTAAGGAGCCGGGCAGCCGATCTCGAGGACATTGCGGCGGCAAGCCGGGCGGCCGAGATCGTCTCGGCGCAGGTATGGCCGGGACCAGCCGCTCTCCAGTGTGGCGCCACTGAGAACAGGAACAGCCGGCGCGGGTCCGATGGCGGCGACCCTCGAGCTTTGAATGGCGGCCACCTGAACACCGGACCCAAGGGCCACCAGAATCAATGCCGATGATAGAAACGCTCGCATCGTGCCCCTCCCTGTTGCCAGGAAGACGGAGCAAGGCCGAGCCGCGTTACAGCTCGCATGGCGCGAGCTCGCACGAATCTTCCGCGACGCGGAGTTCGGCCGCCGCGCCTCAGCGTGACGCGGCCGGTGAGACCTTGTCCTTTTGGAAGTCGAGCTTGCGCGCGATGACGTCGGAGCGCGGTGCCTCGAAGCGCAGCTTGACCACCCACTCGCCCAGCATCTCCAGTGCAATGCGGCCCTGATAGCTGCCGGGCTGGCCGGCAACAGGCAACGCCCTCACCGGACTGATATTGTGTGCCATGGGCATCGACGGCATGTCGGCTGTGAGCATGATCTCGGCTCCATCCACCGGCTTGCCCGTCGGATCGGCGACGCCAACCGTGCACAGGAATGTCAACGAGGCCTCGGCCGGCCGACAACTGAGATCGACATGAAGGCGCGGCGCTTGTGCGGAGGTGGGGGACGCGACAGCGGCGAGCGCCGCCCATGCAACCAGGCGCCTCACCGCCGCTTCTCCTGCGAGGCCCGCGTCCCCTGTGGCGCAGCGCCTAGATAGATGCGGGCCAGGCTCGGGTCGTCGAGCAGGGATCGCGGCGTGCCCTCGGCGACAATACGGCCGTTGCTCATGACCAGCGCCCGATCGGCGACATCCGCGACCAACGCCGCGTTCTGCTCGATCAGCAAGATCGCCGTGCCGGCGGCGCGCAGGTCGGCGATGACATGGAGCGTTTCGCGCGCCGCCCGTGGCCCCAGCCCGAGCGTCGGCTCATCGATCAGCAACAGCTTGGGACGCGCCATCAGTGCTCTGGCCACGACCACCCACTGACGCTCCCCGCCGCTCAGCGTCGCTGCCGGCTGGTCGAGTCGGTCCCTCAGGGCCGGAAACAAGGGCAGCACCTCCCTCAAGCGGTCCTGCGCACGTGCCATCGATCCCAGGACATAGGCGCCCGACAGCAGGTTGTCGCGTGCGGTGAGCGTCAGCGCCAGCGGCCGGCCTTCGGGCAGGTGCGTCAGGCCGAGTGCGCTGATCGCCGCCGCGTCGAGGCGCGTGACATCGATGCCGGCGAACCGGATCACGCCCCGCACCGGTCGATGCAGACCGGCGATCGCTCGCGCAAGCGAGCTCTTGCCGGCGCCGTTGCGTCCGACGAGGGCGACCAGCTCGGATGCAGCGACGCTCAGCGAGATATCGTCCACGGCGACCGTCGGACCGTGTCGCACCATCACATGCCGCAGCTCAAGCACGACGGCGCGCCGAGAAGACCAACGCCTGCAGGCGATGGACGGTCGTCTCGTCGAGCAGGCCGCGTGGCCGCCAGATCAGCAGCAGGGCAACCAGGCCACCGAACACCACCATGCGCCAGCCATGGAACAGGCGGCTCGACTCCAGGATGCCGATATCGACCAGCACGCCGATCAGCGGCCCGAGCGCCGTACCCAGGCCGCCGATCAGCCCGTAGGCCAGTGCGTGCACGCCCAGCATGACGTCGAAGAGTCGGGGCTCGATATAGGTGTTGAGATGGGCATAGAGCCCGCCGCCCAGGCCGGCAATGGTGCCCGCCGCGGTGGCTACGCAGACGCGCAGACGCGCGACGTCGACCCCCAGCAGGCGCGCCAGCAGAGGATCCGCGCCGGTACCGCGCACGGCGACACCGGCGCGGTTGCGCTCGAGCAGCATGAGCGCCAGAAGCGTTGCTGCGAGCAGCGTGCAGATCAGGATCATGAAGGCCTGCGGGTCCCAGCCGTCCTCAAAGGCGCGGCGGATGCCATTGAAGCCGTTGGGCCCATCAGGGCCGACCAGCTCGCCGTCGACCATCCGTTGATAGCGCCACAGCTCCAGCGCGACGCGGATGAACTCCGCAAAAGCAAGCGTGGCGATGGCGAAATAGATACCGTGCAGCCTGCGCGTCAACCAGCCGACCAGGCCGCCACCCAAGCCGCCGAGCAGGCCACCGAAGCCCAGCCCCACCGCCAGCGGCCAGTCCCACAATGCCGTGGCGACGCCGGCTGCATAGGCGCCGATGCCAAAATATGCCTGCTGGCCAAAGGAGATCGAGCCCGAGATCAGCAGCAGGTATGCCGACAGTGCGACGAAGGAGATCATGCCGATGTTGCTGATCAGGCCGATCAGGAAATCGCTCATGATGGTGCCGCCTGGCCCATTTCACAGGCGCTCGCGCGCGGCGAGGTCGAGATCGAATCCAGCACGGCCGTAGAGGCCTCCTGGGCGCACCACGAGCACCAGGAACAGCATGCCGTAGGCAATCAGCTCACGAACCTGCGGACCGAACAGCGCCTGGCCGAACGCCTCGACGAGACCCAGAAGCAGGCCACCGACGACGGCTCCCGGAATCGAGCCCAGGCCACCCAGCATCATGGCGACCAGTCCCTTGGCGGTCGACCACATGCCAAACATCGGTGTCACCTGCTGGTTGGACGCCAGCACCAGCCAGGCGCCGACACCCCCCAGCGCCGAGGCCAGCAGGAACGCAACCAGCGTGACGCGACGCGCATCGATACCAACGGCCTGCGCTGCGGCCTCGCTGTCGCTCAGCGTGCGCAGCGCCAGGCCGAATCGCGAGCGGGTCAGGAGCCTGTGCAAGAGGAGGGCGGCCAGCGCCGCCACGACGATCGTCAGCAGATGTTCCGGTCGCAGCGTCAACCCGGCGATGTTCATCGGTGCGAGATCGAAAGGCGCTGGGTAGGGGTTGGTATGCAAGGGCAGCAGCAGGCCAGCCAGCTGCTCGATCTGCATCCAGACCGCGAAGCTCGACACCATGGCCGCCACGCCCGACCGGCCACGCAACGGTGCGAAGCACAGGCGCTCGACATAGAGGCCGGCCACTATCGCGCCGGCTACCGTGACGACGGCCGCGAGCAGGGCAAGCGCACCGCTTGGCAGGAGGTGGCCCGCCTTGGCGGCCAGCAGGGCGCCAAGATAGCCACCGAACATCAGCGTGGCGCCGTAACTCAGATTGAGCCGGCGCATGACGCCGAACATCAGCGTGAAGCCAACGCCCAGCAGCGCATAGGCCGCACCGGCCGAGAGTCCATTGATCAGGGTCTGGAGAAAGTCGACAACCAATGTCTACGGCGCCTTCACGCTGCCGAGATAGGCGCGTTGGATGACGTCGTCCTCGGCGACCTCGTCGGGTGACCCTGCGAATGTCACCCTGCCTTGTTCCATCAAGAAGAACCTGTGGGCGACCTTCAGAGCCATGTGTGCATTCTGCTCGACCATGAAGATGGTGATGCCGTCGCGATTCAGCTCCTCGACGATGCGGAAGATCTGGTCGACGACCAATGGCGCCAGCCCCATCGACGGCTCGTCCATCATCAGGAGCCTTGGCCGGCTCATCAGCGCGCGCGCCACTGCAAGCATCTGCTGCTCGCCGCCTGACAGCGTGCCCGCGAGCTGGGTGCGACGCTCCTTCAGGGCGGGGAACCGCGCGAGCAGCGCCTCGAGATCGCTGGCGACCGCGGCGTGGTCGCGGCGCAGATAGGCGCCGGCAGCAAGATTCTCGGCCACCGACATCTGCGGAAACACCAGTCGGTTTTCCGGGACCAAGGCGATGCCACGGCTGATCACGCGGTCGGCCGTCTCGCCGACCAGCTCGCTGCCGCCGAAACGCACGGAACCACGACGCGGCCTGAGAATGCCGGCAATGGTGTACATCAAGGTCGTCTTGCCGGCACCATTGGGACCGAGCAGGCAGGTGATGCTGCCCGGTTCGACCGACAGCGATACACCCTTCAGCGCCTCGATCTTGCCGTAGGCCGTGACGACGTCACTCACTTGGAGCGTCGTCACGTCGCGGTCCCCAGGTAGGCTTCGCGTACTGTGGGATCGGCCTGCACTTCGGCCGGCGTGCCTTCTGCGATCTTGCGGCCGAAGTTGAGCACGCAGACCCGGTCGGTGACCGCCATCACCAGCTCCATGTGATGCTCGATCAGGAGGATGGTGTAGCCCTGCTGCTGCAGCGCACGGATGCGCTCGTCGAGCTGGGCGATCTCCTCGGCGTTCATGCCGGCGGCGGGCTCGTCGAGCAGCAGCAGCTTGGGCTTGGCCGCCAGCGCGCGCGCAAGCTCCAGGCGGCGCTGCTCGCCAAAGGCAAGGCTGCCGGCGAGGTCGTCGGCACGATGTGCCAAACCGGAGAATTCAAGCGCGTGCGTGATGCGCTGGCGCGCGTCGCTGCGACCGCCGATCCAACGCTTGAGGAAGCCCGCCTCGGCGCGATGCGCCGGTGCGTTCTCGGCCATCCATAGATTCTCCCAGACAGTGAGGTTGGCGAACAGGCGGATGTTCTGGAACGTACGCGCCAGCCCCAGCGACAGGCGCCGGTGCGTCGGCACATGCGCGATGTCCTTGCCTTCGAACAGGATCCGACCGGCCGTCGGCTCATAGAGCCCGCAGACGAGGTTGACTGTCGTGCTCTTGCCGGAGCCATTGGGGCCGATCAGGCCGAATACCTCGCCCGGGCGGATGGCGAAATCGACGCTGTCGACAGCTCGCACGCCACCGAAATATTTGCTGAGGCCGCTCACCTCAAGCACGACGGTGCTCCCGGTTGAAGAGGCGCGCCAGGCGCCGCGCCGTGGCAGCATCAATCAGACCATCCGGGCGCAGGTTCATGGCCAGCACGATCAGGGCGCCGAACAGCAGGTTGCGCCAGTCGCCCAGGAAGCGCAGCCCCTCGACCAGGAAGCCCTGCACGAAGATCACGGCCACGATTGTGCCGAAGACGCTGCGCAGGCCGCCGAGAATGGGATAGGCGATGGCGAAAGTCGCCAGCAGCACGTTGAAGTTCAAGTGCTCGATGTGGGTGGTGTAGTGGGCGTAGATCGAGCCGCCCAATCCCGCGATGAAGCCGCCGATGGTCATGGCGGTGACCTTCACCGCCGTCAGGTTGATGCCGACGCTCTGCGCCGCCACCTCGTCCTCGCCGACGGCGTGCAGCACGGCGCCGAAACGGCTGCGGTCGGTCCACCACAGGGCGGCCACCACCAGCGCCACCACCAGCCACACGAACAGCATGACCTCCAGGCTGGTCCAGCCGTTCTCGGGAAACCAGCGGATCTGGCGAAATCCCTCGCCGCCCAGTGGCCCTATCTTTACCCCGCCCTTGGCAATCTGGTAGTCGAAGTTGAAGAAGAACAACCGGACGGCCTCGCCGAAGGCCAGTGTTGCGATCACCAGCATGAGGCCGCGCACGCGCAGAGCCGGGAAGCCGACGAGACAGGCCATCAGCGCCGCGGCAAGACCTGCCGCCAGCATCGCCGGCACGAGATGCCAGCCGGCGAGCACCGTCAACATCCCCGCAACATAGGCGCCGATAGCGAAGAAACCGGCCTGGGCGAGCGACACCTGGCCGGTCTGCAACACGATGTACGCGGACAGGCCGAGCAGCGTATGGAAGCCGATGATCTGCGCGAGGCTGTAGTAGAAATCCACTGGTCTGCCTCCTCAGTCTCGGCCACGGGCGCCCGAGAACAGTCCGCCCGGCCGCAGCACGAGGAAGACGAACAGCAGCAGCATCACGTAGATGTCGCGTTCGGTCACGTTGCGCAGGGCCTGGAAGAGGTTTTCGGCCGCGCCGACCATCAGGCCCGCAACGATGGCGCCGGGGATGCTGCCCAATCCACCGATCACGGTGACGATCAACCCCTTCACGGTGATCGGACCCGCGATCAGCGGCGAGAGCATACCCACCGCCGCACCGATCATGGCGCCGGCAACGCCGCCAAGGAGGCCCGCGATCACGAACGTCAGGCCGTTCACGGCCTGCAGGCGCATGCCGCAGAGTTGTGCGGCCACTGGCTGCTGTGCCATGGCCCGTGTCGCCATGCCGAGTCGCGTGCGGTAGAGCAGGGCAAGCAGCATCGCCATCGCCACGACGCAGACCAGGAAGACGCCCATCAGGTCGGCGCGCAGGATGAAGTCGCCGAGCACGATCGGATCGCCGTCGTAGATCGCCGGATAGTTCTGCGGCATGCCGGCGGTGGAATGCACGATGATCTCGTCGAGCAGCAGGAGCATGCCTACGGTCGACATCAGCGTGGCCAGCGGCGAGGCCAGTGGAATGAAGCGAAAGCAGGTGAGATAGATCAGATAGCCGATCAGCCCTGAAGCCGCGATCGACAGCGGGAACACGCTCCACGGCGGCAGGCCGAGCAGCTGCGGTCCGACCAGGCCGCAATAGGCGCCTGCCAGCGAGCCTGCGGCATAGCTCATGTTGATCTTCTGCATCACGCCGAAGACCAGCGTGAAGCCGATGCCGATCAGCGAGTAGGTCGTCCCGAACAGCAGGCCATCGATGACCGCCTGCATATAATCCACGAAGCCCATGAGCCTCCAGGAGTTGGAGCGCGGACCTCCAGGTCCGCATTCATGATTTCATGAGCGGACCTGGAGGTCCGCGCTCCATGAGCGTAACGGAAGCTCAGTTGGTCACAGGGTTGTGCAGCACGACCCACTTGCCGTCCTTGGCGTGGACGTAGAGGTATGGCTTCACCGCCTCGCGGTCGTCGGTGCGCTTGCTCTTGCCGAGCAGGCCGTCCGTCTCCTTCAGGGCAGCCAGGCCCTTGCGGATCTTCTCGCGGTCGGCCTGCACGGTGTCAGGCTTGGCGAGCACGCCTTGTTCCTCCATCACCTTCTTCAGGATGAAGACGTTCTCGTAGGTGGCTGCCGAATGCAGGTCGAGCGATCCGTTGTACTTGGCGGCCTGTGCGGCGGCCGCCTCAGCCGTCTGAGTCACTGGTGCGAAGCTCGTCGGTATGACGATGCCGTCCGCTTCCTTGGCACAGCCCTGCAGGGTTTCGAGGCTGGATGAGCTGGTGAGGCCGATCAGCATCTTCACCTTCACGCCCTGGCGGCGCATCTCCTTGAGCACGCCGCAGGTGGTGAAGGGATGGGCTGCGATGGCGAGAATGTCAGGCGATGCGGCTTTGATCTCGCGGACCTGTTGGGCGAAGTTGGTATCCTCCAGCAGCCACTTGGCTTCGCCCTTGACCTCGAGTCCAGCCTTGGGAGCGGCCTCCTTCATCACGGCGTACCAAGTCGCCCGGCTGTGGGCGAAGTTCTCTTCGACGCCGGCGAAGATGCTGTTGAGCTCTGGCTTCGTCTGCTTCACCCATCTGAACAGGGAGGTGTACATCTCGGATTCGCTGGGCACGTTGCGGAACGCCCATTCGGAGATCTTGGCGAGGCCTCCCTTGATCGCCACGTCGGTGAAGATCGGGAACTGCAGGCCGGAGTCCGTCGCGTCGCCGGCTTTCTTCTGCAGCACGCCGAACAGCGGCTCGGCTACGTTCGAGCAGGTCGGCCCGATGGCGACCAGCGTGGGCCCGGAGGCCATGCGGCGCACGACCGAGATGCCTTCCTCTGCGGTGCAGCGGTCGTCGAGGAATTCGACCTCGATCTTGCCCGTGCCGCCGTCCGCCAGCTTGACTCCGCCCTGGCTGTTGATCAGCTCGGCGGCCGCCCGCATGGCAGCCTCGCTGTTGATGCCGAACGAGCGCACGACACCTGATTTGGCGCCGAATCCCTTGACGATCACGGCACGGTCTTCGGCGGCGGCTGTCGCGGCGGCGGCAATTCCCGCTGCCGCAATGAGTGCGGAACTGAGCAACAATGCAGCCTTGCGCATGACGTGTTCCCTCCCTCGCGATGGGCCCCTGGATTTGGACGTTTCTTTCTTACTTCGTCGTGCGGAATTCCGCCCCATTGGCGGAGGTCTGTCAATGAGAAGTCGTGGCGGCACTGCGGCCCTTCCTTGACAGATGGAATGAAGGCCTTCTATCACTTAACGTGTCGGTTAAGTGTTGGAGCTGCACGATGAGCTGCAGGATTGTAACGGTGGACAGGAAGCTGACGGCGGTGGTGAAAGCAAGCGTTCCCTTCGCTGAGATCCCGGCCGCTCAACGCTCGGCGCGTGCGGCCGTCAACGCGGCGTTGCCGTCACTGAATGCAGGTCCCGTTGGCCGTCCTTGCACACGCTTTCGCACTCCTGCGAGTGGAAAGCTGGAGATGGAGATTGGAACGATCGTCAGCCATCCCTTCCGGCCGGAAGGCGATGTTGTACCGTCCGATCTGCCGGACGGTCGTGCCGCCCATTTCCTGTTGAAGGGACCGTTCGATGGCATGCCGGGTGCCTGGCAGAGCCTGTTCGAGTGGTGCAAGACCGAGAAGCTCGAGCTCGCCGGCGTCAACTGGGAGATCTATATGCCATGGGAGGGTGTCGATCCCTCGAGGCTGGAGACAGACCTGTTCGCTCTCCTGGCCTGAGGTCTCTGACTGCGATCTCGATTTTGCGCCGACCGGAGCGCACTTATTCCCCGCCCCCGTCTGCCGGCGAGCGGCAGCGATCGAAAATCACTCCCATAATTCCTCGTTGACCGCCCTGCGTATGAACAGCCCTAAATGGAGGCCATGATCGACGGCCGCTACTCCCTCCGCACCGTGATATCAGAACAGGCAAGCGCGCTATTTTCCATGCCTGCTGCTTCCAGGAAAAACGCCTTACCCCCGGCACCGGTGCTTGGTTATTCCCTCTCACATGCGCTCAGGCGCGGTCGGCCCTACCGCGATCGCCATGAGGCCGAGGAATCCACGCGGCCGACCTCGATGGAGCTAATCCGCGGCTTCCTGGTCGAGGAAGGTGAGCGTGCCGTCGCTGCGCTCGCCCTTGAGGTAGCGGAAGGTGCCGGCGCCAGTGGCGACGAGGTCGCCTTTCTGGTCGTAGATCTCGGTCTCGGCGGCGAAGGTGGTCTGGCTGGTCGATGGCCGCCAGGCGCCAAAGACCGTCAGCACGTCGCCGTCGCGCGCCGCCTTGATGAATTGCGTAGTGAAGGCGAGCGTGACGGAAAGCCGCCGCGCCGTCGCGGTCTCGTTGAAGGTGCAGGCAAAGCCGCTCGCCGAATCGAGCAGCGTCATCAGCACGCCGCCGTGCAAGAGGCCGTTGGCATTGCAAAGCTCAGGTCGGACCACAAGCCTCATTTCGACGAAGCCGGGTCGCCACGCCGCGACCTCGTGGCCGATCAGCCCGTTGAAACCGCGAAAAAGGTGCGTGGCGA
>Ga0081455_10002585_pt1 | contig 21454 bp, 30 predicted proteins | sample TabmetS3T2R1_FD_70207 | JGI IMG/M metagenome (GOLD analysis project Ga0081455, IMG submission 70207) | Tabebuia heterophylla rhizosphere microbial communities from the University of Puerto Rico - S3T2R1 | ecosystem: Host-associated > Plants > Roots > Rhizosphere ...
GTCCATCTCCATCGAAGACATGCGGGTGCCTCAACTGAAAGAGGAGCTGGTGGAGAAGGCTCGCAATGAGGTGATCGAAGTCGAAAAGCAATATCGCGACGGTCTCATCACCAAGGGGGAACGTTACAACAAGATTATCGACATTTGGGCCCATGTCACCGAGCAGATCTCGGACGAGATGTTTCGCGAGATGGAGGCGGAGGACGAACACCTCATGCGCGGCGAAGCCGGCAATGGCGCTCAGTTCAATCCGATCTTCATTATGGCGGATTCAGGGGCCCGCGGCGGTATTCAACAGATTCGCCAGCTGGCAGGGATGCGTGGTTTGATGGCGAAGCCCTCTGGGGAGATCATCGAGACGCCGGTGACCTCGAACTTCCGTGAGGGCCTCACCGTGTTGCAGTACTTCATTTCGACTCACGGGGCACGCAAGGGGTTGGCAGACACCGCACTCAAAACCGCGAACTCGGGGTATCTGACCCGACGCCTGGTGGATGTTGCTCAGGACGTGATCGCGGTTGAGCTCGATTGCGGAACAGTCGACTCCATTGAGGTCAGCGCTCTCATCGAAGGCGGTGAAATCATCGAACCGCTGGTTGACCGCATCGTCGGGCGCTTCGCAGCAGAGGATGTCAGCGATCCATTCACCGGTGAGGTGCTCGTTCCTGCGAACACCGAAATCGATGAGGATACCGCCCAACGCATCGAAGACCGCGGTATTGAACATGTGAAAGTGCGTTCGATGCTGACCTGCGAAAGCCGTGAGGGCGTCTGCGCCATGTGCTATGGGCGCAATTTGGCCACTGGCCAGCTGGTGGAGGTGGGTGAGGCCATCGGGATCATCGCCGCCCAGTCGATCGGCGAGCCAGGCACTCAGCTCACCATGCGCACATTCCACATTGGCGGCACCGCCAGCCGGGTCGTAGAGCAAACGACACAGGTAGCTAAGAAATCCGGGATCGTGCGCTTTTCTAACCTGCGCACCGTCGTCAACAAGGATGGTGACATCGTTGTCATGAATCGCAATGGCAGCGTCATCATCCTCGATGACCAAGGTCGTGAGCGTGAGCGCTACCCGGTGGTCTATGGGGCCCGCATCAAGGTCAAGGATGGGCAGCAGGTGACCACTGGCGAGACCATTGTGGAATGGGATCCCTATACTATCTCCATCCTCACCGAGGTCAGCGGGAAAGCGACATTGGCAGATATTGTCGAAGGCTTCACCATGAAGGAAGAGGTCGACGAGGTGACAGGCCTGGCTCGCAAAGTCATCGTCGAACATCACGACGAAAGCCGACAACCCAATGTATCGATCCGCGATGGCGAGGGCAAAGTCATCGGTCGTTATATTCTGCCCGCCGGTGCTCATCTAGCAGTGAACGATAGTGACCATGTGGCTGCCGGCGATGTCATCGCCAAGATCCCTCGTGAAACGACCAAGACCAAAGACATCACGGGTGGTTTGCCGCGAGTTGCCGAGCTGTTCGAGGCACGCAAACCTAAAGAACAGGCGGTCATTTCCGAGATCGATGGCGTGGTGAAGTTTGGGGGCTTCCAAAAGGGTGCGCGTAAGGTGCTAGTGGTGGCCGATGACGGGGAAGAGCGCGAATATCTTATTCCGCGTGGCAAACACGTCTATGTTCATGAAGGAGACCACGTGCGGGCCGGCGAACCTCTCATGGATGGCGCGGTGAATCCGCATGACATCCTCGATGTCCTGGGACCTAAGGCGGTGCAACGCTATCTCGTGAATGAGGTGCAAGAAGTCTATCGACTCCAGGGGGTCACCATCAACGATAAGCACATTGAAGCGATCGTGCGCCAGATGATGCGGCGCTTAGTGATCGAAGACCCGGGTGACACCGATTTGCTCGTCGGCGAGCAGGTGGCACGCGAACTCTTGACGGAGAAAAACGAAGAGGTCAAGCGCAACGGTGGGCAGGAGGCCCGCGGTAAAGCAATCCTCTTGGGTATCACCAAAGCTTCGTTAAGCACTGATAGCTTCATTTCCGCCGCATCCTTCCAGGAAACGACGCGTGTACTGACCCAGGCCGCGGTGGGAGGTCTGGTCGATCGTCTCAAAGGATTGAAAGAAAACGTCATCATGGGAAAACTGATCCCCGCGGGAACAGGAGCGAAGCATTATCGAAGGGTGCGGATTGTCAATGACGAGGGGACCAACGGCGAGTCGAATGGACACGACCTGCACACGACAATGACGTATGCGGATGAAGATGAAATGGAGCGGGAGGAGGACTAGACCAGGATGCCGACGATCAACCAGTTGGTTCGGAAGGGACGAGAGAAAATCCGCACACGCACTAGCAGCCCAGCGTTGCAACGGAATCCTCAGAAGCGTGGGGTTTGCGTGCGGGTGTACACCACGACACCCAAGAAGCCCAACTCGGCGCTCCGCAAAGTAGCCCGCGTGCGCCTCACCAATGGCATCGAGGTGAGTACTTATATCCCTGGCATTGGCCATAACCTTCAGGAACACGCCATCGTCTTGATCCGCGGCGGTCGCGTGAAGGACCTCCCCGGAGTCCGCTATCACGTGATCCGCGGCTCCTTAGATACAGCAGGCGTGCAGAATCGACGCCAGGGACGCTCCAAGTACGGGGCGAAGCGCCCTAAGTAGGGGGAATTAAGCCATGGCACGACGGCGTGTGGCCGAAAAGCGCGAGCCCTTGCCCGACCCCAAGTTTCGTGACACGTTGGTCACAAAGTTTATCAACGTCCTGATGCTGTGCGGCAAAAAGAGCACCGCTGAGCATATTTTCTACGGCGCTCTCGATCTCGTGGCCGAGCGCAGCAAGCAAGACCCTCTGAGCGTTTTCAAACGGGCAATGGACAACGTGAAGCCAGTGCTAGAGGTGAAATCCCGGCGAGTCGGCGGGTCAACCTATCAGGTGCCCGTTGAAGTGCGACCTGACCGGCGTCAGGCGCTCAGCGCGCGTTGGATTGTGCAATCAGCGAAGTCCCGTAGCGAACGCACCATGCGGCAGCGTCTCGCCAGCGAGTTGTTGGATGCCTCCAACAATACTGGGGTCGCAATCAAAAAGAAGGAAGATACCCACAAAATGGCCGAAGCCAATAAGGCTTTTGCTCATTATCGTTGGTAAAACCGAGGAATAGCGTCTTGGACCGAGAACAATCGCTCATGAAAATACGCAATATCGGCATCATCGCCCATATTGACGCCGGCAAGACCACCACGACCGAGCGCATTCTCTACTATACCGGCCGAGCCCACAAGATGGGGGAAGTCCACGAGGGTTCCGCCACCATGGACTGGATGCCCCAGGAACAGGAGCGTGGCATCACGATCACCTCTGCAGCCACGACATGTTTTTGGTTAGGACATCAAATCAACATCATCGATACGCCTGGTCATGTGGATTTCACCGCCGAGGTGGAACGGTCGCTCCGAGTGCTCGACGGAGCTGTCGGCGTGTTCTGCGCCGTCGGAGGAGTTGAACCACAGTCGGAGACCGTGTGGCGCCAGGCGGAAAAATACGGTGTGCCGCGGATTGCCTTCGTCAATAAACTGGATCGCATTGGGGCGGATTTTCAGCGCTGTGTCCAGGAGATTCGGGAGAAATTGGGAGCTCATCCGTTGGTGCTACAGCTGCCCTTGGGGATTGAGCAAAGCCTCCAGGGGGTGATCGATCTGATTCGCTTGCAGGCCATCGTTTACAATGAAGAGACACTTGGATCGACCTACCGCATCGAACCGATTCCGGATGCTTTTGTAGCGGAGGCGGAGGCCGCACGTGTCCAACTGCTCGAAGCCCTCTCCGAAAACGATGACGCCTTTATGATGAAATATTTAGAAGGCGAGAACATCACTCCCGAAGAGATCGAAGCATCTATTCGTCAGGAAACTTTGGCCGGCCGGTTAGTACCGGTGGTGTGTGGAGCCGCCTTTAAGAACAAGGGGGTTCAACAATTATTGGATGCGATCGTCAAATACCTTCCATCCCCCTTGGATATTCCCGCGGTCCACGGATTGAACCCAGACGGCAAGGAGGAAATCCGTGAGGTTGATGCGCATGCGCCGCCAGCGGCTTTGGTCTTTAAGATCATGACTGACCCCTACGTCGGGCAACTGACCTTCTTACGCGTCTATTCAGGAGTGTTACGTGTCGGCGATCATGTCCTGAATACTACCAAGGGGGTACGGGAGCGGGTCGGGCGCCTTCTGCGTATGCATGCCAACAAGCGCGAAGATGTAGAGCTGGTGCATGCTGGGGATATCGCCGCGACCGTTGGCTTGAAGCGTACACTAACTGGCGATACGCTCGCCGCCGAGGGAGCACCGATTATTCTCGAGTCGATGGCGTTTCCGGAGCCCGTCATTTCTGTGGCCATTGAACCCAAGACTAAAGCCGACCAAGAGAAGTTGGGCGTGGCGTTGCACAAACTGGCTCAGGAGGATCCGACATTTAAGATCACCACCGATCGTGAAACCGGCCAGACACTCATTGCCGGGATGGGGGAGCTGCACTTAGAGATTCTTGTCGATCGGCTCTTCCGAGAGTTCAGCATTGGTGCGAACGTTTCCAAGCCCCAGGTCGCCTACAAAGAGACCATTAAGCGTGGCGTCAGAGCTGAGGGGAAATTTATTCGGCAGTCAGGAGGTCGCGGCCAATATGGTCATGTATGGCTCGAAATCGAGCCGTTGGAGCGCGGTGCTGGTTTCGAGTTCGTCGACGCGGTGGTGGGTGGAACAATCCCACGCGACTATATTCCAGCTGTCAGGCAGGGTGTACAGGAGGCAATGGAGGCCGGGATATTCGCCGGTTACCCAGTCATTGATCTGCGGGTGAAAGTGTGTGATGGGTCATATCATGATGTCGATTCATCCGAATTAGCCTTCAAGATTGCAGGCTCGATGGCCCTTAAGGACGGAGCCAAGAAGGCGGGCGGAGTGTTGCTCGAGCCGATCATGGACGTGGAAGTGGTGACCCCAGAGGAATTTATGGGGGATGTCATCGGGAACCTGAATTCCCGCCGTGGCAATATCAAAGCGGTGTCGACGCGCGCGGGAGCACGGGTGATCTCGGCCCGCGTGCCTCTCTCCGAGATGTTCGGCTATGCCACCGACCTGCGTTCTTTGTCGCAGGGACGGGCGACGTATACGATGCATTTCAGTTCGTACCAAGAAGTTCCCTTTAACCTAGCGGAGGAACTCCTCTTCAAGGGGAAGAAGGGGCAAACAGAGAAAGAACTGGCGATGTAAGCTTGACGCATGCGGGCAACTTGCCGGTTGCCTGAGCGATCGGGACGTTGCCAGGTCTACAGTGCTACCGTAAGAGGAGGGTGGTATGGCGAAGGAGCGGTTTGTCCGGACGAAGCCGCATGTCAACGTCGGCACCATCGGGCATATCGACCACGGCAAGACGACGTTGACAAGCGCAATTACCAAGGTATTGGCAGAACGTAAACTGGCAAAATACATCGAATTTGGTCAAATCGATAAGGCCCCCGAAGAGCGAGAGCGCGGCATTACCATCGCCATCGCCCATGTCGAGTATGAGACCGAAAAACGGCACTACGCTCACGTCGACTGCCCGGGTCATGCCGACTACATCAAAAACATGATCACTGGCGCCGCCCAGATGGATGGGGCCATTCTGGTCGTGGCAGCCACCGACGGCCCAATGCCGCAGACGCGCGAGCATATCCTGTTGGCACGGCAAGTCGGGGTGCCGTCTATTGTCGTCTATATGAATAAGTGCGACGCCGTCGATGACCCCGAGTTGCTTGAGCTCGTCGAACTTGAGGTGCGGGAACTTCTCTCCAAGTATGAGTTTCCAGGGGATGAAACCCCGATTATTCGGGGGAGTGCACTGAAAGCCTTGGAGGGTGATCCGAACTGGACGAAGTCGATCGATGAACTCATGGAAGCGGTCGATAACTACGTGCCGCTGCCGACGCGCGAGATCGATAAACCCTTCCTGATGCCGGTTGAGGACGTGTTCACTATCTCGGGACGCGGCACTGTGGTGACCGGGCGTGTCGAGCGCGGTCGCATCAAGGTCGGTGAAGACGTGGAAATCGTCGGGTTCCGACCCACCGTCAAGACAGTGGCAACAGGGGTGGAAATGTTCCGCAAGATCCTGGATGAAGGCCAGGCCGGCGACAATGTCGGAATTCTCGTGCGCGGCATCAAACGCGAGGACGTCGAGCGTGGACAGGTGCTGGCGAAGCCTGCGAGCATCATGCCCCACACCCGGTTTAATGCTGAGACATATATCCTGACCAAAGAAGAAGGTGGACGGCATACGCCATTTTTCAAGGGCTATCGTCCGCAGTTCTACTTCCGCACCACGGACGTGACGGGGTCTGTCATCCTCCCTGAAGGCGTGGAGATGATCATGCCTGGTGACAACGTTACCATGGACGTGACGCTGATCACGCCGATTGCGCTGGAAACTGGACTGCGCTTCGCCATTCGAGAGGGCGGACGGACCGTGGGAGCCGGGGTGGTGACGGAGGTCATTCAGTAGCGTTCATGGCTTGAACGCCTTGTCTCTCCTACTCCTGTTGCAGAATCGGCATGGGCCTGGCCTGACTCGCTCTTCCCTGCAGGCCAGGCTCTATTATTCTTATGGAAGAATTGGGGAAGCTATGGCAACAGCTACACAAAAGATCAGAATTCGCCTGAAGGCATACGATCATCGTATCCTTGACCAGTCAGTGACGGAGATCGTTGATACCGCCAAGCGCACCGGCGCGAGGGTATTGGGCCCTATTCCGCTACCCACGGTGAAGAACCGCTTCACCGTCCTGCGCTCGCCGCATGTCGACAAAAAGTCCCGTGAACAATTCGAGCTGCGTACTCATAAGCGACTGCTGGATATCCTCGAACCAACCCCACAGACCGTCGATGCGCTGATGAAGTTGGATCTGTCCGCGGGGGTTGATGTAGAGATCAAGCTGTAGGCCTGACACGATAGGGACCTGCTATGATTAGTGGCTTGCTGGGTAGAAAATTGGGGATGACGCAGGTTTTTATGCCGGACGGATCACTGATCCCATGTACGGTGATCGAGGTAGGGCCATGCCCTGTTATCCAGGTCAAGACCCAAGAACGTGATGGGTATGAGGCGGTGCAGGTTGGTTTCCTCCCCAAAAGTAGAGGGACGAACAAACCTCTGCGTGGGCACTTCACGAAGCACAACGCTCAACCCCGAAGACACCTGCGCGAGTTCAAAGCAACCGGCGAAAAGGCGATCTCAGTGGGCGAGACCTTGACTTTGGAGGTGTTTACGGAGGGCGAACGCGTCGACATCGCTGGAACCACGAAGGGGCGTGGCTTTGCAGGGGTTGTCAAGCGCTATGGGTTCGCAGGAAATCCTGGTGCCCATGGCACTCACGAGACGTTTCGCGGCCCTGGCTCGGTCGGCTCTGCTGCCCATCCCTCGCATACGCCGAAAGGCAAACGTCTGGCAGGACACTACGGCGTCGACCGCAAAACGATTCGTAATCTGAGGGTAGTCCGCGTGGATAAAGATCGTAACCTGCTGCTCGTGAGAGGGGCAATTCCCGGCAGCCGTGGTGGCCTGGTTGAGGTGCGAAAACGCGGGTAAGACTGTCAGAGGCATCCACGCGAGAGTACTGCGTTGGCAGTCAGCGTCGTGCACGTGCCTGCGAGAGAGGCTCATATGGAACTGGACGTGATTGATCGGCAGGGGACGCCAGTCGAAAAAATTGCCGTGGCGGACAGTACGTTCGCCGCTGAGGTGAAAACTCACCTCTTTCATCAAGTGGTCAGAATGCAGCTCGCCAAGCGGCGGCGGGGTACCGCCTCGACTAAGACCAGGGGCGAGGTGAGTGGGGGGGGGAGGAAACCCTGGCGGCAAAAAGGGACGGGTCGTGCACGGGCGGGGAGTACTCGTTCTCCCTTGTGGCGGGGCGGCGGGGTCGCCTTGGGTCCAAAGCCACGGAATTATGCCTATAAACTCCCCAAAAAGGTCCGTCGTGCCGCTCTTTGCTCTGCCTTGTCGCTGAAAACGCAAGAAGGCCTGTTGAAGGTAATCGATCGCCTCGACCTCCCCGCACCGAAGACGAAGCAGATGGTCGGTTTCCTGAGAGATCTGGGGGTACAGAAAGCGTCGGTAATCCTGCTCGTCGACAACAATCCCAACGTCCAGCTGGCGGCGCGCAACCTGCCAGAGGTGAAAGTACTTCGTGTCGAAGGTGTGAATGTCTATGACTTGCTGGCACATGATTATCTAATCTGCACACGGGAAGCCCTGATGAAGCTACAAGAGAGGGTAGCGTCATGATTGATCTGTATGATATCATCCTGCGGCCTCTGGTCACCGAAAAAAGCTTGGCCCAGAACACCGAACGCTATAAGGTCAGCTTCCTCGTAGACCCCGACGCCAATAAGCAGGAAATCCGTGCGGCGGTTGAAGGTATTTTCGCCGTCAAGGTCATCGAGGTCAACACTGTTTACCTCAAAGGCAAGCGCAAACGCACGCGCATGCGGGAAGGCAAGCGATCAGACCAGAAGAAGGCCATCGTGACGCTGCGTGCAGGGGACAAAATCGAATTTTTTGAGGGGTTATAGCGAGGGACACCCCATGGCTATTCGCACGTTTAAGCCGACATCTCCAGGCCTCCGACAGATGAGTGCCTCGACATTCGAGGAAGTGACTAAGACAGTCCCAGAAAAGCGCCTCCTGCGGCCAGCGAATAAAACAGGGGGACGCAACAATTACGGTCGGATCACCGTTCGCTTTCGCGGTGGTGGGCACAAGCGGCGTTATCGTTTAATTGATTTTAAACGTGATAAAGTTGGGGTTCCGGCAATGGTCGCGTCCGTGGAGTATGACCCAAACCGCTCGGCGCGTATCGCCCTGCTGCATTACATCGACGGCGAGAAACGATATATCTTGGCCCCTCAGGGTTTGCGCATCGGGGATAGGGTGATGTCGGGGCCGGAAGCTGAGATCCGTACCGGGAATGCTCTAGCACTGCGCAATATCCCCTTGGGTACCCTCGTCCACAATGTCGAACTCACCAGAGGTCGTGGGGGCCAATTGGCCCGCGCGGCAGGCGTCTCCGTACAACTGATGGCGAAAGAGGGCGATTACGCGCAACTGAAGCTGAAATCCGGTGAGGTCCGAATGGTACGACTAGCCTGCATGGCGACCATCGGCCAGGTGGGAAATACTGATCATGAAAATATTTCTATTGGGAAGGCCGGGCGCATGCGGTGGATGGGAAGACGTCCACATGTCCGCGGGGTAGCGATGAACCCTGTCGATCATCCACACGGTGGCGGCGAGGGAAAAGCGGGGCAGGGCAATCCTCATCCCGTCAGTCCATGGGGTTGGCCTACTAAAGGCGCCAAGACACGCGGCAAGCGTCCGTCCGATAAATACATCTTGAAACGCCGCAAGTAATCTGGCGCATGTAATCTAGGGAGGACAGGGTGGCACGCTCACTCAAAAAGGGACCATTTATCGATGGCAAATTATTAGAAAGAGTCGCGACCATGAACCGTGGGACGGAAAAGCGGATCATCCGAACATGGTCCCGGCGTTCCGTCATCTTTCCTGAGTTAGTCGGGCACACGATTGCCGTGCACAATGGGAAGCGGTTTATCCCGGTGTACATCACCGAGAACATGGTCGGCCATAAGTTAGGCGAGTTTGCCCCGACACGAACATTCCGAGGCCACAGCGGGCACACCAAACGCGTTTTGTCGCTGAAGTAAGTGATCCGGCTATGGTAGCCTCTGAGAGTCAAGGAAAGTATGCTGGAAAGCCGTTGGGATTGGGCAGCGACATGGCAGACCTCAAGGACAGGGCGGATAGATTCTGTTGGAGGCTTCCCGAGTCTTTGTATGTGCCAGAGGACGCATTGACAAAGGTACAGGGAGAATCATGGAAGCGAAAGCGGTTGGAAGATATCTCCGAACGTCACCGCGCAAGGCACGGCAGGTGGCCGACGTCATCCGTGGACGACCTGCGGGCGATGCCCTGAACGTCCTAGCACTCACCCCACGTAAAGCCGCGCGTTTGATCGAGAAGATACTCAAGGCAGCAGTCGCGAATGCACGCGAAAAGGGGGGTCGAGATCAACTCGACGCTCTCACCGTGAGTGAAATCCAGGTGGGGCCAGGGCCCACATTGAAACGCTGGCTCCCCAGAGCCCGGGGGCGCGCCACGCCGATTCGGAAACGCACGAGCCATATCAGAATCATCCTGCGAGACGCACTGCAGGGCTCAGTGCCGAGACGTGCATAGAAAAGGAGGATAGGGTGGGGCAGAAAGTCCATCCCGTTGGCTTTCGACTTGGCATCACCAAGACCTGGGAGTCCAATTGGTTTGCTCGACGTGGATACGGTGAGCAGTTGCATGAGGACATTCGTATCCGTCAGTTCATCAAGGAGAAGCTCTTCCACGCTGGGATCGCTCGCATCGAGATTGAACGCGCGGCAAAGCGCGTCAAGATTAACATTCATACCGCACGCCCCGGGATCATCATCGGCCGCAAAGGGACAGAAGTCGACAAGCTGAAAGCTGAACTGGAGGCGATGACCAAGAAGCAGGTCTTCGTGAACATTATCGAGATTCGGCGCGCCGAGCTTGACGCTCAACTCGTGGCTGAAAACGTCGCCCTGCAGCTTGAACGCCGCATCGCATTTCGACGGGCCATGAAAAAGGCGGTCACCTCCGCTCTGCGGCTGGGGGCGAAAGGGATTCGGATCACCTGCTCCGGACGCTTGGGCGGTGCTGAAATGGCGCGCACCGAGTGGTATCGCGAAGGACGGGTGCCCTTGCATACGCTGCGAGCAGATATCGACTACGGCGCGGCGACATCACGGACAACATATGGTGCGATCGGGGTGAAGGTGTGGCTGTTTAAGGGAGAAATTATGCCGCAGCTGCGTGCCCCTACGTCTACATCGGTTGCGCCCGCATGAGACGCTGAGCGATCCGAAGCGGAGGTTCTTGGCCATGTTGATGCCGAAGAAAGTCAAGTACCGCAAACAACATCGTGGGCGTCGCACCGGCATCGCCTACCGTGGATCAAGCCTAAACTATGGGAGTTTCGGGCTCAAAGCGCTCGAGCCCGGTTGGCTGACAAACCGACAGATTGAGGCGGGGCGTATCGCCATGACGCGCCATGTGAAGCGTGGTGGTAAGATCTGGATTCGCATCTTCCCAGACAAGCCTGTCTCGAAAAAACCCCAAGAGACTCGTATGGGAAAGGGAAAGGGTGCACCAGAGTTCTGGGTTGCCGTGGTGCGATCGGGCCGCATCCTCTACGAGATGGAGGGGGTCGATGAGGCGATTGCCCGTGAGGCCATGCGTCTGGCGGCGCATAAGCTGCCTTTGAAAACTCGCTTTGTCATGAAGGACTAAGATGTGGAGGGGCGTGATGAAGGCCGCTGAGCTACGTGATCTATCAAATGAGGAGCTACGCGGAAAGGTGCGGGAGCTGCAAGAAGAGCTGTTTAACTTGCGCTTTCAATTGGCGACGGGACAGATCGAGAATGTGGGTCGTATCCGTACGGTGCGGCGAGACATCGCTCGCCTGAAGACCGTTCAACAGCAGAGAGCGCTGGCCTAGCAATAAGCGCCCCATACCCAGACGAGAGGACATCATGCAGGCACAAGGCCGGCGAAAGACCTTGGTGGGCGAGGTTGTGAACAACAAAATGGTAAAGACGGTATCGGTACGCGTCGACCGTCTGACGAAACATCCCCAGTTTAAGCGGTATGTTCGACGCTCGCGCACCTTCATGGCACATGACGAGAACAGCATCTGCCAACCAGGCGACCGTGTGAGGATCATCGAAAGCCGGCCACTGAGTCGGCATAAACGCTGGCGCGTCATGGCTATCCTGGAACGCACTGAGAGCCAGGAAGTCCGGAGAAATCCATGATTCAGCCCCGCACGATTCTGGACGTTGCCGATAACACAGGCGCGAAAAAGGTCATGTGTATTCGCTCTCTGGGGGGCTCCAACCGTAAATATGCCACCGTGGGCGACGTCATTGTCGTCAGTGTGAAGGAGGCAGCCCCTAATGGATCCGTCAAAAAAGGCGAGGTCCGCCGCGCGGTTGTGGTGCGTACGGCCAAAGAGGTCCGGCGCCCTGACGGTTCCTACATCCGCTTTGATGGAAATGCCGCAGTGCTGATTAACGAAGCAGGAGACCCGATGGGTACGCGTATTTTTGGCCCTGTAGCCCGTGAACTCCGAGCCAGGAGATATATGAAGATCGTCTCACTCGCTCCCGAGGTGCTATAGCCATGGAGAAGAAAACTCCTCGGACGTGGCATATCCGCAGAGACGATTTTGTCGAAGTCATCACTGGCAAAGATAAAGGCAAGCGTGGCAAGGTCCTTCGTGTGCACACTGATGAAGGACGCATCATCGTCGAGAAGATCCACATGATCAAGCGTCATATGCGACCCAGTCGGCTCACGCAGCAGGGTGGCATTATCGAGCGTGAGGGCAAGATACACGTGTCAAACGTTATGCTGGTGTGTACCCGTTGCGACCTTCCCATACGAGTGGGAAAGAAGAACCTCGAGAATGGCAAAAAGGTTCGCGTGTGCCGTCGGTGCGGGGATGTAGTGGGCCAGGCTGGATGAGACGGATTGTTGGGCCCCTGGGGTGCCTACATCGATGAGAAGATGGCCGATGAGGAGATCAGAGAAGCCATGACGGCTCGGTTGAAAGAGCGTTATCAGCATGAGGTGGTGCCTCAATTGCGCCAGACATATGCCTATCAGAACCCCCACGAGGTACCGCGGCTGACGAAAATCGTCATCAACATGGGAGTGGGAGAGGCTATCCAGAACTCCAAGATCCTTGATTCAGCGGTCAACGAGCTGGCCCTAATTACTGGCCAAAAACCATTGGTTACCAAGTCGAAGAAGTCAATCGCCAACTTCAAACTGCGCGCTGGCATGTCGATTGGATGTAAGGTCACGCTGCGGCAGGAGCGCATGTACGAGTTTCTGGACCGACTCATCAACGTGGCACTCCCACGGGTGCGTGACTTCAAAGGGGTCCCTCCCGATGCCTTCGATGGACGGGGCAATTACGCGCTTGGGATTCGCGAGCAGATTATTTTCCCAGAGGTCAGCTACGAAGCTGTGGAGCGCGTGAAGGGGCTTGGTGTCATTATTGTCACCACGGCACAGACTGACGAGGAAGCACGAAGCTTGCTGGCCCTGCTGGGTATGCCATTCCGCGAGGCATAGGGGGAGTTCAAGTTGGCGAAGAAATCCTTGATTGTGAAAGCGAAACGGGCACCAAAATTCCGCGTGCGGGCTTATCATCGCTGTCAGATTTGCGGGCGACCACGGGGATACTTGCGGAAATTCCAAATGTGCCGCATCTGCTTTCGTCTTCGAGCTTTACGTGGGGAAATTCCTGGGGTGATCAAGGCTAGCTGGTAACCTTCCAGTTGCAACAAGGATGGGTGAGGATCTCGACCTATGACAATGACTGATCCGATTGCTGATTTTTTGACTCGGATCCGCAATGCGCTTTTGGCTATGCACGAGACCACGGCAATTCCGGCCTCAAAACTGAAGTGGCGCCTGGCGGAGATTCTCAAGGCGGAGGGTTATATTGCGGACGCATCCCTGGAAGGGGAGGGGCGCCATCAAGTGATTCGCATTGGCCTTAAGTACGACCGCGGTGAGGTCAGCGTGATTCAATCCCTGAAACGTATCAGCAAACCGGGACGCCGCATGTATGTCACCGCTGATCAGCTGCCTCGGGTCCTCAATGGCTTGGGGGTGGCCGTTATTTCGACTTCTCGCGGGGTGATGTCCGACCGCGAGTGCCGCCGGTTACATGTCGGTGGTGAGGTCATGTGCCAGGTCTGGTAGGGAGAGCTGTTATGTCTCGTATCGGTAAAAAGCCAATAGACCTTCCTGCAGACGTAGAAGTTAACCTAGAAGATGGTCAAGTTCAGGTCACAGGACCACGTGGGCGTCTCGCACGTGCCATGCCAGACCTCCTCGATCTGCAGTTCGAAGACCATCAGCTCCTTGTTGGGAAAAGGGTTGAGTCCAAACAAGCTCGGGCACTGCACGGTCTCATGCGAACGCTCATCTTTAACATGGTCAAGGGCGTTGCCGAGGGCTTCCAGAAACAGCTGGTGGTATCTGGATTGGGCTATCGCGTTCAAATGCAAGGGAAAAATCTACAGTTGGCCATCGGATATTCGCAACCGGTGACCGTTAGCCCACCGGATGGCATTGAATTCGAGGTCAGCCAACGGAACTTGATCACCGTGCGTGGCGCCAATAAGGAGCAGGTAGGTCAGGTCTCGGCAGAGATTCGCCGTCTTAGACCCCCTGAACCATACAAGGGAGCAGGCATCGCCTATACCAATGAGACCATACGACGCAAGGTTGGCAAGGCAGGAGTTTAAGGGAGAGCAGTCGTGTCCGATCAGGTAGGAATCCGGGAACGAGCGCGAAGACGACGGCAGGAGCGTGTGCGCAAGAAGGTCCAGGGTACTCCGGCGCGTCCACGCCTGTCAATTTTCAAGAGCGCTAAACACATCTACGGCCAACTCATCGACGATGTAGGCGGCCATACCCTTGCGGCCGCCTCGAGCTTGAGCCTTTCGTTTCGTGAGCGGGTCCAGAGTATCGAGAAAGCTTCAGGAGGGAATGTCAGCGGCGCTAAAATCGTGGGCGAACTCATAGCAGAGCAGGCACATGCGAAGGGTATTATGCAAATCGTTTTCGACCGCAATGGCTTCTTGTATCATGGTCGTGTAAAGGCGGTCGCTGAAGCAGCTCGTGAAGCTGGCCTAAGGTTTTAAACGGATTAGAGGAGCCTTCCTGTGCAGGAGTCTGTGACGGAGCGCGAAGCATCCGGCGAACTCATCGATAAGATCATCTATATTAATCGTGTGGCAAAGGTCGTCAAAGGAGGTCGACGCTTCAGCTTTAGCGCTTTGGTGGTGGTGGGCGACCGCAATGGTCGTGTTGGGGTGGGTATGGGAAAAGCCAACGAAGTGCCGGAGGCCATCCGGAAAGGCATCGAACACGCTAAGAAGTACTTCATACGCGTGTCGCTGACAGGGACGACGATTCCTCACCAGGTGCTTGGCGAGTTCGGAGCGGGTCGTGTTCTCTTGAAGCCAGCTTCCAAAGGCACCGGGATCATCGCAGGCGGCCCCGTGCGTGCGATCATGGAAGCCGTGGGCATTGGTGACATTCTAACGAAGTCCCTCGGCTCGAACAATCCTCATAATGTCGTTAAGGCAGCCCTGGCAGGCCTTGCGCGAATTCGTGAGCCCCAAGAGGTCGCCCGCATGCGGGGGCAGGAGCTTTCCGTCATACAACCAGCGCGTGCATCCGCTGGGAGGTAACACCGTGGCGCAACTCAAGATCACCCTCATTCATAGCGGTATCGGAAGCCCTCAGAAGCTTAAAGAAGCGCTGACAGGGCTGGGATTGACAAAACTACACAAGACGGTGATCCGGAAGGACCGCCCGGAGATTCGTGGCATGATCCGCAAAGTGCAACACCTGATTCGGGTGGACGAGATCGCTGAAGGACGCTAGGCTATGAAACTGCATGAAATTAAGCCGGCACGAGGATCGACGAAACGTCGCAAAGTCGTCGGCCGGGGGCGTGGATCAGGGCACGGAACGACGGCAGGGCGCGGGGGAAAAGGACAAACGGCACGCACAGGGTCTAGCATTCCGGCCTGGTTCGAGGGCGGCCAGATGCCCCTGATTCGTCGTTTGCCAAAACGTGGGTTCACGAATATTTTTAAAAAGAACTACGCGATTATTAACATCGAGATCCTCGATCGTTTTGAGTCTGGTCAAGAGGTCACCCCAGCACTACTGGTATCTCAGGGGCTAATCCGTTCGCGAAACGACGGTGTCAAGGTGCTTGGAACCGGAACCTTAACCAAGACCCTGACGGTACATGCCCACAAATTCAGCCAGTCGGCGGCCGCGAAGATTGAAGCGGCGGGTGGAAAGGTCCAGGTGATCGAGCGTGATTGAAGGCTTTCAGAACGCGTTCAGAATTCCCGAACTCAAGAAGCGTATTCTGTTCACCCTAGCACTTCTGGCCGTCTATCGCGTCGGCGCTCATATCCCTACACCCGGGATCGATAGCCAAGCGCTAGCGGCTTTTTTCCAGCAGACCCAGGGAACGCTGCTCGGATTCTTCGATATGTTCTCAGGGGGCGCACTGAGCCGTCTGACGATCTTCGCCCTGGGAATTATGCCTTACATCAGTGCCTCCATCATATTGGAGTTGCTAACAGTTGTTGTGCCCTACCTGGAGAAGCTAAAGAAGGAAGGGGAACAGGGTCGCAAAAAAATCACTCAATATGCACGCTACGGCACCATTGTCCTCAGCGCTGTGCAAGGTCTGGGGATCAGCCTTGGCCTTGAGAGTATGCAAAGTCCGACTGGGGCACTGGTCGTGCCAGACCCCGGGTGGTCCTTCCGCCTGATGACGGTACTCACACTGACCGCTGGTACCGCCTTTATCATGTGGCTTGGGGAGCAGATCACCGAGCGCGGTATCGGCAATGGGATCTCGTTGATCATCTTCGCCGGAATTGTTGCGCGGCTGCCATCGGCGATCGTCAACACTTTTCGGTTGATGGAGACTGGTGAGCTCAATCTCCTGCTGATGATCTTTCTGCTAGGCCTTATGCTAGCTGTTGTTGCGGCGATCGTGTTCATGGAGGCCGGGCATCGAAAGATTCCCATCCAGTATGCCAAGCGAGTGGTCGGACGCCGCATGTATGGGGGGCAAAGCACGCATTTGCCGCTGAAGCTCAACACCTCCGGAGTGATTCCACCGATTTTTGCCTCCTCTATTATTAGTTTCCCCTTAACAATTGCCACCTTTACGCACCATCCATGGCTGGAATGGGTGTCCAATGCATTGGCTCCAGCGACCCCGCTCTATACGCTAGCGAACGTGGTAATGATCTTCTTTTTCTGCTACTTTTATACGGCTATCATCTTCAATCCCATGGATGTAGCAGAAAATATGAAGAAGTATGGTGGCTTTATTCCAGGGATGCGGCCTGGTAAGCGAACGGCTGAGTATATCGACCGCACATTGACACGCCTGACGTTTGTGGGGGCGATTTATCTCTCATTCGTCGTCATCCTACCGGACTATATGATTCGCTATCTGAACGTACCGTTCTATTTTGGGGGCACCGGCTTACTGATTGTCGTCGGCGTGGCTATGGACACGATGCAGCAAATCGAGTCGCACCTCGTCATGCGACATTACGAAAGCTTCCTGAAAAAGGGTCGCTTGCGCGGACGTCGGTAGGGGCGATGGTGGTGGAGATGCGAGTTGAGGAGGAATGTAGGTGCGGCTCATTTTTTTGGGGCCCCCGGCTGCGGGAAAGGGGACTCAGGCCAAGCGACTTGCAGCAGAATGTGGCATACCTCATATCTCAACCGGAGATATTCTCCGGGCAGCCAGTAAGGGGGGAACCTACCTTGGGCGAGAAGCGAAGCGCTACATGGATCGCGGTGCACTCGTCCCCGACGACGTGATGATCGGCATCATCCAGGAACGGTTGCAGCAAAGTGACTGCGCACCTGGGTTTATTCTCGATGGCTTTCCTCGCACCATCCCCCAGGCGGAGTCGCTCGCTGAACTCCTAAAGTCGATGAATACACCACTGGATTATGTAGTGAACATGGAGGTGCCGGTCGAGGAAATTTTGCGTCGGATGAATGGCCGACTCACTTGTCAGAATTGTGGCCGGATGTATAATTTGATGCTTAACCCACCGCAAACACCCGGGCGCTGTGATTGTTGTAGGGGGATCTTAAGCCAACGGGCAGACGATCGCATCGAGACCGTGCATGAGCGAATAGGGGTCTACCGTCAAAGTACGCAACCGCTCATCGAATATTATTCGGCCCGAGGGTTGCTCACAACGATTGATGGCACTGGTTCCATCGATGCCATCGCCAAGCGCATCGGCGAGGCGGTTGGTGGGTGACCGAATCCTATGATCATTTTGAAATCGAAGAGCGAAATCGAAAAGATGGCCATGGCATGCCATATCGTCGCTGAGGTATTGCAGGAATTGGTGCGTATGGTGCGGCCGGGCCTCACCACGCTTGAGCTTGATGCCTTTGCCGAACGAAGCATCCGCACGCGGGGTGGTGTGCCAGCCTTCAAGGGCTACCGGGGATTTCCCAATACGCTTTGCGTCGCACTCAACGAGCAAGTGGTGCACGGGATTCCGTCGAAACGGCGGTTGCAAGCTGGGGATATCATTGGCCTCGATCTGGGTGCCAAGTGGGAAGGATACTACGGGGATGCGGCGGTCACCGTCCCGGTGGGTCAGATCCCTTCAGATACGGAGTGCATACTCACTACAGCCCGAGAGGCATTGTACATGGGCATCAAAGAAGTGAGCCCTGGAAAACACCTCTCAGACATTTCGCATGCGATCCAGCGCTATGCAGAAACACGCGGGTACAGCGTGGTCAGGGCCTTCGTGGGACACGGTATTGGCACTGCACTCCATGAGGAACCACAGGTGCCGAATTTTGGACCACCCGGCCGCGGACCACGCTTGAAAGCCGGTATGGTTCTAGCGATCGAACCCATGGTGAACATCGGCGATGCCGATGTTGAGATCTTGGACGATGGCTGGACAGTCGTCACCGCCGATGGGCAGCTTTCCGCTCATTTCGAGCACACTGTGGCAATTACTGATGAAGGCCCCCAGATTCTTACGGCGCTCTGATGTGATCTTTGACCTCAAGACGTAAGGATTTTATTGCTGGGATGAGATGAGGTACTGAGCTATGGAAAAGGAAGAAGCCATTGAGGTGGAGGGGACCGTTGTCGAACCTCTGCCAAACGCCATGTTTCGTGTAGAGCTAGAAAATGGACACAAGGTTTTGGCGCATGTTTCTGGCAAGATCCGAATGAATTTCATTCGCATCCTTCCGGGAGATAAGGTGAAGATTGAGTTGTCGCCTTATGATCTGTCGAGAGGACGAATCACCTACCGGTACAAGTGAGCCGCCGCCCTCGGACGCGGCCGGCTGCTTTGCTGGTCTTCGGCGGCGCGGTCGCGGGTTGTCTCGTGCTGGCCGGACTCGCCGTTGCCGGCCTGAAGACGCCCCGGGTCTCCGTGATCGTGCAGGCGACAAGCGCGCAGCTCGTCAAGGGCTCGAAGCAGAAGCAGCTTCAGGTGACGGCCCAGCTCGACTCCTCCTTCGCGCGGTGTGAGCGCCAGCGCTCGGTCGTGCTCTACCGAGCGGGCCCGAATGGCGGGCTCGTGGGATCGCCGATCGGCAAGGGGACCAGCCAGGGCGGGGGATCGAAGGGCCGTGTGACGATCACCGGCACCAGCCCGACCAAGATCAAGCCAACCGACCAGTTCCTGGCCATCGCCGCGCAGCGGAAGGTCAAGATCAAGGGCAAGGCGTACGTCTGCAAGCGCGGGGTCTCCTCGGCCTTCTCCGCAAACTCCGTCTAGTCGGGGCAGCCGGCCCGCGATACGCTGAACTCCTCGATCCGAGAGGAGGAGTGAGATGAGGGCGGGAAGGTTGCTCGCGGCACTCGCTGTGGCGGTGCTGGGCCTGGGGTTGTTCACGGCGGTCGCCCTGGCCGGCAAGAAGAAGAAGACGTCGGTGATCTTCTTCGCGGGCAACCCGAAGATCCAGAAGAGCGGCAAGGTGACCGCGAAGGGCTCGCTCAACACCGCCAGCGCCTGCAAGCCGGCGCGCGGGATGAGGCTCCAGGCGGTCGACCAGAACGGCAACGTGTTCGCCACCCTCGACGGCTCGACATCCGACTCGAGCGGGAACTGGTCGGTGTCGGGACAGCTGCCCAGCACCCTGCCCGCCGGGACCAACTCCGTGCGGGTCAAGGCGACCAAGCAGTCCGTCGGGAAGTTCGTCTGCAAGGCCGGCATCTCGACGCCGGTAGTCATTCCGGCTACCTAGCGGCGAATCGCGCCTTTTCCGTCCTCTACCTAATTATGATGAGTCCCATGTTGGGGCTCAGGGGTACGGGGCGTCTGCTTGCGCTCGTGGTGTTCTTCGGATTGGCGCTGATCGTGCTGGTCTGCGTGATCCTGCTCACGACGCAGCCCGTCTCGGGTTAGCGAAGATAGGAAGACGACGCGGCCGCATCCGGGTCCGCCAGCTCCGCGATCAGCGAGGACCAGCCGAACTCCCTCGCCCCCAGGCCCTCGCCCGAATGGGGTTCGTAGAACTCGCGCAGCCGCTCTTCGGCCACGGCGCCGCTCAGCCGCTTGGCGATCTCCATCGCCTCCGCGTCGCATCCGAGCCGCAGGAGGCCGATCCAGATCAGCCAGGCGGAGTTGATCCAGGTCGGGCCCCGCCAGTAGAGGCGCCGCAACGGCCCCTTCCACTTCCGCGGCTCGAAGGTGGGTTCCTCCGCGGACACTGACGTCGGTGGGAACGGCAGCCAGTAGCGGCGGGGATCGAGCAGGTGCTCCTCGACCAGCCGCCGGCCGATCTCCTCGGGGAGGTCGGGCAGAGCGAGGGGGGCAAGCGCCGACCAGGTGGATGTCCGGATCCGGTGGCCGTCGCCCGCTGGGTCGGTCCGATCCGCATGCGCCAGGCGGCCCCGCGCCACGTCCAGGAAGAGGCCTCGTCCCTCGTCCCAGAAGCGCTCGACGATCCGCGGGGTGATCGATGGCTGCCCTGTGGCGATGCGGGCGAGACACCAGAGCACGTTGGTGACGACCTCGCAGAGCACCGGACCGCCCCGGTCGAGCACCCGCCGCGCATCCCAGCCGAGCCGCCGGTTCCTGGCGATCAGGAAGGGGAAGAGCGGCCTGGCATGTGCTCGCAGCCCCCAGACGGCGTCGAACTTGGGCGAGGAGTCGAGGCCCGACTCGTCGGGCTGGACGATCCAGAGCAGGCCGTCTCCGTCGAGATCCCGGTTGTCCTCGAGCCAGCGGTGATGGGCCGCGATGCGGGGCTCCTCGGCGGGATCTCCGACGGCGATCCGCCAGGCCCAGGCGAGCAACGGCGGCTGGATCGTGGACGTGTTGGCGGCGGTCTTCGAGGTCACGTTGTAGGTCCAGCGGCGCTGCCAGTCGACCTGGCCGTGCCAGAAGATGGTGTGGCCGATGAAGCCGTCCTCCGAGGCGCCGGCGAGGAGGCTTCCAAGCTCGCTCCGAGCTCGGGCGGGGTCGAAGCGACGCCAGACGATCGCGTGGAAGCAGGAGTCCCAGTACCACTGCCACGGGTAGTGGCCCGGGCTCGGCCGCGAGTATCCGTAGCGGACGCCGTTCCGCTCGCCCTCGAGCCAGTTCCCGCGGAGCGTCTCCTCGGCGATCGCCAGGACGCGGTCTGAGAGGGTGCTCCGAGGGGGAGCCGAGGAGCCACCCGTTTGGTGGCGAAGCGGGGAAGCGTCGCGCTCAGTCAATCGTCATCCGCCGCATGCCGCGGAG
>Ga0081455_10002586_pt1 | contig 21452 bp, 17 predicted proteins | sample TabmetS3T2R1_FD_70207 | JGI IMG/M metagenome (GOLD analysis project Ga0081455, IMG submission 70207) | Tabebuia heterophylla rhizosphere microbial communities from the University of Puerto Rico - S3T2R1 | ecosystem: Host-associated > Plants > Roots > Rhizosphere ...
CTATGCCGGCCGGCCGCATAACTTCTTTGTAACGGCACCAGCGCAGGGCCGACCTCGGCGGGAACACAGCTACTGAGAGCCGCGTTACGCCCGTCAGACTCAGGGCCGAGTTGTTGTTCACCCGCCGATTACTGCTGGGTTATATGTCAACTGGCGGGGCCGTAACCGACTAATTCATCCACGGAATCTGACCCGAAAGCTCCGCATGATATTCACACGGCAACTAGACGACGCTGCGCGCCAAGAGATGTCGCCAATAATATTTATCGACCCATCGGGGCGTCGCTGGCAGAAGATTCAAATAATCACGGCTGGGCTAGCGGCCTTGTTGTTGATTGGGATTTTGGTAGCGCTCCCGCATCTCAACGACACACCAGCTCTTTCGGCTGCTCATCAGCGGCTCGGACCACCGCTGACGAGCGACACCACGGGCAAGCGCGTCCCAACGGTCGGACAGGGGCCGCTTGTCCGCGTACTCAAGGTCCAGCGGGATGGCGGTCAGATTCTCGGCGTGGACCCCGGTACAGAAAGCGTGGCTGCGACGTTCACGCCGGCGGACGCACAGCGGATCGGCAAGAGCAGATATGTGATCCAGCGGTTCGGTTACGCGGATGCTGCCCAACGCACGATCTCGTTGACATTCGACGATGGCCCAGACCTGAAGTGGACCCCCGAATTGTTGGACCTGCTCTCAGCCGAGAAGGTCCCGGTGACCTTTTTCGCAACCGGCACGATGATCGCCCGAAACCCTGAGATCTTTCAGCGCGAAGTGCGAGAGGGGCACGCGGTCGCCAATCACTCGCTCACTCACGTGGACGTAAGCACCGCGTCTACCTGGCGGGCCCGACTGGAATTGACCGTCACCGATCACGTCATTCGTGCGGTGACCGGCAAGGAGGTGGGCTACTTCCGGCTGCCGTACGAGGGAGACGATGAGACATCGACCCAAGCAGCCATCGACGGGATCCTGCGTTCCCAGCGCTATGGCTACCTTGTCGCGTCCCACGACTACGACAGCGACGACTGGCGCTATGCCTCACACGAGCTGACGGGCGAAATGCCGCTGCCTGATCTGAAGGGACAGAACGTCACGGTGCTGCTTCACGACGGTGGTGGCACCGGGCGCGAGGTGACCATCGACTACGTCCGCAGGCTCATCGCGTACGGAAAGTCGCAGGGCTACACCTTCACCACCATGCCGGACGTCAATCCATGGCTGGCTGACCGCGTCCTCGACGTGCAACCAACCATCTGGGACAAACTGACCTTGAACCTGGTTCAGCTTTGGTTTGTCTGGCCTAGCCTGTTGCTACGCGCACTGTTTGTGATTGCAGTCACTTTCGTGGTGGTTATCGGACTCGGTAACTGTGTGATTGCCGCAATTCGACAGCGTCGTCGAAAGGCAATTGTTTGGCCGTCAGCGGCGGAAAATGCTATTCCGGTATCGGTCGTCTTGGCTGCCTACAACGAAGAGCAGATCATCGACCGTACGCTCCGCTCTGTCCTGTCCTCCAAATATCCACTGGCCGAAGTGATCGTGGTGGACGACGGGTCCACGGACCGTACGGCTGAGAAAGTCTCCGAAATTGCCAGTCGTGATCCCCGAGTTCATCTCATTGTTCAGGTGAATACAGGCAAGGCAGGTGCGCTCAACGCCGGCCTTGAGAGGGCGAGCAGCGAGATCATCGTCACGCTGGACGCAGACACATTGCTGACCCCCGAAACTGTGGGCCGCCTGGTTCGTCATCTTGCTGCAGACACCACCGGCCGGCTGGGTGCCGTTGCCGGAGTGGTTCGCGTTGGCAACCGAAGGCGCAACCTTCTCACGCGCTGGCAGTCGCTGGAATATCTCACCCAGATCGGCGTGGAACGGGCCGCCCAAGACGTCATGGGCGCCATCAGCATCGTTCCGGGGGCCTGCGCCGCCTGGCGAAAAACCGCCATCCAACAGGCCGGCGGCTACACCGATGTCACGCTCGCCGAGGACTGCGATCTCTCGCTGTCGTTGCACCGAGCGGGTTGGCGCGTCACTCAGGATGATGAAGCGTTCGCCTTCACTGAGGCCCCTGAAACGGCGGACGCTCTGCTCAATCAACGGATCCGGTGGACGTTCGGCAGCCTGCAGGCCATCTGGAAACACCGAGACCTGCTGTTCCGACCACGCTATGGCCTGCTCGGCTGGTACGTGCTGCCGCAGTACGCCCTCGCGATCATCATTCCGCTTGTCTTCCTGCCCTTCATCGTCTTCATGGGAATCCGGACAGCTCAGGAGCAAGGGCTCGACGTGGTTCTGCTCTACTTCATGGTGTTCCTTGCGGCTCACTTGATCATCGCAGCCGTGGGCGTCGTATTGATGCGAGAGAAATGGCGGCACTTGTGGATGGTGCCGGTCTATCGAGTCATTTACGAGCCGTTGCGGGCCTACTTGCTCTATACGGCTGTTTACATGGCGATCCGCGGCGTTCGCGCCGGCTGGAACAAACTTGCCCGCACCGGAACTCTGGACACCGGACTGGTGACCGTCCGGCAGCCCGATCAGCGCGCGGTCGCAGCAGTAGGAATGAGTGAACGATGACCCAGCTCACTCAGGTCGAGGCCGGCGAAGCGACCGCACACCGCGCTCCCTATCTCGATCTACTCCGCTTCGTCGCGCTGGTCGGCGTGATCATCTACCAGTGGTTCAGCTGGAATGGGACGCCGATCGTCATCCCGTTCGCCGCCCTCACTTTTGCCGTCGCTGGCGCGCTCATCGCGGGCTCGCTCGACCGTTCCGCAGCTTCCCCATGGACGGTGCTGGCGAAGCGGGTGCGCCGCGTCGTGCTGCCGGTCTGGGGTCTGGCCGTTGTCGCCATTCCGCTCATGGTCTGGTACGGCGCTGCTGCCGGCGCAGGACCTGGCATTGGGTCAGCGCCCGGCTGGCGGTCGATGCTGTTGTGGGTTGTACCCCTGTTCGAGCCGCCGAGCAGTGCTTGGGGCACCACGTGGACCGGCTCGCTCTGGTTCGTGCCGGCCTACCTGTGGCTGGCTCTGATCAGCCCACCTCTGCTTTGGTGCTTCCGCAGATGGCCGCTGCGTACCGCGGCCGTCCCCGCTCTCGGATTGGCACTGGCTCTGTCCGGGATCTGGAGTCCGAGCAGCCCCGTGGGCGAAGTGCTGTTGACCTTCGCGCTCTTCGGCGGATATTTGCTGATCGGCTTTGCCTATCACGACAACCGCATCAAGTCGATGTCGTGGCCGGTTGTGATGCTGCTCTCGTTGATCTTGATGGGCGCGGGGGTGGCCGGGACTGTGTGGGCCGGCGACATTACCGCCGCTCACCTTGCCGGCTTACCAGTTGCCAATTCGCTGTGGGGTTCAGGCGTCGTGATCTTGCTGCTACGGCTGCACGGCCCTGCCGTCTCGCGGGCCACTTCTCTGCCTCGCTGGGCATGGGTCCGCACTGCTCTGGCGGCGGTTCAGGGGCGTGCGCTGACGATCTATCTGTGGAGCTTCCCAGCTTTTTGGATCTCGGCGGCCTTGCTCATTCGATACGCCGCGAGCCCGCAGAGTGATGCCGAGGCCATGATCCAGCAAGTTGTGGTGGCCCTCGCATTGATCTTGGTGCCCGTCGTTCTGCTGGGTTGGTTGGAGGACCTCGCTATCGGCCGGAGCCCGAGGTTCAACCCGTTGGCCACCCGACCCGATAGGCCGAATGATGAGCCGCGTCGGAGGCCCGCGCTGCTGGCGTGGCCGTCGATGGTGGCCGGAGCTGCGGTCGCAATTCTGGTCACCGCGCTGATTTTCCCGGCTGATTCCGCACCTTTCATTTCCCGGGCTCGTCCGGCGGTACCGGCAGCACCTCACCCCGGCACCGGAGATGGAGTGGCCGACGATCGTCTGCCCGATCGAGTCGTCACCGGATATTGGCAGAGTTGGGGTGGGCCTACGGTGCGATTGCGCGACGTACCGCCGGCCTACAATCTGATCTTCGCGGCATTCGCGGTCGGTGACGCGACGGGAAAGGTCACCTTCTCTCAAACTGTGCAGTCCAAGTCGTCGTTCATGAAAGACGTTGACACGCTCAATAGGGCCGAACGACCGGTCCTGCTGTCGGTTGGTGGCTGGGACGACGGTGGTTTGAGGATCACTACCGATGGCCAGCGGCGAGCGTTCGTGAACAGCGCATCGAAGATCATCGACACGTATCACTTCGCGGGCATCGACTGGGATCTGGAGCACGGCATCGACCCGGTCCAAGTGGCGCAGGCAACCCAGGACCTGAAGAGTCGCTACGGCCGAGATTTCATCGTGACTATGGCGCCGTTACTGGATCCGCCAAAGGAAATCGAGCAGCTCGAACTGGCAGCGCGTATCGCCGACATCGTGGATCTGGCCAGTCCGCAGTTCTACAACTACGGCACAGTGGATCCGAACTGGATCATTGATCGAACGCTGGCATGGGGGCGGGTCGTCGGTCAGGACAAGGTCGGCATGGGTTTCATGACCGTGGACACCCCCACCGATACTGGTGAGCTGACCCCTCGCAACGTCTGTCAGATCTGGCGGCAGCTTAAGGCCCGAACCCCAGAGGCCCGAGGTGTGAGCACCTGGTCGATCAATCTTGACAAGACCTCGGGCTACGACTTCGCCCGGAAGTGCGCTCCGTCGATTGTCCAGGAGTGACTGTGTTGATCATGTGCCCGGAGCCTGTCGCAGGGAAGTCGCAGGGAAGTAGCCGGAGCTTCGACAAGCTCAGCGCGCATACATGTCAGAGTTCTGTCATGTACCTGATGCGCATTGGCCCTGCCGGCTCTGAGCGACCAGTCGTCCGGATCGACGACACACGTTATGTCGACGTCGCTGATCTGGTCGGCGACTTCGATGAAACGTTCTTCGGCAGCGACGGGCTGACTCGTCTCGGCGAGGTCGTACAGGAGCGAACTGCAGCCGGACAGCTACGGGAGTTCGCCTGGGAGCGCGTCGGCGCCCCAATCGCCAGACCGCACCAGATTCTCTGCATCGGGCTGAACTACAGCGACCATGCTGCGGAGACCGGTGCGGCGGTACCGGACGAACCCATACTTTTCACGAAATCACCCAACACACTTATCGGCCCTAACGACGACGTCCGTATCCCGCGTGGCTCGACAAAGCTGGACTGGGAGGTCGAACTAGGCGTCGTGATCAGTAAACGTACTAGCTATCTCGACTCGGTAGACGACGCCCACGGGGCGATCGCCGGTTACCTGGTGGCCAACGATGTCAGCGAACGCGCCTTCCAGATCGAGCGCGGTGGACAGTGGTCGAAGGGCAAGTCGGCGGAGACCTTCAACCCAGCCGGACCGTGGCTCGTCACTCCGGATGAGATCGACGATGTCCTCAATTTGAGCATGTGGCTCGATGTGAGCGGGGTACGCCGCCAGGACGGATCAACATCGACGATGATCTTCGATCCCTATTTCATCGTTCACTATCTCAGTCAGTTCCTGGTCCTCGAACCGGGCGATCTGATCAACACGGGCACGCCACCGGGGGTCGGCATGGGTTTGCAGCCTCAGGTATGGCTGAAAGCCGGTGATGTCATGGAGCTCGGCATTGAAGGACTCGGCACCCAACGCCAGACTGTCGTCCCAGCCCGATAGTGATCAAGGGCTCGATAGTGATCAAGGAGTGATATGTCTACACCCGTCGTCGTCACCGCGTACTTCTATCCCGGCCCTGGAAAGCATGACCAGGTGGTGGAGGCGCTCCGGCCCGCGATTGCCGCCGTTCACTTCGAGCCGGGATGCGAGCTCTATGCCATCCACGACGCGCCAGATGGCACCATCGTCATGATTGAAAAGTGGACCTCGGTCGGCGATCTTGATGATCATGGTGCTGGGGCGGCCGTTCAGGCGCTGAACGCATCCTTGGAAGGGCTGCTAGCATCGCCGGTCGAGGTGACACGGCTGGTGCCGTTACCGGCCGGAAACGAAGATCAAGGCCAGCTCTGACCCGGTTTCATTGCTCCGCTCGCTAAAGCTCGCTGCGTCGAATGGCTCGCTCCGCTCGCTGCGATGTTCGCTAGGAGCCGCCGTCTTCGTCGGATCCGACGAAACGATCGTGTCGGAGGATCAGCTCCTTCTCGACGTGTTTCGTCGGCTCGTCCTGCAGATCGGCGGCGCAAACATCGAGAGCGCGGATCGCGCGTGGAATCCGCGCGCGATCCCACTGCTTGCGTCTCCTGAACAGGCTCAAATCGGCGCCGCGATGCGAGGCCGATTCCCAGCCCTACGCATACCACGCCCATGCCAAGCCAGACCGGTAATGCGGGGAGCTGGCCGATGCTCAATGCGCCGACAATGGCGGCGGCCGGGGGAGCGACTCCAGTCAGCAGGCCCGCCCGACCGGCACCGACGATCGCAACGCTGGAGTACCAGCACACAAAGGCGACAGCGGTGACAAGCCCCGCGAGGTACCCGATCGCGGCCCAATGGTCGGCGCGGAGGCGAATGGCGGCGTCGGGCCCCTCGGTCAGCAGCCCGAGTACCACCAGCATCATCGTGGCAATCCAGACCGTATGCACCGAGACGCCCCAGGCACCCTGGCGCCGCAGCACGGGGATCGCTAGCAGAGTGAACGCAGCCTCGCAGAGCAACGTGATCACTGCCCAGGCGATGCCGGCGGCGTCCGTGCGTCCTGTGCCTTCGACGATGACGCCGCCCATGGTGACCACAACGGCCGCCATGACCACTCGCCGCGCCGGCCGTTGTCCATCGAGCAGCGGTCCGATCAAGCCAATGATGACTGGCACACAAGCGACGGCGACGGCGATCGCGGCTGGCTCCGCGTGGGCTACTCCGCGGACCACAGCGACGTTGAACAGCACCAGCCCGGTCGCCGCGATCCCGCCCAGCCACAACCATTCGTGACCGCGGGGACGCATGATCTCAACTCCTGCGACGCGACTCAACACCAGCAACAATGCGGCCGCGGCACCGTAGCGAATGGCTTGGGCAGTGAAGAGGGGAGCGTCACCGAGAAGCTCCGAGACCGCGACACTGCCGCCAACCAGAACCATGGCAAAGACGCCGAGAAGTAGCCCCTGGGCAAACCGCCGCGTGTCAGTAGACATTGGCACGCGTTCCAGGCTGCTGGAATGATGGACCGATGGACAGGTCCAAAAGGGCCGCAGTTGAGCGGTCCAAAACCGGCTCCGACTTCCTTCAGCTCGATCCGGCCGAGGCCCCGGCCGGCGGTCTTTCAGACTGGCTCGCCGCCAAGCTTCGCGACGCGATCGCCGACGGCAGACTTCCCGTCGGCACCCGGCTTCCGGCAAGTCGGCTGCTGGCCGCTGAACTGCATGTCTCACGCGGCGTGGTCACCGAGGCGTACCAGCGACTTAGTGAGAACGGGCAGCTTGTGGCCCACCGGCGCGCCGGAACAGTGGTGGCCCCCGTCCCCGAACCGCTGGTACCGACACAGGATCTGTCAGCGCGACCCATTCCAACAGTCCCGCTCCAGACGGCGGATCCCTTCTCCGCGCCTCGTGGCACCGGCACGTTGGATCTCTTCAGATCGGCCTCGACAACCATTGATCTGTCTCCAGGACTGCCGGATCTGACTGCGTTTCCGAGGAGTGCCTGGCTCCGCGCAGAACGTACGGTCCTGTCCAGGTTCTCGGCCGGCAACCTGGCCTACGGAGATCCATGCGGAGCGCCGGCCTTCCGGGTCGCGGTATCTCGCTGGCTGGCCCGGAATCGCGGGATTCATGTGGACCCAGCCGAAGTGATCATTGTCGCTGGCGTGGCGCAGGCTCTCGCTCTGCTCGCCCGGGTCCTCGCCCCTAGCGGGATCACGCGCATCGCCGTAGAGGATCCAGGCTCTTTAGGAGCCCGGGAACAACTGCAAGCCTGGGGAATCCAGACCCCGCCTGTTGCGGTCGATAGTGCAGGACTGGTCGTCGAGGAGCTGCACCGCACCGCCGCGGCAGCGGTCCTTCTGACGCCCGCCCACCAGTTCCCGACGGGCGTTGTGCTCTCTGGTGAGCGACGGCGAGAACTGCTGGCCTGGGCAAAGCGAGGCTGCTTGATCATCGAGGACGACTACGACGCCGAACACCGCTACGATCGCCCACCAGTGGCTGCGCTGCGCGCCGTGGCTCCGGAGCAGGTCTGCTATGCGGGCAGCGTGTCCAAGCTGCTAGCCCCTGCACTGCGGGTGGGCTGGATGTTGGTACCCGCCTTGTGCCGGGAGATCGTGGTCGCGGCGAAGCGCGACACGGACCTGGGGAACGCCGTGCTGCCCCAGCTGGTGCTGGCGCATCTGATGGATTCAGGTGACCTCGAGCGCCACCTCCGGTTGCTGCGCCGCCGGCACCAGCGCCGGCGCGATGCCATGATCACAGCGCTGAGCAGCCAGCTGCCCGAGGCGGAGATCCACGGTGCCGCGGCGGGGTTGCATCTCATGATCAGTTTTGCGACAGCATTCAGCGATGTTGATCTTGCCGCGGCAGCGTTCGACCGTGGTGTCAAGGTGCAGCCTCTGTCCTGGCACTGCCAGACCCCGCACCAGCCAGGTCTGGTACTCGGCTACGCGGCCAATCCGGCCAGCACGATCGAGCACGGCATCGGCCTGTTGGGTGACTCGTTCCGAGAGCTGCACGGTGCAGGCCACTCGGCGAGGATCAGGAAGCCCGCGGGTTCGCGAGCTGGAGGGTGATAGCCGCGACCGTCAGCTCACGCTGCCACGGCCGGGCACCAAGATTGGCCAACGCCTGATCCACGGACTCCTCGGTCAAGGGGGATGGTGGCCGCCATGCCAGACGACGTAGGTGATCGGGCGTGAGGAGGTTCTCCATCGGCACTTGGTACTGCTCCGAAATCGCCAACAGAGCGCGGCGAACCGCCGCTAGCCGGGCCGCCGCCCCCGGATTCTTCGCCGGCCACAGCCGCGACTGTGGGGGTCCATCGCTCGGAACGTGCATCGGCGGCAAAGCGCTCTCCGGCATCCGAGCCACAGTGTCGAGCGCCTTCAGCCAGCTGGACTCGGCCCGCCTCGCCTGGCGGCGAGCGAACGCTGGGATCTGCCGTAGCGTGATGCGGTCGGGGTGCTTCTGGGACGCCAGTTCGGTGATCGCGACATCGGGCAGGATCTTGGCCGGCGCACGGTCCAGCCGCTGTGCGATTGCATCCCGGGCATACCAAAGCTCGGCGACGTACGCCAACCCGCGACGGTTGTGGACATGATGGATGCCAGACGTACGCCGCCACGGGTCGCGTCGCGGTTCGGGGCTGATCCCAGCGTTGGCAACCAGAGCGGCGAACTCTTGCTCAGCCCATGGCCACTTGCCTGTTTCAACCAACCGGGCCGCGAGCCGGTCGCGCAGTTCGATCAAGAGCTCGACGTCCAGCGCGGCATAGATCAGCCACTCTTCAGGCAGCGGCCTCCTCGACCAGTCTGATGCGGAGTGCTCCTTGAGCAGCCGCACCCCTAGCATCTCTTCGATCATGGTGCCCAGGGCAACTCGCGGATAACCGAGGAGTCGTGCGGCGAGTTCGGTATCGAACAGCGTCGTCGGAACAAGCCCGACCTCGTACAGACACGGCAGGTCCTGGCCGGCCGCGTGGATCACCCACTCGGCGTCGGACACGGCCGCCCCGAGGGCGGAGAGATCGGCAGGCTGGCCGAACGCCGTGGGATCCACCAGATGCGTCCCAGCCCCAGCACGGCGCAGCTGAATCAGATAGGCGCGCTGGCTGTAGCGGAAGCCGTGTGCTCGTTCAGCGTCCATGGCGACCGAACCGGTTCCGGCACGCAGGGCTCCAACTGTCTGCTGCAAGGCGTCGGGAGTGGTGACGATAGCCGGCACGCCCTCCGTGGGTTCGGTCAGCAGCTCCGATTCCTGATCAAGATCAGGTGCGGTAAGTGGTACTTCTGTCAACGTCTCCGGGTACTTCGGCTCGGCGGTTTACGCCGTGACGGCATCAACACCACCCCGGCGGGTAGCGGTGGCAGCCCGGCTAAGGTACAGAGTAGTTCAGCCCACGCGGCCAGATGAGGACTCATTCCGGCGCCATCCTCCAGCAACGGAGTCCACGAGGCACGTATTTCGATCTCTGCGCGCGGCGGTTCAGAGGCCATACCTCCAAAAGATTCGCTGGAGACCGACGTCACCGTGCCGCTCGGGGCGTCGTAGGCAGCGCCGTGAGTGTCGAGTGCATCGATCAACCACGACCAACCCACGCTGCCAAGCAATGGGTCGGGCACCATTTCAGGATCGAGGTCGGCGCGCGCGAAGGTGACGCAGCGGAAGGTGCCCTGCCATGCGGCGTTGCCTGCCGGGTCGTGGAGCAAGACGAAGCGACCGCTGCCCACCTCCTCGCCGTTCGCTACGACATCGGCGGTGATGGCCGCTGAGTACGGCGCGATGCGCTGCGGGGCCGGGAGCTCCTCCACGTGCAACTCGGAGCGCCAAGGCGCTGACATCAGGTCCTCAACGGCCCGACGAAACGCGTCCGGCGCCGCAGCCGTATCGCTATTCGCTGCCATCCGACGAGCGTATTCGGCCGCCCATAGGCGACAGTTTCGACGCGCCGGGTTTGGTGACCGTGAAAAGATTCACGAGTGCCTGGCCTGGCTTCGGATGTGCCGCTGCTGGTCGCCGCATGCCGGAAGACTCACCCGAACGATCGCGTGCCGGTCTGGTTCATGAGACAGGCGGGGCGTTCGCTTCCGGAGTATCGGGCCAGCCGACAAGGTATCGGAATGCTTGAGAGCTGCATGCGGCCGGAACTCGTGGCGGAGATCAGCATGCAACCAGTGCGCCGCTATGGCGTCGACGCCGCAATTTTGTACTCCGACATCATGCTGCCGCTCAAGGCAGCAGGAGTGGATCTGGACATCGTCTCCGGCCGCGGTCCAGTGATCGCTCATCCGATCCAGGCGCCAGCTGACCTCGAGCAGCTACGGCCGCTGGATCCTGAGCGCCTCTGGTATGTCGGAGAAGCGGTTGGACTGATCACCAGCCAGCTCGGCGATCTTCCCCTGATCGGCTTTGCTGGCGCGCCGTTTACCTTGGCCAGCTATTTGATTGAGGGCGGGCCCAGTCGGGACTACGCGACGACGAAGGCTTTGATGATCAGTGAGCCTTCGTTGTGGCACGCGATATGTACCCGGTTGGCCGATCTGTCTGCCACCTTCCTGCGCGTCCAGGTGGCAGCCGGTGCCGCAGTCGTGCAGCTGTTCGATTCGTGGGCTGGCAGTCTCAGCGCAGAGGACTACAGGCGGTATGCGCAGCCGTACTCTGCTCGCGTGCTGCAGGCACTGGCTGACACCGGCGTGCCGCGCATCCACTTCGGCGTCGGTACGTCTGAATTGCTCTCACTGATGGGTGCGGCTGGCGCGGAGGTCATCGGCGTCGACTGGCGGCTGCCATTGGCCGAGGCAAGCCGTCGGGTTGGCCATCGGTTTGCCGTCCAAGGGAACCTTGACCCTGCGCTGCTGTCGGCGCCCTGGCCGGCGCTGTCCGAGCGCGTTCGGGAGGTCATTATGTCGGGTGCTGTGGCGCCTGGTCACGTGTTCAATCTCGGGCATGGCGTACCGCCAGACGCTGACCCTGGAGTCTTGGCCAGGATCGTCCAGCTGGTCCACACCGAGGGTGCTCAGCTGCGGCGTACGGCCCATGAAGAGCTGGCGGGTGCGTCTGCGGCGGGTGGCCGATGACCAGGGTTGCCGTCGTCGGCGGCGGAATCACCGGGCTCAGTGCGGCCCGCCTGCTCGCCCTGCACGGTGTTGATGTCATCGTGCTCGAGGCTGGCAACCGATGGGGCGGCAAGCTCGCACCAGTTGTGATGAACGGGGTGCGTCTGGACGGCGGCGCCGAGTCGATCCTGGCGCGCCCTCCCGAGGCTCTGCAGCTGATCGAGGAGCTAGCCCTGGGCGCTCGCGTAGTGCATCCGACCGAGGCCAAGCCTCAGTTGCTGGTGGGCGGTCAGCTGCACGCGATGCCGGCCTCGCTCCTCGGCGTACCGACCGACGTTCCACAACTGGCCGGTTTGCTATCAGCGCAAGGCTGGCGGACGGCGGCCTCGGAGGCAGAACGGTCCGCGCCTGCCTTTGATCACGACGTAGCCATTGGCCGTTATGTCGAAGAACGGTTTGGCGCCGAGGTGACTGATCGGCTACTAGAGCCGCTGCTCGGCGGCGTTTACGCCGGATACGCGCGACGGCTCTCCTTCGATGCCGTGGCTCATGAACTGTTCCTGCGCGCCAAGGGCGGGGGTTCGCTGCTTCGGCATGCCCAAGCGATCGTCCAGGAGGGACAGGACGGTCCGGTGTTCGCGGGGCTACGTGGCGGTGTGTCGATCATGGTCGACGGGCTCGTTGATGATCTTGATCGGCGTGGGGTTGTCTTGAGGCCGGGTGCGGCCGTCCGCGGGCTTGATCACAAGGCTGGGGGATATCAGCTCGTCATAGGCGCTGCCGGGGCACCAGAGATGATCATGGCCGATGGAGTATTGCTCACCGCGCCCGCAACAGCGACCGGGCGACTGCTCTCGGGTCTGGTGGACTCGGCGCAGGAGTTCGCACGTCTGCCTTATGCGTCAGTTGCTGTCATCACGTTGGTGGTGCGGGGAGTCCGATCGGACGCCTCCGGGCTTCTAGTGCCGCCCGGGGAACTGCCGACGATCAAGGCGTTGACGTACTCGTCGATCAAGTGGCCTTGGGTTGCCTCCCAAGCGCGTCGGGCCTGGGGCTCAGGAGTCGAGATCGTCCGGCTCAGCATTGGCCGGCATGGAGAGCCTACGAGTCTTCAGTTCAGCGACCGAGCACTCATTGATCGCACCTTCGGTGAGGCCTTGACCATCCCCGGATGGGAGACGGCCACGCTCGTCCATGGTGTCGTGAACCGCTGGGGTGGCGCCTTGCCGCAGTATCAGGTCGGACATCGAGATCTCGTCACCCAATTGCGTTCAGAGGTAGCGGGCAGGCCGGGGTTGGCAGTGGCCGGGGCAGCGTTGGACGGGGTGGGAATCGCGGCATGCCTGGGTTCGGCACGGGCTGCGGCCGACGCTCTCGCGGCCGACTTTGGCTTGGGCCGTAATGAGATGATCAAGAGCGAAGATCAACTCGAGGAAAGCGGGAGATGAAGGCGCGCGACATCAACGCGACGATTCGCTACACCATGTGGTCGGTGTTCAAGAGAGAGGGCCAGCTCGACGATCCGCCACCGGAGACTGCGGATGCTGCCCTGCTGGCGATCGACGATGCCGCCGGAGACGAAGATCTGGTGATTCGCGGCTGGTACGACGTCGCTGGTCTGCGAGCCGACGCCGACCTAATGGTGTGGTGGCATGCGCCCAGCTCCGACACACTGCAGGACGCCTATCACGCCTTACGTCGGTCCGGCCTTGGCAGACATCTGCTGCCGGTCTGGTCGGCGCTCGCACTGCACCGCCCGGCCGAGTTCAACAAGGGTCATGTGCCAGCCTTCATGCAGGACGAGGAGCCCAAGGCCTACCTCTGCGTCTATCCCTTCGTGCGCTCCTACGAGTGGTACCTGCTGCCGGAGGAGGAGCGGAGTGCCATGCTCACCGAGCACGGCATGATGGCCCGGCCCTATCCCGACGTTCGGGCCAACACTGTCTCATCCTTCGCTCTGGGCGACTACGAGTGGATGCTGGCGTTCGAGGCCGACGAACTGCATCGCATCGTTGACCTGATGCGAGCCCTACGCGCTGCCGCGGCGCGCCGCCATACCCGCGAAGAGGTGCCTTTCTACACCGGCCGGCGTAGAGAACTCAGCGGCATTCTCGCCCTCTGGTGCTAGTGTCGTGTCGCCCAAGTTCCGTTGCGTTTGGCGTCGTCCAGGTGCGTGCATCGCAAGGCCGACGAGGGAGGGATACCGGGTTGTATGTCGACCGAGGAGAACGCCGCGAGGTGCGTGCCTGGGCGGCGCGAAACGTGACGAGACTTGGGCGACACGACACTAGGAGCGCTTGGGCTCCAAGCTCAGCGAGATCGAGTTGATGCAATAGCGCAGGTCGGTCGGGGTGTCGTAACCCTCGCCAGCGAAAACGTGCCCAAGGTGTGAGTCGCACGTTGCGCAGCGGACCTCGACTCGCTTCATGAACAGCGAGCTGTCCTCGATGTAGCGCACCCGATCCTCTGCCAGTGGCGCGAAGAAGGAGGGCCAGCCGCAATGCGACTCGAACTTCTGGTCGCTTCTGAACAGCTCCGAGCCACACGCCCTGCAGCGGTAGACGCCCTCGGTCTTGGTGTCGGTGTACTCACCGGTAAAGGGCCGCTCGGTCCCGGCTTCGCGGAGAACCTTGTACTCCAGCGGTGTGAGCTGAGCGCGCCACTCGGCTTCGGATTTGATCACCTTGCCCACTTGGGCGGCCGGATTGTTCTGCGTGTCGGTCATCTCTGCCTCTCGGTTGCGGGGGCAACTTGGTCAACCGCCAACGCGGTGTGTCTGTTCCCGACAGTACTCACTTATGCTGACGCCATGCCGGTGCCAGCGGTCGAGCTCGAGGTCGGTAACCGCACCGTAAGGGTGACCAGCCCGGACAAGATCTACTTTCCAGACGTCGGGCTGACGAAGCTGGACATCGTCTCCTATGTGATCGCCGTCGGAGACGGCATCTTTGCTGCCCTGAAAGATCGCCCGGTCACCATGGAGCGTTGGCCTGGCGGTTACCGGCCCGATGTGAAACTCAGCACCCGGAGCGATCACCACGGCGAGGCGTTCTACCAGAAGCGGGCACCTTCCAAAGGGATGCCTGACTGGGTCCAGACGGTGACCATCGCCTTTCCGTCGGGACGAACCGCCGACGAAGTTTGCGCAACTGAGCTGGCGACCATCGCCTGGATGGCGAATCTGGGCACACTGCGCTACCACCCCTGGCCGGTGACGCGAGCTGACACTGAGAAGGTCGACCAGCTGCGCATCGATCTTGATCCGCAGCCGGGCACCGACTTCGCTGATGCCGCACGTGCCGCGCATGAGCTGCGCTCGGTGCTGGAGGACGCCGACCTGGTTGGGTTCCCGAAGACCAGCGGCGGCCGCGGTGTCCACGTCTTCGTGCCGATTCAGCCCGCGTACGGCTTCATCGAAGCCCGGCACGCGGTGATCGCGCTGGGCCGCGAGCTGTCCCGCCGAATGCCCGAGCACGTCACCGTGAGCTGGTGGAAGGAGGAGCGGGGTGCTCGCATCTTCGTGGACTTCAACCAGATGGCGCGGGACCGGACCATCGCATCGGCCTACTCCATCCGGCCGACCCCGACTGCAGTGGTATCAGCTCCGCTGACCTGGGACGAGCTGAGCGACGTTGCTCCCGAGGACTTCACTGTCAGCTCTATGCCTGCCCGGTTTGCCAAGACTGGTGATGCGTGGCGACCTTTCTATGCGACGGAACCACGCAGCATCGATGCTGCGCTCGAGATGTATGCGCGCGACGAGCGGGAGTTGGGCACGGGCAAATACGGCGGCGCTGAGATGCCGTACCCGCCTGACTATCCGAAGATGCCGGGCGAGCCATCGAGAGTCCAACCAAGCCGAATGACCAATGAAACAAGGGAAAAAGAAGGTCTAGCGTGACTGTTGCGGCGTGGCACAACACTCACTCTCCTGATAACTCAGCAGTGACCGCCCGACCAAATGACGATCAGAAGAAGCTCGGCGGTGGCCTCAGCTGGGCGTGAAGCCAGCGAGCGCCTCGTAGCCTCGGGAGTTCTCGCTGTGAGGTGCTGGCTGTTGACCAAACCGGGGGCCAACTGGGAACTTTGTTCGCGGGACTCGCTCTAACGGTGGGTCCTAGGCCCGACCGGTGGACTTCGCCGGTCGGGCTTGATGGATGCGCCGACGCCTGCGTTCGCGCAAGGGCGTGCGATGGCTAGAGGAGGCTCCGAGGGTCGTGCGGAGCCTCCTCTAAGGTGAGCCTCTGGATTTCCAGTGATCGAGCGATGCTCACCGCGCCCCATTCGATCTTGAATTAGAGGTGGAGTTCCTGGGGCGCCATCCTGATACCCAACGGCTGAGCGCCCAAACGGGTTTGAGACAGATGGAAGCCCGGAATCTGTGAAGAGTCGCTGGGTCGAACTTGGCGACACGCCGAATCTGCCCATAAAACGACGCTCTCGCGGACTGATCCCTTACCGTCGATCTACACGAGCAACGACAGCAACAAGCCGGGGAGCGGCCTGAGCGCTTTGACCCTAAGCATTTTGATTTTGCCCGGATGCTCGCTGGTCGGCAAAGCCGTCAAACGGCTCGGTGAAGCTGCCAAATGCTGACGTCGTATTTCGTTTCAGGAACGCTCTAAACCACAACTGGGAGGGAAGAAGTGGCGCAACTTTGCAGTTGTTGTGATCTCCCGGCGACCCATCACTTTGCGGTGTCGTATCGAGGTCAAGTCTTGAGGGGCGCCATCTGCGAGGAGCACGGCAACGCAGTCGCCCGGGAACGACTAGGTATACAAGATCGTCGCGGAAGCCTTGGCAGTACCAAGATCGGTCGCGCTCTGACTGATCCGATCACCAAACCACACTTTCAGCGCATCACGGAGGGGGAGCACCAAGCGATTGTCGACGGCACTAGAGCATTGAGCTCCGAGCGCTCCTCTCAGAGTGGGTTCTCTACCCACAGGCATCGTTCGAAGAGCCGCTGGAGGCACTCCAGGCTTCGAGGCATTGGTGGCCAACCTGGCGGCGCTGATATTGAGCCGGTCTTGATCCCAACCACCGTCCACCCCTAGGCGCCGGGCTCAGGCCCGACAACCTGCACGTGCCCAACCCTTTGTTGATCATTGACGGCCATGCAGGCGACGACGGACGCCTTCACCGCACAACTGACGATGACCCCGTTCGGGTCAAGATCGTCGATGAAATACAGGTGCTCGACAAGTAGGCAGTCCCGCTCGAAGTCGGTGATAAGAAGGCTGACCAACTACTCAAACACCACGGGGAATCCATCGTGCGCACGACCCTCCGAGCTGCCATCAAGGAGCGTCGCCAGCTCGCCTTAAGCCCACCTCGGGCCCAGCCCCGTAGCGAAACCGAGGGACGCGATTGGCGGTGAGATCGCCCATCGAGCGCTGAAGATGCATCAAGCCGCTTAATGCCGTCTGCGCATGACAGAGGAGTGTCTGGATCTGTTCGCGGTGGCTTTCGCGGAGTGCGATTCTGTGCTCAACTCAGGTGACTGTGACAGAGCAATTTGAGCCTGCCCCAACTACTGCCCCAGCGATTCCAGTCCTAGTCGTCGTGGACGCGGATCGGCTGGCGCGGGTCACGACCGAGAGTGCGCTGGTTCGCCGCTTCCAGCCGGACTATCGCATTGTGACCGCTGACTCGCCAGCGACAGGACTGGCGGCATTGGAGTGGCTGGCGAGCGAGGGCGAGGATGTAGCGCTGATCGCCGCAGATCTGCAGCTGCCAGGCATGGACGGCGTGGCGTTCCTGGAACGGGCGCACGAGTTGCACTGGGATGCCAGCCGAGTGTTATTGCTGGCGATGGATCGGTACCACACGCGGATTCCCTTTACCGAGTTAGCGGCGTTGCAGCAGGCGACTGCGCTTGGCCGGATCGACTTCTGGGTTGTCAAAGGGTGGGTAACGCCGGAGGAATGGCTGTATCCGCAGGTGCAAGACGCGCTGACCAAATGGACGATCAACCACGGGCCCCATCACGTGGTCTATCGCATCGTCGGTGAACAATGGGCGCCGCGCAGCCACGAACTGCGGGAGCTGCTCAGCCGAAATGGCGTGCCATTCGCCTTCTATCCCGTGGACTCCCAGCAGGGGCAACAGTTGCTCCGCGAATTCTCAGTTGCCCCGACACGGCTCCCGGCCCTCATCCGCCACGACGGTTCAGTGCTGCAGGATCCGAGCCTCGCCGACATTGCCAGTGCACACGGCATTCAGGTACGGCCTACCACTCAGATCTACGACCTGGCGATTCTGGGTGCAGGTCCGGCCGGGCTGGCAGCTGCGGTCTATGGTGCCTCTGAAGGCGTGCGCACCGTGGTCAATGAAGAGCTGGCCATCGGTGGCCAGGCCGGCACCAGCTCACTCATCCGCAACTATCTGGGTTTTCCACGCGGCCTGAGCGGAGCTGAACTGGCACACCAGGCGTGGCAGCAGGCGGTGCTGTTCGGTGCCGAGTTTGTGTTCACCCACCGGGCCATCCGGCTCACACTGACCGGAGACAATCACATCATCACGCTCAATGACGGAACCGAGGCGGCTGCCCGAGCGGTGATCATTGCAACCGGTGTGACCTATCGCCGCCTCGATATCCCCAGTCTGGATCGCCTTATCGGCACTGGGGTCTTCTACGGCGCGGCCAGCGTCGAAGCGCCGGCGCTTGCGGGGCAAGAGGTCTACGTCATCGGCGGAGCGAACTCGGCCGGCCAGGCGGCATTGCACCTAGCGAGGTTCACCAGTCGGGTTGGGTTGCTGGTCCGCGGGCAGTCGCTGGCCGTCGGCATGTCCGACTACCTCGTGAGGCAGCTGGAGGAGACCCCGAACCTTGACGTGCGACTGGGCACCCGCGTGGTCGACGGCCGCGGTACGAGCCACCTCGAATCGCTCACTGTTGAGGATCTCCGCACTGGTCGGCAGCAAGAGGTTGCGGCAACGGCCGTGTTCGTACTCATTGGTGCGGAACCACACACCGACTGGCTCCGCGACGTAATAGCGCTCGACGAGCGTGGGTTCGTCCTTACCGGCCGCGACATTCCGCAGTCCGCGTGGCCTGAGTCACGGGCGCCGCTGCCGTTCGAGACGAGTGTCGCCGGGGTGTTCGCAGCCGGGGACGTCCGATATGGATCGGTCAAGCGCGTCGCCGGAGCGGTTGGGGAAGGCTCGGTCACCGTGGGCTCTGTCCACCAGTACCTTCAGCTTCTGACAAGTCGATAGTTGGTGAAGAGTGCGCCGTCGTCTGCGTACAAGACGTGGTGCAGCCGGAAGGAGGTCGGGTCGGGGAGTGCCGCGCCGCTGGTGGAGCGCAAACCTTGGCCGCCCACGACAACAGGAGCGAGCGTCAAACACACCTCATCGACGACGCCAGCAGCAAGTAGCGCGTTGTGCAGCCTGGGACCGCCCTCGCACAGCAGCCTGGGGAAGCCAGTGCCCGCCAGCTGATCAACAATCAGAGCCAGATCAAGTGTCGTGCCATCAGCCTCCAGCACGGTAATGCCCGCCGCCCGCAATGGCTCAAGATCATCGGTTGACTTGCCCGCGGTAGTGATGATCATGACATCTCCGCCAACGCCCTCGGACGGCGTGGCGATCGCCGGATCAAGATCGGCGCTTGCGGAGATGATCACCAAAGCAGGATAAGGAGCGAGGCCCTCCTGCTCCCGGATTGCCAGCTGCCATGGTTCAAGATCGACCGCGCGATAACCCTCGAATCGCACCGTGTTCGCGCCGACCAGAATTGCGTCGGCCAGAGCTCGTTGCATGGCGAAGACGCGCTGATCACTTTCGGTGTTGATGCTGCCCGATCGCCCATCGGGGCCCTGTACTGAGCCGTCGAGCGACATGACGAAGTTGCTGCGAACCCAACCGCGGCTCTCCAATGCAGGATGCCGGTAGAGCTCGATCAGATCCGCCTCGTCGACTACTCGGGGAGCGCCGCCATCAGGACCGAAGATCAGCTGCACTGCACCATCGTCGCACGACAGGTCGGCCGAGAATGCGCGCTGCGCCCTTCGACGAGCTCAGGGCGCATGAACAAGCTGGGAGTGCATGAGGTGCGCGTGAGGACGAGCGCTGCGCGCCTTCGACAAGCTCAGGGCGCATGAACGAGCTCAGGGCGCGCATGAACAAGCTCAGGGTGCATGGACAAGATCAGGGGCGCATGAGGCCCACACGTACGTATCCTTACGGCACAATCAGGCCCATGGCGAAGAAGGGCAAGGACGACACGGTGCCGACATTGATCACCAAGCCGCTCAGCGAGATGCTGAGACTGCCTTCCGGCCGCGTGGATATGGCCGCGTTTGATCCTGCCGCCACACCCGGCTTCCCAGGCGACAAAGAGGATGCAGCTGCGATCACCGAGGCGCTGGCACCCGAACTCAGTGATCTTCAGGAACGTCTGTTCGCCGTGGCCCGAGTCAAGGGGACGACGAGCCAGAAGATCTTGGTTGTGCTGCAGGGTATGGACACTTCAGGAAAGGGAGGGGTCATCCGGCACGCCATCGGCATGGTCGACCCGCAAGGTGTGAAGATCAAGGCTTTCAGGGCGCCTACCGAGGAGGAGCGGGCACATCACTATCTGTGGCGTATCGAGCGCGAGCTACCGCCGCCAGGTTTGATCGGCATCTTCGACCGATCACACTACGAGGACCTCTTGGTGGTACGGGTCCACAACTTGGTTGACGAGTCGGTGTGGAGCCAGCGCTACGACGAGATCAATGCCTGGGAGGACGACTTGGTGGAGCGCGGCATGGTGTTGATCAAGTGTTTTCTCAACATCTCCTCGATCGAGCAGAAGGACCGCTTGCTCGCCCGGCTCGATGATTCGACCAAGCACTGGAAATACAACCCGGGCGACGTCGACGAGCGGGCGAAGTGGCCCGCGTACCAGGAGGCCTACCAGGCCGTGTTGGAACGCTGTAACACCGAACGCGCGCCCTGGTACGTCATCCCATCCGACCGCAAGTGGTATCGAAACTGGGCCGTCGCCCAGTTGCTACTCGAGCACCTCCGAGCACTTGACCTGCGCTGGCCTGTGGCCGACTTCGACGTCGAGCGGGAGAAGGCCCGCGTCGCAGCCAGCTGAGCAGGCGAGGCCAGTCGTAGTTACGCGCTGACCACTGAAAGATGGCGCACCGGCGCTGGCTCATGATCGGTGTCGCCGACCTCGTGGAGATCGACGAGATCCATCGCAGCGATCACGTAACGGATCAGAGCGACTTCAGCGATCTCAGGCTCGCCGCCCATAGGCGCTGAGACTGCGACTGCGCCCGATGCACGGGCGAGCTCGGCCTGCCGGGTGTAAAGCAATCCGGGCGAGAGGAACCAGCTGCCTACGGCGATGTGCCGCCTACCTTGACCGCGCAGGGTACGAATAGCTTCCGCGGTCGACGGCCCGGAGCCGGTCGCGAACGACGTCACGCACGGCAGCCGGTGGTGCGTTGCCCACTGCCGAGCTCGCCGCGCGACCAGCGCGTTGCTTCGAATATCGCCGCTACCAGCGGCCGCGAAGACCAAACCATCGAGTTCAGCGACGTGCCGCGCACGCAACGCATCCCGCAGCCGCCGATCGATGATCGACAGTAGTTGCGCCTCAGGGCCGATGGGGCGAGAGGCGATGAGTCGCAACTGAGGGAAACTCGCCTGTATCTGCTTGAGCAGCGCCGGTACGTCGGCTTGGACATTGAAGGCCTCCGAGAGCAGCAGCGGCACGAAGACCACCTCAGAGACGCCCTGACTCACCAGCTTCTTGACAACCTGAGTGCCGCTGGGCGCGCAATGGTCGA
>Ga0081455_10002587_pt1 | contig 21452 bp, 21 predicted proteins | sample TabmetS3T2R1_FD_70207 | JGI IMG/M metagenome (GOLD analysis project Ga0081455, IMG submission 70207) | Tabebuia heterophylla rhizosphere microbial communities from the University of Puerto Rico - S3T2R1 | ecosystem: Host-associated > Plants > Roots > Rhizosphere ...
GCCGCTCGACCCGATCGACAGGATCGAGCCGCTCGACCCGATCGACAGGACAGACCCCGCCGACCCCGCGGAGGCCAGCGATCCGACCGACAGGGCGGAGCCGAACGACAGCGCCGACCCCACCGACGCCGCGGACAGCACCGAACCCAGGGAACGCCACGAGAGCACCGACCACTCGGACCGGGACGAGCGCAAGCCGACCACGACCACAACCTACCGAGGGCGCTCGCCGCGACGGGTCAGCGCTCGGGGTCGCGGAACTTCTCGAACTCCCACCACTCCTCGACGTCGTAGGGCGCGTCGCCCCACCAGGCCCGCAGGCGCTTGCCGATCTCGGCCTCGCTGCCGTGGGGGGACGGGCGGTAGTACACGCGCCGCTCGGGCGTGCCGATCTCGCCCGCGACGTCGGGCGGGCGGTACTCCTGGGCGATGAAGCCCGACGGGTCGTTGTGGGGGTACCGGTAGCCACCGCCCTCGCGCAGCTTGTTGCGCTGGTAGGGGTGGACGCTGCGCAGCGGCGGCGGCACCGCGCCCGCCTGGCGGTTCCGCACGTCGCCCATGGCCCGGGACAGTCCGGCCATGGCGGTGTTCGACTTGGGCGCGGTCGCCAGGTAGATGACCGCGTGGGCGAGGTTGAGGCCGGCCTCGGGCAGGCCCACGAACTCGACGGCGCGGGCGGCCGCATCGGCGACGACGAGCCCCATGGAGTCGGCCATGCCCACGTCCTCTGACGCCAGGATGACCAGCCGCCGGGCGATGTAACGGGCGTCCTCGCCGGCCTCGAGCATGCGGGCGAGCCAATACAGACCGGCGTCGGGGTCGGAGCCTCGGATCGACTTGATGAACGCCGAGATGACGTCGTAGTGGTCGTCCTCGCCGTAGCGGAGCACCCGCATCTGCCGCGCGCGCTCGACCTCGTCGAGCCCCACCTCGTCGTTGCCGTCCGCGGCTGCCAGCGCCAGGGCCACCTCCAGGGTGGTGAGCGCCGCCCGGGCGTCACCGTCGGCCATGTCGACCAGGTGGTCGAGGGCCTCCGGCGCCATCGCCCCGCCCTCGACCGCGAGCGCCCGCCGGACCAGGATCGCCAGGTCGGCGTCGGCCAGCGGTTCGACCCTGAACACCATCGACCGGCTGATCAGCGGGGCGTTCACCTCGAAGAACGGGTTCTCCGTGGTCGCGCCGATGAGGGTGAGCACCCCCTCCTCGACGGCGGGTAGCAGGGCGTCCTGCTGGGCCTTGTTGAACCGGTGGACCTCGTCGAGGAACAGGATCGTCCCCCGCCCCGCGCCTGCGATCCGGGTGCGGGCGGCCTCGATGACCTCGCGCACGTCGCGCACCCCCGCCGACACCGCCGACAGCGCCACGAACTCCCGGTCGGTCTGGGCCGCCACCACCCGGGCGAGCGTCGTCTTGCCCGTCCCCGGCGGGCCCCAGAGGATGACCGACGACAGCCGGTCGGCCTCGATGAGCGCCCGCAACGGCGCCCCCGGCCCGATCAGGTGCGCCTGTCCGACCATCTCGTCGAGCGTGCGTGGCCGCATCCTCGCCGCCAGCGGTGCCTGCTGCGCTAGCCGCTGGCGCAGCGCCGTCTCGACCGGGTCGTCGGGCGGCGGCTGTCCCGCACGGGCCTTGCGTGCCGGCACGCGCAGGAGGCTACCCGGCCCGATCAGACGTTCCCCGACGAGTGGGGTGGCTCGACATCGTCGTCGTCGCCACGTCGACCAGCGCGTCGACGACCGCATCCTCGTACTCGGGCCGATACGTCGGCGCGCCGGTGCCCGACCGCACGCGCGGTGGGAGCTCGAGCTGGGCGCCCCGCCCGGGGGGCAGGTTCACCGGATTGCGGGGATGAAGACCGCGCAGCTCCGGCGGGATCGACTCCAGGTCGTCGATGACCGTGAAGCCACCGCCGAGGCCCGCCCGGAGGCCCGTCCCCAACCGGGCGGCCAGCGCACGGTTTTGGCCGCCGACCAGCAGCGTGGTCCACATGTCGACGCGCCCGTAGCCGTGCACGGCCACCACGACGTCGACGTGCCCCATGAACGCCGCCAGGGCCGGCGAGGCCTCGGTGTCGAACGCCACCGAGGGCACGTGCCAGTAGAGGTCGGGGGGCTGGCGGACGAGGTACAGCGACGCGCCCGCCCGGTCCGCCGCCCGGGAGGCCACGGCGTCGGTGCCCTGCTCGAGGTTCCCGCCGTGGGGGGCGAGCAGCCCGAACGTGCCGCGCAGCTCGCAGACCTCCTCGACACCTGGATGTGCGAGCAGCTCCGCAAGCACCGATCACCTCCGTGGACTGGCCGCGGGCCCGTCAGCCCAAGGTAGCGACGGGTGCCTCACTCGGGGCTGGTGTCTGCGGGGGGAGCGGGCACGCCTTCGAGCACGACGATCGGGAACTGGCGGGTGGTCTTCCGTTCGTGGGCCCGGAGGGTTGGCGCGTCGGCGGCGAGGATCGCGTACAGGCGATCGCGTTCCTCGCCCTCGGCTACCACCGCCCGTGCGTCATAGCGGTTCGGACCCAGCTCCACGGTCACCGACGGGTTGGCCCGTAGGTTCAGGAACCACGCCGGATGAGCCGGCGCGCCGCCCTTGGACGCCACCACGAACACCTGACCGCGGTCGACGCTGAACCCCAGGGGACTGGTCGTCGGCCGGCCGGTCCGGGCTCCTGTGGTGGTCAGGAGCAGGACGGGGTAGCCGAGCTGCGCCACAACCCCACCATTGGCTCGGAACTCGCTGATCACGTCCTGGTTGTAGGAGAGGAACTCCTCATCGGTCGGCACCATCGACCACCCTGTCGGCAGGGTAGAGGCGAGGTCCAACGCTTTTGTCACATCAGGGAACGGGCAAGGGCGGTGGCCGCAGCGGCGACGATGACAACCACGATGAACGGCGCGCGGGCAACCAGGGCGCATGCGGCGGCGGCGAGTCCGACGAGCCTGGCGTCGACCACCGTGGCTCCATCGCGGGTCACCGTGCTGACGAGCGCGAGGGCGGCCAGGAGCGCGGCGGGGAGCAGGTCGGCCAGCCGGGCGACCACCGGGGGCAGGGCCCGACCGCTCAGCAGCAGGGGTGCGGCCGCCTTGAGGCCGTACGTCCCCGCGGCCAGGCCGATCAGGACCACCGTGGCGGTCACGTCGTGGCCGGCTCCGGCTCCCGACGCCGTTGGCCGCCGGCGAGGACCCCGAGGGTGGAGGCGAGGATCGGTACGCCCGCCGGGGTGAGGGGGACGAGCGTGAGGGCGACGAGGCCCCCGGCGAGGGCGCTCCGGCGCTGGCCCGCGTCGGCGAGCCGGGGCCACAGGAGCGCCAGGAAGGCCGCCGGAATCGTGGCGTCGATGCCCCAGGTCGTCACGACGTCACCGCCCGACGAGAGCGCGGTGGCACCGACGAAGGTGGTCAGGTTCCACGTGGCGAAGATGCTCAGGCCGGCGCACAGGTAGCCGTAGCGGCGCCAGCGGTGCTCGGACTGGGCCGAGCCGACGGCGGTCGACTCGTCGATCATGAGCTGCGACCAGGCGGCTCGCTTCCACCACGGGCCCACCAGGGCCGTGCTCATGGTCACCCCGAAGGCGAGCGAGCGGAGGTTGAGCAGCAGCCCCGCCGCGATCGCAGCCACGGCCGAACCGCCGCCGCCGAGCACCTCGACGGCGGCGAACTGGGCGCTGCCCGCGAAGACGAACAGCGAGAACGCCGACGCCTGCCAGGTGGCCAGGCCGGCGTTGGCGGCAGCGATGCCGAAGGCGACACCGAACGGCGTGACGGCCAAGGCGATCGAGAGTGCTTGACGGTGTATCTCCCGCCGCCGAGACTGTTCGTTATGTCGGACGATCCGTCCATCTTACAGAACGGTCCCGATGCCGCAAAGATCGTCACCCTGGTCGCAGACAATGTCCGGCGGCTGCGAGTGCGCGCCGGGCTGTCGTTGCGTGAGCTGGCCGCCCGCGCGGAGGTGAGCGCCTCGACCCTGTCCAACCTGGAATCCGGGACCGGCAACCCCGGAGTGGAAACGCTCGTACACATCTCCGGCGCCCTGGGCGTGCCGTTCAGCGAGCTGGTCATGCCCCACGAACCCGAGGTCCTGGTCCAGCGGGCGGACCAGGGTGTGGTAGTGAAGGCCGCGGGCGCCGAGTTCACGAGCCGCCTGCTCGTGGCGGCCAGCGGGCGCAGCGTCACGGAGGTCTACGAGGCGCAGATGGAGCCCGGTGACGTCTACCGGGCCGAACCGCACCTGCCTGGCGTCAGCGAGAGCGTCATCGTCATCCGGGGCCGGATGCGCGTCGGACCGGTTCACGCCACCGTCGAACTGGCACCGGGCGACCGGGCCAGCTTCGCCGCCGACCAGCCCCACACCTACGAGGCGCTGGCGGCCAACACCCGGGCGGTCCTAGTGCTCAGCTACCGCTGATGGGGCCGGGCCCTGTGGTGCGGCTGGGGTGTCGCGGCTGTTGAACAAATGTTAGGTTCAACATCATGACCGAGGGGCCGCAGCGCGACGGCATTGCGCTCGCTCGGCTGATGAGCCCCGAACTGGCGCGGAACCCCCGGCCGACCTACGCGGCGCTGCGCGACGGCTCGCCGGTGGTGCGAGTCGACGGCGTCGGCGTCGTCGTCACCACCCGGGTGGGCGTCGACGAGGTCCTCCGCAATCCCGGGGTGTTCTCGTCGAACATGTCGGCCCACGATCTGAAGACACGGCGGCCCCTGATCCCGCTGCAGGTCGATCCGCCGGCCCACCGGACCTACCGCAAGATCCTCGACCCGCTGTTCGCGCCACAGCGGATGAGGGCTCTCGAGGAACCGGTGGTCGGACTCGTGAACGACCTCATCGACGCGTTCGTCGACGACGACGAGATCGACTTCGCCGGGCAGTTCTCGGTGCCGTTCCCCTCGCAGGTGTTCCTCACCTTGTTCGGCCTCCCGCTCACTGACCTCCCGACGTTCCTGCGGATGAAGGACGGCGTGATCCGCCCGGACCACGTCGTCGGCCACGAGTTCGGCCATCCCGAGACCGAGGCCCACCAGCGGCGGACGGCGGACTCGATCTACGCGTACTTCGAGCGGGTGCTCGACGAGCGCGACGGCGATCGGCGGGACGACCTCCTCAGCCACCTTCTCGATGCCGAGGTCGATGGTGACCGCCTCACGCGGGAGGACATCGTCGACATCTGCTTCCTCCTGCTGATCGCCGGCCTCGACACCGTGACGGCGTCGCTCGACTGCTTCTTCGGCCATCTCGCCCAGGATGAGAGTGCCCGCCGCCGCCTGGTGGACCACCCGGAGGCCATCCCGTCGGTGGTCGAAGAGCTGCTCCGGTGGGAGACGCCGGTCATGGCGGTGGCGCGCGTCGCCACGCGGGAGGCCGAGGTCGGCGGCTGCCCGGTCCGTTCCGGCGAACACGTGATGGCCGTGATCGGCGCGGCGAACGTCGACGACGCGGAGTTCCCGGCGGCGGGGGAGCTGCGCTGGGACCGGGAGGCCAACCGGCATCTTGCGTTCGGCGGGGGCATCCATCGATGCCTGGGGTCGCACCTCGCGCGCCTCGAGTTGCGTGTCGCGCTGCGCGAATGGCATCGGCGGATCCCGGAGTACGGCGTGAAGCCGGGCGCCGAGCTCAAGTTCACCGCGGGGATCCGGACGCTCGAGAGCTTCCCCATGGTGTTGCGTGGTGAGCGCGCCAGCCGTTGATCGGAGGGTCGAGCGGCTGCGGCTGCTGGCGTCGGCGATCGCCGGCCGCACGCTGGATGTGGGCGTCGCCGGCCCGGGGGAACGCACGTGGACCGACCGATCCGTGGTCTTCGTCGACGCCCTCGCCGCGCCGGCCGAGCAGGTGCGGATGGTGGCCGTGCAGGCCTCGCTGGTCGCGGCCGGGAGCCTCCAGCCGGCCATCGTGCGGCAGCTCGCCCGGCGGCCGGCCCTCGCGCGGCGTTACCTGGCGGTGGAGGGCCACCGCGCACTGGTGGCGAACGAGGAGTTCCTGCCACCCGGGGCCCGCTCGCTCATCGACCGCGACCTCGGCACGAGGATCGGCGCGCCCGACGACGCGCTGGCCGTCGCTCGCAGCCGGCAGGCGCTCGAGCCGCCGCCACAGAGTTTCGGCGTGCTCCGGCCGCGCCGGCTCCTTGCTGCGCCCGGGTCGGCCGATGCGACGGCGCCGGCTTCCGACCAGCTCCTCCGTGGGCCGGGGCAGCTCGAGGCCCTGTCCGAGCTCGACGGCGAGGCCGACGGTGAGGGCGACCCTGAGCAGCAGGACCTCGGGCGTCTGCTGTCGAGTCCAGTGGGGGGCCGGGGGGCACTCGGACGGCTCCTCGCGCGGCTGCTCGGCCCGACCCGAGCGGCCGCTGGGGGCGGCCCGGCAGGCGCCGAGGCGCCGACCCGGGTTGCCCGAGTGCGCACCCTGAGCGGTCGCACGGTGGCGGCGACCGCTGGTGCGGCCGGGGGGCTCGAGGTCGGGGCGGCCCTCGGGCCCCAGGCCATGACCTACCCCGAGTGGGATGTCCACCGGAGGCGCTACCGGCCCGACTGGTGCACGGTGCGCGAGCGCACGCCGGCACCAGAGGGCGTGGCGCCCACGGTGCTCCCGGACGCGGTCGCACTGCGCCGGCCGCTCGCTCGCCTGGGCACCGGCCTCGAGCGGACCCACCGGCGGCCGCAGGGTGAGGACATCGACGTCGACGCCGCGGTCGAGGCGCGGGTGGAGGCGCTGGCCGGCTCGCCGGCGGCCGAGGCGGTCTACGTCGAGGGCCTCCGGCGTCGGCGCGACCTTGCCGTCATGATCCTCCTCGACGTCTCCGGCTCCGCGGGGGAGCCCGGGATCGCGGGCCGCACTGTGCACGAGCACCAGCGGTCGGCCGCCACCGCCCTCGCCACCGCCCTCCACGACCTCGGCGATCGCGTGGCGCTCCACGCCTTCAACTCGCACGGGCGCCGGGCCGTGCACATGATCCGGGTCAAGGACTTCGACGACCGCTTGGACAGCCGGGTGATCCGCCGCATCGGCGGCCTCGTGCCGGGCGCGTACACGAGGCTGGGTGCGGCGATCCGGCACGGTGCGGCCGTGTTGGAGGCGCGCGGCGGGACGTCCCGGCGCCTCCTGCTCGTCCTCTCGGATGGGTTGGCGTACGACCACGGCTATGGGGGTGTGTACGGCGAAGCCGACGCGCGGCGCGCCCTCGCCGAGGCCCGCCGTCGCGGCCTCGGTTGCCTGTGCGTCAGCGTCGGCGCCGGCACGGCGCCGGTCGCCCTCGAGCGGGTGTTCGGCGCCGCCGCCCACGCCACGGTTCCAGCTCCCGAGCAGCTGCCGGGCCTGATCGGGCCGCTCTTCCGCGCTGCGCTGCGGTCGGCCGAGGCCCGGCGCCGCACCTTCCAGCGCGAGGTGCGCACGACGGAGCACCTCGAGCTCGCGAGGAGGACCTCATGACGCCGGCGGCACGGCCCTACTACGTCCCGGTCGGCTTCGAGGAACACGTCTTCAAGGCGGCGTTCCGGCAAGGCATGGCGCTGGTGCTCAAGGGCCCGACCGGCTGCGGAAAGACCCGGTTGGTCGAGGCGATGGCGCACGACCTCGACCGCCCGCTCATCACGGTGGCGTGCCACGACGATTTGACGACGGCGGACCTCGTCGGGCGGTTCCTTCTCCGCGGCGGCGAGACCGAGTGGGTCGACGGCCCGCTGACGCGCGCCGTGCGGGAGGGCGCGATCTGCTACCTCGACGAGGTCGTGGAGGCCCGGCAGGACACCACGGTGGTGATCCATCCGCTCGCCGACCATCGCCGCCAGCTCCCGATCGACCGCCTCGGGGTCGTCCTCGACGCCGACCCCGGCTTCTGCCTGGTGGTCTCCTACAACCCCGGGTACCAGAGCGTGCTCAAGGACCTGAAGGACTCGACGCGCCAGCGCATGGTCGCCATCGAGCTGAACTTTCCGCCGCCGGAAGTCGAGCAGAAGATCGTCTCGCACGAGGCCGGCGTCGACCACGAGAAGGCGGCGCAGTTGGTTCAGCTCGGCCAGGCGATCCGCCGCCTCGAGGCCCCGGGCCTCCGGGAGGCGGCGTCGACCCGGCTGTTGATCGCTGCCGGTCGGCTCGTCGCCCAGGGCCTTGCCCCGCAGGCGGCCGCCCGGGCCGCGGTTGCCGGGCCGCTCACCGACGACCCCCTGGTCACCGCCGGCCTCTTCGAGATCATCGATGCCTACCTGCCGGACCACGACGCTTGAGCCACGGAGGGGGAGAACGTGTCGTACGAGAGCAGCGCCGAACCGATCAAGCTCGGCTACCTGTTCGACTTCGTGTTGCCGGAGGGTTACCCGCAGGAGATGCGGGACGACCTGACCCGTGCCTTCGAGCTCGTGTTCGACGAGGGCCTGCAGCAGGGGATCATCGACAGGCCGGTCGAGATCGTCTTCCGCGAGGTCGAGGGGTTGCCGAAGGGGACCGTCAAGGCGGTCATCGACGCCTACGGCGAGCTCGTCGCCGAGGGCTGTCTCGCCGTGTTCGGTCCCGCGATCACCGACAACGTCGTCCCGACGAGGGAGGCGATCGAGGAGCGGTTCCGCGTGCCGGCGATCAGCGTCACCGGCACGGAGGACTGGCTGGGGGAGTGGACGTTCGCCCTGTCCATGGGCTCGATGACAGACGAGCCGATCTTCTGGGCGCATCTCCTGGCCAAGGGCGGGCACAGCGAGGTCGGGGTGCTCGCGGAGCAATCGCTGGTCGGCCAGAGCTACCTGACGCACTTCAGGGATGCCTGCCGCCAGCAGGGCATCCGCATCGTCGCCGAGGAGACGATCCCCCAGACGGCGCAGGACATCGGCCAGGCGGTGCGCAAGCTGCACGAGGCGAAGGCGCCGGCGCTCGTCCACTGCGGCTTCGGCTTCGGCATCGTCTTCGTCAACCCGGCCCTTCAGGAGCTCGGCTGGGACCCGCCCCGCTTCCTGGGCACGGCATTCCAGAACGCGTGGATCAACCCGATCATGTGGAACGCCATCCTGGGATGGACGGGGATCGACCAGTACGACGAGGGCAACGCCGTCGGCCAGGGATTCCTCGACCGGTTCGAGGCGCGCTACGGGCGGCGTCCGACGTACTGCGTGCCGGTGGTGAACCGGGACATCGCCACCGTGCTGCTCCACGCGTTCGCCGACGCCCGGCCCCTGTCGCCCCGGGGAGTGAAGGAGGCGCTCGAGCGGGTGAAGCTGCTTCCCGCCGCCTCCGGCGCTCCGGGGACTCGCCTCTCCTTCGGGAAGTGGACACGCCGCGGCTGGGTGGGTGCGGGCTACCTCGTCGCCCGGCGGCTCGACCCGGACGGCGAGACCGCCCACCTCGTCGACCGCTTCGGGCAGTGACCACCGACCTGACGCAGCCTGCGCCCGCGGTCGCGCCGCCATCGGAACACAAGCCCTGGCGGGCGATCACGGTCACGGTCCTCGCCGTCGCCGGGCTCGCCGCCCTGATCGCCGTCGCGGCCAACGCACGCCGCGGCGCCGTGGCCGGGCGGATCGCCAACCCGGCGGTCGAGGGCGCGCCCCGGCCGGTGGAACCGCTCTGGGGCCGCTCGGACTGGCTGACGCTGCACCAGGCCGGGACGGTCGTGATGATGGTCGTCCTCATCACGGCGGTCGTGGTCGTGTGGCGCCGCCGTCCCGGCCACCCGATCGTGCTGATGGTCCTGGCCACGACATTGTTGGTCTGGCAGGACCCGATCATGAACTGGGCGCCCTACGCGGTCTACAACCCGCAGCTCTGGCACTGGCCGGAGACGTGGCCGCTGGTGTCGCTCTCGCCCACCGTCGAGCCCTTCATCGTCATCGGCTACGCCACCTTCTACATGGCCCCGTTCTTCCCGGCCATCGCGATCCTGCGCCGCCTCCAGGCCCGTCGACCGCCCGGGTCCTTCGTGTCGCGGCATCCCCTCGTCGCCCTGGGGGCGCTGATCCTCGCGATCGGCTTCGTGCTCGATGCGTGCCTCGAGATCTTCCTGGTGCGCACCCAGCTGTACATCTATTCGCAGGTGATCCCGTTCGGGTCCATTGCCGCCGGCAGGTGGTACCAGTTCCCCCTGATCTGGGAGTCGGCCCTCGTCACCTTGGTGATGATCGCCGCGGGCGTCCTGCTCTACCGCGACGACACCGGACGCACCCAGGCCGAGAGGCTGGCCCACCGCGTCCGTGCCTTCCGGTCGCGCCCGGCCCTCGGCACGTTCGTGGTGATGTTCGCCGTCGTCAACGTCACCTACTTCGTCTACGGCGCCGGGTTCGCCGTCATCCGGGCCAGCAAGGCTGCGACGTCGGTCGCGTGCCCGTGGCCCTACCCCGAGGCCAAGGTCTACGACCCGAACGGCTACTACGAGGAGGCGGGGCAGCCGGGACCGTATTTCCCGGGCATCTGGGCGGGGTGGCCGAGCGCCCAGTCGGGCCGCCCAGACGTGGACCCGCCCGAGGGCGGCGGGCGCTGCGGGGCCGGCGGTGGCTGAGCGCAGGAGCGTCGTCATCACCGGCGCGTCGCGTGGCCTCGGCCTCGCCTCGGCAGCCCGCCTCTACCGCGGCGGCTGGACGGTCGTCGCCGCCATGCGCTCACCCGACGTGGGACTGCAGCGCCTCCGGGCGGCGTCCGGCGCGGCCGCCGACGATCCGCGCCTCGTCGCCGTCCGGCTCGACCTCGATGACCCGGCGTCGATCGCGGCCGCGGCCGAGGCGGTCCGCGAGGCAGTGGGCGCCCCGGACGCGCTCGTCCACAACGCGGGCGTCGCCGCCGTCGGGTGCGCGGAGGAGATGCCGGCGAACGTCTGGTCGCAGGTCTTCTCGACCAACGTGTTCGGCCCGGTGCGGCTCACCCAGGAGCTGTTGCCGGCGATGCGGGCGGCGGGGCGGGGACGGATCGTCGTGGTCTCGAGCCAGGGCGGCGTCCGGGGCATGCCGGCGATCAGCGCCTACTCCGCAGCGAAGGGAGCCCTCGAACGGTGGGCCGAGGCGCTGTCCCACGAGGTCGCGCCGTTCGGCATCGGCGTCACCATCCTCGTCGCCGGAACCTTCAAGACGGACATCCTCGAACTCACGGAGACGTACGCCGACCCCGACGGGCCCTACGCCGCGCACCACGCCGGGCTGATCCGCACCAGCCGCTGGATCCTTCGCGCGGCGAGGCCGCCGGATCGCTTCGCACCGGCGCTGGAGCGGGCCCTGACGGAACGGGCGCCTCTCGCCCGCCGCGCAGTCGGGCTCGATGCCAGGGCCATGGTGCTCGGCAGCCGCCTCCTGCCGGCGCGGCTCTTCCAGCGGCTGGTGCGCCTGGCGGTCCGCCTGCCGCCGCCGGGGGCGTTCCGCACCGACCCGGTACGGCTCGCCGCGGTCAACCACCGGGCCGAGGAGCGGGAGGCGCTGCGCTGACGAACGCCCGCGTCACGGGCGGCGCGCCGCACCACGGAGGACGCTCTCGCGCCCGAGCGTGAGCGCGGCGCGGGCGCCGACCTTGCGAACGATGTTCTCGTGCATCCACATGGGATCGAACAACGACCACGCCCGGATGTCGGCGGAGGGGCCGTCGACGTGGACCTCGCCCGATCGCTCGCCCTGGGCGAGCAGTGCCTTCAGGTCTCGTAGGAGCGCGGGGAAGTTCTGTCCGAGGTCGGAGGTGCTCGGCGGCGATTCGCGCAGCCAGGCGAGCTGGATGTTGTACTCGTCGCTGAAGCGGACCACGACGTTGATGTCGATCCACATCAACGCATCGAGCTTCTCGACGGTGGTCGAGTCGGACCCGAGGACGCTCTTCCAGCCGGATCGGACGGCGGCGGGGAACGTCCCCATGATCGATGCCAGGAGCTCTTCCTTCGAGCCGATCGTGCGATACACGCCGCCGGTGCTGAGACCGGCGGCCGCGGCGATGTCCCTGATGGTGGTCGCCTCGTAGCCCCTCCGGCCGAACTCGGCCCGGGCGACGGCTCGTAGCCGTGCGAGCCGATCGTCCTCGTCCGCTTCGACATCGTCCCACGAGCCGATGACCTGCTGGGCCGCCCGGAATGCGTTCGACCGGTCGAGCTCGGCATCGGTCGGCGGGTGCACGGCGACGCCCTCGAGCATGATGCGGCACCTGATGGCGGGCAGCTGGCCCGCGCCGGGGACGTCACGGAACACCCCGAGGCTGATGTACAGCATGGTCTGGCAGAGCCGCTCGGCGAGGGTGTCCAGGTCGATTCCCGACCGGACGTAGCCGCTGGCCCGGCCGGCTCGGAGCGTCTCGAGCATCGCCGCCTCGATGGCGGTCGGCGTGAGCCGTGCGACGCGCACCAGCTGGTCGCCGGCGCCCGAGGGCGGTTCGTAGAAGCTCTGGAGCACGGCGGCGCGATGCCGGGCGCCGCAGGCGGCGATGGCGGCGCTGAGCGCCATGATCTTGTCGGAGACCGGCTCGGGCCCCTGCAGGTCGTCGAGCGACCGCTTCGCGATGTCGTCCAGATCGGCGCGGTAGCGCTCGATGAGCTCGACGACGATCGCTTCCTTGGACTCGAAGTGGTGGTACAGGCTGCCGGGCAGGATGCCGCAGGCGGCGGCGATCTCCTGGAGGGATGTCCTGAGCCCGGAGGACGCGAACAGCCGCGCGGCCGTCTCCAGGATCTCGGTCCTCCGCCCACCGTCTACCGACACGACGTCCACTCCCTCGCGTGTCGACCTGACGGCGACGACCCACTGAACGTGGAACGGATGTTAGCTGCAGCCACCGTCGGTGCACGTGCTAAGCACTTGCACAGCACCATGACGCACCTGAGCCCTGGCGCCACGAGGTATGCGGGCAGCCGCGTGCACCGAGTGGAGGACCCGCGCCTGCTCGCGGGCCGCGGGACGTTCGTCGACGACATCGTGCGGCCGGGGATGCTCCATGCCTGCTTCGTGCGCAGCACCCACGCCCGCGCCCGCATCGTCGGAGTCGACACCTCTCCCGCCTTGGCGCTGCCCGGAGTCCGTGCCGCCTTCGTGGCGGCCGACCTGAACCCCGGCGCGCACGATGTCTGGTTCACCGGGGACGGGGAGCAGTCGCCAAGGACCCCGCTGCCGCCGCTGGCCGATGGCGAGGTGCGCTTCGTCGGCGATCCCGTGGCGCTGGTGGTCGCCGAGAGCCGATACATCGCCGAGGACGCCGCCGAGCTGGTCGTGGTCGACTACGAGCCACTGGCGCCGGTCGTCGACTACGTCGGCGCCGCCGAGCGGGACAACCTGGTGCACGCCGGGTTCGCTCGCAACGTCGCGGGCGAGCTGCAGGGTGGCTCCGCGGACCGAGTCGACGCGGCGCTGGCGTCGGCGCCCCACACGGTGGAGCACGCGATCTTCCAGCGGGCGTACGCCGCGGCACCGATCGAGACGCGGGGCATGGTCGTCGAGTGGGAGCCGGCGACCGAGGAGCTGACGATCTGGGCGGCGACCCAGTCACCCCACGAGGTGCGGTCGGTCTGTTCACGCCTGCTGGGCCTGCCCGAGCACCGCATCCGCGTCATCATGCGCGACACCGGCGGTGGCTTCGGTCAGAAGGTGGTGCCGCAGCGCGAGGAGCTGTGCCTGATGCTGGCGGCGCCCATGGTGCCCGGCGCGCTCAAGTGGATCGAGGACCGCCGGGAGAACCTGCTGGCTGCGGGGCAGGCCCGGCACGAGCACGCGACCGTGCGGATGGCCTTCGACGACGACGGCACGATCCTCGCCGCCGCGATCGACCACACCCAGGACGTCGGCGCCTATCCGGTGCCGTGGCCGGTCGTCCCCGGCGCCGCCGTGGGGATGATCTTTCCCGGGCCCTACCGCATCCCGGCCACGGCCTTTTCCCACCGGTCGGTCTTCTCCAACACCGTGGGCCGCACGGCGTACCGCGGGCCGTGGATGTTCGAGTCGGTCGCCCGGGAGGTGGTCCTCGACATCGCCGCCCGCCGGCTGGGCATCGACCCCGTCGAGCTGCGGCGGCGGAACATCCTGCGGGCGGACGAGCTGCCCTACCAGAACGGCAACGGCCTGCCCTACACGGACATGTCGCCGGCCGAGACCCTGGAGCGGGCCCTCGAGGTGCTGGGCTACGACGAGTTCCGGCGGGAACAGGCGGCGGCCAGGGCCGGGGGTCGCTACCTCGGCGTGGGCACGTGCAACTACGTCGAGCCCACCACCCCGGGCCAGAACCACTACGCCAGCGAGGCTGCGACGATCCGGATCGAGCCCAGCGGATCGGTCACCGTGTACGTCGCCGGCGGGTCGACTGGCAACAGCCTCGAGACCGCCGCCGTCCAGCTGACGGCCGACGCGCTCGGCGTGCCGATCGACCAGGTCCACACCATCCAGGGCGACACCGCGCTGACGCCGTACGGCGCCGGCACCGGCGGCAGTCGCAGCGGATCGATGATCGCCGGGGCGGTGGCCGCGACGGCGTCGGTGCTCCGCGACCGGCTGATGGCGATCGCCGCCCACCGGCTCGAGGCGGCGCCCGACGACATCGACCTGGCCGACGGGCGGGCGTTCGTGCGCGGCACGCCGGCTGTCGGCGTCACGGTGGCCGAGATGGCTGCGATCGCCTACCACCAGACGCACCTGCTGCCCCCGGGTACCCCGGCCGGGCTCGAGGCGAGCGAGCGCTACACGACGTCGCCGATGCCGAACTGGGCGAACGCCACGCACGTGTGTACCTGCGAGGTCGACGTCGCCACCGGCACCGTCCGGTTGCTGCGCTACATCGTCAGCGAGGACTGCGGCCCGATGATCAACCCGGCCGTCGTCGAGGGCCAGATCGCCGGCGGCACGGTGCAGGGCATCGGTGGCGCCCTGCTCGAAGAGCTCGCCTACGACGATGACGGCAATCCGATCACGACGACGTTCATGGACTACCTGCTGCCCACCGCGGCCGAGGTCCCCCTGATCGAGTACGGACACGTGGTCACGCCCGGCTCCGGGCCCGGTGGCTACAAGGGGGTCGGGGAGGGCGGTGCCATCGGTGCGCCGCCGGCGGTGATCAACGCCGTCGCCGACGCGCTGTCACCGTTCGGCGCCACGGTCGAGCGGCTCCCGCTGAGCCCCGAGGCGGTGGTGCGCCTCGTCGACGGCCGGCGACCGGCGCCGGGCTGATCCTCAGTCGTCAACGGATCCCGCCGCCTGACGCGCGGCGGCGAGGATCCCCTGGTAGCCCGTGCACCGGCAGAGGTTCCCTGCGAGGCCGTGGCGGATCTCCGCGTCGGTGGGGTCGGGGTTGTCGCGCAGGAACGCCGTGACCGACACCACGAAGCCCGGCGTGCAGAAGCCACACTGCAGGCCGTGGCAGTCGCGGAAGGCCTGCTGCACCGCCGAAAGGCCGCCGTCCGCGGAGCCCAGCCCCTCGACCGTGGTGACCTCGGCACCGTCGGCCTGCACCGCGAACACCAGGCAGGCCCGCACGGCGGCGCCGTCCAACAGCACAGTGCAGGCGCCGCACACGCCGTGCTCGCACCCCAGGTGGGTGCCCGTGAGGTGGCAGCGTTCCCGGAGGAAGTCGGCGAGCGTGAGCCGCGGCTCGACCCTGGCCTCGCGCCCCAGGCCGTTGACGGTCATCCGGACGTCGACATCAGCCACCGACGGCCTCCTCGACGGCGGCGGTCCAGGCGCGCGCCACCGTCACCGCACCGACCCGGGTCCGGTAGGCGGCGGAGCCGTGGAGGTCCGACGGGACAGCGTCGAGGTCCGCGACCGCCAGCCTGCCGACCTCGTCGGCATCGACGTCGCCCGCCGACGCACCGGTCACGGCAGCCTCGGCCCCTGCCGCCCGCACCGGCGTGGAGCCGAGGCCGATGAGGCCGATCCCGCAGCGGCGGACCCGGTCGTCGCCCTCGAGCTCGACGGCGACCGCGGCGCCGGCGATGGCGAAGTCACCGTGGCGCCGGGCCACCTCCTCGACCGCGAAGCCGCAGCGCCCGGACCACGCCGGGAACGTCACGCCGGTCAGCAGCTCGTCTGCCTCGAGCGCCGTGTCCCACAGGCCGATGAAGAACGCGCTGGCCGGGATGCCGCGCGTGCCGCGCGGGGAGAGGGCCTCGAGCTCGGCGTCGAGCGCCACCGCCACGGCCGGGTACTCGGCCGCCGGATCGGCATGGGCCAGCGACCCGCCGATCGTGCCGCGGTTGCGAATCTGGAAGTGGCCGACGAAGGGCGTCGCCCGGGCGAGCAGCGGGAGGGCGGCGGCGACGTCGGCGCTGCGCCCGACCGCGGCCGCAGTGGTGCCGGCGCCGATCCGGAGCCCACCGTTACGGCGCTCGATGCCGCGCAGTGCATCGATCCGCCCGATGTCGACCAGGTGCCCGAACGCGGCGAGGCGCAGCGCCAGCATCGGGATGAGGCTCTGGCCCCCGGCGAGGACCTTGGCCTCGTCGCCGAGCTCGGCAAGCAGGCCGACGGCCTCGGTCGCCGTCTCGGGCCGGTGATAGTCGAAGGGGGCGGGCTTCATAGCGGCGGCGGCACGGTACCAGTCGTGCTAAGCACTCGCACAGCACACCGGAGCGGGAGGGAGACGGATGGGAGAGCTCGACGGCAAGGTCGCCGTCATCACCGGCGCCGGGTCGGGGATGGCGCGCGCCGCCGCCGCGGTGTTCGTGCGGGAGGGTGCGCGCGTCCTCGCCGCCGACATCAGCGGGAGGGAGGAGGAGACGGCCGCCGCACTGGGCGGGGCGGCCGTCCCCTTCCGTGTCGACGTCACCGACGAGCCCCGGGTCGAAGCCATGTTCCGGGCCGCCAGGGAGGCGTTCGGGCGGGTCGATGCCGTGCTGAACGTGGCCGGCGTCGCCGGGGCGCAGCCGGTCGCCGACGTGACGCTCGATGACTACGAGCGCATCATGGCCGTCGACCTGCGCGGGGTCATGCTCGGGACCAAGCACGGCATCAGGGCGATGGTTGCCGGCGGCGGCGGCGTGATCCTGAACTGGTCGTCGATCGGCGGCATGAACGGCTCGCGCATCCCGACCAGCGTCTACTCGGCCGCCAAGGCGGGCGTCATCTCCTTCACCAAGGCCGCCGCGGTCGAGTACGGGGAGCAGGGCATCCGGGCCAACGCCATCTGCCCGGGCTTCATCGAGACCGAGATGTCCGGGGGGAAGGGCGCGGCCGAGCGGTTCCCCGCCCTGGTGGCCGGCTCGGCGTTGAAGCGGGCGGGCCAACCCGAGGAGGTGGCCGAACTGGCTTCGTTCCTGGCCTCGGACCGAGCCGCGTACATCACGGGTGCGGTCGTCGCGATCGACGGCGGCACGACCGCCTGCCTCCCGAGCTGACGCTCACGCATCGCCCGACGGCGGCGGCCGTCGGCGGTCGGCCGAGAACGCACACCCGGACCGCATCTACAGTGCGGCCACTGGCGTGGGAGGAGAGGGTCATGCGCGTTCGCATGCAGGTGCTCGGTGCAGTGTCGGCCGCCCTGGTGGGGGTGGTGGCGCTGGCCCTGCCGGCCGCGGCCGCGCCCGCGCAGGACGCTCCCGTCGGGCCGAGGTACACGGCCGGCGCCGCCGGCGCTGGCGACGCGTATTTCCCGTTCGCGGGCAACGGCGGCTACGACGTCCGCCACTACGACCTCGACATCACCTATACGCCGCCCGCCGCCGCCCCGGCGCCGCTCGTCGGCCAGCTGAGCGGGGTCGCGACCATCGACTTCGTGGCCACCCAGGACCTCGACCGCTTCAACCTCGACCTGCGCGGCCTGAGCGTGCAGGCCGTCACGATCGGCGGCAAGCCTGCCAGCGAGGTGGCGCCGCCGGCCCCCGGTGCGACGGTCGAGGGCGCGGCGTACTGGCAGGTCCAGGACGACGCCGCGCGCGCGTGGGAGCTGACGGTCCAGCCGCGGCCCAAGATCAAGCAGGGCCAGGCGGCGCGGGTCGTGGTCGCCTATGGCGGACCGACCGCCAGGCCGGTCGACATCGAGGGGGTGCTCTACGGCTGGGTCACCATGCGCGACGGCGCCATGGTGGTGGGCGAGCCCGAGGGCTCGATGACCTGGTACCCGGTCAGCGACCATCAGACGGACAAGGCGACGTACAGCTTCGAGATCACCGTGCCCGAGGGCAAGGTCGCAGTCGCCAACGGGCTCCCCGCGCGCGACCCGGTCACGCAGGACGGCTGGACCACCTGGTTCTGGGACGCCCCCGACGCCCAGGCCAGCTACCTGACCACGGCCTCGGTCGGCGACTACGACCTGCGGTTTTCGGAGACGGACGACGGGCTACCGATCATCGACGCCGTCGACGACAACCTCACGGCCGCCAACCGTGCGACCACGGATGCCAGCCTCGCCCTGCAGCCGGACATGATCGCCTTCCTCGAGGGCGCGTTCGTGCCGTACCCGTTCAACTCCGCCGGCGCGATCGTCGACGACGACACGGTCGGATACGCACTCGAGACGCAGACGCGGCCCGTGTACTCCCGCGTGGCCCGCGAAGGGACCGTCGTCCACGAGCTGGCGCACCAGTGGTTCGGCAACGCCGTGAGCCCGGGGCGGTGGCGGGACATCTGGCTCAACGAGGGCTGGGCGACCTACGTCGAGTGGCTGTGGAGCGAGCACTCCGGTCGCGACACCGCCCAGATGTCCTTCGACGACGTCATGGACATCCCGGCCGACGACCCGTTCTGGGAACTGCCGATCGCGGACCCGGGCGCGCTCGATCTCTTCGAGGCCCCGATCTATGACCGCGGTGCCGCGACGCTGCACGCGCTGCGCGTCAAGATCGGTGACGACGCCTTCTTTGCCTCCGCCCGCGAATGGCTGACGCGCTACGACGACTCGACCGGCACGACCGAGGACTTCCAGGCGATCTGCGAGGAGGTCTCGGGCCAGGACCTCCAGGCGTTCTTCGACGTGTGGGTGCGGACGCGGAGCAAGCCGACGAGCTGGTGATGCGGCCGCCGTCGGCGGGTGGCCGCACGGACATCGTGACAGGATGGCGCGATGGGGGTGCTGGGGTTGAACGAGAACGCCTCGACCGTCGAGCTGCTGATCACGTACGGAGTTCCGGGCGTGATCGCGCTGCTCGGTGTCTGGCTGGGGAAGACATGGGAGCGCCGGAGCGGCACCCAATCGTGGCGACGGGACCGCCGCCTCGATACCTATGCGGGCTTCCTGGCCGTCCTGAACGACCTGCGTGATCATTCCCGCCGCCTCGGGGACCTGCTGGATCCCGAGGAGTTCAGGTCGGAGCGCGCCAAGACCCGAGACGTCGCCCGCCGCCTGCAGGTCATCTCGGGCCAGATAACGCTGCTCGGCCCCAGCGGCGTCGAGGACGCGGCCAAGGAGGTGTCCAACGCCGTCCGGGATGTCCTCGACGAGGTCAACGGCTGGGAGCCGCCTCCCCGGTTCGACGACGGTGCCCAGAAGGCCGAGGCGGGCCGGCTGATCGACGGGGCCACCAAGGCAGAGCGCACGTTCCAGAAGGCGGCGCAGCGCGCCCTGAAGTAGGCACACGCTCACGAATCACGTTCCTGGCGCATCGTGTCATCGGTCGTCCAGGAGCGTCGGGGCTCGGTTGGCGACGACCTGGACGACGGCCTCGGTCACGCGCTCGGGGGCCGCGAAGTCGGGGTGGGAGCGGAACAGCGCGGCGGCGTCGTGCAGGTCCTCCATCTCGGCGACTGCGGCGCTGATGGGCGGCGGGGCGGCGAGGCGGGGATGGCCCATGAACGTCGGTGCCGCCGGGTCGATCCTGCCGGCGCGGATGGCCGCGTCGACGCGCCGGGTGCAGCGGCAGGGTGCGTCGGGGTTGATGATCCCGCAGTGTTCGGCCACGAAGGCGCGCACCCTGCTCCGTGCACGGGACAGGCGCTTCCGGTACGCGGCGGGCGTGGTGTCGCAGATGACGGCGCCGGCGTCGCTGGGGAGCTGGAAGACCTCGCCAAGGATGTAGGCGACGCGCTGGGGCCGGTCGAGGCATTGGAGCATGCCGAGGGTGCAGCCCACCTTGACCTCCTCCGCCAGCAGCGCCTCCGCGGGGCCGGCGGGCTCGGCCGGTCCCTGGCGGTCGAGGCCGGCGGCCAGGTCGTCGGCGAACGCGTCAAAGGTCCAGCCCTGACGTTCCGCGCCCCGGCGACGGGTGGACAGCAGGTGGTTGACCGCGATCCGGTACGCCCAGGTGCGCAGGGCGCTGTCGCCCCGGAAGCCGTCGAGCCGCGTGATGACCTTGACCAGGATCTCCTGGGTGGCGTCCTCGGCGTCGTGGGGGTTCCAGAGCATGCGCACTGACAGTCCGTACACGTCGTCCCGGAGGGCGCGCACCAGATCCTCCAGGGCGCCGGCGTCACCGCTGCGGGCCCCCTCGACGAGGCCCCACAGCGGGTCGTCGCGCGGCTGCGGATCCGGGTTCACAGGGGGCATTCGACCTCCAGGAGGGCCTTGAGCGCCACGAGCTCGTGCGCCAGTGCGGCCACCTGTCCGTCGAAGACGGCGTCGGCCATTCCGGGGGCCTGGAACTGCGTGAAGACGTACTCGGCGCCGTCGCCGCGGGGCAGCACGCGCGAGTGGGCGACGGCATCGGCGCCGCCGGGATCTGTCATGTGGAAGTCGACGACCCCCAGCTGGGAATCGGTCGCCACGCGCAGGGGCACATCGCCCTGGCCGGTGGTGACGACGTAGCCGAGGTCGCCGCCCTGCCTGACGTCCTTGGCGAACCCGATGGCCCAGCGTGGCAGGTTGTTGGGGTCCGCGACGAACGCGAACGCCCGATCGGCGGGCGAGTCGATCGAGATCGCCTGGGTGTTGGATCGCATGGAGTCGCTCCTTGACGCGGCCACCATCGGTGTTGGTGGCTCTGTCTGGATTGGACGCCGGCCGCGCCCCCGCTGTGACCGCCTTCTCATCTCGGCCGGCGCACTCGTTGTCCGCTGCGCCCGGGCCCGCCGGTCGGGACGCCGCCGACCTCGATCGGGGGCTGATGCGCGGCGATGACTTTGCCGAGGGTGGTCACCATCCTGGAGCGCTCGAAGGTGGTGAGGTGGTCGGTGAAGTGGCGGCGGATGCCTTCCAGGTAGACGGGCGCCGCCTTGCGGAGGGCGGTGCGGCCCGCAGGCGTGAGGACCGCGAATGACGCCCGACCGTCGGCCGGGTCAGGGGCACGGTTGACATGGCCCGCGGCAACCAGGTCGTCGACCAGCCGGCTGACCCGCGTGCGCGACAGGACCGTCCGCCTCGCCAGCTCCTGCATCCGCAGTCGGCGATCCTCGGCGGCGTTCAACTCCAGGAGCACGTCGTACCAGCTCAACGGGACGCATCCGGCTCGTTCGAGGTCGGCCTCGATGGCTCGGAGCACGGCGTTCTGCGCCAGCAGCAGTGCTCGCCACGCGGCGATGTTGTCCTCGTCGCCGTGCGTCATGGGTTGCATGGTGGCACGAGTTGTGTGCGTACGCACGCAAAGGTAGACTATGTGCGCACGCACATAACTCACCTCCGACCAGAGGACGCTCACATGACAGCCACCCGTTCGCTCGACGGCGTCGACCTGCCCG
>Ga0081455_10000902_pt2 | contig 21451 bp, 21 predicted proteins | sample TabmetS3T2R1_FD_70207 | JGI IMG/M metagenome (GOLD analysis project Ga0081455, IMG submission 70207) | Tabebuia heterophylla rhizosphere microbial communities from the University of Puerto Rico - S3T2R1 | ecosystem: Host-associated > Plants > Roots > Rhizosphere ...
TTCGACGACTCACAGAGCCGCGGCTACAGCAAATCGCGGACACGATCGACCGCGTGGAGGTAAATATGATGCGGCCCGCCGCGCATGAGTTCTTCGCTCATCAGGCTGACTGGATCGTTTTTTCCAGCGGGCATCAACTGAGGCATGCGTTTTTCGCCCGGTTTGCCGCGTGAAACTTCCAACAGATCCCCGCAATCGGCGTGGGTGACTAAAAACTCAACCTGAGGTGTTTCCACTGCGACTTTTCCAATCGGTTCTCCCGTTCGCTCGCGCAATTCGACGTCGATCTTGCCGCCGGAGGGATTAACGAATCGAAGCTTGTTCGCGGTTCCTCCTTTCTCGCTCTGCCAGTTCAATTGTGCTGCAAGCCAACCGGCAAAAAGGACGGCAGTCGATCGGAAGCTAGGCGCGAAATCGATTCGCACTCCGTTAATCTTGGCAAGGTTGTGATGTGAGGCTGGATGATCGAAGAATTGCGCAAGGGCGAGACGAAAGGAGTCCAGACGGGTCCAATTCAAATCGCAGAGCACGATGCGTTGCTTGGCTTCCTGTTCCGCGGATTCTAACAGGCGCATTTGCGCCCGAAAATCTTTCCATCCCTGGCTGTCGTAGATGACTCGATCGACCCATGCCCAAAGTTGGGAATCCATCGGTTCACGGAGTTCTTCCTGCCACCAGAGGTAAAACGGCAGATCTGAATCCAGATGCGAAAACACGATGCTCGGCAACAACGTAGTACAACCGCCTTTGAGCCGAAATGAAATTTGTTCCGAACAGACCTGTTTGCTCCCAGCGCTGCTAACATGACAATGCGCGTTGATCCATGCTTCCACGCGAGTTTCAGACGCCTTGCAGTCGGCTTCGATAACAATGGCGCGACAAGCGTGGCTCTCGGTGATTCTTGCCATCAATCGCGTATTCTTGTTCAGAGAGTCTGCACCCTCGCTGTAAATAGCAAGGTTAACGAGTGAAGCGCGCGTCGCGGTGCCTTCGGTCTCCTGCCAAAGTTTTTTGAGTTCCTGGTCGATCTGGCTGACTTTGACAGGAAGACCTAACGAATTTGTTTCAGCGATCGCAGGCATCGTTAATCTCGTTTCCACCTCCATTGTGTCAGGAAATTCGAAACATCGTTGAGTGCTGTAGACGATTTCTCACGGGGATAGGAGAAGCGATATGCGACAAACCAAGGACCGTCGCGGAAAACGTAAAGCTGTGATCCACATCGCTGATCGCCGCTCGTAAAGAGGGGACGCGTTAGGTCGTAGCTCGCATGCAAGCCAATGAGTGATTGTCCATTTTGATCTGTCCGGACGTTATCCTGAGAGATCAACTTTACTTTTTTGTTCTTTTGTCCGATTGCACGCTGCTGAGTCTGAAATTCGCTGGTTAAATTCCTTCCATAGGTACCGACCGGGTAAACGTAAACGTCGCCAATGATCAATGAATCTAAAAGGTAGCGAACGCTTACGTCGCGCCCTCCGGAGCCATAAACATGGGTCCCAGCTCGCTGGAAGAGAGCGACTTTGGGTGGGAAAGAGACATTCGAGGGCGTGTGTAAGAGACTGTTGCCCGAGATGCTCTTAAAAGGAGACGCGGCCGTGATGCTCGCTTGTCCCATCAAAAAGATCAATGACGTGACTGCGATTCTCCCTTTCATCATGCACCTATAACCTTCTCCATGTATGGCCATCCCGCGCGAGCAAATCATCGGCTGCTTCCGGGCCCCATGAGCCGGCGGGATAAAAGTATAACTCTGGCGCATCCTTTTTTGCGTGCCAGGCTTCTTCGATGGGATCGATGAAAGCCCAGGCTTCTTCGACTTCGTCCCGTCGCGCAAAAAGCGTGGCGTCGCCGCTCATGGCATCGAGCAGCAGGCGTTCGTAAGCTTCGGGACTCGGTTTACCGAAAGAGGTTCCATAGTGGAAATCCATCTTAACCGGTTCGATACGAAAACTCGTGCCTGGCACCTTGGCGTGGATGCGCAGCGAAATTCCCTCGTCTGGCTGAATGCGAATCACTAGCACGTTCACATCGCGCAAGTCTTTGTTAAACAAGACTGCCGGAGGTTTTTTGAAATGAATGGAAATTTCAGTGGCCGACTTGGGGAGTCGCTTTCCAACACGCAGATAAATCGGCACATCGGCCCAGCGCCAGTTATCGATAAAAAGGCGTAATGCTACGAACGTTTCGGTTTTCGAATCCGGATTAACATTTTTTTCCTGCCGATAACCGACGACTGGCTCTCCGTTAATCGCGCCTTTAGTGTATTGGGCCCGCACCACATTGGCCGCGATGTCATTGCGCGACCAGTGACGCAGCGATCGCACTACCTTGACCTTTTCATCGCGAATGCTGTCTGCGCTGAGATCCGTAGGCGGTTCCATCGCCACAAGACAGAGAAGCTGCAGGAGATGATTTTGAACCATGTCGCGCAGGGCACCTGCGTTTTCGTAATATCCGGCGCGATTCTCCACCCCGAGCGTTTCCGCCGCTGTAATCTGGACTTGATCGACGTAGTGCGTGTTCCAAATCGGCGCGAAAATCGCGTTTGCGAAGCGGAGCACCAGGATGTTTTGCGCGGTTTCCTTGCCGAGAAAGTGGTCGATCCGGTAAGTCTGTTCTTCGCTAAAGGAATTGCGGATGACGCGATTGAGCTCTTCCGCGGAGGCAAGATCAGTCCCGAACGGTTTTTCCACGATCACGCGCGCCCAGCTTCCCTCACAGGTTTGGTTTAATCCTGCGGCTTTTAGATGCTTGAGGATCGGATCAAATTGATCGGGAGCAGCGGCAAAATAAAAGAGGCGATTGCCACGGGTGCCGTGGGTCTTGTCGATTTCATCAAGGCGTTTGGCCAGCGCTTTGTAGCCAGCCTCATCCTCGAACTCGCTCTGGTGGTAAAAGATTGATTCCGCAAAATTTTTCCAGATTTCATCGCGCACCGGCTGCCGCGAGAACTTCCGCGTGGATTCTTCGAGGTCTTGTCGAAATTCTTTGTCAGTTTTTGGGCGACGTGCAAAGCCAACGATCGTCACGGCCGGGGGAAGATCGCCATCGGCCGCGAGGTTATACAATGCGGGAACAAGTTTACGATGAGTGAGATCGCCGGTGGCTCCGAAAATTACGATCGCGCATGGCTGCGGCACCGCGCGCGCAGATAAACCCTCGCGCAGCGGATTTGGTTCCGGTTGATCGGCAGGTCGATTCATGATGATGTAAATTCCTCAATTTCTCAGAGAATAGGTACGAAGAAAATTAGTTGGCGCCAGCTATTCTGATCCAAGCAAGAGCAAGCGGTGCACATCAACTTTATCCTGTTCGCGTTTGGTGTTTTTACTCTTGATCAGCGTCTGCAAATCGACGTACGGGACTTCAACGCCTTCGATCGTCGCCTTGAGTGATGTCCTAATCGCGTCGGTATAACTTACTGTCCATGCCCGAGTGCTCACATCCACTTCAACTTCATCGGCAATCTTTACTACTACGTTTTGGACCAAGTCCTGCGGCGTTAACTCGGCCGCTGCATGGTCCTCTAGCTCTGAGAGAGCTGCAATCACTCGCGCGTGGTTTTCGATGTCTTCAGGAATGAGGACGTCTACGTCCATCGTGGCTCGGACATAGCCGTGCAACCAGCAAGCCCGGGCACCGACAACCAAATATTTCGCGCCGTGACTATTTAGAAGCGAGCAAACCCTTAACAGCGGAGCCTGTTCGCTCATTGCGGTCGCCGTGAATGTTCCTCAAGAAATCGCTGCAGCTCCCAGTCAGCCAATTCATTCCAACTGCGGGCTTTGAAGACGAAGCCGCGTTTTCGGGTATACGGGGTTACAATCGAAACTTCGCGATCCAACCGCGCACCAAGCGCGTGAAATTCGGCGGGCGTTCGTGGCCTTTTTCGCCGGCCAACAACCTTGGATAGGTTCATTCGTTCCTCAGATGGGCAAAGGAAATCTTCTAGTTAAGTCGAGGACTCTGCGATGCACTTTCTCCAGCGCGTCCGCATCGATGCGATTGGCGAGGGCTTCTGCGATCAGGTCTGCGATTTCCAACATTTCCTCTTCCTTCATACCTCGCGTGGTGACAGCGGGCGTGCCCACCCGGATACCGCCTGGTTTGAAGATTGGATAGGTATCAAATGGGATTCCATTTTTGTTTACCGTGATGCCGGCGCGATCGAGAACTTCCTGTGCTTCTTTGCCGTTAATATCCTTTGGGCGAAGATCGACGAGCATCAAATGATTGTCGGTGCCGCCTGAGACGATACGGTAACCATGTTTGGCCAGGCCTGCGGCAAGCGCTTTGGCGTTCAGCACAACCTGCCGCTGATATTCGCGGAACTGCGGCTGAAGCGCTTCATGAAAACAAACGGCTTTGGCTGCGATGACATGCATGAGGGGTCCGCCTTGCACGCCAGGGAAAACGGTTGCGTCGATCTGTTTGGCGAATTTCTCTTCGCACATGACGATGCCGCCGCGCGGTCCCCGCAGGCTCTTGTGCGTGGTGGTGGTGACAAATTGTGCGTGCGGGACCGGGCTGGGATGCTGGCCGCCTGCTACGAGACCTGCGATGTGTGCCATGTCGATAAACAAAAACGCGCCGACGGAATCCGCGATTTGACGTAGTCGCGGAAAATCAATGATACGCGGATACGCCGAGGCGCCGGCAGTGATCATTACCGGGCGGACCTCTTCGGCTTGTTTTTGCAACGCGTCGTAATCGAGTTGCTCGGTCTTTTCACTAACGCCGTATTGCGAGACGGCATAAAATTTGCCGGAGAAATTTGCGGGGTGCCCATGCGTGAGATGACCGCCATGCGCCAAATTCATGGCCAGGATCTTGTCACCCGGTTTGAGCGTGGCGAAATAAACCGCCATGTTTGCCTGCGCGCCGCTGTGCGGCTGCACGTTCACGTGTTCGCAGCCAAACAACCGCTTTGCGCGATCAATGCCCAATTGCTCGGCAATGTCGACATTCTCGCAGCCGCCATACCAGCGCTTTCGGGGATAGCCCTCGGCATATTTGTTTGTCAAAACACTACCCTGGGCTTCCATGACCGCGCGGCTCGTGAAATTTTCAGACGCGATCAATTCGATGTTTTCGCGCTGACGCTTTTCCTCGGCCATGATGGCATCGAAAATCTCGGGATCGACTCGGCGCAATGCGTCGCCGTATCGGGGTTGAGGTTTCGAACCGGTTAATCCAGTTTCGATCCGGTGAGGAATAGGGTCCATGGGATGAGAGGATAGCTCGCGTCCGCGCGCCGCACCAGGCCGCACCAGTTCGCCCTGTTCGACGAATGCGAGCACGCTTGGCAGGGCGTTGTTGATAATGCGAGCACAATGTTCGTAGACTTCACGGCCTAGGCCGATCGGGTCGGGCACATCGCGCCATACCGTGGTGCCCCGCTCTTCAAATTCGCGAAGCAAAAACGACTTTTCAGCGCCTTGCGGAAACAAGGTTTGGATTGTCTCAAGGTGCGCACCGGTCATGGCAAAAATATGCGTCGCTTGATCGACCAGCGCTGACGTTAGCGGCTGACTGCGCAAATTGCTAATGTCCGTGCCCTGTTCTGCGCAGACTTCAACCGCATAAAGGCTTGGCGGTTGACCGCGCACCGCGTGTACGCCGGCTGAAATCACTTCGATGTCGTTTCGGTTCCCAAGCAGGCGGCGAAAAAGCCCTTCCGCAATTGGGCTGCGGCAGATATTACCTGTGCAGACAAAAAGGACGCTTTTCACAATTGGAAAGCGCGAGCGAGCGCAATCCCAACCTAAAGTCGAAGCGATCCAAGTCAATTTCGTCGATGAAATGGAAGAGATGGACCCACAACTCCTTGCCGTGGCGAAACGCGCGAGAAAACGTCCGCGGACGGGCCGTAAATCCGCCCAACCCACATGAAAAACCGTTCCGAACAGACTAATTATCCGCGAGGAAGCTGGAGTCTAAACTTGTGCCAAACGTACAAAACCAGAATCGCCCCAATAATTGAAACAATTAATCCTCCGAGATGAAACTTGCCCCCTGTACTTGGCGGATAAAACAGGTGGGTTACGGCGCCGCCGATAATTGAACCGACAATACCGAGCACGACAGTCCAGGTTATCGATAGGTGTGTATGCATAAGCGCCTTCGCTACACAACCGACGAGGAAGCCGACGAAGATGTACCAAATGAGGTGAAGCATATTTTTCCAACTCCTGTTTCTGCGAAAGTTATTCGCAGCAATAGCAGAACTGTTGGAGCACAGCCATGTAAAAATTCCAAGATCAAGGCGAGGCATGTTGTCCAATTGGAACTTCTCTCCGGGGTGAGTTACCGCTATTCTACGTTCCGTTTGCCGCTTTCCAGTAATGACCATCGACACGCTGCGCCATGTGCCGTTGTTCGAGTCGCTCGATGACGAGTCGGCCCGGCAATTGTGTCAGTTGCTACAGAGCATCGATTGCAAAGCCAAGACGTCTTTGTTTCGTGCCGGCGACGAGGGGAATGCGATGTATTTGATCGAGCGAGGAAAAGTCCGCATTTCCGTGCGAGGCACCGATGGACGCGATATGACGCTAACCGAATTGGGCCGCGGCGATTTCTTTGGCGAAATGGCGTTGCTCGACGGACAACCGCGTTCGGCAGATGCGCTGGTTGCGGAGGATGCACGGCTGGCTGTTCTGTCGCGGGAGCATTTTTTGTCCTTCGTGCGCAGCAGCCCCGATGTCGCTCTGGAACTACTCACGGCGCTGGCCAACCGATTGCGGCACACCGATGAGCTATTGCGTCGCAGCGCCACCCGCAATGTAAACGTGGAAGAAGCGGCGCGGCTTACATTTGCAGATCGCGCGGCCGACCTCATCGCTGAGTTCGGGGGCAGCTGGAAATTTATTCTTGCGGCAGTGTTCTTTTTCAATGTGTGGGTATTGATAAACACCTGGCTGCTCACCAACAATGGCTTCGATCCATACCCTTACCTGTTGCTTAGTACCGCGATTAACATGCTTTCGGTGTTGCAGGCGCCGATCATCTTGATGTCGCAAAATCGGCAGTCTCACAAGGATCGGCTTCGTTCAGAGATCGATTATCAAGTCAACTTGAACAACGAACTTGCCCTAAACGAAATTCTTCAACGCTTAAAAACGTTGGAACGTGACTACTTGAAGGTGGCGTCGGATAAACCATCGGAATAGTCAGTCTTCACGATTTTGTGGCTTTTCAGGTGCAGAACAATTGTTGTATCGATTGACCTGATTATGATTGAATTCTCCCTATGAAGCAGCTGTCCCTTCTTATTCTTTTTGCGTCGGCTTTGGTCCTCTTCGTGCTGGGCTGTAGTTCGGGTCCGAGTCCCGAGCAACAAGCGCGAGAGGCGGACGAGGAAAGAGAATCTTCGCGTCAACAGGCTGAATTTCGCAAAGGACTTCCTCCTGTAGCCAATCCGGGCCGGGGTTGGTAATGGCGGAATACGGCACGATTCGTTAGACTGTTACATCCTTACATTACTTCGGCATAACGGTTCAACGCGGCAGACTCATTAGACATTCCGGCGGCGTCATTCAAAGTGGGAAATGCGCTCACGCTGGAAGCGAATTCGATACCGCCTGGAGTGGGCCGGCCTTTTCCTGGCAACAAAATTAGTCCCGTTATGCTCGCGAAAGGTTTGCTATCGGCTTGCTCAGCTTGCTGGAGGGTTGCTCAGCTTCCTCGATCGACAGCGGTACCGTGTTGCGCTAGGTAACGTGGAAGTCGCATTTGGCAACGAATTATCTGCCCGCCAGCGACGCAAAATTGTTCGTCGATCGTTTCAACATTTCGCGCGGTCCATGGTTGACTTGCTTTGGAGTCCGCGTCTCACACCGCTGAACTTTCTTTGGTATATCGAACTGCAGAATTTCGAAGAAACCATGCGTAATACCGGGCCGGAACGCAGTGTGATCATTGCCTGCTATCATTACAGTAACTTCGAATGGCTGAGTCTGGCCTGTGGTTTCCTCGAGCTCAAAGGCACGATCATCTCACAGGAATTTAAAAACTCATTGCTCGATCCAATTTTCAAAAATCTGCGCGAGCAATCGGGGCATGAGCTCATTCCGCGAGAGCGCGGTATTGTCCGGCTCTACAAGGTCTTGCGGCGAAAAGGGCGCACGGCGTTGTTGGTCGATCTCACCGTGCCACCCAGTCAGGGTGCGGTTGCGATTGATTGTTTCGGATTAAAAACAAGCGTGACTTCCGCGCATGCCTGGTTGAACGAACGCACCGGCGTGCCGATTATTCCTGCGCATTGCGAACCTCTGCCAAATGGGCGTTACAGGCTTATCTTTCACCCGAAGATCACCAACACAGGCGGGATGACGCATCAACAAATCGCACAGGCATGTTGGGATTCGTTTGAACCATATGTGCGAAAGAATCCAGCTCCGTGGCTTTGGATGTATAAACATTGGCGCTACCGACCCGCCGACGCTGACCGGCCTTACCCGTTCTACGCAAATTTTTATCGACCATTTGACGATTTGATCAAACCTGAAAAGGTCGAAACTCTTACGGAAAGCGGTGACGAAAAAGAAGATTGAATTTCGAGAACTCCAGCTGCCCGGGATAGTCGGGGCCTAGGGATTAGTAACGACGATCTGCTCGGCTGATCTGTTCGAAGCAATCTCATCGCACACGCTGTCTATTTTTGCATCCTGTTGTCTTAGGCGCTTGTCTATCGCCTCGAGCGCAGCTTCCAGTCTTTGCACTTTCGCGTGTTCCTTCAGAAACTCGTTGAGTAACATCGCGTTGATCTGCTCGTATCGGACTGATTCAGGTTCGCCGTCGGGGTTGCGCCCGACGAGATCGGGATATACCTGGGCCACTTCTTCGGCGATCAGGCCAAAGGCAAGTGTTTGCGAGGCATCATACTCCTTGTGATAACGAAAGCTGACCGGCTTAAGTGCGTAGAGCGCTTCACTTGTGTTCTCCATCGGTTTGATATCATGCTTATAGCGGCGCGAAGAAACATTGCCACGACCAAGCCTTCCGGCACTGGTTATGGTGACAGAATCCGGATCGGTACCAACAACAGGTTGCACGTTGGAGTAGATACGCCCGATAAAGCAGCTGTTGTCCACGTTCGCGCCAGAGATACCGATACAGGTGACATTACTCGCAGTGGTAACAGCCCCGCCGGCGTTCTGACCCAGGGCGATATTGCCACTACCCGTGCTACTAACGAGCGCATTGTTGCCGACCGCAGTGTTGCTATTGCCGGTTTCGTTGGTTTGCAGCGCGTGAGCGCCAACGGCCGTGTTTTGACCCGCCGTTGTGTTCAGGAGCGCGCTGCTACCAATAGCCGTGTTGAAGTTGCCCGTCGGATGATTGGCGAGCGCAACAAAACCCACTGCGGTGTTTTCCTGGCCACTGATGTTGGCAAATAACGCTTGCTGACCGATGGCGGTATTAAAGTGCCCGTCCACATTGCTAAACAGGGCTCTGTCACCGATGGCTGTATTTACGGTGCCGGTGGTATTGCTAAATAGCGTGAACGCGCCATGCGCTGTGTTGCTGTCGCCAACTGTGTTGCTAAAAAGCGCGCCGGCGCCAGAGGCCGTATTTTCGTTTGCCTTGTTGGCAAGAAGCGTGCCGGCACCTAGACCCGTGCAGAAGCTGCCGTCGGTGAGACTTAGAACTGAATATATCCCGACGGCTGTGTTGTATGAGCCAGTGGTGAGACCCGCGAGAGCTGCGTCGCCTTCAGCGGTGTTGCCTCCCGGGTAACCACCATCCGGCGGCGGCATGACAGCTTGCATTTCTGTGAAAAATCCAAAGCAGCTCAGCGAGAATATGAGGAATAATGGGATAGGTGTTCTCATGTGGCGGAGTTTGACGAGCATTTAGCAACCTTGTCGAGATCAAAGGTCCAATGCAGATGAATGCATTTCGCAGTTTGTCGGTTCTTGCCTTCACGGCGGTCAAAGGTTCGCTCATGGTTTTAGTGCTCGTGACTAGCGTCCGCCACGGACGGATCCGCCGAGGTAAACTTGATTCAATCGCCATCGCGGATTAACCGTGATCGCGTCATGTCTCGCTCATCCGCATCGACCGGTAGTGAATTGCTTCGGGCGCACTGTGCCGCAATTGCAAAGGAGGAGTCTATCCTGCGTGAGGGTGGGGGAAAGGCTGGCCACGAACGTCAGCGAAAGATGAACAGGCTCCCTGTGCGCGAACGGCTAAGTCGCCTGCTGGACAAAGAGTCGCCATTCTTCGAGATCGGCCTTTGGGCCGCCTATAAAATGTACGAACAATGGGGAAAAATTCCGGCGGCCGGGGTAATCGCCGGCATCGGTAACGTCGAGGGTGTTCCGTGCATGATTGTTGCCAATGACGCTACCGTGAAAGCTGGCGCCTTCTTTCCTCAGACAACCAAGAAAGTGATTCGGGCGCAGCGCATAGCTTTCGAGTGCGCGCTTCCTATTATTTACCTCGTCGATTCCGCAGGCGTGTTTCTTCCGATGCAGGATGAGATTTTTCCAGATGAAGACGATTTTGGCCGTATCTTTCGCAATAACTCGGTCATTTCGGCCGCTGGGATCCCTCAATTCGCCGCCATCATGGGTAACTGTGTGGCTGGCGGCGCCTACCTCCCGGTCCTTTGTGACAAGATTTTGATGACAAAAGGAAGCGGATTGTACCTGGCGGGTCCATCCTTAGTTAAGGCAGCGATTGGCCAGGTTGTCGATCAAGAAGAACTAGGCGGCGCACAAATGCACGCTGAAATTAGCGGGACCGTGGATTTTTTTGAAAAGGACGATCCATCGTGCCTCAAACGTCTTCGTTCCCTTGTTGGATTGCTGCCTGAAGCGAAGCGATCGAAAGAGACAAAAATACCGAAGGAAAAATTCAAAGCGGCCAAGGATCCGGACGCAGTTTACGATCTAATTAGCTTCGATGGTCAAAAGCAGTATGACACTCGGGATTTACTGGCCACAGTCGTGGACGAAGGTTCTATTGATGAATATAAGGCCGATTATGGCAAGACAATCGTAACTGCCTACGCGCGCATTAACGGTCGCCCGATCGGGATTGTTGCTAACCAGCGTTTGCAGGTCAGGACCAAAAAAGAGGGAATTCAGATGGGAGGCGTCATTTATTCCGATAGCGCAGACAAGGCGGCGCGTTTTATCATGGATTGCAATCAAACGGGCCTGCCTATCGTTTTTTTCCAGGATGTTACCGGATTCATGGTAGGTCGGGATGCGGAACAGAGCGGAATCATTCGCAGCGGTGCGAAGCTGGTGAACGCGGTCAGCAATTCGATCGTGCCCAAAATCACGATTGTTGTGGGCGGATCATTTGGCGCGGGCAATTACGCCATGTGTGGGAAGGCGTATGACCCGCGGTTTATTGTCGCCTGGCCAACGGCGCGCTATGCTGTGATGGGCGCGGCCCAGGCGTCAGACACTGTCTTTGCAATTCTTGCTCGTGCCCGGGAGCGGGGGGACAAGAAGGCTACACACGAAGAACTGGAAGAACTCCGCATGAAAGTGAAGCAGAGTTACGAAGAACAAACGGACATCCGATACGGCGCGGCACGCGGCTGGGTGGACGCGATTATTCAGCCGCACGAAACTCGCGACGTTCTTATTCGTTTGTTGCAATACGTTACGCGGCCGGTGCCTCAAGCGAATTTTCACACCGGTGTTATCCAGGTATAGCTTTCATGTTTTGACGCTTGAATGATAGCGAATTGTCGATTCATCCAATTCCAATTTTAGCGTTTTAACACTTCAAATCTCCAAAGAAACCGATGTCTGTACTTCTCGTAGAAAAGCAAACGCCGCAGATCACTGTTCTTACTCTCAATCGACCCGAGCGCCGTAACGCGCTAACGATTGAGTTACTGACTGAATTGAGTGCGGCCATTAAGATGGCGTCCGATCAGCCGCAACAGCGCGTGATTATCTTGCGCGGCGCTGGCGCGGCATTTTGCACCGGATTGGATTTGAAGGAAGCCGCCGACCGGACCAAAGCGCATGCGACCGCCGAGATGGTCGCGAGCACTCTGATAGCCATTAGCCAGACACGTCTTGTCACGATTGCTGCGGTACATGGAGCAGCGGTAGCAGGCGGCGCCGGCATCATGTCGGCGTGCGATTTTGTTGTCGCGGCTCAAGGCACAAAAATCGGCTATCCCGAGGTGCGTCGTGGGCTGGTTGCCGGTCTAGTGATGACTTTCCTGCGGCGGCAGGTAGGCGAGCGAAAGATTCGCGAGCTGTTGTTAGGCTCTGAATTAATCGACGCGGACCAGGCGAATAAAATCGGTCTCGTGAATCGAGTAGTCGAGAAAACTGATTTGATGACGGAAGCGCTGAAGTTTGCCCAATCGGCACTGCAAGGAGCCCCTGGCGCTCTTACGCAAACAAAACGGTTGATCGAAGAACTCTGGTCGACTTCGGTGAAAGAAGATGTGGAGCTCGCGTTAAAGTATCACATGCAAGCGCGGGAGGCAGAGGAAGCGCGTGAAGGAATAGCCGCCTTCAATGAAAAGCGGAGTCCAAACTGGGTGACTGGAATGTGATGGAATGTCAGGCAAGTTGCCTGACTCAAGCGATAGAGCTATCAACCTGCCAAAGAAACCCTGGCAGGCTTCGTTCAAGAAACCAATCTGTGTTCCAGAGGTAGGCGGGCTTTGCCCGAGGCAGCCTAAGCAGGCTGCGGCGGCGGAGCAACTGCTACGGCTGGCGTTGCCGAAGGCCCCTGGTACTGCGCGCTGCCGAAACCGAGGATCGGCCAGAAAATGAACCCTAAAAGGGCGAGTCCGATTCCAAACCCGGCTCCTTTACCGAAACTTTTCGCCATATCGATGCAGAGAATTATACCGATTACGAAATTCACGAACGGGATAAGCAGCAAAATGATCCACCAGGCGGGTCGGCCTACAATCTTGCACCAGATGTAGATGTTATAGATTGGGATAATGCTAGCCCAGCCAGGCTGGCCCGCTTTCGTAAACACTTTCCACATCGCAACGATCAGCAGTAACGCGATGAGCAGTCCGATAATCATAGAAACTGGGCTCGGCGCTTGGCCTTGCGATGAGTAAGAGTATGAATACTCGACTTGCGCGAGTAACGGTAGGGTACTGGTAAGCAGATTTTGCATAAGCGATATCATATGGTTACGGGGTTGAAGGCTCAGGTCTAACGGGCTGCATTTTAATGAGCAAGCAAAATTTTTGAATCTTCTATTGCCCGACTTTCGTAGGCAGGCCTGCAGATGTTTGAAGCTAGCGAATAGATTTAATTGTTACCATCCTCGCAGCCATAACCATGGGCATCTTCGGCGTCTGAGCATCGACAATCGTACGGTTGCATGATGAATCGGAGATCGAGTCTGGTTGTTAATTGATCAGTGTGGACGGCCTGACTTTACGAATTGCTTTCGGCACACGATGATCGCGCGCGGGTGAAGATAGAACGCAAATCGATTGAGGTAGCCGAACGCAACCGGTCTGAGCCGGAGCGACGTTTAGTGCGTCGATGGGGCGTGCCTGTAGCGTGGCTGACTCTTTGCGTTGTCTGGAGCTCGACGTGGCTCGTTATCAAGATCGGATTGAGGGACCTGCCGCCAATTTCTTATGCCGGCATTCGGTTTTTGATTGCCATCATTGTCCTGTTCGCGGTGTCTGCCGGTCGAGTGAGCTTACTGCCGCGGCGCGGAGCTGATTGTCTGCTGTTGGCTTTTACTGGCGTTCTGATGTTTGCACTCAATTACGGCCTGCTTTTTTGGGGTGAGCTTCATGTTTCATCCGGTCTGGCGGCGGTGTTACAGGCGATCATCCCGATTTTTGGAATGGTTTTCGCGCATCTAATGCTCCCGGACGAACCACTGCATCTGCCCAAGCTTCTGGGCGCACTACTCGCGGTCGGCGGTGTGGCAATGATCTGCGAGCGCCTTCTTGGTTTCAATGGACTGATGGCGTTCTGGGGCGGTCTTGGCATCATACTTGGAGCGGCTAGCGCGGCATTTTCGAACGTCCTGCTCAAAGCGCGGGCAATCCAACTGGCGCCAGCAATGATCGCTGGCTGGCAAATGATTTTCGGCGCGGCGCCGTTGCTCTTAATCGGATTTATGGTCGAAGGAAATCCCTTGAAGTTTCAGTGGACTGTCACGTCGATTCTTTGTTTGCTTTACCTCGCGATAATCGGCTCGGCGCTAACGTTCTTGCTTCTTTACTGGCTATTGCCGCGCATGACTGTAGCGCGGTTACAAGCGATCTCTCTCATCACGCCGCCGGGCGCGGTGGCGTTAGGTTGGGCATTGGGCGGCGAGAGCTTTTCCCTTTGGTCGTTGCTTGGTGCGTGCCTGGTGCTGTCCGGTGTGTGGATGATCTTCCGAAAGGGAAATGAGCAGGGACCGATGATCCAGGAGGGCTAGACTGCTCTGAGAGTGTTACAGGTTTGTCTCCTCAACACACTACTAAATTAGGAAATCTGAAATACAAAACCGAAAAAGTGATTCAATAAAAGCGGCCGAACAATCGAAGCGAATTGCTTGCGAGCGCGTCCTAATCAAGGATGCGACGTATCGCATGTCTTAACTTCCCAGCAGGCGACAGCCTCGGAACGATTACAGGTTGGCCTGTACCCAGGCAGCGACCGTAGCTTGCGAGTGTATTGGGCCAAAAAGGCGGTCCGGGCAACTGGTCCCACCGGCACGGCTGTAGCCCGGCGCGAAATCATGGCCAAAGATATTTGTGCGGGGAATATCGTATTGCTGAAGTAACCACCGAATCAGTGCTGCCGAAGCGACAGCCTGCGGAGCTGCAAGTGAATCCGTTTCACTGCCAACATGCTCGATGCCGATGGAGTTTTCGTTCGAGCCCATGCAATGGTTCGAACGATCGCTATCGCTTACCATCTGGTAGATGTCACCGTTTCGATCAATGACATAATGTGCGGAAACTTGCCGTCCATCCGCTTTTTGAAATTCCGTCAGCGCGCTGGCAAGCGAACCCTCAGTGCAATGCAAAACAATTTTGTCGATGCGTCCACCGTTGCGGCATGAACAATTGGGACTCCTGATGAACTGCTTGATGACTGGTTTTGCGTGCGGGTTACTGCTCCCATGGCCGGCCCGGCTGATCTTGAGCGAAGGTTTTACGGGTATCGCTCTGCGCGCTGAAATGGTTATCCGCACGATGTCGTCCGTGTCCAACCTGAGAGCAGCAGCTAGTCCCGGCGACAAGTCCGCTACACGTCCGGTCGAAGCATGCGGACCCCAATCGACGGGGCGTGCATCAACCGCTCGGCCATTCGCGGGATTTTCCACGCGCGCAAGCGTCCTCCGCAAAAATTCCCTCGGAGTATCGGCGTAATTCCAACGACAAGCGAAATAATATTGATCGGGGTTCAATCTGCGCCCGAGTCCACTTGTTCCAGGAGGAGGGGCCGGTAAAAACAAGTAAGCGTATTTCGGATTCTGAAGGTCGGCTTTGGTGAAAAGAGCGAGGTCTTCGTTCGCAGCCATTCCGAGATCTTGCGGCCCACCAAAGGTCGACATTTTGCCTTCTACGCGGAAGAGAATTTCCTCCGGTTGTACCGGTAATGGTCGCGGCGCGGCGACCTTTGTCCGTAATTTTGGAGGTTTCCGACGCTTGGATTTTCTTGTCGAATTGCCGCCAAATTTTCGCTGTGAGCGCGGCCGGCTTACTCGATGTGTTCCCAGGCCGCGTTTGTGTGCGGATTTTCGACGAGAAGACTTCGCCGTCTTGGGAACGCGAGATTTTCGCAGTAACCCCCGCACAGCTCGCTTGCTGGAATTTGGTTTCCGTCTGCGCGAAGGCATTCGTCTTTACTTATCGCGGCTCACGGCCACGCCGTGCCTTTGGTAACACCAAGGGTTTCAAGCACCCCGCGGTCGAGGCCACGCAAAATGTGCCGCATCAGATTCAATGTACCCTCGGTCAGGAAATATGCGCCGTGAATGTCTCCGACGTTCTTCTGGAAGAAGCTCGAGCAATCCACGTCCCAGACGTTATCTGTTGGCGAAGATGCATCCGCTGTTGGCGGCCGATGGGGAAGACCGCTGCGCCCCAGGCGCCGCATGCCAAAATGCTTCAGACCTGCGGATGCGCCAAGGACAGTGTCGCGTCCAGTATAGAGCGCCGTGATCCGGTAGGTAAGATTCGCTACAGCATTACCGTCGTTGTTATCAGGCGCGCCTTCGTCGAATAGATCGCTATCGACATCGGCCGCCACCATTAGCAGTTGATTGATGAGACTAACGAGTAGTGGTTGATTCTTACGGGTCCACGCCGCTGCCATCGCTTTTTGGACGACATAGTTCCCCATGCTGTGAGCGATTAGCGACACCTTCGCCTTACAAGCTTTTGCAGGATTGTTTATGGTCTGCTGTTGTTTCTCGGCCAGCCAATCGAACAGAGCGCTCAAAATATCTGTTAAGTCCTGAGCGCACAGCCGCGCATGCGAACGATCCGGCTCATAGCCCAGAATGTTGCCGCGTGATGGCCAGTCGTACAGGATGCAAAGCCCGAGACTGTCTGGGCCGTCAAAAAGGCTGCCGCAAAACTTCTCATAAAACGCCGCGGCTTTTGCAAACGTTTGGTTATAACCATGGACAAGAATCGTGACGTGGCGTTGTTTTTCGTTCTCTGCCTGGTCATACTTCGGAAACTTGTCCGATGTCGCGACAAGGAGCTTCTGGAAGTTGGCGACGGTGACTTTCCGCCAGTTCTTGATGTCATTGAGCGGTTGTTTGTCGCTGATCCAATAAGTCATGCCATCCGTGCTAACGTCAGGTCCCACGCCACCCTGGCTTCGGCTATTTATCATCCAATACTTTGGCATGCAGTTTGATTATAGGTTATTAGTTGGCACCAGCTGCGCTTGAGCCTTTTACAAATTCGAGGATCTCAGTTCAAGATTTCTTTCCAAGGTTTCATGCGCCGGCGCACTCTGCCGGGCAACCATTTGCCGATGTGATCGCGTTGCAATCTTTGGCTATGGTCCTGTCAGGCTCCAGCCAGCCGGAAGGGTTGGTCCAAACGCGGAGCCGGTGAAAACATTGTTATTGAGGTACCAGATCGCTGTTTGTCGAGTGTCAGTCCGATACAATGTGTAGTCTGGATTGCCGTCACCGTTGAAGTCGGTTGTGCCTACGAGTGCCCAGCCGCTGGGAAGAATTGGTCCCCACCCAGCACCAATGAGGGTCGGTCCCGAAAGGTAGCCAATAGCTGTGTACCCTGAACTGGGATAAAATAAGAGATAATCCGGGTGACTGTCGCGATTAAAATCCGCTACACCTACTACTGCCCAGCCAGCTGGAAGAGTTGGACCGTAGGCGCCGCCAACGTAAACGTTATTGTTCATGTACCAAATTGCTGTTTGATGCGTGCCGGCGTTGTAAAGCACATAATCTGGTTTGCCATCGCCATTAAAATCAGCCGTGCCTACCAATTCCCATCCACTGGGAAGCGTCGGCCCGTAAGCGCCCCTGATGAATGCGGGGCCGGATAGATACCAGATCGCGGTCTGACGAGTGTTGAGACCAAACAGAGCATAATCTGGATGGCTATCGCGATTGAAATCTCCGAGCGCCCTCAGTCCCCAAGCTGCAACGAGCGTCGGCCCGTACGCACCACTGATAAAAACATTGTTGTTCAGGTACCAAATTCCTGTTTGACGTGTGGTGGTATTGCGGACGACCCAGTCCGGATGACCATCGCCATTAAAGTCAGCTATCGCGGCTCTGGGTGCGGTGGTGGCCGCCGGCACTTTAAAGGCGTAGATCTTGTTGTCAGCTGGGTAATAAATGCGACCGCGGGCGACAATTCCGGCATTCCATTTCCGTGTGCCGCTCATCATCTCGTTCGCGCCACCACCGGCATAAATGACAGTCCCGGTATCGCCGTCGTAAGCGTGCAAACGCCCGTCGCCTCCTCCGCCAGCCACCCAGACGATGGGATTGTTCGCACCGTCTGTGGAAGTAACCCAAGCCGAGCCCAGACCCGTCTGGCTCACGCTCCACGCAGGGACTATACCAGGCGGACTGGTGGCAGTAACTTTATAGGCAGCAACCGCATTGCTTTCGGTATGAAAAACAAAATATGTTCCCTGACTGGTGCGGTAGGTAGCAGCCGATTGACCTCTGACAGCAGTGGGAAGATTTTCTGAAGCGACCGGGGCGCTAACGCCTCCCAGATTATTGCGGTCCAGCAAGTAGGCCATTCCATCCTTGCCCAGCGCGAGCACCAATTGTGAAGGCGTCGCTCCCGGCACATCGATAAGCGTGGCGCTCACGCCACCGAGGTCCGTGTCACTTTGATCGAGGGACAACCAATTAGGAGGCGCCCAAAAACCGCTAAAGACGGGTCCGGCTTGTAAACGGATAACGGCCTCACCACCCATCCAGTTGCCCTGCGTGTTAAAGGTGTTCCCAGTAATCACAAACATGTTGGTACCATCGCTGGCAACTCCTGAGTGACCCCAGATACCGCCGCCGACAGCGCCTGTCGCCCAAGCCCTGACACTGGAAGGATTATTGATTGAGATACCGACGACCCATCCATGGTACGTGCCGCAGTCGCCAGCGTGTCCTGAAAATGGCACATACACGATCCCATTCACTATTGCGAGGCCGCCCCTCTCGTTCTGCACATTCGAAGTAAAAGCGGTGCCGTTGAAGCTTACATGAGCATTCAGATCGACCGGCCAACCAGGTTTGGTCACTCCGGTGTCCACATTCAGTGAAAAAACAAAATGCTTCTTGGGGTTGCCGTCGATCATGGCATCAAGGAAAAGGGACCTGGAAGCAAGATCGACGACAGGCGTTCCGGTAATGCCAAGTGGGCTGATGTTCCCGCACGGTAGCCCCGACGTGACCGCCGGGCCGAGGTTGCGTTGCCAAATGACGCTGCCGCTGTCAGCGTCGAGCGCGTAGACGTTGTTTGATTCCGTCACTGCAATCACCATGGCCTCGTTTGCACCACCCTCGACATAGAGCGGCTGAGCGTAGACGTTGCCGGAGATCGTTCCGTTGAAGTTCAGATCGCGCCTTAGATTGGCTGCGTTCGCCGGCGAAAACGCAGAGTCAATATAGAGACCATCGCGCGAAACGTGGTTGTGCTGCTGTGTAACATTGACCTGCCCGTTTGTTGGAACGACCGCAGTAAAACAAAGAGCGAAGATAACTGTCGAAGAGGAAATCGGAATTTTCATGAATCGACAAAATGCCGCGCTGCTCTTTTGACACCGGTTTCCCTTTTAACGCTGTGCTCTAGAGTTCTGTCAAGCATTTCAAGGACATGATTGGTAACAATCAGGTTATCTTTGGGTGCTTGAGTCATTGCTGTCTTGCGCGCCGGGTTGCACAGCGATTTCGCTGGAACAGCGTTCGACTACGCCGGAATACGAGCGCTGTTATTTTTCTACAAGTTGCCACACGCCGTTCCAATTCTTGTCTGGTGGATTCCGGCGCAAGATTTCAATGCGCTCCAGGAAGACGCGAGACGGACGGTCATTCGGACGAATCTGAAGGCATTCGCGGAAAATCGCCTCAGCCAAATCCCACTGTTGATTGAGATACATCTTCAGAGCTTGCTCGTAACGTTCTCGCAGGCGTGCCAATTCTTCGGATAATTGCCCGGCCGCAGACATCAATTCAAAAACTCGCGTGGTTTCGGTTTTGCCTTTGACCGAGATGCTGTCGATCTCTCGCGTTTCGAACTTGGAGCCGACGGCCCGGGCGGTGGTTTCGGCGATCAAAATTTGGGTGCCATAGACTCGATTGGCTCGTTCGAGTCGTGCGGTGAGGTTCACAGTATCGCCGATAACTGTGTAACTGCGTGTGTTGTCGGAACCGATGTTGCCCACTACGACTTCGCCCGTGCAAATGCCAATGCACACATCAACGGCGGGCAGGTCGCGACGCAATCCTGTGATGTCCGGCAGTTCCCGACGCAGACTGTCAAGGGCGAGCAATTGCGCCAGAGCGGAGCGGCATGCCAACACGGCGTGTTCTTCCGGCTTCACGAATGGAGGGCCCCAGAACGCCATGATCGAATCACCTACGAACTTGTCCACGACGCCGTGATGCTCCTGGACTGCGAGGGCCTGCAAACCAAAGTGCCGGTTCAGAAGCGTTACCATCAGCAATGGAGTCAGCCGTTCCGACAAGCCAGTGAATCCAACGAGATCGGCAAACAGGACGGTCATTTCGTGCCGGCCACCGGCTACTGTCTCGGCGCCTGGTTGCGCAAGCACGCGCTCCAGGATTCGCGGGTCGATGTACTTTCCAAAAGTCTGTTTCATGCGCTCCTTGGAGCGCAATTCTTTTACGAAAAAATTGAAAGCATCGGTCAGTCGACCTACTTCATCCGTAGACCTAACGGGTAACTCTATATCCAGATTGCCCCGCTGGACATCGCGCATTGCGGTTGCCAACGACCGTACGGGCCTGCTTAACCGGCTTGTGATGAGCGCTGCCACAGCCAGGCCTAGTAATACGGTGGACGTCGTTGCAGCGATCGTGAGCCAGAACACACGTCGCTCACGCTGCTCCGTTGCCTTCGTAGCAGAGCCGCTCCAGGCTGCCATCTTTGAATTGACTAATTCCCGTTGATTTTGAACCGTGCCCTGAATGTCATTAAGCAAATTTAACTGCTGATTGGCAGTGGCATGTTGACCGGCGAGTTGCATGTCGAGCAAATCGCGCTGGCGACTGCTGATGATCTTGTAAGCAGGTTCAATTTGATCCAGAAGCGTCTCTACCTCGGCCAGCGTTTGACTCCCGGGTGCGTTCTTTGGGTAGGCTTCAATCATGCGCCTGGAATTGGAAAATTCGTCCATGAGTTTGCGAGTAAAAAGCGCGTAATTGCCACTCGCCTCGGCAACAACCTCGGCATTTGGCTCGGTCGCGTTCAATGCGCCAAACCAACGTTCAAACGCCAGGCGCCGTCGAAGCCCCAACTCATGCAGTCGTGACAAAGACTGGGTCAGCGGCACATCAAAATTGGCAACAATTGTGAGATCCCGTGTGGTGTGAGTTACCTCGTACAGCAAAAAACAGGCAAGCGCGATGGTGAGCAGCAACAATATGATGGCCAGGCCAAAAATCTTTGCTGCTATAGTTTGCCTGAACGGCATAGCAATCTTCCAAGAATGTCCTGCGCCCGCAGGAGAGGCAAGCCGAAGTCAACGCGTACAACGGACGGGTATCGTTTGCCGCAAAGTGCGTTAACAACCTGCGAAATTCATTTTCGCCGGATGCACAAAACGCTTAAACTCCCGCGAACGCAGCCGCCGATGTGGCGAAATGGCAGACGCAACGGACTTAAAATCCGTTGGGCCGTAAAAGGCCCGTGCCGGTTCGAGTCCGGCCATCGGCACTCTCCCAAATGCGATTTGCTAGGTAAAATCGTTAGGTTGCAATTGTGTCGGTCGCGACGGGCTGCATGAAAGGGCCCGAA
>Ga0081455_10002588_pt1 | contig 21449 bp, 26 predicted proteins | sample TabmetS3T2R1_FD_70207 | JGI IMG/M metagenome (GOLD analysis project Ga0081455, IMG submission 70207) | Tabebuia heterophylla rhizosphere microbial communities from the University of Puerto Rico - S3T2R1 | ecosystem: Host-associated > Plants > Roots > Rhizosphere ...
GAGGGGGGGACACGCCATACCTACTGGGTCAACGGTCCCCACCCTACTGAATGTCGACTTGGGTGGGTAGCCAGGAAGTTTTTGGACAGCATCAGTACGGGACAGCCTCGCATCCGCAACCAGCGAGACCGTGATCATTCCACCTCTGACGCTCTTATGCAGTCATATACGTTACAAATTGAAGGTTGACAAAATCAACCGTGTAGTATACGCTGACAATACAGTTATCATAGTTTGGTTGTAGACCAAAATGTCTACAAGACTGTGCCTGGAAGGCTGACTCCTGACGGCCAGTCGGTCTCGACGCGTGGCAGCGTGGGGAAAACTGCGCTTTTTTGTTACCTCTTTTGGAGGAAGAGCCGCGGCCTCACGCCTTGCGCGCAGGCACAAAGAGAGGGCTGGCGATCGTGCTTACGAGGGCTACTATCGCCAGCCCACATTCCCACGAGGAAGAGTCCTCATGGTGTTCAGCGGTAAGCATAATCGGAATGCCCGACGGGGTCAATCTGTATTCACCGCGGCTAGGCGCCCGTGGCCCTCCTCCGTGCGACGAAGAAGGGCCACGGGCGCTTTTTTTTGTGCGCACATCCGCGTGGGAGCCAGAGGTGTCAGCGACTGCGTGGAAATGTACCAAAACGGGCAAGATGAAAATGTGGCATTTTTCTGGCACCAAATTTGCTGCGGGACTCGCCGAGGGGACTCAGAAGCCCTTGCTATGGCGCGAGATACGAAGAAAACGGACCCGAAAGCCATCATTACTCTCTGGATGCCAGGAAGAAAATCACCCATTTTCAAACTGCCGGTATTGATACAGTTTCAGGTCGCCGCTGACAAGAGGGGTGCCCACGAGCATGGCCTTCCCCAGGTCGTACCACCCGCTTGGTGCATCCGACCGCATCCTGGCAGGCCTGCGTGTGCAAGGACCGAGCCAGGCGTGGCGTGTGGCCGACGCCCAGGGGAGCCGCAGCCCCTGCCATCCCCCACGAGCCGCACGCGACGCGCCCGTCAGGATGTCCTGCCCTAGAGAGAACGAGGTGTGTGATGGTAACCACGGTGATGGCAACCACGACGATTCGTGTGTCATTACGCACGCGTGATGTCCTCCGGGAGTTGGCCCAGACGTCCGGCCGCTCGATGCGGGCTGTCGTGGAGCAGGCGTTGGAGCAGTATCGCCCCCCGCAGGCTGTCGTGGAGCAGGCGTTGGAGCAGGAGCGCCCCCCGCAGGCTGTCGTGGAGCAGGCATTAGAGCAGGAGCGCCGCCGGCTGCTGCTCGAGGCGACCAATGCCGCGTATGCGGCCCTCCGGGCTGCGACGGAGGCCCGGGCGGCCCTGGAACAGGAGCGCCTAGCGTGGGAGCAGACACGGGCTACTAGTGGGGAGGCGACCTAGTCCATGACTCCTCGGCCTCATCGGGGTGAAATCTGGCTCGCGGACCTCCTCCAGCCGACGTGGGGTCACGAGCACGCGGGAGCACGCCCCGTGTTAGTCATCTCGGCCAATACCTTTAACGATGGCCCGGCCCCCCTCGTGTTCGTGCTCCCCGTCACCCGGACGGATCACCGGATTCCCATCCATGTGCCGATTGATCCCCCCGAAGGCGGTGTCACGACCCGGAGCTATATTGTCTGCGACGCGTTGTTCTCCATGGCTAAAGAGCGCCTGGGACCGCGGGCCTGGGGCCGCGTCTCCGCCGCGACGTTACACACAGTGGAAGAGTATCTGTGCCTCTTGCTGGCACTCCCAGGAGCCCAAGGACACCGTCAAGGGTTGGGACCATGACATGCTCTATGCCCTGCGGACCACGTCAGCCACCCAGGGTGTCTCTCCGCACCGTCTGCTCTCCCGCCCCCGGGAGCGGCATGGCGGAGAGCCAGGGGCGGGGGGGAGGCGCGGGAGCCGGAGGTGAATAGCACGGACCCGCCCCACGGGGAGCGGGCCCTGGCGTGTCACAAGGCCCGCCAAGCCCCCAGGGCGCATGTTTCCAAGCAGGAGAGACGCCATCATGCTCTGGTCGCTCCATTGAGAGCCGTTTGTCGAAGGTCGAAGGTGGTGTCCAGGGACACGCGAAGGCCTCGCAGCGGCTCGCGTCTGTGCAGGCGATGCGCCGGGCCACGGAGAGGAGAGCCCCCGCGCCTCCACGAGCTTTGACGCGCGCCAAGGTGGGGGCCATGGCGCGTCGAGAGGAACAGGTGTGAGCTCAGAGAGACCTCGAAGCGGCTGACGCCCTGTGTCCTTGTGGCGTCATGTATCTTTCCCCTGCCGGGCTCCGTGGGCCGAGGTGAGCCCGGGAGGGGAGGTCCGCTCACGCTGTGTCCGCCGCATCGTATGCTCCCGACGGTGCGGTGGAAGGAGGGCTGGCTCATGCCGTACGGCACCCCCGTCCGTGACCCGAGCTGTGGACGGTGCAAAAAGAGGCTGGAGATGGCGGTGCGTCCAGAGGCGGTGTATCAAGACGGGATCTGGTTTCATACCGCCTGCCATCGGGAAGGTGCGGACCAGCTCTTTCGGGCCATGCGGCTCGCGGCGGTGCTCACAGCAGGCAAGCGGGGGGTGGAGCGTATCACCGCGCCGCTGTTCCAGGGCGCTACTCCGTCTGCCTGGCACGCGGATGAGGGCAAGAGAGGTCCTCGTGCATGAGGCTGCAGGAATGGGCACCCGTGCAAGCAGCGATGCCCCAACCGGATGAAGCCCGGAGCTGACACGAGGGAAGGCGAAGCAGGGCTTCTCAGGAGTCTGCCCGTGAGCGGTACTCACAGATGTACAGATTTAAAGGGAACAAATTATAGTGTCAAGAGAATGCCACAAGTATATGTATACACCTGAGATACCAGCGAACAATGGTCAAAAATACTGGTACGAGATGGCTGTGGGAGGAGGTGCCCATGCGCACGATTCACGTCTATCGATCTGGTCGTGATTATCCCTACAACGTCACTTGAGTGTGTTGACCAAATTTGCCCATGTAGAATCGCGGTTTTACGGTCGCAAGCGATGAGGGGAAGCAGCCTTGGATATACCCATAAATCCTTGGGTTCGAAGCGTATGTTCTAGAAGTGTCGCTGTAGGGATAATGATTACGAGATAGAAGATCTGCTGAAAGAGGTGGAGCATCTTCAGCTTCTCCCTATGCGGAAGAAAAACTCGAAGCGAGCGTTGCCACCCTATGTCACTTTTGGCCAACATTATTATCGCAAAATGATCGAAACAGCGGGGAGTTTGATCGAACAGATGTTGCCCAAATCCATCCATGCGGTGACGCCCCAAGGGTTCGAGCTGAAAGTCGCCCTCTTTGTGGTGGCCTACAGTCTCAGCTGTTACAACGAATTCTAGGGAACAACTTGAGTTAGCATACATAAAGTATAAAACCGACATTCCGCATGGGTCTTCTCATTCTCAGGAATATTTGACGTCATAAAGCCGCATGTACGGTTGCCCCAGCAGCTGAAGCAGATTCCGATGCACTTCTGTCAAATTGAGTACCATGGGCCCTGAGCCAGCCGGATACAGCACATGAATGCCAACAACATAATGAAACACCCAACGAGCCGTTGGATTGGCAATCGGTTTTCCCTTTTGGTCGGGGAAGGTCGCCTCATGGTCTTTGAGGGCTTGGCGGATGCGATATTCCAAGGCTGCGTACACTAACAAACACACCGTCATCACCATCAACAACGCCATGATACGTTCGGGCTTTTTGAGGTAGAGTGTCGCAGCTAAAAACTGTGGGTCTTTCAAAAAACGGAATCCGCGTTCCGCATGCACCTGGCCTTTGTACCCGTGTAATACTGCTTGCGGGGATAGCTGGGTATCGTCGAGTTCATTGGTGGCGAGGATGAAACAACTGTGCTGGTCGATGAGGCCCTGACGCGCAGCCAGTGACGACGCCAAGGCCCCGTCGACTTGGTACACGATTTGGTCGGGGGGCACGTCTCGTCCGGGGCGTCCTCGTTTGCCATAACGGGGCTGGGCACGCACCGTACTCGTGTGCACGTAGGTGGCCTGCAAACCATGGGTAAAACGCGCCAGTGCCTGCTGCGCATCGGCTTCGCAGGCAAAAGCGGTCCCGCAGAGCTTCTTCCATGCTTGGCCTTCTTGCGCACTGTGCTTCAGGAGGTGCTTATCGACCATGCGTCTGGCCTGCGGCTGACGGGGCTCAGAGGCGATGAGGAGCCAGCGTTGCTCGACACCCCCATAGGTGGACCTCAGAGCGTGATAGCGATAGCCCTCCGTCAAAGGCTGCATGGCTTGTGGAGCAGCCTGGGCCAGGGCGGCTTGGGCGTCGCTCAATGTCGCTGGGACGCGGGTGATCCATTTGATCTGAGTCTCGGCCAGTTGCTGGAGGTTCGCGTCGCTATAGAGGGCACTATCGGCCACCAGGTATGTGGTCCCGTAGGTGGTGTGCAAGTGCGCGATGTGCTCCTTGACGAGGTGGCCGAATTCCGGCCCATCGCTGCTGTTGCCACTAAGCGGCTTCATCAGGATCGGAATTCCCGCTTGGTGCTCGACCATCACCTCCAGCATGACTTGATTCAAGTCGGGCCGGTGGTCGCGACTATAGCCCCGGGTGATCTGCACGACCTGTTCGTCTGGGGCCTGGTCGCTGTTGTAGCGTCCGTCGACATGGAAGCTGGTGGTGTCAAGATGCGCAAAGGTGGAAACGAGGCCCAGACGCTTGGCGGCACGTACTGCAATCAGGCTGTAGAGTTCGGTCACCCCATATTGATAGAGCGTATCTAAGGCACGTCCCAAAGCATCGTCATTGAGTTGGGCAGGGGCAACACGGGGCGAAATGAGTCGAGACGTAGGCTTATTGTGGAAGAAGCGGGGGACGAGATAGAGCGCATGATTGATAAACCCCAGGCCATTGAGCACCATCGCTTTGACAGCCTCCCCAACGGTGAGGTCCCGCATTGCCGGGTCTTGTAGAGTCGCTTGATCGAGCACCTCGCCGATGCCGAGTTCATCGAACATGCCAGCCACCAGACCGAGGTGGTCTAGAACTTGGCTATGGTACATAGGGTTATCGGGCATAACCATCTCCTCTGATGAGGAGCAGATTGTATAGGGCCGCCCAATGAACACAAAAATAGCTTAAATCAAAAAAGGGGCGCGGAAAGCCCGTTGAAGCCCTCTCTGCAGCCGTAGGGGCAGTGTGCTTGTGTGCAAAGTAGCTTTGTATGTTCTATCCACTGAGGTAGAATGCGAGGTGGGCGCTGAGGTAACGCGCATCGTTGCCAGCACCGTCGATGAAACTCGACCTCCGGCATCGAAGGACGGGCATACCGATCAAGTACATGCCGAGAGACGCGACGACACCACCGTCGTGGCGGAGACAGCCCCTGTGTCCTGCTTGATGGCCCTACCGAAGCGCTGCATACACGTGACTGTGTCCTCGACTACGGTACCCAAACCTGCTACCTGGCTCTTGCTCGCCAGCAGCTGCGTAGACCTGCCTGCCTACGGCTGTTGGCGATGGCGTGGTTCTAGGAAGCCGGCCTGGACTCCCTGGGTCTGCCGACATGTTGCTAGAGGCTCGGGCGACTGTCCGCGACAGCATGTGAGTTGCCGCTTACCTTTCGTACAGCTTCACTACCAACACTGGACAGGGAGCTTTCGCGGCAACCGCATTCGAGATACTGCCCAGCATCAGGCGCTTAAAACCCGTCAGGCCGCGGGAGCCCACCACAATTAAGTCGCAGTCGCGTTCCTGGGCAATGCGACAGATCACTTCGGGTACTCGCCCCCATACCAGCTCTGTGTCGTACTCGATGCCGGCCTCTACAGCCCACTCCGCAGCCTCATCGACAATCCGTCTGCCAGCCTCTTCACTGCCCTCAAGGATGCTATCTAGTGAAGTACCAGCTTCCGCGACGAAGTATGGTGGTGTTTCGGTTAAGACGTGCAGAATCACTACTTCCAGTCGATAATCCTTTGCCAAGCCAATAGCATATTTGACGGCATTATCGGACCAAGGGGACCCACCTGTGGCCACCAGGACCCTGTGAAACATGATATACTACCCCCTAGTGATGGATGCTGAGGCTCGGCATTCTTCCATATATCATTGTGTGTGTCAACGTGTGTCCTCCTACAGAGCTTGCTGCAGTGCGCGTCACGCGTTGTGCGGTCACCCTTTTTGCTGACGGAGTCTAGCCATGTTCCAACGTCTATCGGCGACGTGTGCGCAGTGGGGCAGTACGCTAGGAATAGGTACACTGATAGGCTTAATGACGCTCATACCGATGCGAGTTACCGCCGAGGAACTTCCCGCCGTGGTAGCGACGGTGCAAGGCCAACCGATCGCTGCTGAGGACTTGACGAACGCACTCCGTGGGGAGTTGCTGCGTCTGGAAATCCAGCGCTATCAGACCTTACGAGAGAAGCTCGATGACCTGATTGCTAACAAGATCTTCAGCCTGGAGGCAGCCCAGCGTGGCGTATCGATGCAACAGTTTGTCCACGATGAGATTAGTGCCAAAATCCAGGCCGTGACTCCTGAGCAGGTGCAGGCGTTCTATGAGGCCAATAAAAGCCGCATCAAGCAACCGCTTGAGAAGGTTTCCGAGCAGCTCACCTCGTACCTGCAACAGCAGGCACAAGAGCAGCGCCGCCAAGCATTACTGAAAGAACTCCAGCCGCGTTACCCTGTGACCGTGGCCTTGCGGGCCCCTACGGTGGAGGTCGCCACCGAGGGTGAGCCGTCCTTGGGGCCAACCAGTGCGCCAGTCACGATCGTCGAATTTTCCGATTTTCAGTGCCCCTACTGCCGTCAGGCCCAGAGCACCTTGAAGCGGCTCATGGCAGCATACGAGGGCAAAATCAAACTCGTCTTCCGGGATTTCCCGTTGCGGAGTATCCACCCGCAGGCCCAAAAGGCTGCTGAAGCGGCTCAGTGTGCGGCTGAACAGCAAAAATTCTGGCCTTACCACGATAAGCTTTTCGCGTCTACAAACTTACAAATGGACGAACTCAAAAAATTTGCGCAAGAACTGGAACTCAATATGGAGCAATTTACCTCCTGTCTCGATTCCAGCAAGTACGCTGCTGGAATTGAGGCAGATATGCAGGCTGGACAGCAGGCCGGCGTCAACGCGACCCCGACCTTTTTCGTGAACGGCTATCCGCTCAGCGGTGCCGCTGCGTATGAACGGTTTAAAGAGCTGGTGGACGCCGCGCTGGAGCGGGCCCAAAGTGCACAGCGCACCAATTAATAGGTCAAAAGGGCTCGTAAGGATACGGCATGGACATCTCTGCGGTGCGTCGCCACTTTACTGCGCTGATCGAGCGGCCTCACGGAGAGTTCCGTCTAGCCGAAGGGGCGCTGCTTATTGCCCAGGAAGAATACCCGAGTCTCGACGTGCAAGCGTACCTGCATCGCCTTGACGCGATGGCTGAGGTCGTCTCCTCTCGCCTGGGTCTGGAAATCGACCCGCAGCATATCGTGGCGCACCTTAATGCGTATCTCTTCGACGAGCAAGGTTTTCATGGCAACCAGGAGAACTATTACGACACCCGCAATAGCTTTTTGAACGAGGTCATTGAGCGCAAAACCGGTATCCCCATTACGCTTTCAGTGGTGTATATTGAATTGGCCAGACAGGTAGGCCTGCCCATTGTTGGCGTCAGCATGCCAGGGCATTTTCTGGTGCGCTATAGCGCCCAGCCAACGGTCTTCTGGATCGATCCTTACTATCGGGGCAAGATCCTCAGCCAGGAGGACTGTCAGCAACGCCTGACGGACATGTATGGGCAGATGGTGGCGTGGAGCGACGCCTACCTGCAACCGGTGAGCGATCACGCGATCCTCCAGCGCATGCTCTATAATCTCAAGGCTATCTATGTGCAGCAGGGCGATCATCACCGTGCCTTGCGCGTGGTGGAACGCCTGCTCCTGCTGCGTCCCGATGTGCTGACAGAAATACGCGATCGCGGGTTATTACAGGCCCAGCTTGGTGCCCTGGACGCCGCACTGGACGATCTGCAACATTACCTGCAGCTGTCTCCTGAGGCCCCCGATGCCGCGCTGATCACGCAGCATATTACAACCCTACGCCAGCACCTCCGACGCTGACACAGAGGCGCCGAGGGGGCTGGCGCATGGTCTACTGGAGTCCTCTATTCTCCTGTGACTGATTCCAGTATAATAGGCGCAGAGAGCAGGTGCCGACCAGGAGCCCAGCGAAGAGGAGAGGTGCATGGCGCTGCGTACGCCGCAAGAATACAGGGCCAGTTTACAAGATGAGCGGGTCATCTATTACAAGGGTGAGCGGGTCAAGGACGTGACCACGCACCCGGTATTAGGGGTGGCGGTGCAACACGCCAGCATTGACTATGCGATGGCCGAAAATCCCCGCTATCGTGACCTGGCCATGGTGCACGACCCGCAGACTGGCGAGGCCATCAGTCGGTACTTTCACCTCCCCCGCAGCAGTGATGACTTGCTGAAACGCAGTCAGCTCATCGAAACGGCAACCGGTCTGGGACGGACCCTGGTCGTGCTCATCAAAGAAATCGGCAGCGATGCGCTGTTTGCTTTGCACCTGGTGGCGCGGCGTATGGATGACGCCCTGCACACCGATTATCTCAGCCGGGTACGACAGTTTTATCAGCATTGTGCGCAGAACGATCTGGCGGTGGCGGTGGCCCAGACTGACGTGAAAGGAGACCGCAGCCTGGGACCGTCGCAGCAGATGCATCCAGATTATTACGTACGCATCGTTGAGGAACGCTCTGATGGTCTGGTGGTACGCGGCGCGAAAATTCACACCTCGGTATTGACCAACGCCAATGAGGTGATCGTCCTCCCTACCCGGAACATGTCGGAGGCCGACCGCGACTATGCGGTGGCGTTTGCGATCCCGGTCAATACTCCGGGCCTGAAAATGATTTGCAGTCCCTATGGGGCGCCACGCCCCGGGAACCATGATCACCCCATCACCTCGCAGCACAAGATGACCGAAACGCTGACCATCTTTGATGATGTATTTGTGCCACGTGAGCGTGTCTTCTTACAGAAGGAATGGCAGTTCGCCGGTGACCTCGCGAAAACGTTCGTCGAGTTCCATCGCTTTACTGCCATTTCGTACAAACTCCCGCTCACCGATGCTCTGGTAGGCGCCGCGCAACTGATTGCCGACTACAACGGCCTGACGCGTGCTGGCCATATCCGCGAAAAGATCACCAGGCTCATTGCCTATACCCAGACCTTGCGGGCGCTCACGGTGCAGGCAGCTCAGCAGTGCCGCCTTGCGGAGGAGGGCATTGCCGTGCCCAACCCGCTGCTGGTCAATATTGCGAAGCTGCACTTCGCGGAAAATTATCACCAGATGGTGGCATACTTGCAGGATATTAGCGGTGGTATCCTGGTCACAGCCCCTGGCGAAGATGACCTGCGCAACCCGGAAACGCGTCCCTTCATCGAGAAATACCTCGGGGGGAAAGCCGGTGTGTCAGCAGCGGTACGGCTGCGCGTCCTCAACATGATTTCTGAACTTACGGCCTCGGATTTTGGGGGCTATCAGGCGGTGTTAGCGATTCATGCTGAAGGCTCGATTGAGGCAGAAAAGCTAACTATTCATCGCGAATACGATTTTCGTCAGAGTCTTGATTTGGCGAAATACATTGCTGGATTGAGTGACTAGTGCTACGCACTGGTACTGCGTACCGCAATTGACCCCGCCAAACTGGCGGGGCAACTAGCTGTGCGCAGCACCGGTACGCAGTACGTGGGAGACAGTGGGCGCAATTGCCAGGAGGGAAATCATGCCATTTGATCCAATGCTTTTTCGGCAGGTGCTGGGCCGCTTTGCGACCGGCGTGACAGTGGTGACCACCCATCATAGCGGTACCAAGCATGGGATGACTGCCAACGCCTTTAGCTCCGTTTCCCTCGATCCGCCCTTGATCCTGGTGAGCGTTGACAAAAAGGCGAACATGCATGAGCTGCTGATGACCGGGGACGCGTTCTGCGTCAATATTCTGGCCGAGCACCACCCAGAGTGGTCGTCCTGGTGGGCTGGTAAAGCCCCTAAGGAGGGGGACCAGTTTGCCGATATCCCACACTTCACCAAGGCAACGGGCTGTCCGGTGCTGGATGAATGCCTGGCCTATATCGACTGTAAAGTCTGGGCACGTTTCGATGTGGGGGATCATACGCTCTTTGTGGGCGAGGTACAGGAGGCGGCCTTGAGCGAGGAGCCGAACTTGAAACCGCTACTCTTTTTTGCCAGTAAGTATCGCAGGCTGGCCGACGAGACACCTTAGCACTTTCACACTTTCCATGGTTCCCTTTCCATGGCTGTGGGAGGTGCACGGCGCCAGGAAAGGAGTACGCATGTTTGAGCTGACTGAAGAGCAGCAGGCTGTCTGTACGAGCATGCGCCGTTTTGCGCAGCGTGAACTGCGGTGGCGGGCGCGCAAGCTGGACACTGCACCGCCAGGTACAGTCGATTGGGACTTGCTACGCAAAAGCTGTGACTTTGGTTTGCTCTCGGCGCATCTTCCGCCTCACTACGGCGGCACCATGGACCGCCTAAGCGCGGCAATTGCGGCGGAAGAGCTGGCCCGCTGGGAAGCCGGTGTGGCAACGTTGCTCGCCTCGCATAGCCTGGCGCAGATCGCAGTAGCGCTCTCGGGGAATACGGCGCTGATGGATCAGGTGTTTCCCGAGGTACTTGCTGCTGAAGAGCGTCACGAACCCGCCCTCTGGGCGCTGGCCGTCACTGAACGACGAGTCGGCAGCGATTTTGTGCATCCCCAGGGGGTGCCTTCAAGTCGACTGATGGTGACCGCAAAACGCCGTGGTGATGGCTATGTGCTCTCCGGGCGCAAAGCCTATTGTGCCGGTGGCAATGTGGCGGCTTGGCTCAGTGTATTTGCCACCGTGAGCGATGACCGGAGTCTCGAAGGTGTGACGGGTTTTGCTCTGCCTACACACACGCGGGGGTTCCACGTCAGTGAAGTGCTCTCTACCATGGGCTTACGTGCCTGTCCGCTCGTGGAGTTTTATCTGGAAAACGTGTATGTGCCGGCCGAATATCTTCTGACCAAAGAGGGAGGGGCGGCTGAGCTCTTACAGGACCTCAGCGCTTACGGTCGTAGTCAGGGGGCAGCGATCGCCGTGGGGATCGCCCGTGGCGCTTTTGAGCTGGCGCGCCAGCATAGCCTCCTGCGGGTCCAGGGCGGTAGCCCAATTGTGCAGCACCAGATGGTGCAGCATATGCTTGCCGATATGGCGACGCAGATCGAGGCAGCACGCTTGCTCACCTACAAGGCAACGGCTACGGAACCACCTCAGGTGGTGTTGAGTTCTATGGCCAAGGTGTTCGCCAGCGATACCGCGGTCAAGGTCGCGACAGATGCCGTGCAGATCATGGGGGCATATGGCACCACGGGCAAGTCAGGGGCGGAAAAATATTTCCGTGATGCGAAGATGACGCAGATTTTTGAGGGGACTAATGAGCTCTGCCGGCTTGCCATCACTGCCCCCATGCTGCAGTACGCTGGCCTGGGCTCTATAGGCAGTGACTGAAGCACGCAGGAAGGCGCACACCCCGGGACCCAGAACAAGGCGGATAGACTATGGCAAAGACAGCCGGCGTTGTAGTCATCGGTAATGAGATCTTGTCAGGGAAAGTCGTCGACACGAATTCGCCATACATATGCCAGGAACTCCGTACCCTGGGGGTGGATGTCCGACGCATCGTGGTGGTCCCGGATGAGATCGAGGTGATTGCCAGTGACGTCGTGATGTTCTCGCGCGCCTTTGACTACGTCTTCACCACTGGTGGTGTTGGACCTACGCATGACGATGTGACCATCGAAGCGATTGCCCACGGCTTGCAACGACCTCTGGTCATTCACCCCGCACTGGATGCCCTGCTGCAGCAGCTCTGGGCCGAGCGCCCCTCTACGGCGCGGGCGAAGATGGCCAGCGTGCCAGAAGGCGCCCAACTCCTCATGGAGCCGAGCCTGCCTATTCCCGTCCTGCAGGTAGACAATGTCTATATTTTTCCGGGTATTCCGCAACTCTTCCGGCGCAAGTTCGATAGCATCAAGGAGCGCTTTCGTGAGCTGCCCTATCACGTCCGCCTGGTGTATGTGAATGCGCGGGAAAGTGATTTTGCTCACCTCCTGGACACGGTGGTGCAGGAGTTCCCCGAGCTGATGTTAGGCTCCTACCCCGAGGTCGCTAACCCCTACTACCGTGTCAAACTGACTTTGGAATCCAAAGATCCTGCCTACCTGGAGCGTGCCTGTGCACGTTTACTGGCATTATTCCCCACTGACTCGATTCACCAGGTAGAATAAGCCACGCGTGCCTGTCAAGTCATGCCACGGAGCGCACTGTGGGAACATCCCCCACCCTCTGCAGTGTTAATGTATAGAGATAGCACACATCTGTGTTTTATCCTGCTCTTGGCAGAAGGAGACCGCCATGAGAGACTTACAGCTGCGTTGGGTGGTGGTGCTGATGGGCAGCATCATGACACTCAGTGGCTGCACCTATGCAGCCATACAAAGGCTGTCTCTGCAGGAGCAGGCTGAGTTTCACATCTATCAGAAGGTTATGACCCCATCACAAGAGCGGGCCTATCTCGCCAAGGCGACCGCCGCGGAACGCACGGCCTACCTCAGTGAGATTGGCTTGACACAGCGTTTGCAGGCGCTTGACCCCCAGGATCGCGAGATCGTCCTGAGCGGGATCCCGAGAGTGGGGATGAGTGCCGAAGCGCTGCTGTTCGTCTGGGGAGAGCCTTACTATAAATCCGGAGACGCGAGGCGCTATGCCCACTGGTATTATCTGGGTTCGTCTTTCGACCTTGCTTCCTCCGGCAATCGGTACACTGAATCTGGTACTCGCGTGGACGTCTATCTCGTCGCCGGGAAGGTTGTAGGGTGGGTCGATTATGCTCCTAGCGATGAATCATCGGGAAAGAGAATTCGATGAAGTCCTGCCGACAGTTGTTACTTTTGGTCAGCGTGTTGATGGGTACTATGGCGGTATGCACCGGCTGCACCTATGATGCCGCCATACAACGACTTTCCCTTGCCGAGCAGTCAGAGTTCTATACTTACAGGCGCGTCATGACTCCGGCGCAAGAACGCACATATCTGGCCAAAGCGACGGCAGCTGAGCGTACGGCGTATCTCAGCGAGACCGGCCTGGCGCAGCGCTTCCAGGCACTTGAGCCGCAGGACCGCGAAACCGTCCTGAGCGGCGCGCCCCGCACGGGGATGAGCGCTGAAGCACTCCGTTTTATATGGGGTGAGCCCTATTACATCGCTGGTGATGCCCGCCGTTCTGCCCACTGGTATTATCTGGGCTCATCTTTTGGGCGCGGGCACTCTATCTATCCCCTGGGGGGTTTTGGAAGTCGCGTTGACGTGTATCTGGTCGCTGGGAAGGTGGTAGGGTGGGTAGATGTAGCCCCGAGTACCGAAGAGAATCAGGGTGATAATGTACGGCGCTAGGCGCGTTGCGCGTCATCTGGTGGTGCAGTAGAATGCACTCGCAACGCAGACTGCTCAGACCTAGAACCAAGGAGTACGACGCTCATGATACTCAAAGTTGCCCGCCTGGGGCATCCAGTATTACGCCAGGTAGCAGAACTAGTGCCTCCTGCTCAGATCCTGACCCCAGCCATCCAGCAGTTTATCGACGATATGATCGAAACTATGCATGAGTACGATGGCGCTGGCCTGGCCGCGCCGCAGGTGCATGTCTCGCAACAGATCGTCATCATGGAAGTCGGGCCGAGCCCCCTCCGCCCGAATGCCCCGACCATTCCGCTTACTGTGTACATCAACCCCGAGATCACCCCCCTGACCGATGAGATGGAGGAAGACTGGGAAGGATGCCTGAGCGTGCCAGGGCTCCGTGGTCGTGTGCCGCGCTACACAAAGATTCGTCTGCGTGCCTACGATCGCCAGGCCAACCGCATCGACATTGCCGTGCAGGGATTCCACGCCCGCGTCATTCAACACGAGTGCGACCATGTGCAAGGCAAGGTCTATCTCGATCGCATGCGCAGCATGGAATCCTTAACCTTTGTCGAAGAGTGGATGAAGTACGGTCTACGGGAGTAAGGGCAGCGGCGCTGGCGGACAGTCACGCAGCCGCGCCAGCGCCCAGGCGGCGTGTTCTCGCACCAGTGCCTCTTCGTCGTCCAACAAGCTCTCCAGCAGGGGAATAAAGGCGGTATTCTCCGAATTTCCCATCGCCACACAGACATTGCGGAGCAGACCACGGCGCTTGGTGCGCTCGATGGCTGTACCCCGAAAACGCCGGTTAAACTCCTCACGCGTCATGTGAGCGAGGTCTTCCAGACGGGGGTACACCTGGGCAGGATGCGGCTGCAGGTCTGGGTCTGTAGTGTAGTGACGTTTGCGATTCCAGGGGCAGACGTCCTGGCAAATATCACACCCAAAGATGTGGTGACCGGTTTGCGCACGGAACTCCTCTGGAATAGTGCCCTTGAGTTCGATCGTCAGATACGCAATACAACGCTGCGCATCCAGAACGTAGGGCTCCAGAATCGCCTGTGTCGGACAAGCCTCCAGGCAGCGGGTGCACGTCCCGCAATGGTCAAGCCCCGGACGGTCATACTCCAAGGGGATGGTCAGGATGAGTTCCCCCAGTAGCAACCAGGAGCCGAGCCGGGTATTCAGCAGGCAGGTATTTTTGCCGAACCAACCCAGGCCCGCATATTTGGCGTAGACCCGCTCCACGACCGGCCCTGTATCCACGTACAGTTTGCTCGCTACGGGCGGTGGTACCAGTGACGCGACAAAGGCCTGGAGCTGAGCCAGCCTGTCCTGCATAACCTGATGATAATCCGCGCCCCAGGCATAGCGTGCGATCCAGCCTCGGTTTGGGTCCGTCACTGCGGTCGAATACGGATAGTCCGTGTCGTAGTTGAGACCACATACCACGACTGATTGCGCTCCCGGCAAAACCTGTTGCAGATCACCCCGGCGTTCCCGGCTACGCGTGAGATAGTGCATTTCACCAGCGTATCCAGCATCCAGCCAGCGCTCAAAAAACGCCAATTCTGGGCTCTCTTGCACAGGAGCGACCCCAACCAGATCAAAGCCCACGGCCAGAGCCTGATCCTTAATCCGCTGCGTCAACTCATGTGGGGTAAGTTGTCCAGGAGTGGGAGGAGTCATAACATGATGGCAATACTGTTCGTTCCAGTCTAGGCTATATCTCACGACAAAGACTCAAACCAGGATACGCACGCCACATGCCCACGTCAAGCCGCCTGAGGAGTCTCTACGTCAGGCTTCTGAGGCTGGATAATAATATGACTCCAGACATGGCTGTGCTCGCGCAGAAATGCATCACACTCTTCGGTGAGTATGGCGAGACGCTCATGCCAGTCGCGTAGCGCCTGACCACTCTCCACGTATTCGATAAAAGCATCGATATCCCCCACGATGGTGGTCTCTTCCGATGCGAGAGCGAGTTCAGGAGGCAGATAGAGCATTGCTTGTTTTCCTTTCCAATCACACACGAAATCGTCACCTGAGGAGGGCCCCCACGGGACTCTCCTCAGGCCTATAGTATGAGGGGTTTTCGTACTTGCCCGCTCCTGGCACACTGTATCGGCAGGCACTAAAGAAAAGTTAAGGGGGCGTGACGTGGAGAGGAAGGGGGGCCGTTAAACTGGCCCCCCTCCGCCCACGCAGTGGCGGGGGGGGTTGACCCATAGAGCTTTGCAGAGTACGCTCAGGCGTGGAAGCGCTGAGCAGTCAGTCACGGGAGGGAGGCATGGCACAGGACAAACAGACGATGCAGTATGGCCTTTGGCCCAGCCCCATAGGGCCACAGAGCCTGGCCGAAGGACTGCGTCTCTCGGATGTTGCGTGGGATAGCGATGGCGAGACGCTCGTATGGTTAGAAGGACGCTCAGACCGTGGCGTGCTGGTCTGCCTGCCACCAGGGGGCGATGCCCCGCGCGATTTGACCTCAGAACTCTCCGTGCGGGCGCGTGTAGGATATGGGGGCGGGGATTTTAGCGTGGCCGGTGGGCACGTGTATTTCGTGGAAGCCGGCGGCCGCGTGTATCGCCAACCCCTGGCTACTGGCCCAGCCACACCCATTACGCCCGGTTTTGGCTCTGCTGCGGCCCCGACCGTGTCGCCGGACCAGCGCTGGGTGGTCTTTGTCCATACCTACGAAGCGCGCGATGTCCTGGCCATTGTGGATGCCGAGGGACACTCGTGGCCGCAGCAACTGGTCAGCGGAGCAGACTTTTACATGCAGCCGTGCTGGCATCCGCACGGCACCCTGCTGGCCTGGGTAGAGTGGAACCATCCGCAGATGCCCTGGGAAGGTTCACGACTGCGACTGGGCACGGTGCGCTATGACATAGGGCATCTCCCGCAAGTGCGGGATGTCGGGACTCTGGCTGGGAGTCGCACGGTGGCGATCTTTCAACCGACGTTTTCACCCAATGGCCGCTTTCTAGCCTATATCTCGAATCAGGCCGGCTGGGACAATCTCTACCTCTACGACTTCGAGGAGCACACGCACCGTGCCTTGACGACCGAGCCAGTAGATTGTGGTCAACCCGCCTGGTTGCAGGGGATGCGCACCTACGGGTTTCGGCAGGACAGTCAGGGCCTATACTATCTGCAGAATGAGCACGGCTTTCGGCGGCTGTGGTACTACGACCTACAACGCGGCTGTGCGGTCAAACCGCAGGTTGATCTGGGCGAGTATACGTTTCTCGACCAGCCAGCCCTGGCCCCGACACGAGCCACGCTGGCCTGTATTGCTTCGGCCCCGACGCTGCCGCCACGCCTGCTTACGGTGCCAGTCGAAAGCCAGGAGAGCCCGCGGGTGTGCCGACGCAGTGCCTCGGAAAATGTCCCGGTCTCGGAACTCTCGACACCGCAGGCCCTCACCTGGCATACGGTCGGAGGAGACCTGGTCCATGGACTGCTCTATACCCCGAGCAGTAGCCGCTTTCAGGGGGTAGGGCCACCGCCCGCTATCATCCATATCCACGGTGGTCCGACGTCACAGGCAATGGCCAGCTTTCACCCGCAGACGCAGTTTTTTACCACCCGCGGCTATGCGGTTTTACAGGTCAACCATCGCGGCAGCACGGGCTACGGCAAAGCCTACGTGGAGGCGCTGCGCGGCCAATGGGGCGTCTACGATGTCGAGGACACGGTCAGTGGGGCGCAGTATCTCGTTGAGCAAGAGCTGGCTGCGGCGCATCACCTGGTGATTATGGGAGGCAGCGCCGGAGGCTATACGGTCTTGCAGACTCTAGTGCGTCATCCAGGCTTCTTTAAGGCGGCCATTTGCCTCTACGGCATTTCGAATTTGTTTACGCTCGCTGCCACCACGCACAAGTTCGAAGCCTACTATCTCGACAGTCTCATTGGCCCCTTGCCTGAGGCTGCTGCCTTATATCGCGAGCGCTCGCCGCTCTTTGCCGCCGACCGTATCCGCGATCCCATTGCGCTGTTTCAGGGGGAGATCGATCAGGCTGTGCCCAAGGCCCAGGCAGACGCCATTGTGGCGTCCCTCAAAAGCCGTGGTGTGCCACACGAGTATCACGTCTACGCCGGGGAAGGACACGGCTGGCGCAAGGCCGAAACTATTGCGCACTTTTACACAGCCGTGGACGCCTTTCTCCGCCAGTATGTCTTGTTTGCCTAGTGAGGGAGTTGCACCGTATGCCTAGTCATGTCGATGCGTCACACGACATTTCCCCTATCACCACCTTGCGCGGCAAGCGCATCCTGGTCACGCGGGCGCGGGCGCAGGCACATGAACTCGTGACCCGCCTCCAGGAGCTCGGGGCGATACCCATTGTTTTTTCTGTGATCCATATTGTCCCCCCGGCTGACAACTATGTCGCCCTGGATGCGGCGCTGCGCCAACTCGCCACGTTTGATTGGGTGGTCTTTACCAGCGTCAATGGGGTGATCCATGTCTGGGAGCGCCTGTCTGTGCTGGGTGTAGAGGTAGAAGCATTCGCCTCAGTACGCCTGGCGGCCATTGGCCCAGCCACGACAGCAGCGCTCACGACCCGCGGTCTCCAGGCGGCGGTGGTGCCGGAGCGCTCTGTGGCAGAGGCACTCCTGGAAGCGATTCCACACCCTGTGGGCCAGCGTTTTTTGTTGCCGTTAGCTGATCTAGCCCGTGACACCCTGCGGGTCGGTCTGCAAGCCGCAGGGGCTGAAGTGGTCGCGGTGCCTGCCTATAGTACCGTCCTGGCTGAGCCATCGCCGGAAGCCCTGGCCGCGATAGAGACCGGTGTGGATGTACTCACCTTTACGTCGAGTAGCACGGTGCGCAACTTTGTCGAGCACGTGGGGCAAAGCACGGCGCAAGCGCTCGCGGCGCAAGCCCGTGTGGTGACCATTGGCCCGATCACGGCAGCGACTGCCCGTGAGTTCGGGCTCCGTGTGGATGTGGTGGCAACGGAGCATACGATCGCTGGCCTGGTCGACGCCATGACCGCAATGTCATAGCGCTGGAGGGAGGATACACCATGGCACGCTTCGATGATTACGCCCAGGCGTACCAGACTATTCGTATGGAACGACGCCAGGGCATCCTGCAGATCACTTTTCATACCGACGGTGGCCCCCTGCAATGGGGGGAACTGCCGCATCGCGAATTTGGGCAGGCGTTTCGGGATATTGGCAGCGACACGGAGAATAAAGTCGTGATCATGACTGGTACGGGTGAGGCCTTTTCTGGACCGCGGGCTACTCCGGACCGGCGCCTGCGGCGCACCGCCAGCGATTGGGACAGGACCTATTGGGAAGGCAAGCAGCTCCTCCTGAATCTGCTCGATATCGAAGTACCGATGATCAGTGCCATCAACGGCCCGGCCTTGCGCCATTCTGAAATCCCGCTATTGTGCGATATTGTCCTGGCCACTGAAGAAACGACGTTTCAGGACTCAGCCCATTTCCCCAATGGCATGGTGCCAGGCGATGGCATGCACATTATCTATCCGCTCCTCCTTGGGCTGAATCGCGGCCGCTACTTTCTCCTCACGGGCCAGACCCTCAATGCTCACCAGGCCCTGGACCTCGGTCTGGTCAGCGAGGTCCTACCACGCCAGCAGCTTTTAGCCCGCGCCTGGGAACTGGCTGAACAACTAGCCCAACGTCCCCCACTCGTACTGCGCTATAGCCGGGTACTCCTGACCCAGCACATCAAGCGCCTGATGCACGACCTGTTAGGCTATGGCCTGGCCCTCGAGGGCCTGGGTGTGGCCGCTGAGACTCCCAACGTCGGGGAAACGGGTAGTGGAGGCTGAGCATACACCTGGACAGAAACACGGAAAAAAAGGAAGCAGCATGATGGACACGGAGCGCTTCAGTATTGAAGCCGATCCTACTTTTGAAGATGTACGGTTTTTGGAAGACCGCCTCTACGAATATAACGTGGAAAAAACAGGTGCCAACGACGGACAGTGGTTGGCGATCTTTCTCCGGGATGCTCAGCAGACCATCTATGCAGGACTCGAAGGCTGGACCTGGTGTGACAGTTGCCACATCCGTACGGTATGGGTGCATGAGGACTTGCGAGGGCAAGGCATCGGTACGAAGCTATTACAGACTGCTGAGCAGGAAGCGCGCCGGCGAGGTTGTCAGCAGATAACCCTTTCGTCCTTCAGTTTTCAAGCCCCTGGGTTCTATCAGAAACTCGGCTATGAAGTCTTTGCCGTGCTCGACGAGCATCCTCGCTCCCATCAACACTACTATTTGCGCAAATGGTTACGGTGATCTTCACGTACCACAGTTCAAGCCCCTGGGTTCTATCAGAAACTCGGCTATGAAGTCTTTGCCGTGCTCGACGAGCATCCTCGCTCCCATCAACACTACTATTTGCGCAAATGGTTACGGTGATCTTCACGTACCACAGTCGAGATCTCACACCTCGATAATCTGGATTACAGGCTCTTCCAGCCAGGTGCTCCGGCATTGCGGGCATTTACTCGGCTTTGAGAGTTTCTCTGTGGAAAAGACGAAGCTGCACTTGCGGCATTCCGCTGCAGTGACGTCAAGTCGATAGGCAGACTGCTTGAGCGTCTTGCGGAGATGCTTGACGTCATCGAGCACCTCCTTGAGTGGCACGTCGTACAGGCGTGCGATCTCTGAGAGCCGCAGAGGATTGTCGAGTAACAATGTGATCAGATCTTTTCTGAACATCCGCAGTGTTCCCTCTCTATGCCCTGGGCTTAGGCGCATCGTAGCGTGCCAGGCATCCATCGACCATCCTGGTGACCTGCTCCCACTCGCATGTACGGAACGCATGGCCCCGCGTCACAAAAGCAGCCCCGGCGTAGAACATCTCGTATTGTGTGTGTCGTGACCCAAATTCCGAGCCTATGGCATCCCAGGCCAACTTAAATAACTTAACCCGGTCCGTGGCGCTACCTGCCGGCGAGTACTGTGTTTTCTCAATATACGAGGCAATCTCTAGATTGGCAAAGTCCGCCACAGACGATGGCAGCATGATCAGACCACCCCCAGCCAGCTCACGGAGATAGCGAGCTTATCTGCGAGGCTCACCATATCACCCTTTCCTTTAGAGCCATGGTGAGATCCACCATCTCCTTGGACTTGGAAACAATTACCGCGGTGCGGTCTCGACGTGCACGCGCTGTAGCAGGAGCCATGCGATCCCTAAGGCCACCGCGGCTACGACAAAGAGGGTGCGCTGGCTGCCCGTTACGTCCACGACGAGGCCGGCCACGCTGGGTCCCAGCACGGCGGCCGCCTGCACCGGCACCGCCGCCAGGCCCGTACACGTGCCAAATTGGGCGTCCTCACCAAGGTCGAACACCAGGGGGAGGATATTGACCAGGACCAGCGCGCCGCCGACCCCGGCCACTCCCAGGACGAGGGCATAGGCACCGGGCGTAGCCACCCAAGCGTAGGTAGCCCCATAGGTGAGCGTAACCGTGAGGAGGCCCAGGGCAACGGTCTGGCGGCGGCCGATGCGGGTCGCCAGTAGCGCGCTGGGAACCGCGCAGAGGAGAAAGGCCACGACACCCACCACCCGCAGCGCCGCGGCATCGCCCAGGCGCATCCCTAACGTAAAGACGGCAAAGGACGAGCCGCCCGTGTCAACGATACTCGTCGCCCCTGCACTTAGAAACAGAGCCACCAGTAGTAACCGCCAATGTTGCGGGCGTGTAGCCAACATGCGGCGTAGCGTGTCACACACACGGGTGGGGGTCTGGGCGGGAGCGCTTGTCGGTAGGGGTTCGCGGATATAGAGCACTCCCAGCCCAGCCAGCAGGACGGTCACGAGTGCCACGGCGACGAACGGCGCAGCGCGTCCCACGCGCTCAAAGAGCACCCCACTGGCTACCAGCACAAGGATGGCGGCCACCCCGGAGACCAGTCCAAAGGCGGCATTGGCCTGACTGCGCTGCACGGCGGGAAAAAGATAGCCTAAC
>Ga0081455_10002589_pt1 | contig 21449 bp, 17 predicted proteins | sample TabmetS3T2R1_FD_70207 | JGI IMG/M metagenome (GOLD analysis project Ga0081455, IMG submission 70207) | Tabebuia heterophylla rhizosphere microbial communities from the University of Puerto Rico - S3T2R1 | ecosystem: Host-associated > Plants > Roots > Rhizosphere ...
TGGCCGCAGCTGAGTGTTCGATGTCAGCAACGCTGGCTAGCTGGGGTGAGAAATCGACCGGCTCTATTAGCGTCGCGCCCAAAGAAAGTTGCCAATTTCCGATCAGGTTGCCCGGCACCATAAGTAGCTCGGAAATCTCACAAAAGCCGAGCCGCGGCAAACTGAAAAAGGTCAACACTTCCACCTACCAATACACCGCAAGGGCTCGATACACGGGTACCGATGCTTTTGCCATCACCGCTGTGGGCAAGGACGAGAAGGCTTCTGGAACGACCGTAATTTCATTCGAGGTGACGATCAAATAGCATGGTGGGTTCGGCGAAATGCGCTCCAGCGGCACGCAGGTCTTTTGCCAGGATTACCGATGCTCACACTCGATCGTGATGACCTCTGAACAGTGGCCAGATGACTGAGGCTGTCTGATTATCAAGCCGCGGTTTGTCTGCAGGACCTGTGGCAAGCGCGGAGCCGACGTGCGGCCGCACTTTGAGCCGGCGAGGATGGGTACGCGGGCCTGACCTTTGCCGGCCCTGACTACGGCGTGAACGAAGCCATTCTGTCGCGCCGCGAAGCCGAGCCGAAACAGTCCCGGCCTAGTCTTCCCCCCTTTCGAGAAGAGGGAATTTTGGCATGATTACTCTCAAAACCAATGCGCTCCACTCTGAGGAAGAAACATCGAAGTCGGCCCGCGATACTTCGAACCGCCTACCTGACAATCATCGAGGAACCATTGTCGTCGCGGGCATCTGGCTCGCATTCTACCTCTTCGCAGCCATCCATCACTTTTTGTCTGGCGGAGCCGGGCCAGACGTAGCGAAGCTTTCCGACACGGAAGCACGGTTCGACTGCAAGGCTTGCGACAAACAGATACGACCGCATTTCAAAGCGGCCAGGATGGTGACGACCGCCAACTGAGGCTTGGCGGCTTGCGGCCAAGGCGTCGTCCTTATGCCAGATATCCTGACCAACTGCCCGGCGACGGGAAAGCCCGTCCCAGTAGATGGTTTCCTTATTCGATCACTTCGTCGGCGGTGAAAGGACGGACTGCGGGATCTGCGACACCTCCATGTGAGATTTTCATCAGCACGCTTGCATCGCCCGCAATAAGAAACAATTCAGTGGACCACCAAGATTCATGCCGTACGAATTCGTTACGGAAGGGCGATCGCCGGTTAAGACGCCCATTCGGCGTCGAGTTGCGCCCTCGTGCCGTCGTAAGAGTCGCAGTCAAGATTGCCCTTGGAGTCGCCCGGAATGCCTGGCACTTGGTTGGGTTTGATGCCCTCTGTGTTATCTGTGTACTGCCATAGCCAGTACTTGTCCCAGCTCCTTTGCACGACTGGATGGACATTGTAGTGAGCTAACCACAGTCGGTGCGCCCCGAAGAAGGGGTCCTTCTTGTTGCCCAATCTTGTTTTGATTAGTTCACCACTGTAGATGACGGCCTTGCGGCGAAGCTGCTCTTCGATCCTGGTCAAGAACTCTCGCGCTTGGTCGAGGGTCATTGTGTTTCCACCGGTGCGCTCGTAATCAAGAGCAACCAGCGTGTTTTGATCTGGTTCGGCGAAGTCGAGAAAATTCTTTACCTGCTTCGCAACATCAGCCTTTGTGCCCCAGTGATAGGCTCCCCAAAGCAGCGTTGCATCGGTCGCCAGTTTGCGACGAGACGGATACTTGGCGTCCTTCCCGGTCGCGCCTGTTGTCGCCTTATGGATGATTCCCCAAACACCGAAGTCAGCAGCCTTCTTGAAGCTCGATACTCTGTCGCCGTGATAAATGTCGACAACCCGCAAATTGACCATGACACGCCTCTCCTCCGCACGTCTGTACCGGGACAATAGCGGACATAAGGGGCGAGTCCGCACAAGCGCCATTCTTCCGCAGCCAGCAGCAGGCCCATCAAACCGAATATCGCACCCTCGACAGCGCCAATCCCGCCGTGCCATCAGCACCGTTACGCTTTCGATGTCGTAGGCCGAAGTGCTGACCGAGTCGGAGCAAGCTGAGCGACCCGACAAAGAACGCGGCGGCGATGGCTACTGCAAACAACAAGAAGATCAAGACCGATCTCCGGGACGGCTCGTTTTGTGTCGCCAAGTCTGTCCGTGAATCATGCAAGGACTTGGGCGGGCCAAAGGCCTTTCCCTATTGTGGGGTTCCCCCGGATGGACACCACCCGACAGGCACGCCACGAACATCCTATTGCCGCGCGCTTGCCACGAGTTGCACGCTTTCATTTGCGACCTCGGCCCCCTGGCAACCAATAAGAGCCGTATCGTGCCAATAGCCAAAACGAGAGCGTGCGCAATTCTCGCGGAATTCAACAAAGCTCAAACCGATCTTATTGGTAGAGCCGTCATCCTGACCGATGGAAAGGCCGGGACTGTCGATGAGCTTTGGCTTGATGAATTTCATGGACTACGAATTTCTATCGGAGGTCACGAAGGCAAGTGGCCGGTCTCAACGATAAAACTCGTACAGGCGAACTGACCACGCAGCCGAGCGCGGCGGGATCAAAATGCTGGCGCAAATCGCGATGCTGCGGGCGATCCATCATGGCGTCGAGCCCGAGAAGCCGGAATGGCGGAGGCGCACGAAGAAACACGCCACTATCGGACGAAAGGGCAGGCGATGTCCGCTATTGTCCTTCAACCAGACATCGGCGGCGGTGGACGATATGTCCGCTACGGGCCACATCCGGACTCATGCAGCGCAGCAACGCCGAAGCCACGCCACAAGCCGGCCAAGAAATACAAGGTAGTGAGATAAGCGATGGAAGCGTTCCAGGAACTCGGCTGTTTATTTTGGGAACGAGATCAGACAACCGAGTGTGGTTGTGGCGTGGAGGATATTGCCATGCTTTTGTTTACTTACCGATCATAATCTTCGAAGCGATGTTCGAAGCGAACGAGAAATAGGCGCAAGGCGGACGAGTCCACGGTGATTGAATAGCTCACCTATTGAGGCTGCAGCTTGAAGCGAATGCGCCCTCCGATTTGCAATCGGCCGGAGCTAAATCTGAGTAAACACTCTTAGCATCGCTCGTCCTTGCGCAAGCCTTCACTATGAAATGGACCGGCGATCAATCCGAAACCCAGGGCTTCCTTGACGAGATCGTCGCAGCAGTCCAAGACAAAGCCGTCGACCAGGGCCGGATCGCACATGGCGCCAAAGCGAGGGCCGATGCTTTCAAGGGACCATGGTACGTACCATCAGCAAGTAAAGCCCGACCGACAAGATCGTCGCTGAACAGAAGTAGACCACCGCCGGATGCCGACCCTCGCGCGCCGCGGCGCGGTCACCGATCCGATCCGACCACAGCAGAAGCGGAAATATGAGGGCGACGATCACGACCTGCCCAATCTCCACGCCGATGTTGAAAGCCGCGAGCGCGGGCACCGCCGCGTTCGCTGGCAGCCCGATCTCCTGCAGCGCGCTGGCGAAGCCGAAGCCGTGAATGAGCCCGAAAACGAATGTCACCCGCCAGCGACCGTCCACATTGCGCGAGAAAAAGTTCTCGGCCGCTACAAACATGATCGTTGCGGCGATCGCGGGTTCGACGATGGCGCTTGGGATTACGATAACTTGCAGCGCAGCAAGGGACAGCGTGATCGAGTGAGCAATCGTGAAGGCGGTGACGATCTTGATCACCGGCCACAAATGATCCGCCCAAAGCACGATCGCGGCAAGGAATGCGATGTGATCGTAGCCGAGAAAGATGTGCTCGATACCGGCCTGGACGAACCGCCCGATCACCTGGAGCACCGACGACCCCGCACCGGACAGAGCGACCTCGGGCGCTCTGCTATCGAGGGCAAGCTCGCGCTCGCCGCTCTCGGTTGCGATGATAGCCAGATGTCGTGCGCTAGGATCCACGTCGTGAAACAGGGTCGCGCGATAACGCAGCTCGCCGCCATCCAATGGACAGGTCCATGCCACCGTCACCAGAACGTGGGTGTCGGCCGGCAGTGCCGTTCCTGGCCCAGGCGCGCATTGCTGCCTGCCGGCAAAGACTGCAACGTGGTCGCCAATGTAGGTGAGCACTGACGGCGCCATGACCGCAAGGGCCAAACGGTTGACCTCGCCCGACCCCGCTTCGGTTATTCGAATCCCGGCCGCCTTTTCGTAGTCGCGACCAAGCGCGTTGATTTCGACTTCGACCGTGCGGCCGTGGATCACGATGCGCGAGGTGCTGACCCCGGCATTGTGCGCCTGCGCCTCCCAAGTGGCGACGGTAGCGACGGCAACGCTGGCTAGGGCAAGCCAGGCGCGAGACACGGTCACGGCAAGACCACTGTTGAGTCGAGCACAGCTTGGGCGCATCCGAAGGCTTTGTATAAACTGCGTTCGGCGGAGTTCCAAGTTCATTAGCGTCGCTGGCGTCGGTCGCCAGTCATTCGGCACCGCCAAGGCGCTTAATGATTACGCCGGCTGTCGCGGCTCGAATGCTCTGGGGGTAGGCTTCTGAGAACGCCCCTAGCGCCGTCCGCGCCTTGCCGGCGTACGCGCGCCTTTCCTCAGGCGGAGCAAGCTGTGAGGCCCGCGCAAGATCGATCGCGTGAATGAACGCTGCCTCCTCGGCGTCGTTCCCGCTCGCGATGGCCAAAGCCAACGCCTTGGCCTCGGCGATCTGGCGGTCAAGATCGTCCCACCCAATGCCGACAAGCTGAAAGGGATCGAGTACGAAGCTCTCGTAGAAGCCGGCTTTCAGGAGCTCGAACCGCGCGCGCAGCGAATAGGGTGCTTCGGGTGAGAGGCGAATGGCTTCCTCGAGCTGGGTTCTCGGCAGGCGGTAGCGCCCGATCGCATCGTCCAAGCGGGGCGCCAGATCGCGCTGGACGAGAGCCTTCAGCAAAAGTTCGGCGTTAATCGTAAGCCGACCGCTATGTGCCGCGAGATCGCGGTTGAGGGTGTCGGTCGTCTCGACCAGAACCATACCGAGTGCAAATCGTGCCATGCCTTCAGGTCCCCGCCCGGCGGCCGTTTGGGCGCGCGCGACCTCCTCGTCGGCAGCGGAGACGAGCACGTTTGCCCGCTCGATGTCGATGATATCATGAGCGACCAGCGTGCCGGCGCCAAGAGTCGACAAGAGGAGAACGAAAAGAACGAGCCTGGGTAGGCCCCGGAGGGCTGCGCACCGCGGGCAGGCGACGGTCAGCGATTGCCACGTGCTGGACGCGTTTGCCGTGGCGGAGTCATCAGTCATTGGGCATCTCTTCACCGGCGAAAAAGGCGTGCGATCCCCGGTGCGCCGGGACGACGCCGTCGGGAGCACCTGCGGGCGTGGGAAATGCGTCTTTGTGTTGAGCCAGCGTCCTGGCGATCAGATAGGCGTGGCGTGCCATGAAGCTCGGGCGGCACACGAGGGAGTGGCTCCCAAATGATACTATTATCCGCAACGGCGCGTCGCGGATATCGTCAAAGGGCGGCTTGCCGAGAAAGAGGGCCTCCGCACTTCCCGCCGCCATGATTGCGACGTCCTGTTGATCCGTGGCAACGAGCACGCCGACGCGCCGAGCATCCGCAGCGCGGACCAGCATGGCGCGTGAGTTGGGGAGAAATCGCATCAGCACGTCGACGGTCGCCGCTGCAAGAGCATTGCCGATTTCATCATCCCGTTGGCCAACAATCAGCAGGTGGTAGCGCCGGTAGACCGGCCACATACGGTCCGGATTCAAGTCGGCAAACCGCAGCCTGATCGGTCGTTGCCGATCAGGGCCGGCGACCGCAAACGTTCTGTGCCCGGCAAGAACAAGCGCAGCCGCACTTGCAACCGACGTGAGGACCGTGCGCCGCTTCATACTCGCCAAGCTCCAAGGCAGCGGTGCGATGCCGAGCATGGACCAAAGACTGGCTCAAGCACCCGTCATTGCGGCTTGAACACGTCGCGGTTCAAGATTGCTGTGACACCCAGGTTCGGGATATCGACGAGTTGCGCGATGTGGAGATCGACGGCCACGCTCACCAGTACGTAAGCCTGCTCGCGGCTAAGACCCTTTGTCTTGACCAGAAAGTCGATCATGTTGAGCGTGGCGTTTCGCGCTGCCAAACTGACGTCCTCCGAGAGGTTTGCCAGCGGAGCGATCTTCTGGCCACCAAGGTAGGTGTCGAACACTGGTAGTTCGCCCTCGGGCTTGAGCGGAAGCCCCGAGACAGCATAGAAACTTCCTGGGGCGAGGCTCTTCAGCTGCGAGTCGCCTTCGAAGTGCATGGTCGTAAGCAGCGAAGCCATGCCCGGGATCACCTTGGCCCGCAGCGACACCTTTGCGCCCATCTCTATGGCGGTGCCCGCCACCTCGCCGTCGCCCTGGGCGAAATGAACGTCACCCGCGAAAAGCCCACAGCCATCGATAAAGCAAGGAAACAGTAGCGTGGTGCCGACCACCGTCTGCTTGGTGTCGAGATTGCCGCCGTTCTCCCGTGGCGGAACGGTGCGAACACACTTGTCCTTCGCCGTACCATTGGGCCCGCAAAGATCCGCGGGCAGGGCATCAACCGGCTGAGGGGTCAACGCCGCGCCGCCCGCGTCAGCTAGCGCCTTCTCCCGTTTGAGCCACTTCTCAAGCTCAGGCTCGCCCGGCAAGACGCCGACCGTGCCCATGAACGCATTCATGGGAACGGAGATTCCCGGCAGATCCTTCGAACGCGCTTCAAGACGCGTCAGGTTCCAGTGCACGATGAAAGGATCGCGGAAGACATCACGCAAGAAGCCAAATCCTGGCACGATCGTGGTGTAACCGAAATCGTCGGGCGCGATGTCCACCACGGTAACGGCGAGTGCGTCGCCCCGTTTCGCCCCTTCAATGTAGACGGGCCCGGTCAGCGGATGCACGAGGTTGAGGTTGGCGGCCGCCACATCCTGCGCCGTTGAATCGAAGGTGAGGTCAGAATCGAGCGCATCGCGCGTTTCGAGTACAAAGAGCTGCTCGGGATTTACACGGGCGACGGGCTTGATTGCGAAATGATACCGGTTGAAGCAGTGCGGATCGTCCTTGCAGTGCTTGCCAGACTTTCCCACGATCACCGGGGCGGCGCCCTTGACGTCACTGGTGTCCGCCCACACCCCACCCCAACTCGCGACCAGGAGCAGGGCGACGGCCAGCATCATCCAAACTTGTCTGGATCTCATTGGATGTCCTTCCTGTATGACCCGCTGCCCGCGCGTCTCCTTCCGGTCGGACTACCTGCGCGTTCTCGCCGAGAACGCCAGTCGCAAATCCTATTAGAGGCACTAGGCAAGTCAAGTTTTGGCAAAGGGTCAGCCGAACTGTCGGAATTTGCGGCAACGAAAGGCGCGCCCGAACAGATTCGAACTCTTCACCATGCTGCCGCCGTGTTTGACAAAAATGTCGTGACTCATCGACAGGCCAAACCGGGGCCAACGGTAGCCCGTCACGGCGCATTGAAACCCTGGATACAGTATTCTCGAGCAATGTCCGCCTCCTAAGACGCGCGGTTGAGAAAGATCGGCAGTCCCCGCTTGTTGGAATAGAGTGGACGGTAGCGGTCCGTGTTGTATGTGCTGGCGACGTCCAACATGCGCGGCCCGAGCCTGGCGTCAGGGATGGGCACGAGGTCGTAGCGGCCCTCGACCAGCGCCGACATCAGGCCGGTCTTGCCTTCCAGGATGGCATCGTAGGCCATGTTCCCGAAAGTCAGGGCGACGAGCTTGTCGATGAAATCAGGATCGCCCGATCGCAGGTCGTAGGTGAGATCAGAGACGATGGTCTCTTCGCCGGCGCGCCGCTTGATCTCGTCGGCAAGCGCTTCGGCCACGCTCGCCTTCTTGCGGTGACCGTAGGCGTCCGGTTCACCATATTCCTGCACCTTGTAGCCCTCCCACTCGGCGCCTTCGCTGAGCACGATCAGCGCGTAGTTGCTTGGGTTGGCGCGCTTCTCCTCGAGCAGCAACTGGATCAGCTTGTCGAGATTGACTTTGTACTCCGGTATCACGCATCGGATCGAGGTCGCGTATGCGGTATACAGTGCCGTAAATCCGGCATCGCGGCCAAAGATGCGGAAAATGCCAACGCGCTCGTGCGAGCCGACTGTGGTGCGCTGTCGCTGGATGGCGTCGCTGGCGCGGGTGATCGCGGTCGAGAAGCCGATGCAGTACTCGGTGTTGCGGACGTCGTTGTCCATCGTCTTCGGGATGGCGATGATCTTGACGCCGAGACCGTTGAGCTTGTCCGCATAGCTGAGCGTGTCGTCGCCGCCGATGGCGATCAGGCTTTCGATGCCGAGCCGCGATAGGTTCGCCAGTACCCGGCCGGTGAGATCCCAAGTCTTGGTTGCGGTGCCCCCCATGGTGCTCTCCGAGACTGGAGGGTACTGGCCGACGAGATGATCGGGCAGTTTTTTCATTTTGGAGGGATTGGTGCGGCTCGAGTGCAGCACGGTGCCGCCGCGTCGGTCGATGATGCGCGTGTTTTCACGGTTGAGCGGGATGAGGTAGTGCGATTTGCTGGCGGGGTCGTCAAGGTTCAGGTGCGTAAGGGCCTCCCAACCGCGGCGGAGACCGACGACCTCGATGTCGTCCTCACTGCCGCGATACGTCACGGTCTTGATGATTGCGTTGAGGCCGGGAACATCACCGCCGCCCGTGAGAATGCCGATGCGTTTTTTCGTCATGCCCGCCTCCCGAGACTAGCATCTCGCAATAATGCCTGCGTCACGTCGATGGCGTTTCACAGGCAAACTTCGCATGACGCAGCAGTGCAATCATGCTGTCGATCGAAGGCTCTGTCGCCGCAACTGACGCTTCTCGCTGCTGTCGGCACGGGCGCAGCATTCTCTCTACTCGGCCGCTTCTGGTTTGCGCTCCCCGCGCAATCGAAAGCGCTTCAACAGTGCGGACACGGTGTCGCGGAAGCCACCATACTCCAGCTCGGAATAGGGCAGCATCGCAGCGCCCGACCAGCCCTGGCTGCGCATCTCGATGGCCTTGCGCTGGGCGCGCCGGCGGACCTCATCCCAGGCCGGATTGTCGAAGAAGTCGGTATAGGACTCGGAAAAGCGGCCTTCCCTGTCGATCGAGAAGCCGACGCAGGAAACGATCGGCAGACAGTACATGCCTGTCACCGGTGTGTTCAGTGGCACGGGCATCAGCGGCATCACGTGCGAGCCGCGCGCATCGCCGCCCACGAAGTGCGCCTTGGCGAACGGCGAGGTGATTTCCTCGGGCGCCGGGAAAATCCCCTGGTTCCTCACGACCGCGACCGGATCATCCTTGCCGGTGTACTTGCCGGCGATCGCGTGCAGACGCTGCGCCGAAACAGCGACGGCGACCTCGCCATATGTTTGGGAAACGATACGATCAATGCCAAAGCGCTCGTTGTCGCGAAGCAGTGCGGCAATCTGGTAGCCCTCCGCAGGCGCGTCCAGTTCGATCACGCTGTCGCCCGCCGTGTGATCCATGTCGATGATATGGAAACGAAATCCCTTGATCATCGGCGGCAGCATCAACCCGGCGCAATACATGGGATCGGCAAAGGCGAGGTAGAGCGGCAGGTTGTAGGCGCCGGGGCCGCACTTGTCGGCGGCGAACACCATGAAGGACTCCGCGGGTCTTGCGCCGGAGAGGCTATGGTCGAAGCTAAGCTCGGCGACGCCAGGGCCGGCACCGCGAACGTTTCCGGAAGGAGCGTCGGCGAGAAGATCCTGGCCTGCGCCGTAGAGTCCGGAGGTTTTCGCGACCGAGGTGGCCGCGAGGAACGCTTTCCAGGCAAGTTGATGGACCTCGGAACTCCCCTCGCCTCGTGTGTGTGTCATGATCATCGCAATGTCGTCGCCGGTGTGGCAGAAGAAACCGTCAATCAAGAGACCATGGCAGATCGCCTTCGCGATCTCGCCCTCGACAGCGGCTATCATGCGCGTCGACGGTTTCGTATGTCCCCCGACGGAACCAACGTCAGCCTTGATGACTGAAAGGGTGAGTCTCATGAGCGTTTCCTCCCCGCGCAAGCTCAGCGCCTCGGCCTCAGCGCTTGCTGCGCCGGGGCGACGGCGCTGCTCATTCGCGGGAAGAAACCTCCGATGTTACGATAGGTTCCAGCTGCCCGATCAGACGCGGATGACCGGAACCCGACATTGCTGTTCGATTACCCGCGGCGCCCTTGCGACAAGTTGCTCTTTTCCTCACGGTCGCAAGGTCGCTCGGCCTTGCTTTCGGTTTCCGTCCAATAGCAGCTCGAAGCGCCCTGCCATTCCAAGAGGCGCCGGGAGAGCGTACGGTGCCTCGAACATCCGCTGAACCTGGGAGCCAATCATGCAATTCAGGGCAACCGGACTACTGTTGCTCGGCGCGATGGCGGTTCCTGCTGCCGGGGCCGCACAAACGACCCCCGCATCACCGGCAATTACTCGAACAGTGGTCGCCGCAACCAAACTGCCGACCGTCACGGACGTGCCGCTCCATTTCAAAGCGGTGAGCATCACTCTTCAGCCCGGCGAAAAGAGCGGCGTCTCGGCGGCCAGCGGTATCCTCTACCAGATGTCAGGATCGACCGAGGTCTCGCTCGGTGGCGCGGCCAAGATGCTGAGCGCCGGAGAGGGGCTGTTCATCGCCGGCGGAAAGACGGCGGCGCTAACGGCGGGCAGTGGAGTGCCATCAACTTTTCTCCACTTCTTCCTTGTCCCCGCTATGGACTTGGGTCGGCCTGTCGAGACGGCACCTGCCGTCGTGAGCGAGCTATATCGCACCGCGACCTCAATCCCCGATCTGCAGCCAGGCAGTCATGATCTCAATCTCACACGAGTCACATTCCCGGCGCTGATGCCCTCCAACCCGCCACACCATCGGTCAGGAGCGGCTCTGTACTATATTCTTTCTGGTACCGGAGCGAACACGGTCGACGGTAAGACGGAAGCAAGGGGACCAGGCTCCCTGATCTATGAACCGTACGGTCTCGTGCACCAATGGGGAAACCCAGGCAACGAGCCGTTGATATTCTTGGCCTTCAACATCAATCCCGAAGGTGTGGCAGCCGTGCTTGCGGGCGCACCAGCAAAGAAACAATAAGCGAGCACCAAGAAGATCAAGGGACTTCATGAGAACGACTTCATGATGGCGGGCAAAATCGACCGCTTACTCGATCGCCTGGATGGTTCCTCGACCACAAGCAGTGCGAAGCTCCGACATAAACTGGCGAATTTGAATTATGGTGGCAACGAACGGTCGTACCGTCACCGTGTTCGGCGGAACCGGATTTCTCGGCCGCCGCATCGTTCGGCATCTGCGCTCTCGCGAGTTTCCCGTCCGGATCGCGTCAAGGCATCCGGATCGGGGATACAGACAGTTTGGCCCTGATGATCCCCAACTGCAATTCGTAGGGGCCAACATTCACGACGAGCGATCGGTCGCGAATGCGCTCGCCGGCGCTTACGGCGCTGTAAACGCGGTCAGCCTTTACCTCGAGCGCGGACAGGAGACTTTTCATTCCGTTCACGTCGAGTCGGCTCAACGGGTAGCAGTCCAAGCGCACCGGGCCGGAGTCGAACGGCTTGTTCACGTTTCAGGAATCGGTGCCGATGCTGCCTCACCATCCCGCTACATCCGAAAGCGCGGCGAAGGCGAACTGGCGGTCCGGGCCGCGTTCGCCGATGCACTTTTGGTCCGCCCGGCGGTGATGTTCGGACCGGACGACGCGTTTCTCACCACCATCCTCAAGCTCCTTCGCCAGCTTCCGATCTATCCGATGTTCGGCCGCGGTCGGACCAGATTGCAACCGGCCTATGTCGAAGATATTGCGGAAGCGGTTGCCCGAGTCATGCGGCAAGCAGAGACGCATCCGACAATCTTCGAGTTCGGCGGCCCGCGCGTCTACTCTTACGAGCAATTTCTCAGAGCCGTTGCGCATCAAGCCGGCCTCGCGCCCCTACTGATTCCGATCCCGTTTGCCGTTTGGCACGCGCTGGCATGGACCTCCGAAATACTCCCGGGTCCGCCCCTCACGCGTAACCAGGTAGAACTTATGCAAATCGACACCGTGTCATCGCCAGAGATGCCCGGATTTGTTGAACTTGGGATTTCGCCGCACTCGGTCGAGACAATACTCGAGAAGATGCTGTCGAATCGCGGATGAAAGATGCTCCTCGGTTGATCCGCTTCAACGGATGACGGGTTCGCGCGCTACATCCGCCTGCGTTCAATCCCCTTGAAGTTCGCTTGGGGTCAAAAGGCGACGTTCCTCCGCTTCTGCGGCACGCCGGCTTTGCGCCGAAAGGCGGACATTCCGTTTATGAAATCGTGGGATGGGTCAAGCGTCTTGTCCTCTCGCAAATGATGGCTTCACGCCGGCAAGCACTTGCACGGAGGGGCGCATCGCCATCGTCACCATCGGCGAACTGATTTGCCCCTCCGGGCAAATCAGTTGCGCGTTTTGCGGCCCCCTTGTCCAGCAGCAGCCCTTACGACTGTCGCCGGTCGACGAGTTCGCGATATAGGTCGGCATAGCGCCGCGCACGGTCGCGCCACGAGACGTCAGTCGACATGCCGTTTTCTTGAATGTGTCGCCACGCTGATTTGTCCTGGAATTTCGCATGCGCCCTGCGGAGGGCGTGCGAGAGATTTTCGATGGTGACCGGGCCAAATTTGAATCCGGTTGTCCGTCCCCCCACCAACTGATCTTCATCGATAACCGTATCCTCGAGGCCGCCGACGCGAGAGACAATCGGAACAGCCCCATACCTCAAGGCGCAAAGCTGAGTCAGTCCGCAAGGCTCATACCGGGACGGTACAATCAGGGCGTCGGCACCGCCCTGGATAAGATGGGCCAAAGCCTCGTCATATCCGACGACGACGCCGATCCGCCCCGAATGGGCAGTCGCAGTTGCAAGGTAACTGTCTTGGAGATCAGGATCGCCGGCTCCAAGCAGAGCTAGCTGCATTCCTGCGTCAAGAATGGTTGGGATGGCATCAAGAAGAAAATCGAGGCCTTTTTGCCAGGACATGCGACTGATCACGCCCAACAGAAACGCATCTGGCGAACGCTCCAGACCGAGACGCTGCTGTAACGCCAGCTTGTTGGCAGTCCGATCCTGAAGATGGTTCGCATCGTAATTCTGCGGCAGGTCAACATCCGTCGCCGGGTCCCAAACGGAGATGTCGATACCGTTAAGAATCCCTCTGACGTCACGAGCACGTTCCCGCAGGAGACCGCCCAGGCCCATGCCGCCCTCATCGCTCTGGATTTCGACGGCGTAGGTCGGCGAAACCGTCGTAATTCGGTCTGCGAATTGGAGACCAGCCTTGAGAAAGCCTATCTCGCCATAGTACTCGACCCCATGGAGCGTGAATGCCTCCGCAGGCAGGCCGAATGCGTCGAGCATGTCGCGCGGGAATCTGCCCTGATAGGCAAGATTGTGCACCGTCATCACCCTGCCCAGCCGCGGCCCCTGGCTGTAGTGCAGGTACGCATGCGTAAGCCCCGCCTGCCAATCATGTGTGTGCACCACGTCCGGAACAAATGACGGGACGACGCCAAGCCCGACGATCGCGGCCATGCGCGACAGTGCGGCAAAGCGCAGGCCGTTATCCGGCCAATCCGTCCCATCGGATGACACGTAAGGGTTTCCAGGACGCGAAAACAGATGCGGCGCGTCAAGCACAAGCATGTCGAGTTCGCCGCACGAAACGCTCAGGAGGCACGTGGGACCACCGAAGAAAACCGGCCATTCGAGCACCAGCGCTGGCGCACCGAGCCGGCTCATCACATCGGGATATCCCGGCACTAATGTGCGGGTCTCGACAGCCTCCCCTTGCAAGGCAATGGGGAGCGCACCCACGACGTCAGCGAGGCCTCCGGTCTTGATGAGGGGGTAGACTTCCGAGGCGACCGACAGGACGCGGATCGGCTTCATGCATTGAGCCCATCGATCATCGGCGGCGTGATCAGAGTAATGCCGGCGGCGGTCCTGCGGAATCGCTTCGAATCGAGTTCATCGTCCTCTCCGACGACCAATCCTTCCGGAATCCGCACGCCTCGATCGATGACGACGTTCCGCAATCGCGCATGTCGGCCGACATCGACGTACGGCATTATGACTGCATTTTCGACCGAAGCGTGCGAATGCAGATGCACACCGGTAAAGAGCAGCGATCGTCGCAAGGCGGCGCCGGAGACAATGCAACCTCCGGAGACTAGCGATGTGACGGCCTCTCCGCGGCGCCCTTCCTCGTCGTGAACGAATTTGGCCGGCGGCGCGATCTCCGCATAACTCCAGATCGGCCATGATCGATCGTAGAGATCAAGCTCGGGGATGACATCAGTGAGATCGATGTTTGCCGACCAGTAGGCGTCCACGGTCCCGACATCCCTCCAATAGCTGCGCGGCTCCTCTTGCGAGCGCACGCAGGATCTGCTGAATTGATGGGCAATCGCGCGACCGTGCTTCACGATGTAAGGGATGACGTCCTTACCGAAATCGTGGCTCGAACTTGGATCGCTCGCATCGCGCCGCAGCTGGTCGAACAGAAATTTTGCGTCGAAGATGTAGATCCCCATGCTCGCCAGTGATTTGTCCGGCTTGCCCGGCATGGCCGGCGGATCCGCGGGCTTTTCCAGAAATGATCTGATGATGTCATTCTCGTCGACGTCGATGATTCCGAAAGAGCTCGATTCCGATCTGGGCATCTCGAGACAGCCGACGGTGACGTCCGCGCCCTTTTCGACATGCTGCTGAAGCATGATCTCGTAGTCCATCTTGTAGACGTGATCGCCGGCCAACAGCACGATGAAGCGGCACGCATGGGATTCGATGATGTCAATGTTCTGATAGACCGCGTCCGCCGTCCCGACATACCACATCGTTTCGGAAACACGTTGGCTGGCAGGAAGAATATCGAAGCTTTCGTTGCGCTCCGGGCGAAAGAAATTCCAGCCCATCTGCAGGTGGCGGATGAGGCTGTGGGCTTTGTATTGCGTTGCCACCGCGATGCGCCGAATCCCGGAATTGAGAGCGTTCGACAGCGCAAAGTCGATGATGCGGGATTTTCCGCCGAAATAGACGGCCGGCTTGGCACGTCGGTCCGTCAACTCTAAGAGCCTGCTTCCGCGCCCGCCTGCCAACACGAAGGCAAGCGCCGACCTCGCCAGCGGTTCGTTTACGACCGAGCGCATGTTGTCCTCCCTAGAGATCAGACAACCCCTGAGCGTCGCCGGCGGTTCCACTGACGGGCGCCTTGGGCCGTCTTCACGCTGCGCCTCCGTGCGGTTGGAACAGATCATCTATGGGCAAGACGATTGCGCTCGACTCCTTGGAGCGGACGTCACGGCGGACGTCGCGCTTAGGCTGTTCGTGGCCAGAAGCCGTTGGCGCGACTTGTGCCCGACGGCGGCTGGTCAACTTCTGGGCAAAGCGTCAGCCGTGCCTGACGCTAGAGGCCGAGCCGGATGATTTCATTGATCTCGGAGGCGTAATGTCCTGTATAAAATCTCTTAGTGCCTCCGTATCGAACGGCTTACGCAATATTCTTAGATTTGCTGGAGCTGCTGTTTCTGCGTCGCTGTAACCGGTCGTAAGGGCCACAGGCAAACTAGGATACCGCGATCGGATTTCTCTCGCGAGACCGACGCCGTCGATGGTCCCAGGCATGACGATATCGCTGAAAACAAGATCGATCCTGGTATCGGCCTCAAGTAGTTTTAACGCCGCTTCGGCCGAATCTCGATAGATAGTCTCATAGCCCAGGTGCTCGAACAGCGAGGACGTTACTTCCGCCACCTCAGCGCTGTCGTCGACAACGAGAACCGTCTGTCGTTGCGAATATCGTGCTTTTGCTTTAGCGGCGGAGTTCTCTTTGCTGGTGACCTGCTCGTCTGCACAATAAGGCAAGTACACGGTGATCGTTGTTCCTTGTCCGACCTTGCTGTCGGCCTTCACGGTTCCTCCGGCCTGGTGTGCAAAGCCATAAACCTGCGACAAACCGAGCCCCGTTCCCTTACCGACCTCTTTGGTTGTGAAGAATGGATCAAACATCCTGGACAGAAGATTTGGTGGAATACCCGTGCCCGTGTCACTGAACGCTATCGCAAAGAAGGTGCCTCCGAGGCGATTATCGCCGATGTCAAGATCTACTGTCACCTCGTTGACGGATACGGTGAACGTACCGCCGTCCGGCATTGCGTCGCGGGCATTAACGGCGATGTTGACAATCGCTAGTTCTAGCTCGGCGAGGTCCACCTTAACCGTCCAAACATCCTCACCAACATGTTCGCTGTACACGATATTTCCGCGCAACGAACTTTCAATCATGGTTCGCATGTTTTTTATGGAGGCATTCAAATCAACGATCGTTGGGCTAAGATGCTGATGACGAGAGAATGTCAGCAATTGGCGCGTGAGACTTTCTCCACGTTTGGCCGCGGTCTGTATGGCTTCGATTGCTTTTGGCAATTTCGGATCAAGCAGGCGTGCAAAGATCTGAGCGCTACCTCCGATGATCATCAACAGATTGTTGAAGTCGTGCGCAATCCCGCCAGTTAGTTTACCGATTGCCTCCATTTTCTGCGACATCGCGAGCTGTTCGCGGGCCTGGACCAATTTTTCCTCTGCGTCGCGTCGCTCGGTTGCGTCCCGGAATATATTAATAAAACCGATCAGATTTCCTGCGTTATCATGACTCGAAAAGACCGAGCCGGTGATGAAGAACGGCGTGCCACTTTTTCTAATACGCCAACCTTCAACTTCGTGCCTGCCTCTTTGGCTTGCCAACTCCAACGCACGGCTTGGAGCGCCGGCACGGCGCTCATCCGGTCGATAAAATATCCCAAAATGCTTGCCGATGATTTCTTCCGGAACGTACCCCATGATTTTTTGTGCAGAGCTATTCCAACTTGTAACATGCCCTTCTTTATCGAGCGCAAAGATTGCATAGTCGACGACGCCTTCGATCAGTGTTTGGAAGTGACGTCTGATGCTGTCGAGCGCCACATTTTTGCGATCAATTTGACTGTTCAATTGGTCCTGCACCGAAAGCAAATGAGCCTCGGTGTTTTGGCGTGTCGCAATTGCTGCAGCTAATGCAAGGGGTGCCACTGATACGCTGATCGAAAGCACGAGCAACGATAACAGGGCTCCATTCAGATCTGTTTTCGGAAATGGATCGTTACCCACCGAGAAACCCCATACGGCCATTCCGAAGAAAAGGAGCGCGGCCGTAGCGGCGGTGCATCGATTGCCCCGCAAACCAGCCCACATCAACGGTAGTAAAACCAGAAAGCCAAGAAAACTTCGATACGGCAGCAACACATTTAGATCATCGCTTATGAGGTCGCTGCCGATGAGCGGAGTGTAAGCAGCGATCCCGATGATGCTCACGAGAATGGAGACCGCGACCGATTCCAACAGATCCCATTTGGAAGATTTACGCCAAGGCAACGTCGCCCAGAGCACGATGACCGGAGCAATCACCAAGGTCGCAGCTGCATCTGCAAGCCACCAGGTTAACCAGGTGACGAAAGACTCGGGAAGGCTTGGTTCATTAGCGAGAACGAAACTTGCAAAGACGACGGTTGAACTAATCAATGTGGTCGGCGCAAAGGAAATGATTGCAAACTTTGCGACAGCAGAGGGGGTAGCAAACGTCTGGTGACCGTTAGACCAGCGATGGATCAGCCATGTCCCGGCAACCGCAGCGAGGAGAGTACCGATCCCGACGGAGCCAGACTCCAAGAGCGATTGGCTGGCCATGTGGTGAGAAACGGACCCCACTAAAATCGCGGGCCAAATACGGTGGCCGCGCAGCAGGACCAGCGCGAGCGCGAACCCTGTTGGTGGCCACAACGGTGTCGCGGCCGGACCAATCGCGGGCAGCAATCGTGCCGACTCGGCAAACCCAATGTAAATCGCCGCGACTATTAAGAGCTCGAAGAAGTAAGTTGCAGCACTCCGAGCGCTGCCAAAAGCGAAAATCTTGGCTAGATCAAACCTTGCCCTTTCCATCACAACCCTTTGCGGTGGCACCTCAAAAATGTGGCCGTCCAAAATCACCCGCATTTGCGCCAGGTCCTACGACCCCGCCAAACACGCAATGCAGATTTGACCAAAGCATGGCCGCACGATGGTGTGTGGAGGACGGGTTGGCAACTTTCGGGAACTCGTGGCCTTGGACAGCACCATTGACCCAATGCGGAGGTACAGGACGGATGAAGCGTGCGGACGCCAGGAACGCTGCGACAAACTTCTGCTAAGGGCCTTGTGTGGACGGCTCCGGGTTGGCAAGGGTTTTCTACACGCTACAGCATTGGTCGGAGCAGCCATGTGTTCGGCCTGTCTGTGCGGTTCACATGACCGCTGGCCATCATGCCCTCCGCGGATCAGGTCCCGGTCAAGAGCACGCATTCGAAGACGCCGTGGCCCTAGTGGGTCGTCCTGATCGCCGGATCGATCGGCGCTGCATTACGTGCTGTTCGCGCTCCCAACCGTTACGTCACGCCGGTGTGTCCGGCGCGATTCCTTTACGCCGCGAGTGCGACGGGTTCCGACGTCTGCTTCGGGCCAAATCCGGACATTCCCGGGAGCCGCAGTCGTCGCCAATCGGGTTGTGGCCGGGCACTTGGTGCCGGGGCCAGTCAGTGACGCTGACTAAGCCATACAAATTGGCCGGGAGTGGACCTGCCAACACCGTTGTCCGGCCTTCCAGGTGAGACATTGTGCGTCACCTGTTTCTCCGGCAACTCAGGTAGAATGTTTGCTGTCTATCCGTGGTCAGTCGAGAAGCGACGAGTCGGGCTTCGCCTACGAGCACGGTTGAACTCAAATATCCCTGCCAGCGGCGGTCCTTCTTGCGACCACGGGTGTGCGTGCACCTACACGCCACCAAAGAATTGTGCTTGCAGAGGAGGATCGTCCATGTTCCAGAACTCCGGACGACGCACGAAGGTGACAATCAGTGTTCTCGGAATGGTCGCGCTTGCCTGCCTCGGAATGCCGCATGGGGCGGCGGCCGACGAGGTTTTCGACTGGAACGTCACCGGCTTCGAAGCCGCAGTGGCCGGCGGCCAGAACACGATTCAGGTGAGCAGGACCATTGCGATGATGCAGATTAGTGTCCACGACGTGTTGAACGCCATCGACAGGCGCTACGAGCCCTATCTTTACGTCACCAAGAACGAGTCTACCGCGGCGACTGGTGCGGCCATCGCCGCAGCGGCGCGCGACGTGCTAGTTGCAGTGACCCCAAGTTGGGGAAAACCCGAGCAACATGTGAAGGCGCTCGCGATCGTGGACAGCGCCTACGCGGCCGCACTCGCGAAGGTGCCAGACGGCCTGCCAAAGGACCACGGTATCGCGCTTGGGCGGGCGGCCGCCGCCACCATGCTGGCTGCACGTAAGGCCGACGGCTCGGACACGCCCGCGCAATACGCGCCTGCGACGGCCCCCGGACAGTGGCGGCCTCATCCTAATCCAGTGCCCGCGAATCCGCCGATCGCCGATCCGGCTCTCGCCGCGGGAAACTGGCCCGCGGTCCTTCCGCAATGGGCGGGGGTCCGCCCCTTCACGATGGCCACGCAGTGGCAGTTCCGCCTCTCCGGTCCGCCGGCTCTGGCCAGCTCGCAGTACACTCGGGACTATGAGGAGGTCATGCGGATCGGTGGCAAGAACAGCGTAGCGCGAACGGCTGACCAGTCTGAGATAGCTCGGTACTGGTACGAGGGTTCCCCCCAGGGCTGGAGCCGCATCGCGCGGGTGGTCGCCGCGGAGCGAGGGTTTGACCCCTGGGACAACGCCCGGCTGCTCGCCCTCGTCAACGCGGTTATCGCCGACGGCTATATCGCGGGTGCCGACACGCGCTACTTCTACAACTTCTGGCGCCCCCTGACGGCAATCCGCGCCGGCGACACTGACGGGAACGACGCGACCACGGCTGACCGGGAGTGGGAGAGCTTCTTGAACACGCCTGCGCTGCCAGACTATCCATCAACTCATAGCGTGGCCGGAGGGGCAGCGTCCGCGGTGCTCGCCCGCTTTTTCAGCAGCGACAAGGTCGCCTTTACCATGACGAGCGGGCCGCCGTTCGCAGGGATTACGCGGTCGTTCAGCAGCTTTTCGCAGGCTGCGCAGGAGAACGCGGACTCCCGTGTCTACGCCGGCATCCACTTCCGCTCCGCCTGCCAGGACGGGATCAAGCTCGGCGAGCAGATTGGCCGGCGCGCCTTTGCCCAGTATCTGCTGCCGTATCGGGATTGAGGTGTCGCTACGGTGAACGTCGTGGTGAGCCAGTAACCCGAATCTGACAGAGCTGCCCGCCATTGGTGGCGATCCAGCGGAAAGGTCCGTGCTGGGTTAAAAGGTGGTGGCTTTGGCCACTGCGACGGCACTTCCGTCACAAGCGGAAGTAATACCCTGCCCTAAGCTGCGTCGGCTTTACACCTCAAGAGCGGACCTCGTCGAGGCGAAGGCGGTAGCTGAGGCGCTGACGAACCCGCTGGTGCGTCGGCGCGTCGGCCGCCATCACCCAAGGGCTGGCAACGCGCCGTCGATTGCTTGTTGGCGCGAAAAATTAGGGCTCGATTGGCTCGAGATCCAGTTCAAATTGGAGCCGAACCTAACCTTGGGAGAGGTGAACTCCTCGGGCTAGTTCCGACGTCGCTCCCTATTCAGCAATTGACTTCGTTATCGTCTCCGCGAGTGACTTCAGCGCGCCGGCTTGTTTCAGGATCAACTCATATTGTTTTCGTGCTTGCGCACTCGATAGCTCGACAAATTGCGCCGCCGTTGTCGTGCCGGATAAATCTCGCGCGTACTCCAAAGTCGTGATCACGTTCGCGTTCATCAATTCTAGTGCCTCGGCACCGAACTCCGCTGCGGCTCCGTTGAGGATCGTCAGAAAATTGTCAAGGCCGGCGCGGCCGTAGTCATTCGGCGCCGCTTCGCTTCTCACGCGTGGCTCTACGAAGTCCTTCGCATGGTCCAACGCAGCATTCAGGCTGACTTTGACGCTTTCAAAAGCCCTATTCTGATAATCCTTGGCAATCTTTGCGAACATCTCGGCGGTGCTGTCGGAATCGACGAGTTCGTCGCTACGCGACACTGCGGCATTCAAAGATTCTGGTAGTGCAACAGGAACCGAAGCCGTCGTAACGACTGCGCGATCAGACGTCTCCGCTGTTTGCTCGGATCGGGACGAATCGTCCGGGGGAGCAGCAATCGGGCTGGCAGACGTCACAAACAAGCCATCGTCAAAAGCGCGGCTCGCCGCCGCGGTAAGCTCCACCAGCGAACGTCGCGCGGAGCGGGTATCGCTAGCTCGCCGCCTTATTCGCGTTTTGCTCATGATCAAGCGACCCCTCGACGAGCTTTTTCAAGACCCAGCGCCACAGCTCACGAATTTCCTCCGAGGCTTTTCCCTCTTGCGCAAACTCGGTCACGCCTAACCCTACCCCAAGCGCGTCCTGGTGGTCGTTGCGCTGTCCGACATAGGGAAGCGCAAGCACGCCCAGCGAATG
>Ga0081455_10002590_pt1 | contig 21443 bp, 15 predicted proteins | sample TabmetS3T2R1_FD_70207 | JGI IMG/M metagenome (GOLD analysis project Ga0081455, IMG submission 70207) | Tabebuia heterophylla rhizosphere microbial communities from the University of Puerto Rico - S3T2R1 | ecosystem: Host-associated > Plants > Roots > Rhizosphere ...
GCGCAGCTTGCAGCGGCTCGAGCACGCCGCCGATGCCCGCCCCGCCCGAGATGTGGCAGTTGGCGCCGATTTGCGCGCAGGAGCCGACCGTCGCCCAGGTGTCGATCATGGTGCCGGGCCCGACATGGGCGCCGAGATTGACGAAGGACGGCATCAGCACGACGCCCGGCGCGATATAGGCGGACCGGCGCACGATCGAGCCCGGCACGGCCCGCAGGCCCGCGGCGCGGAAGCGGTTCTCGCCCCAGCCCTCGAATTTGAGGGGCACCTTATCGAACCAGCTCGTGCCGCTCGGCCCGCCGGCGATCATGCCCATGTCGTTGAGGCGGAACGACAGCAGGACGGCCTTCTTGAGCCATTCGTTGACCTGCCAGCTGCCGTCGATTTTTTCGGCCACGCGGAGTTCGCCCCGGTCCAGCCGGTCGAGCACCTCGTCGACCGCCTCCCGGATGCTGCCGCCGGTTTTGGAGCTGAGACGTTCGCGGGTTTCCCACGCGCGTTCGATTATGGGCTTAAGGCTGTGTTCGGACATGGGGGCATTTCCAGGAATGGGATGATGCGCGCACCATAGTGCGCTTTGCCAAAAAGGGAAATTCCAGCTTTGCCTCAAATGGGGCGTGGCGGCGCGTACTTGAGAGGTGAATTACCGTTCAATTCCAGTCACTTAAGAACACGTTAAGGGTTCGCGACCTAAAGTTGCGAGGGCAAGCAGCGCGCCGCGCACGCGGAGCGGGAAAAGTTGGGATTGTATGACGATCGGTGCCGTGAAGAACCGGCCGGCCGGGCCAGATGATGCCGCCTCGGCCGGAGGAGCGCTTGACGCACGCGCGCTCGTCGCCGCGTTCGAAGGTCCCGCCTGTCTGGTCACCGCCACGAGCGTCGTCGTTGCCGCCAATGCCAAGGCCGGACCGCTGCTCGCGACACTGCGCGACGAGTCGCAAACCGACTGCTTGCTTCCCCTTGGCGCCCTCGTCGAGCAGGTCGCTCAATCCGGCATCCCCGCCGACATCCGGCTCACGGTGACCAATCCCGAAGATCCGGCGGCAGGCCCGCAGGTGCTCGACACGACTTTGCTGCCCTCCAAGGGGACGCCGGTCGAGGTTCTGTTGATCGCCAAGAATGCGACGCTCGAGCGGAATTTCATCCAGGCGCTGATGGCCTCGCGGGAGCTGTTTCGCGATCTCCTGCGCTGCTCCGCCGATTTCGCCTGGGAGACCGACGCCGGAGGACGTTTCGTCTTCGTCAATGACGGCGGCGCGCTCGGCTACAGCGCCGACGAGCTCAACGGCCGCGCCGGCGAAAACCTGATCGATTGCCAGCGCACGCTCCATTTCGCTCCGGGCCGCGACACCTCGCCGTTCATGTCACCGACGCCTGTCGAAGGGGTCGAGCTGTGGCTCACCACGGCCTCGGGCACGCCGCATTGCTTTCTCATCTCGGCGATTCCGGTCCTCGATCCCAATGGAAAACGTCGCGGATCGCGCGGCGTTTGCCAGGATGTCACACCGTTGCGTCAGCGCGAGCAGGAGCTCGCCCAAGCGCGCAATCGCGATCTCCTGAGCCGCACCATTCTCGATGCGACGCTGCACGAGAGAAATTTCACCGACATGCTCTCGACGGCCGCGCGCGCGACGGGCTTGTCCGCGCAGGCCGACCGGGCGTGGGTGCTGCTCGCGCCGCCCGGCAATAGCTACGATGTGGGCGCGGCGTTCGGGATGATGCCCCATGGCACGCGCCACTTCCTGCCGCCCAATCTGGCGGAGCCTCTGCTCGCGGCCGACACCACCGTATCGTTCAGCGACGGCGACTGGACCTATCTCGGTGCGCCGACGCGGTTGCGCGGTGCGCGCAACGGCGCCATCTGCGTCGCCCGACATATCAGCGGCAAGCCCTTCGACGCCGATGCCTTTGCCCTCATTCAGCTCGTCGCCAAGCACGCCGCCATCGCGATCGCCCAGGCGAGCCAACTCAAGCAGCTGAATGATCTCATCAACTCGGATCAGCTGACGGGCATCGGCAACCGGCGCGAGCTTGGCGAGATCTTCGACGCCTGGAAAAACTCAGGGCCGCTTGCGAAAGACACCGGCGCCGCGCTCCTCTACATCGATCTCGATGATTTCAAGCAGGTGAACGACAGCGCGGGTCATGCGGCAGGCGATCTCTTGCTCAGGACGTTTGCGAGCCTTGCCAAGCGCGACTCGCGCAAGCGCGACCGCGTCGTGCGCCTCGGCGGCGACGAATTCGTGGTGTGGATGGACGGCATGCGTGCGGAGGCGCTTCAGGCACGCGCCGAGCGACTCATGAGCGCAGCGCACGACATTCCGCTGCCCGCACCATTGGAGCCTCGGCGCCTCAGCCTTTCGATCGGCGGTGTCTTCGTGCCATCGAAGGCCGACGCCGTGCTCGAAACAATCCTCGCTGCGGCGGACAGAGCCCTCTACACAGCCAAACGCCAAGGCAAAGGCCGGATCGAGATTGCGGCCGACGAGACCAGCAGAACGCACTCGGGAGGAGCCTCATGCTGAGGAAGCTGCTGGGCGGCAAAGGCCGTCCGAAAGAGCGCGCGGCCGACGCCAAAGCGGCGGCGCCGATTCCGTACGAAAAAGCGCGCTCCATTCTCGAGCATGAGGAGCTCGAAGGTCATCGCGCGCTTGCCCAGCGCACGGATTCTCCGCCGGAAATGCTTTACTACCTCGCCGAGAACGGGGCCGACGACGTGCGTGTCCTGGTCGCCGGCAATCCGGCGACACCGCACAAGGCCAATCTTCTGCTCACCGAGGACGAACTCGACGAGGTCCGCTGCGAGCTTGCGCGCAAGATCGCGCGCCTTCTGCCGGATCTCGGCAATGACGATCAGACCAAGCTGCGCGACGGCGCGGTGGAGGTGATCGAGCGGCTCGCGCGCGACAATCTCCCCCGCGTGCGCCAGATCCTCGCAGAGGAGCTCAAGCATTCGAGCCATGTGCCGGCCCATGTGGTCCGCCATCTCGCCCATGACCTGGAAGCGATCGTCGCGGTTCCGATCATCGAGTACTCGCCCCTGCTCTCCGACGCCGATCTCATCGAGATCATGGCGACGAGCCGCGTCGACGGCGTGCTGAAGGCCGTGGCACGGCGTCCGGAGGTGAGCGAGCCCGTCTCCGACGCCATCGTCGCGACGCTCGACATTCCGGCCGTCGCGGCCCTTCTCACCAATCCGAATGCGCAGATCCGCGAGGCGACGCTCGACCGCATCATCGACCAGGCCGGCAATGTCGAAGCCTGGCACGAACCGCTCGTGCTGCGGCCCGATCTTTCGGTGCGTGCCGTCAGGCGCATCGCGGGATTTGTGGGCCTGGCGCTGGTCGACATTCTCTGCGAGCGCAACCGCCTCGATGCCGAGACCGAGCGCGAGCTGAAAGGCCGCGTGCGCGCGCGCATCGAGCATGATGAAGGCCCTGAGGAAGACGTCTCCGACAGGCCGGGCCTCACAAATACGTCCGTGCGCAAAGCCTATGGAGAGGGGCGTCTGAACGATGCCTTCATCGAGATGGTGGCCTCCTCGGGGCAAGCCGACCTCGTGATCGAAGCGCTCCATCTCCTGACGGAGTTTCCGATTCCGCTCGTCAAGCGCGTGATGGAGACGCGGAGCGGCAAGGCCGTTTTGTCGCTCGTCTGGAAATCGGGCCTCAACATGCGCACCGCGCTCACGATCCAGCGGCGCGTCGCGCGGATTCCGCAATCGTCCCTGGTCTTGCCGCAGGACGGAACCAACTATCCCCTCACGCCCGAAGAGATGACCTGGCATCTCGAATTCTTCCAGAGCACGAACTGACGGCGCCGTCTACCGCTCGCCGAACCACTCCTCATAGAGGCGCTGATAAGTCCCGTCTTCGCGGGCAGCGAGCAGCGCGCTGTCCACGGACTTGCGAATGGGATTGTTGGACTTGAACACGAAGCCATAATCCTCCGTGCGGAAGACGCTTCCGACCACGCGGACAATGCCCTTGCCTTCGTGCCCGGCGAGATAGAGCAGGACCGGCGAATCGAACACGATGGCATCCGCCCGGTGATCGAGCAGCGCGCGATAGGCTTCGTCCATCGAATCGAATTCGACGTCTTGAATCTTTTGCTGATGCAGATAATCCGCCGACGTGCTGCCACGGATGGTTGCGACCACCTTACCCGGCAGGTCCTTCGGACCGGTAATGCCCGTCTGAAACTTCTGGACGGTCAATGTCGCGGTCAGCTGGGCCGTGTAGTAGGCGACGAACACGACGCCCACGAACATCCAGAGCGTCGCGAGGATGCGCGCGACCCAGTGGCGCGGCATCTGCTCGGCCTGTGTCGCGAGCGTCCCCGCCGCCCAATACATCGCGTAGAAAATGCCGGGGATGTAGCGCTTTGTGGGAATGATCCCGTCGCTGTGCTTGCGCTCGAAGAACCAGACCAGATGAGCGGGAACAAGAATGAGCAGCAAGGCGATGCCGAGCCAGACCAGGATCGCTTCCGAGAGCAGTAGCCGCAAAATCGTTTGGAGGGGACCGGGATCTCCGCTCGATCCGTGGCCCGGAACCAGGACCTGCAAACCCGCATTCAGGATCGGCTCGGAGAAATCAAAATCGGCGAAGCGCTTCGAGGTGATCGAAACCGCGCCCACGCCGACATCCGCCTGCTCCGAAGCGACCGAGGCCAGCAAAGCATCGATGTCGGGCTCGACCTTGTAGCTCGTCGTGAGGGACAGCCGCGTCGCAATGTCGTTCCAAAGCTCGATGCCGAACCCGGTCAGCCGATCGCTCTCCTGAGCCACCACCGGCGGCAGAATCCGTGTCGCCACGCGAATCGTTCCACCCGCGGTCTGCGCGTGTCCGGGCGACGCGCTCACGCACGTCAGGAGCAAAGCAGCGAGAGTGACGAGCAGCTTCGCGTGGCGTGTTTGGTGTGTGGTGGTCATCGTGCTTTGTGGGTTCCCCCGGACTCTGACAATTCTTCACGACACAGTTTCGGCCCAATCACAAAGGCGTGTAGATGCTCCTCGCGCGCACAAAAAACACGGTCGTCATCCCGGCATTCATTGCCGGGATCCAGGCTGACTCAACGCGGGCTCGAAGTCCGTCTGGGTCCCGGGCCACTTGTCCGCTTTTGCGGACAAGCCGCAAAAGGTGCGTCCCGGGACGACATTGGAGACCCTACTGCAGCGTTCCGCGGTCGGCGGTCGAGTTTTCGGCCGAAAGCGTTTGCGTGAACCCCGCCTCCTTGCCGACATCGATCTTGCGGAATCCGGTCGACAGATAGCCGCGCTTCTCGCAATCGTTCGCACCCTTGATGGTGAAGCGGGTTTCCATCGTGCAGAAGGAATGCTCGCCGCCCCAGAGCAGCCCGCGCCCCGTGCCCTTCTCGGTCTCGGCGAAGGTGAAATAGCTCTTTTCCTTGAGACGGTCCTTGATCGCTTCGGTGCAAGCGTGCGGCGCCACCTTGAACCAGCCGGTCGAGACGATGGCCGGGCCCTCGCCATAGCCGATCGCGGCCCAAGCCGTTTCGGCCGTCTCGTTGCAGAACTTGTAGCCCGTGTTCTGCTGGGTCGTGCGCGCTTCCAGAACAAGCGCCTGGTAGAGCAGGCTCGGCGTCGTGAGGTCGGCCGGCATCTTGTGCTCGCGCTTGAACCCTATGAGCGCCCGGCGCGTGCGCTCGCCGAAATAGCCGTCGATCTTGCCGCTGCTCGCGCCGATATCGGACAGAAGTCGCTGCACACCGGCAACGCGTGCCCTTTCCATGGAATAGTCGTCCGGCTCGGTGAAGGTGGTGGTCCAGTCGGTCTTGCCTTCAACCAGCACGCGCGCGAAAGGGCGCGGCGTGAAGCCACGGCGCTCGCAATCCTCCTGACCGGAGATCGTGAACTCGCCCTGGCCAGGGGCGGTGCAGAACTTCTGGTTGCCGGCGAAGGTCTTCACCGTGCCGACATGAACCGGCAGCGTGTACGCATAAGTGTAATAGGAGCCGTCGGACAGCGCGTATTCGAGCGCCGCCGTGCATTGCCCGGGCTCGAGCGTGAACCATCCGCGCGTGACCCAGCGCCCCTTGGCCTGGAAGCCGACCGCGCTCGCCAGCATGTAGCTCGTCTTGTTGCAGAGAGTGAGCGCGGCCGAGGCCGGCGTGGCGAGGCCGACGGACACAAGCGCAGCAACAACCACGCCCAGCGCGGCGGCTCGCAATCTTTCGATATCAGAAAGCCGTCTCACCCGAGCGCACGTAATGTCTGCTTGCAGCCACGCCAAATCAGCGCTGCGCATGTTAATCCCCTCGCAACGCGGGACAAGATCGCATTCGCCTCTTAGGAAATTCTTAATGATGAAACGCGCTGTCGGGATGGTGTTGCCGTCTTGAGTTTCCACTCGAACCCTCATCCTGAGGTGCCCGCGAAGCGGGCCTCGAAGGATGAAGCGGCCAAGCTCGGAGCGTGCAGCCCATCCTTCGAGGCTCTGCCTCGCAGAGCACCTCAGGATGAGGTCGGAGCATCAACCCGCGAACGCGGCGCTCAGTCCGCGTGGACGAGCGTACCCGCGCCGTGATCGGTGAAAAGCTCGAGCAGAATCGAATGCGGGACGCGACCATCCAGAATGACCACGCCTTCGACCCCGCGCTCGACCGCGTCGATGCAGGTCTCGATCTTGGGAATCATGCCGCCCGACACCGTGCCGTCCGCGATCAACGCACGGGCCTGAGAGACCGACAGACGCGGAATGAGATGCCCCGAGCGGTCGAGAACGCCGGAGACGTCGGTGAGCAGGAGAAGGCGCATCGCCTTGAGCGCGCCCGCGATGGCGCCCGCCGAGGTATCCGCGTTGATGTTGTAGGTCTGCCCATCGGGGCCGGTTCCGATCGGCGCCACGATCGGAAGCAGATCCGATGCGATGATGGTTTGAAGCACTTGCGGGTTCACCTTGTCCGGCTCGCCGACGAAACCAAGATCGAGCACGCGTTCGATATTGGAATCCGGATCGCGGGTGACGCGCGCGAGCTTCTTGGCCACAATGAGATTGCCGTCTTTGCCGGAAAGCCCGACGGCGCGCCCGCCGGCTTCGTTGATGACGGAGACGAGCTGCTTGTTGATGGAACCCGCGAGCACCATCTCGACCACCTCCACGGTGGCCGCGTCGGTCACCCGCAGGCCGTCGACAAAAGTCGTGCCGATCTTGAGCCGCTCGAGCATCGCGCCGATCTGCGGCCCGCCGCCGTGAACCACGACGGGATTCACGCCGACCTGCTTGATGAGCACGATATCGCGCGCGAAGTTCTTGGCAACCTCGCGGTCGCCCATGGCATGGCCGCCATATTTGATGACGACCGTCTTCTCGTCGTAGCGCAGGATGAAGGGCAGTGCCTCGGTGAGCACGCGGCCGGTCGTGAGCCAATCGCGCATGGCGCGCTGATGCTCTTTCGCCGAGGTGTCGTTGTCCGTCATCGGTGAGAGTCCTTCACGCCCGCCGCAACCCTTGCTCTTGGCCTTATAGCGTAAGGCCCAAAGCCTCGCAAAGGGCGCCGCGCAGCTCAGGCAGACCCAAGCCCTTTTCGGCAGAGGTCGCGATGAGGAGCGGATACGCCGCGGGATGCCTGGCCAGGCCGCGCTCGGTCGCGGCGACCGCTTCGGCCAGGTCGCGTGCGTGCAGCTTGTCCGCCTTGGTGAGCACCACCTGATAGGAGACGGCCGCATCGTCGAGCAGCGCGAGGGTTTCCTCGTCATTTTTCTTCAGGCCGTGGCGTGCATCGACAAGCACGATCGCGCGCTTCAGAAGCCCGCGGTTGCGCAGATAGGCCTTCACGAGCCCGGTCCACTGGGCAACGTCGGACTTGGTTGCCTTGGCGTAGCCATAACCCGGGAGGTCGACGAGATAGGCGCGTTCGCCAAGGCCGAAATAGTTGAGCGCGCGGGTGCGGCCCGGCGTGTTCGACGTGCGGGCGAGCGTCTTGCGGCCGGTCAGCGCGTTGAGGAGGCTCGATTTGCCGACATTCGAGCGGCCGGCGAAGCAGATCTCGGGACGATCCACAGGTGGCAAGCCCTCCGGTGTCGTCACCGAGCGCAGAAAGGTGCAGGGTCCCGCGAACAGCAGCCGGCCCGCTTCGATCGCATCGGGACTCGGAGGCGAACCGCGGCCCAGAATCGCCGACGCGCGCGGCTTATTATTCGCCGGGCTGGCGGGATCCGCGGGAGGGCCCATTGCCGCCTCTGTTGTCGCCTTTTTGGCCGGTCAGCGCGCGATAGAGGCGCACGAGCGGGCCGAATTTCTTGTCCCACTCCATGTCCACCTTCATGCGCTTCATGATGACGTATTGCTGCAGGATCGAGAGCGAGTTGTTCCACGTCCAATAGATCACGAGCCCGGCCGGGAAGGTCGCGAGCATGAAGGTGAAGATCACCGGCATGAGCGCGAACACTTTCTGCTGCGTCGGATCGGCCTGCGCCGGCTGCATCGACGTCTGCAGGAACATGGTGAAGCCCATGAGCAGTGGCCACACGCCGATGTGCAGCAGCGAGCCCACAAACGGCAACGTGGTTGGATCCCACGGGATCAGCCCGAAGAGATTGAACACCGTCGTGGGATCGGGCGCCGAAAGATCCTGGATCCAGCCGAAGAACGGCGCATGGCGCATCTCGATGGTGATATAGAGCACCTTGTAGAGCGCGAAGAAGACCGGAATCTGCACGAAGATGGGCAGGCAACCGGCGAGCGGGTTCACCTTCTCCTTCTTGTAGAGCTCCATGATCTCCTGTTGCTGCTTGACCTTGTCGTCTTTGTAGACGTCGCGCAGCCGCGTCATCTCGGGCTGCAGTTTCTTCATCTTGCTCATCGCCTCATAAGACTTGTTGGCAAGCGGGAAGAACAACAGCTTCACGGTGACGGTGAGGAGCAGAATGGCGATACCGAAATTGCCGCCGAGATTGTTGTAGTGGTCGAGCAGCCAGAACATCGGCTTGGTGAGGAATGGAAACCAGCCCCAGTCGATGGCGAGGTCGAAGCGCGCGACACCCAGATCCTTCTCATAGCCATTGGTCACCGACACTTCCTTGGCGCCGGCGAAGAGGCGGTTCGTGATCTGCGTCTTGGCGCCGGGCGCCAGCGTGCGGACAGCGCCCAGGTAATCGGTCTGGTAAAGCCCCGACGCGGCGAGCGGCTGCTCCATGAAGCGGCCGGCGATTTTCTCGGTCTGCTCCGGTATGAGCGCGGTCATCCAGTATTTGTCGGTGATGCCGAGCCAGCCACCGGGACGCTCGGGTGTGAAGCGCTTCTCGCGCTCCTCGATCATCTTCTTGTAGGTGACCTGTTCGAGCTCGGCGTTGAACACGCCGAGGAGTCCCTCATGCAGAATGTAGGTCGAGCGCTGAGGCGGCTTCGTGTGACGCGCGACGAGGCCGAAGGGCGCCAGCGCCACCGCGTTCGACGAGGTGTTCTGCACCTCGTCGGTGATCGTGAACATGTAGTTCGCGTCGAGGGCGATGGTGCGCGTGAACACGAGGCCCTGGGGATTGGTCCAACGCAGCGTCACCGGGCTCGACGGCGACAGCGTCGTGCCGCTGACGAGCTCCCAGGGCGTGTCGAGTCCGGGCAGATCGAGCTTCGCATCGGCAGGCGCCGACCAGCCGAACGTCGCGTAATAGGCTTCCTCGCTCGCGCGCGGCGACAGGAGCACGATCTCAGGGCTCTTGTGATCGGTCGTCTGCCGATAATCCTTCAGGCTCAGATCGTCGAAGCGCGCGCCTTTGAGCGCAATCGAGCCGTCGACGCGCGGCGATTCGACGGGCACGCGCGCATCGCGCGCGATCGCGTCCGCGCGCGGCAGGATTTCGACCCCGGTCGTCGACGCACTGCCTGGAACGCCTTGCAGCTCGGGGGTGGCGGGAGTCGCCGTTTGCGCGGCCTGTTGCTGCTGAAGGAGCCGGCGCTGCGCTTCCTGCTGAGGCCCGCCGATAAAATGCTGCCACAGAAGGAAAATCGCGAGGCTCAACACCACCGCGAGAATGAGGTTCTGGTTTTCCTTCATGATCCCTGCCGGGCGGTTGCGGACGCGCTCGCGCGATGTTGGCACGGCCCCGAAGCGTGTGTGTGTCGCAAGGACGCCTGCGGCGCAAGGCATTTTGTCGCGTCAGCTTTCGGGGGCACGGGATCGAAGCCCTCGCTCCCGCCCAGCCAGCGGACCGGATGACAGCGCAGAAGGCGTCCCAGCGCCATGACGCCGCCCCGCCACACGCCGTGGCGTTCGAGCGCCTCCAGCGCATAGGCCGAGCAGCTCGGCAGATAGCGGCAGCTCGGCACGAGGATCGGTGCAATCAAAAGCCGGTAGGCATGGACCGGCGCCTGGGCGAGGAGCACGAGCGGCCTCATGTCGCGACCTCCGCCGGGCGCCGCCGGCCGCGCTTGCCGTCATGAACCCTGGCGATCGCCGTAGCAAGATCGGTCGTCAGCGCCGCGAAAGGACGCGTGAGCGTCTCGGACCGGCCGATCAGCACGTAATCGTGCCCGGCCCGTCCGTCGCGCCGCAGCACTTCCGCCGCGGCCGCCCGCAGGCGGCGCTTGGCGCGATTGCGGAGCACGGCACCGCCAACGGTTTTCGTGACGGTATAACCGACGCGCAAGACACCTTCGGCCTCGAGCGCAGGACGCACGGGATCGGGGGCCGCGCGCATCTGGAGCACGAGGCCGGGGGCCGCCCATTTCTGGCCGGACCGGAGGCGGAGGAAATCGGCGCGCGCTTTGAGGGTCTGCATGATCACCACGATCTCCCTCTCCCAAGGGCCCTGGCCCCTGCGCAGTTGGGAGACCGGCCAGGATGGGCCGGGTCGGGGTCTTTAGGCGCTCAGAACCGAGCGGCCCTTGGCACGGCGGCGCGACAAGACCTTGCGGCCGTTCTTGGTCGCCATCCGCGCGCGGAAACCGTGACGGCGCTTGCGCACGAGGCGGCTCGGTTGATAGGTCCGTTTCACGGCAGGCTCCCAAAGTCCGGCGTAAGGGGCGGGTCGGTTCCGGGCGCTATTCGGTCCCTGTTGATCGAGGGTCGCAGGGGCGCGCTCCGGGAAGCCGGGTGTATAAGCAACCGAGGGGCTCAAGTCAACGCGACGGGCCCGGACCGTCTGGGGAAAGGGACCTGACGTGACGTCACTTGCGGCATTTGTGGGGGCGGCGGTGGCCGAGATCGCCGGCTGCTTTGCCTTCTGGGCCTGGCTCAGGCTCGACCGGTCGCCGCTCTGGATTCTGCCGGGGCTCCTTTCGCTCGCTCTGTTCGCCGCCCTCCTCACCCTTGCCGACAGTCCCTTTGCGGGACGAGCCTATGCCGCCTATGGCGGAATCTACATCGCGGCCGCGCTCCTTTGGGGCTGGGTCGTCGAGCGGTCGCCGCCGGACCGCTGGGATCTGCTCGGCGCCCTGGTTTGCATTGCCGGCATGGCCCTCATCCTGTTCGGACCTCGGACCCTCTCGACCTGACATTTTTCGGTTGAAACAGACCGGTTGGACGTCGAAACGCGTTAAACTCCGTCGAGTGGGAGTCGGCATGAAACGGCACGACGAAACGGCGGATCCGGTTCTGGCACGGGCGGGTGAAAGCACGCCTATGTCCCCGTTGCCGGCATCCCCGCTGCCGGACGCGCCGGAGCCCTCCTCGCGCTGGAACGCACTGGCGACGGCTTGGCACGGCCGCGGCCGCGTCGGCATGGGGCTCTCGGCGCGGCTCCTCGTCCTCACCGTCCTGTTCATCATGGCGGGCGAGGTCCTGATTTACGTGCCCGCCGTGTCTCACTACCGGCTCACCTGGCTCGAGGACCGCCTCAATACCGCGCTCATCGCCAGCCGCGCGCTTGACGTGCGCGGTGACGGCCTTGTGCCCGACAGCGTGCGCGCCGATCTCATGTCGCAGGCCGGCATCGTGGGTGTGTCGGTGAAACGCAACGATCTGCGCGAGCTGGTGCTCAGACCGCCCACCGGCCTCGAGCCGGCCCGCACGTTCCGGCTCGAGGCCGGGCCGTTCAAGATGATCGGCAATGCGTTCGACACGATGTTCTCGGGCGAACACCGCGTCGTGCGCGTCTATGGTGTGCCCGATCTGTCCGGCGGCGAGATCATGGACATCCTGCTCGATGAGACCGCCCTGCGGCGCGCGATGCTTGCTTATTCAGGCCGGGTGCTCACCGTGTCGGTCGTGATCTCCGCAATCACGCTCAGTCTCCTCTACCTCGCGCTGCACCGGGTGCTCGTGCGGCCCATGCGCCGGCTCACCGCGAGCATGATGGATTTCACGCGCGATCCTGAGGATCCGCGCCGTGTCGTCGTGCCGAGCGGACGCGACGACGAGATCGGCATCGCCGAGCGCGCGCTGGCATCCATGCAATCGGACCTGCGCGTAGCGTTGAAACAGAAGACGCATTTGGCGGCGCTCGGCACCGCGGTGAGCAAGATCAATCACGATCTGCGCAACATGCTGTCCACGGTGCAGCTGTTCTCCGACCGGTTCAACGAAAGCGCGGATCCCGTCGTCCAGCGGGAGCTGCCCAAGATGATGCGCGCCATCGATCGCGCGGTCGAGCTCACCACGGAGACGCTGCGTTTCGGTGCCGTCGAAGAGCCCGCGCCGCGGCCGCGCCGCTTTGCGCTTTGGAGCGTCGTCAACGAAGTTGGCTCTTCGCTGCCCCTGAGCGACGGCGCCGGCATCGTCTGGCGCAACGACGTCGATCCGGCGCTCGAGGTCGAGGCCGATCCCGATCAGGTGTTCCGCATCCTGCTCAATCTCGGGCGCAACGCGGCCCAGGCGCTGAAAGGCACGGCGCGCGCGGGCACCATCGCGGTGCGCGCGGCGCGGTCTGAAGACGGCTCCATCGTGGTCGACATGGCGGACGACGGGCCGGGCATTCCCGATCCCCTGCGCGAAAAATTGTTCGTCGCCTTCGCCACCAGCCGGCGCGGCTCGGGCACGGGCCTTGGCCTTCCCATCGCACGCGATCTCGCACGCGGCCATGGCGGCGATATCACCCTCGTCAAATCCGATGCCGGCGGCACGCATTTCCGCCTGGCGCTCCCCGATCGCGCGCATTTTCACTAGAGCTCTTCCCGAAAGGTCCCCGGCGGCGGAGCCCCCTATCATTTGGATAGGGCGCGTTCGCGCCCGGGCGGCTTTCGGATAAGAAGCGCGGCAAACAAGCTCGCTGCGCAACGGCACAAGCGGATATGCGCTTTCCCGCGCCCGGTCCTGATTTAGGCCATGCAACGCCGTTGCGTTGCCCTATCATCGTTGAAACTCAGAAATCGATCTTCCGGGAGGGTGTGATGGCGGACATCCAGGCGGCGCAAAGCACAACCAAATCGACCGCGCTTTTCGATATGCAGTATGCGGACGAAACACGCACCGCACGCGCGCTCGACGAAGCGCGTGTGGCCGGCATTCGCGCCGAGCTCGACCGAGCCGCCCAAAAGCTCCGCCGGCACACCTGGTTCGCCCGGTTCGAGTTCGAGGAAGGCGGGGCCCCCGTTATAATCGACGGCCGCGCCCCGGCGGATCCGCGCACCAAGCCGGATTGCGTCATTCGCGCGCCGGCGCAGGAGATCTCCTACCTTCTCAACGGCGACATCGATCCGCGCTTCGCGCTCCTCTACCAGCGCATCACCGTAGAGGGCTCTGCCGAAGTCGCGACGCTTCTTTGCGACCGCCTCGTCGGCCGCGAGATCGCCGCAAGCATGAAGCTCGGCGGCGGCGAGGCGCTCCCCGCGCCCACGACGGATCTCAATCTTGCGCGGGCACAGTTCCAGCGCTTCGGCTATTGCCTGGTCAAAGACGCGCTGAGCGCCAAGCAAGTCGAGGCCATCAAGCAGCGTCTGATCGAGCAGGCTGCCGCGGAGAAAGAAGCGGGCTGCGGCTGGATGGATGGTGATCCCGGCAATCCCGAGCCGCCCAATCAGCGCGTGTGGGCTCTGATGAACAAGGGCAAGACGTTCCTCGATCTGCTGGAGCACCCCCTGGTCGACCCGTTCATGACGGATCTGCTCGGCGCGAACTTCCTGCTCTCCAACTACCAGGCGAACATCACAGCACCTGGCGGCAAGGCGATGTATCTGCACAACGATCAGATCTGGGTTCAGCCACCGATCCCGCAGGTGCGCTTCGGCGCGAACATCATCTGGTTTCTCGACGACGTGACGGAGGAAAACGGCGGCACGCGGCTCCTCCCCGGCAGCCATGTTGGCGATGTCGCCCCGGCCAATATTTTTACGCCGGAGGGAACGACGTTCGCATCCGGCGCGAAGGGAACGGCGCTTCTGTTCGACAGCCGCCTCTGGCATGGCACCGGCGCCAATGTCTCAAAGGCCAAGCGCCACGTCATCCTCGCCTTCTATGTGCGCTCCTGGATCCGAACGGTCGAGAACATGAACCTCACCGTCAGGCCCGAAGTGTTCGCGCAACTTTCGGATCGCTTGAAGACCCAGCTCGGCTATCGCTGCACGGGCAGCATGGGTGGTGTGGACGGGCTCGTCGACGGTCAGCTTTTCGACCAGGGCCACAGCAAGATCGGCGAAATGAAACCGAAGGCCTCCACCTGATTCCGGTGCGAGGTGCCCCCCTCACGCCGACAGGGAGAGGCAGCGCATGAGCGGCGTATCTTGCTCTGAAGATAACCCCGAAACACGGACAATCCCCTCTCCCCGACGGGGAGAGGGTTAGGGTGAGGGGGTGGTCTGGGCTCCGAACAAGACGCCCTTACCCCACCGCTTCGTCGTCGTCGAAATCGAGCAGTGGCAGCGCCACATTGCTGGGGGCCGGCGCCTCGAGCGCCTCGACACCGCGCAGCTTGCGCGCCACGGCACGCGTGCGCGTGCCGGCCTCCTGAACCGTGTTCTGCGCCGTCGCGAGCTGCTTGCCCAGCTTGTCCCAGACCTCGCCATATTTCTCGAACTCGGCTTTGGCCTCGCCCAGCACGCGCCACACCTCGCTCGAGCGCTGCTGAATCGCGAGCGTGCGGAAGCCCATCTGCAGGCTGTTGAGGAGTGCTGCGAGCGTCGTCGGTCCGACGATCGTGATGCGCTGACTCGTCTGCAGATCAGCCATGAGCCCGGCGCGGCGGATCACTTCCGCGAACAGCCCTTCCGTCGGCAGATACAACAGCGCGAAATCGGTCGTCGCCGGCGGCGCGATGTATTTGTCGCGAATGCGGCGTGCCTCCTGGCGCACACGCCCTTCGACCGCGCGCGCAGCAAACTCGACCGCCGGCGCGTCGCCCGCCTCCTGCGCCGTAATGAGGCGCTCGTAATCCTCGATTGGAAACTTGCAGTCGATGGGGAGCCAGGTCGGACCGTCATCCGGACCATGGGGCAGCCGGATCGCGTATTCGACACGCCGCCCTGAACCCGGAACCACCTCGACGTTTTGCGCATATTGCTCGGGCGTCAGCATCGCCTCGAGCAACGCGCCGAGCTGCACCTCCGCCCAGGTGCCGCGCGTCTTCACATTGGTCAGCACACGCTTCAAATCACCGACGCCGGACGCGAGCCCCTGCATTTCGCCGAGGCCACGATGCACTTCCGCCAGGCGCTCGCTCACCTGCTTGAAGCTTTCACCGAGCCGCGTCTCGAGCGTGCCCTGCAGCTTCTCGTCGACCGTCGCGCGCATCTGCTCGAGCTTCGTCTCGTTGTCCTTGCGCAGAATCTCGAGCCGCGCTTCGACCGTTGCGCGCAGCTTGTCCTGCGCCTCCGCGTTGGCCTGAGCAAGCTTGGCGAGGCTCTCGTCCATCGCGCTCAAGCGCGCGCCCAGCACTTCGGTGAATTGCTTGATCTGGCCGGTGACGTCCCCCTTCAGGCCTTCGCCAAAAGCGGCGACCGACTGGCGCATCTCGAACCGCAGCTTGTCCGCCGCCTCGCCCTGAGCCTTGGTGAGCCCGTCAAGCCGCTGGTCGAGCACACTGCGATTACCTTCGATGCCAAGGCGCAGCGAATCGCCGAAGCCCGTGATCTGCTCGCGCACTTCGCCACGCAGATTCTTGCCTTGCTCCTCGGCCTCGTTGCGCATGCGCGCCGTTTCGTCGCGGATGGCCTTGTCGGAGCGCTCCGCCGCGCCCGTGAGCAACCGAAGCTGACTGTCATCCAGCGTCGCCCGCTTCGAGACTCGCCACACGGCGATCAGCACGCCGACAAAAATGAGGACGAGCAGGCCCGACTGGATAGCGAATATCGTCTCTTCGGTCATGGACGGCCTTTCGGATCGTGCCTGCCTAGAGCGTTTCCAGGAAAAGTGGGTACCGGGTTTTCCGTCCGGAAACGCGACAAATCAAAGACTCTAGGGAGATAAGGTGAGTCGGTCGGCCTAATAAAGCGATACCGCCATCCCTAAAATTCAAAGCGGCCTAAAATTCAAAGTGGTCTGCGGGCGCGGAAGGCCGCATCCAGGGTGCCGTCGTCGAGGTAATCGAGCTCGCCTCCGATGGGCACGCCATAAGCGAGGCGGGAAACCTTGACTCCGGCCGCGCCAAGCCGGTCGGCGAGGTAATGGGCGGTTGCCTGGCCGTCCACGGTCGCGTTCATGGCGAGCACGACCTCGGTCACGCCACCTTCTGCCACACGGCCCATCAGAGCCGGAATGCGCAGGTCGTCAGGTCCCACGCCATCCAGCGCCGAGAGCGTTCCGCCCAGGATGTGATAGCGGCCCTTGAACGCCTGGGCCCGCTCGATGGCCCAGAGATCCCCCACTTCCTCGACCACACAGATGAGCGACGCGTCGCGGCGCGGGTCGCGGCAGAGCCCGCAAGGGTCCACCGTGTCGAGATTGCCGCAGACCGAGCACACGCGCACGCGCTCGGCCGCATCCTGCATGGCCTTGGCGAGAGGACCGAGCAGCGCGTCGCGCTTCTTGATGAGATGAAGCGCCGCCCGCCGGGCCGAGCGCGGCCCGAGCCCCGGCAGCTTGGCCAGGAGCTGGATCAGCGTCTCGATCTCGCGTCCGCCGGGCTCAGCCATAAGATGCATTGGAAAAGTGAGTCATGGCCACAGAGTATCCCAAGAGCACAGGTTTGGACTCAGTCTTCGTTGGGCGCACCCGACTCCCTCTCCCCTTGGGGAGAGGGTTGGGGTGAGGGAGCCATGCAGGACACCGTGCGCGCCAACCCCCTCACCCTATCCCTCTCCCCAAGGGGAGAGGGAAGAGCTCTCCGGCAAGGACCGTGTTCACACATTTAAGGACCGCGCTCACTCATCTAATGAAAATCCCGCGATTTCAGAATTGCGCGCATGTTGCGCGGGTGACGGTGCAGGGGCGCCGCAACGGGGGACGGGGACGGCGCGTCCTCGTCCAGGTTGTCGAGCGCGTCCGTGCGATCGAAAATCCGCCGGGCAATGAGATGGACCACCCCGTCGGAGCTGCGCTGAACGGTCCCCTCCACGACGAGCAGGCGCGCGCCCATCACCTCGCGCCGGAACCGCTCGAAGACGCGCGGCCAGACGACGACATTGGTGACGCCCGTCTCGTCGCTCAAGGTCACGAACACGACGCCCGCGCTGCCCGGCATCTGGCGCGTGAGCACGATGCCGGCGCAAGTCCCGCGCGCGCCGTCGGGGGCCGAGGAAATGCCGGCACAGACCGAGACACCTTCCGCCGCCAACCTTTCACGCAAGAATTCCATGAGATGCGCGCGCAGGGAAAGCCGGAGCATCTGATGATCGGCGATGACATGCTCGACCTGCGCCATGGCCGGCAGCGGGGTGATGTCCTCGGGCTCGAGCTCAGGGGTGCCACTCACGGCGAACAGCGGCAGCGCCTCCGCATCGGGCAGGCGGCGCACCGCCCACAGCGTCTCGCGGCGCGCAAGCCTACGCGACTGGAACGCATCCGCCTCCGCCAGGATGATCAACGCACGCCGCGGCAGGTCCGTGCGCCGTGCCAGATGATCCATGTCGTCGAAACCGTTGTCGCGCGCTTTCACCAGCGCATCGGCCCAGTCCTCGCGAAACCCGGTGATCTGGCGGAAGCCGAGCCGCAACGTCCAGTTTCCGCGCTCGCCCACTTCCAAAGTGTTGTCCCACAAGCTGTCGTTGACGTCGACATGGCGCACCTCGACGCCGTGATCGCGCGCATCGCGCACGATCTCCGCCGGTGCGTAGAAGCCCATGGGCTGGGCATTCAGAAGCGCGCAGGCGAACGCGGCCGGATGATGCTTCTTGATCCAGGACGAAATGTAGACGAGATGGGCGAAGCTCGCCGCGTGGCTTTCGGGAAAACCGTAGCTGCCGAAGCCTTCGATTTGCTTGAAGCAGCGCTCGGCGAACTCTTTGCGATAGCCGCGCCGCATCATGCCGCCCACCATCTTTTCCTCGAAGCGATCGATGGTGCCCATGTTGCGGAAGGTCGCCATCGCGCGGCGGAGCCCGTTCGCTTCCTCGGACGTGAATTTCGCCGCAACGATGGCGAGCTTCATCGCCTGCTCCTGAAACAGCGGCACGCCCAACGTCTTGCCCAACACTTGATGGAGCTCGTCGGGCGGGCCGTGCTCGGGCGATGGCGATTCGAAGATGACCTTCTCCTCACCCGCGCGCCGTCGCAGATAGGGATGCACCATGTCGCCCTGAATGGGACCGGGGCGCACGATCGCGACCTCGATGACGAGATCGTAGAAATTGCGCGGCTTGAGGCGCGGCAACATACTCATCTGCGCGCGGCTCTCGACCTGGAACACGCCGATGGAATCGGCTTTGCATAGCATGTCGTAGACGACCGGGTCTTCGCGCGGGACGTTGGCGAGGTCGTAGCGCTTGCCGTCATGGCGCGCGATCAGATCGAACGCCTTGCGGATGCAGGTGAGCATGCCGAGCGCCAGCACATCGACCTTCATCATGTTCAAGGCGTCGATGTCATCCTTGTCCCATTCGATGAAATGCCGGTCTTCCATGGTGGCGGGGCCGACCGGCACGATCTCGTCCAGGCGATCCTCGGTCAGCACGAAACCGCCGACATGCTGGGACAGATGGCGGGGAAAGCCGATCAGCTCGTCCGCAAGACGGATCACTCGGGCGATCAGCGCATTGCCGGGGTCGAGCCCGTTCTGCCCGACATCCCGCTCCTTGAGGGGACCGCCATAGCTGCCCCAGATGCCGCTGGCGAGCGACGCGGTGACGTCCTCGGTGAGCCCGAACACCTTGCCCACCTCGCGCAAGGCGCTGCGCGAGCGATAGCAGATGAGGGTCGCGGCGAGCGCGGCGCGATGGGTGCCGTAGCGCTTGTAGAGATACTGGATGACCTCCTCGCGCCGTTCGTGCTCGAAATCGACATCGATGTCGGGCGGCTCGCGGCGCTCCTCCGAGACGAAGCGCTCGAACAGAAGATCGATCTTGGTCGGATCGACGGCGGTGATGCCGAGCATGTAGCAGACCGCGGAATTGGCGGCCGAGCCTCGACCCTGACAAAGAATGTCCTCCCCCTTCGCGAAGCTCACGATGTCGTAGACCGTGAGGAAATAAGGCGCGATACACATCTTTCCGATGAGCGCGAGCTCCTTCCGCAACGTGTCCTCGACTTTTTCGGGAATGCCGGCGGGATAGCGCTTTTCCGCGCCCGTCCAGGTCAGGTCTTCCAGATGTTGTTGCGGCGTCTTGCCTTCGGGGACTGGCTCGCTCGGATAATTGTAGGCAAGCTGCTCGAGCGAGAACGAGATTCTCTCTGCGAAGCGGAGCGTCTCGGCGAGCGCCTGCGGGCAGGCGCGGAAGAGACGCGCCATCTCGTCCGGCCCTTTCAGATGACGCTCGGCGTTTGCTTCGAGACGGCGGCCGGCTTCCGCAAGCGTCACATGCTCGCGAATGCAGGTGACGACATCCTGCAGTTTCCGCCGTTCGGGCACGTGATAAAGAACATCGTTGGTCGCGATGAGCGGCACCCCCGCCGCTTGCGCGATATGATCCAGTCTGCGGAGACGACGCGCGTCGTCTCCGCGATAAGGCATGAAGGCGCCGAGCCAGACACGGGCGGGCGCCGTCGCTCTGAGCTGTTCGAGCAGCGCCTGAAGGGCGGCGGGGCTTGCGCTCAAGCGCGCCTGAAAGCTTTCGAGCGGAAGCTCGCCGGGCCCGCCCTCCGCACGCGCAAGCGGCGCGTTCCAGGCGGGCTTCGGCCGCTCAATCTCGGTCGCCCCGCGCCCCGGATGCGGCGGCATCACGATCATGAGAAGACCGTTCTGCCATTTCAGGAGATCGGCGAGGATGAGAAGACATTCCCCCTTGGGCGCGCGCAGCTTGCCTTCGCTCAAGAGCCGGCAGAGCCGGCCGTACGCCGCGCGGTCGGTAGGGTAGACGAGAATGTCCGGCGTACCATCGACGAAGACGAGGCGACAACCCGTCAGCATTCTCGGTGCTTCGGCGCCGATCTGACGCAGCGCATCGAAGAGGCGCACGACGCCCGCAAGCGAATTGCGGTCGGCGATGCCGATGGCGGGAAAACCCAGAACCGTCGCCGCGGCGGCGTATTCGCCGGGATGCGACGCGCCGCGCAGAAACGAGAAATTCGTGGTGAGGGCGAGTTCGGCGTAGCTCATGCGAACACTCCCTGTATGAACTTGTTCATGCAAAGACTCCATGCATGAACCATTGCGGGCTTGCGGTCTCGCGCTCGTAAAGGCCGCTCCGGTAAAGCCAGAAGCGCCGGCCCTCGTTGTCCTCGACGCGAAAATAATCGCGCGTAGGCTCGCCGTCTTTTCCCTGCCACCACTCCATCGCGATGCGCTCGGGACCTTCCGCAAACGCAACCGCATGGAGCGCGCGGCGCCAGCGGAACTGCATCGGCGGACCTTCGGGCACTTCCGCGATCACCTCGACAGGCTCGGGGCGCGCGAACATGCGCAACGGCCGGCGCGGTGCTTCGCCGTCGCCCCGCACGCGCGTCCATTCGAGCGTGGGCGTGCGGGCCCCTTGCGCGGGCACCGCGACCGCCGCGGCTTCGGGGCGATGGGTGTCGTTCGGCCGGAACGTCACGAGACGCGCGCCGCCGAAGCGTGCGGCGAGACGATCGACGAGCACGCCGACCTCGCGCTCGGCATGGGGGCCTTGGCTGACGCGCTCGGCCTTCAACGCCGCGAGCCGGATGACATCGTAACCGAAGCCCGGATCGAGCGGATCGGTGAGTGCGGCAAGCTTCTCGCGCAAAAGCCGCTCGATGATGGTGGGCGTGCGCGTGGGCTCGCCCATGTCGACCACGATGCGCCGCACCGCGCCATCGCTGCGGAAGAAGGTGGCTTCGAGCCGCCGCGCGCCCTCGCCATGGGTCTCCATCACCTCAGCCAAACGGGATGCGAGATCGCTCAAGGTGGCGAGCACCTGATCTTCCCTGAGAATGGGCTCGGCGAAGCGATGCTCGGTCCGGTAGGTCGGCACGGGCAGACGCGGCGAGAGGGGCGCTTCCGCCCGGCCCAGGATCCGGTCGAGCGCGAACACGAGATCGGCGCCAAAGCGCGCGGCAAG
>Ga0081455_10002591_pt1 | contig 21441 bp, 21 predicted proteins | sample TabmetS3T2R1_FD_70207 | JGI IMG/M metagenome (GOLD analysis project Ga0081455, IMG submission 70207) | Tabebuia heterophylla rhizosphere microbial communities from the University of Puerto Rico - S3T2R1 | ecosystem: Host-associated > Plants > Roots > Rhizosphere ...
CGACTAGGCGTTCCACCCGCGCGGGCCGCCAGGCAGCGAGCGCCCACGCGAGGCCGGCGCCCCAGTCGTGCCCGACGACGTGGGCTCCCTCGACGCCGAGCGCGTCGAGGACGGCCGTCATGTCCGCCACGCTGCGCCTCATCGCATACTCCTCGACTCCATCCGGCTTGTCCGACTCTCCGAAGCCCCGCAGGTCGGGCGCGATCACGCGCAGGCCCGCCTCGACGAGCGCGGGCACCTGGTAGCGCCAGAGGCGAGACGAGTCAGGGAAGCCGTGGAGGAGGAGTACAGCGGGCCCCGTTCCCTCGTCCTGCACCGAGAGGGTGATCCCGTCTCCCGCGATCCTCTGCATCGCCAGCAGGTTAGGGCTCGCGCGTACTCGTCGACCCCGCCGAGTCCAAGTAACAACTTGTAACTAAGTCACTCCGTGGGTCGGAGACCAGGGCCGTTGCGGCTGGGCCGGGACAAGTAACAAGTTGTTACAAGGCCCGCCGGCCCGCCGCCCAGCGATGAGGCTCGCCCGGTCCGCCCAGAAGTCACCGGCGGGTCTATCTTCGGGACGATGGCAGAGCGGCTCAACCCCACCCTCAAGGCGGTGAGCGACGCCGTGCTCGCGGTCGCCGCGGAGGTGTCTGTCGACGAGGTGCTTCAGCGCCTGGTCGACAGCTCCCGCGAGCTCGCCGGCGCACGCTTTGCGGCGCTCGGGCTCCCGGACGGGGACGGCGGCTTCCGACGCTTCCTCACCTCGGGGATGAGCGACAAGCTGGTCGCCTCGCTCGGGCCGCTTCCGCGGCAGCACGGCGTACTCGGCGCAATGCTCGAGACCCAGTCGCCGTATCGCACCGGCGACATCCACTCGCACCCACGTTTTCGAGGCTGGTGGCCGGCCGGCCACCCCGACATGAGGTCGTTCCTCGGGGTCCCGATCGTCTCGCCCGAGGGCGTGATCGGCGCCTTCTACCTGACCGAGAAGATCGGCGCGCCAGACTTCACGGACGACGACGAGGAGCTGATCCGGCTGCTCGCCGCGCACGCCGCGATCGCGATCACGAACGCACGCCTCTACGAGCAGAGCCGCGAGCTCTCGGTCGTCGCCGAGCGGAATCGCTTGGCGCTCGAGCTCCACGACGCCGTGAGCCAGAAGCTCTTCGGCCTCGTCCTGAGCGCAGAAGCGGCCGGGACGCTCCTCGAGCGGGATCCAGGAGCCGCCGCCGATCAGGTGGGCAAGCTGCAGGCCCTCGCCCAGGAGGCGCTTGACGAGCTTCGGTCGCTGGTCTTCGAGCTGCGTCCGCCGGACCTCGAGCGCGACGGGCTCGGCGGCGCGCTGCGCAAGCACGTCGAGTTGCTTCGACGGCTCGGGCAGCAGGAGATCGAGCTCGAGCTGGATGGAGAGCTGCCCATTGACGCGACGCGGGATCGCGAGATCCTCCGCATCGCCCAGGAGGCGCTTCAGAATGCGCTGAGACACGCCCACGCCGAGCGCATCGCCGTCAGGGTCTGCGCCGACGACGGGCGGGTGCTGCTCGAGGTCGAGGACGACGGTGTCGGGTTCGAGCCCAATGCTCCGGAGGCGCGCTCCCGCCGGCTCGGGCTCACGTCGATGGAGGAGCGGGCGCGGCGACTGGGCGGCTCGCTCGAGATCCGCTCGGCTCCGGACGCCGGTACGACCGTCCGTCTCGAGGCGGGCAGTGGCTGACGCGATCCGGGTGCTCATCGTCGACGACCACTCCGTCGTCCGCGAGGGTCTGCGGGCGTATCTCGCGCTGCAGGAGGGCCTCGAGGTCGTCGGCGAGGCGGCCGACGGCGAAGAGGCGATCGAGGCGGCGGCGCGACTCCGCCCGGATGTGATCCTGATGGATCTGGTCATGCCTCAGCTTGGCGGCGTCGCGGCAATGCGCACGCTCCGCGAGGAGGTGCCCGACGCCCGCATCATCGTCCTCACGAGCTTCCTCGACGACGACAAGCTGCTGCCTGCGCTGCGGGCGGGCGCTGCCGGCTACCTGCTGAAGAACACCGAGCCCCACGAGATCGCCCGGGCCGTGCGCGCCGCGCATGCCGGCGAGGCGCTGCTCGACCCGGTCGTGGCCGCCCGTCTCGTCGAGACGCTCGCGGCGGACGATGGCCAGGAGCCGCTCGACCGGCTCACCCCCAGAGAGCGCGAGGTTCTCGTCCTGATCGGGCGCGGCTACTCGAACAAGCGCATCGCAGGCGAGCTCGAGCTGTCGGAGAAGACCGTGAAGACGCACGTCGGTCACGTGCTCGCAAAGCTCGGCGTGTCCGACCGGACGCAGGCAGCCGTCGTCGCCGTTCGGGCGGGCATCGTCGGTCCCAGGTCCTAGGACCAATTGCCACTGGCGGCTGGGACCCGCCCCGCTCATAGGTTGCAGGGATGCGCGGAATCGTCACCGGGGCATCGCGTGGGCTGGGGCTCGCGCTCACGCGTGCGCTCGTCGACCGCGGCTGGCGAATCGTCGTCGACGCTCGCGATGCCGACGCGCTTGCGGCGGCATGGCCGGACGCTCCGCAGGACGTGCTCATCCCCGGCGACGTCGCTGACGCCGAGCACCGGCGCGCACTGGTCGACGCAGCGGGCGAGCCGATCGATCTTCTCGTCAACAACGCGAGTCTCCTCGGCCCGAGCCCGCTGCCGCCGCTCCAGAGCTACGCGCTCGACGAGTTGCGCCGGGTCTACGAGGCGAACGTGCTTGCACCGCTCGCTCTTGTCCAGCTCGCACTACCGCGTTTCAGCGAGGGCGCGCGGATCGTCAACGTCACATCCGACGCAGCCTTCGAGGCCTACGAGACCTGGGGCGGCTACGGCTCGTCGAAGGCGGCGCTCGCGCAGGTCACGGCTGTCCTTGCCGTGGAGCATCCCGAGCTCCGGGTCTATTCGGTCGATCCAGGCGACATGCGCACGCAGATGCAGCAGGACGCGTTCCCGGGCGAAGACATCTCCGACCGCCCGCCGCCGGAGGAAAGCGTCCCGGGGCTACTCGCGCTGATCGAGGGCGATCTGCCGAGCGGTTCGTACCGCGCCCGGGACCTTCTGGCGGTGTCAGCGTGACTACCCTCGCCTTCGAGCTCCCTGGACGCCTCGAGGCCGAGCGCCCACCGAAGGCCCGCGACGACGTCCGACTGCTCGTCAGTGACCGTTCGGACGGCAGCATCGTGCACAGCCGCTTTCGGGAGCTCGGGCGCTTCCTCGCTCCTGGCGATCTCCTCGTCGTCAACACCTCCGCGACGCTTCCTGCGGCGGTCGCCGCGGAACGGGCCGACGGCATGGCCCTCGAGCTCCGGCTCTCGACGCCGGCCCGAGGCCTCGATGCCCGGCATTGGATCGTCGAGCTGCGTCACGGCGACGCTCCGTTCACCGGTGCCGAGATCGGCGAGGAGCTGAGGCTCCCGGCCGGCGCCACGGCGTCGATCCTGGCGCCCTATGCGGCTCCGCGCCTCTGGCTCGCTGAGCTTCGCCTGCCTGGGTCGCTCGAGGACTACCTCGCTGCGCACGGCCGTCCGATCCGCTATCGCTACGTGCCGCGGGACTGGCCGCTGTCGGCGTACCAGAACGTCTACGCGGTCGAACCAGGCAGTGCGGAAATGCCAAGCGCGGGTCGTCCGTTTACACACGAGATGGTCACGCAGCTCGTCGCCCAGGGCGTGCTCGTCGCGCCGATCACGCTGCACACAGGCGTCTCGTCACAGGAGCGCCATGAGCGGCCGTATGCCGAGCGCTACAGCGTGCCCGAGCCCACCGCAAGGGTCGCGAACGCCGTCCGGGGGTGGGGCGGGCGCGTCGTCGCCACCGGGACGACGGTCGTGCGCGCCCTCGAGACGGTCGCGCAGCCCGACGGCACCGTCGCTCCCGGCGAGGGCTGGACGAACCTGGTCGTCACGGCTGAGCGGGGCGTGTGGGCAATCGACGGCCTGCTCACCGGTCTGCACGAGCCAAGCTCATCGCACGTCGACGTCCTCCGCGCGGCGGCCGGCGACGACCTGCTAGCCGACAGCTACGACGCGGCGCTTCAGAACGGTTACCGCTGGCACGAGTTCGGCGACAGCCACCTGATTCTCGGCATCAAGGAGAGCGCATGAGCCTCGACGATCGAAAGCGCTGGCTCGCGCTCCTCGTGCTCTGCCTCGGCGATCTCATGATCGTCCTCGACTCGACGATCGTGAACGTCGCCCTCCCGTCCATCCGTGAGGACCTCGGCTTCAGCGCCGAGTCGCTCGCCTGGGTCGTCAACGCGTACCTGCTCACCTTCGGCGGATTCCTTCTCCTTGGTGGCCGTCTCGGCGACCTCTACGGCCAGCGCCGCCTGTTCCTGGCCGGAATCACGCTGTTCACGGTGGCCTCGCTTGCGTGTGGCCTCGCGACGTCGCAGGAGTTCCTCGTCGGCGCGCGGGCGGTCCAGGGCGTCGGCGGCGCGATCGTCGCTGCTGTCGCGCTCTCGCTCATCATGACTCTCTTCACGTCGCCGGCCGAGCGGGCAAAGGCGATGGGCATCTTCGGCTTCGTCCTCTCAGGCGGCGGGACGATCGGCGTGCTCCTAGGCGGTGTGCTGACCGACGTCCTCAGCTGGCACTGGATCTTCCTCGTCAACCTTCCCGTCGGCATTGCCGTCTTTGCGCTGACCCTCTCGCTGCTGCCCTCGACCCCCGGCCAGGAGGCGTTGGGCCGACTCGACATAGCCGGCGCCGTCACCGTGACAGCGTCGCTGATGCTCGCGGTCTACGCGATCGTCAACGGGAACGACACGGGTTGGACGTCCGCTAGGACGCTGGGCCTGCTCGGAGCCGCCGTGGCTCTTCTGGCCGCGTTTCTCGCCATCGAAGCGAAGGTGCGAGCGCCGCTCGTTCCGCTCCGCCTGTTCCGCAGCCGCAACATCGCGACGTCGAACGTCGTCGGCGTGCTCATGGCCGGCGGCATGTTCGCTTGGTTTTTCCTCTCCGCGCTCTATCTGCAGCTGATCCTCGGCTACAGCCCGCTCGAGGTCGGCCTTGCCTACCTGCCGTCGACCGTGATCTGGGGAGCGTCGTCGCTCCTGCTCTCGGACCGGCTCGTGATGCGGTTCGGGATCAAGGTGCCGCTCGTCGCCGGACTGTCGCTGATGGTCGCCGGGCTCCTCCTCTTCGCGCGTGTCCCGGTTGACGGAAACGTGTTCGTGGACGTGCTTCCGGGGTCGATCGTCCTCGGCCTCGGCGCCGGCATCGCGTTCAACCCGATCCTGCTCGCTGCCATGAGCGGCGTCGCGCCCACGGAGTCAGGGCTCGCCTCGGGCGTCGTCAACACCGCCTTCATGATGGGCGGCGCGCTCGGCCTCGCCGTTCTCGCGAGTCTGGCCGCAGCGAGAACGGACGCCTTGGCCGCCTCCGGCGACGGACGCCTGGAGGCGCTGACCGGCGGGTACCAGGCGGCGTTCCTCGCCGGCGCGCTCTTCCTTGTCGCGGCCGCCGTGATCGGCGGAGCCCTCCTCAGGGCCGGCGTCCCCGCAGCCGGCCACGAAGAGGAAGCGATCGGCGCCCCGGCTACCGAATCCGAGCTCTAGCCGCTGCCGCGTTCGAGCGGGAGGCCGGCCTCGACCCAGTCGCGCTTGCCCTCGACGTAGTGCCGGACGTTCCCGTAGCCAAGCGCCACGAGTCGCTCACCGACCTGGGCCGAGCTGTCGCACGTGGAGCTCGAGCAGTAGACGACAACCTCGGCGTTGCGGTCGGGAAGGCGGGACGGCCCGCGCTCGTCCACCCACTCGGGCGGCAGGTTGATCGCGCCGGGCAGGTGCGAGTGGGCAAAGGACATGGGCGCAAGCGCGTCCACGACGACCAGGCTGTCCTCGGCCTGGATCTTCTGCCAGAGCTCATCCCGGCTGATGTGGTCCAGCGTCGCGGCGATCGCCCTAGCTTGCCAGGACTAATGTCTCAGGCGTGATGTACGCGGTTCGTCAGCACCCTCCCGGAGGTCTTGCCGGGCTCGTCTACGAGGAGATCGAGACACCGGAGCCCGGGCAGGGCGAGGCGCTGATCGAAGTCCACGCGGCTGCAATCACGCGAGGCGAGCTCGGCTGGACGTCCGATCGGCTCCCCGCGACACCGTCCTTCGAGCTCTCCGGCGTCGTGGCCGCCGTCGGGCCCGACGTCGAGGATGTCGCTGTCGGCGGCCCCGTCTACGGGCTGGCCGATTTCGACCGCGAGGGCGCGGCTGCCGAATATGCGGTCGTTCGGAGCGAGTTTCTTGGCGCAAAGCCGCAATCGATCGGCCACGTCGAGAGCGCCGCTCTTCCGCTCGCGGGGCTCAGCGCCTGGCAAGGGCTCTTCGAGCACGGTGGGCTGACGAAGGGTCAGCGGGTACTCGTTCAGGGCGCCGCCGGCGGCGTCGGCCACTTCGCAGTCCAGTTGGCTCGGCACCGAGGCGCCTACGTGATCGGAGCCACCTCGGCGGGGAGCAACGAAAGCGTGCGAGAGCTCGGAGCGGATGAGGTTGTGACGGCGATCCCAGACCGTTTCGAGCCTGTGGACCTCGTCTTCGACACGGTCGGCGGCGAGCGGCTCGAGCACGCGCCGGCCGTCGTTCGCCCGGGCGGTCGGCTCGTGTCGATTGCGGATGAGCCTCCAGAGGCGGCTGGGATCAGCTCCACCTACTTCGTCGTCGGACCGAACCGCGAGCAGCTGGTCGAGCTGGCGAAGCTGGTCGACGGCGGCACGCTCCACCCGACGATCGACGCCGTCTTCCCGTTGTCCGAAAGCCGCAAGGCGTTCGAGCGAACGATGGGCGATCGCCGAGGCGGCAAGATCGTCCTCCAGGTGGTGAACGAGTGAGCCTCGAGGCACATTGTGAGCTTCTACGGTCGCTGCACGTGCCCGGAAGGCCCGTCGTGCTTCCGAACGCCTGGGACGTCGCCTCCGCGAAGGCGGTCGTCGATGCGGGCTTCCCGGTCGTCGCGACCACGAGCGGCGGGATCGCCGAGGCGCTCGGCTTCGAGGATCACGAGGGGGCGCCGGCCGACGAGATGTTCTCCGCCGCCGCCCGCATCGCCGACGCCGTCGACGTTCCCGTGACGGTCGACGCCGAGGCGGGCTACGGGCTCGAACCGGCGGAGCTCGTCGACGCACTGCGACGGGCCGGCGCCGCCGGCTGCAACCTCGAGGACACGAACCATTCGAGCGACGCTCTACGAGACCCGCACGAGCACGCCGCTTGGCTGCGGGAGGTTCGGGACGCAACGAGCCATCCGCTCGTGGTCAACGCACGCATCGACGTCTTCCTCGCCGACCGCGAGGCGCCGCAGTCGCAGCTCGTGCCCGCGGCCCTCGAGCGTGCGCGCGCGTACTTCGAGGCCGGAGTGGACTGTGTGTATCCGATCTTCCTGCGCGAGGCCGACGCGATCGCGACGTTCGTTTCCGAGGCCCCCGGGCCCGTCAACGTCCTCGCGATCGCCGATGCTCCGTCCCTTCCCGACCTGGCCAAGATGGGCGTGGCGCGTGTCAGTTATGGAAGCCTCCTGCACCGGCTGACGATTGAGGCGTTGACTCAGACGCTCGCCTCGATCCCCGCTCACCCGGCATAGGCCTGCGGACCGAGGCGTTGCAGAGGTAGATGGACCCCCTCAACTCACTCGTCGATCTCGTCTCTTCCTCGCCCTGGACCTATGCCGTGATTTTCGCCGTTGCTGCGATCGACGCCCTCATACCGCTCGTTCCGAGCGAGGCCACGGTCATCGCTGCGGGAGTGCTGGCCGGCGCCGGCGAACTCGAGCTCGGGCTCGTGATCGCCGCAGGAGCGGCGGGCGCATTCACGGGTGACGCGGCCGCGTACTGGCTCGGCCGGCGATTGGACCACCGAGTCGACCGGGTGGTGTTCAGAGGCGCGAAGGGGCTGCGGAGGAGGGCGTGGGCCGAGCGCGTCATCGCACGCCACGGCGGGCCGCTGATCTTCGGTGCGCGCTTCGTCCCCTTCGGGCGCACCGCCACGACCGTCACGGCGGGTGTCGTGAAGATGCGGTGGGCGGTCTTCGCCGGGTTCGCGGCGGCTGCAGGCGTCGCGTGGGCCACGTACTCCAGCCTCCTCGGCTACATCGGCGGCCGCGCATTCGAGGAGAACGTGCTCTTGGGCCTGCTCATCGGCTTCGGGTTCGCGGCAATCTCCTTCCTGGTGATCGAGGCGGCGCGGAGGATCCGTGGTCGGCGGGCCGCGCGTTCTGTGGCGAAGGCCTCGGCGCGCGGCGATGCCCGAAGGCGTAAGCCCCGACGTAAAGAGCTGGCGCACTGACGCCCGAACCTGCCTTCGCGGCAGGATTGGTGTCGTGAAACGGCTGGCTCTGACCGGGGCGGCTGTGTTCGCCTTCGCGGACTCCGCCATCGTCGTGCTCGCCCTGCCCGAGCTCGTGGGGCGCTTCGATGCGTCGGTGACCGGCGTGTCCTGGGTGCTGAACGCGTACAACCTGACCGCGGCGGTCACGGCGCTCGCAGCCGTCGTCGCGAGGCCGGAGCCGAAGCTCACTGCGACGGTCGGTGCCGCGATCTTCGCGGTCGCCTCGATCGTATGCGCTGCGACTCCCGACCTCGACGTTCTGATCGCTGCGCGCGGGCTGCAGGGAATCGGCGGAGCATTGCTGCTCGTCGGGGCCGCCCGGCTGATCCCGCGCCGGGACTGGGAGCTGGCAGGCGCGCTCGGACTGGCGGCGGGCCCGGCGCTCGGTGGGCTGCTCACGCAGCTGATCGACTGGCGCGCGATCTTCGTCGCGCAAATCCCGTTTGCCGTTGCGGCGCTCGGAGTCCTTGTGGTCGCTCCGCGAGTCGACCGCCCTCGCAGGTGGGCGCTTCCCGCGGCCCGCGACGTGGCGCACGTGCTCGTGGCGGCGGCCCTCGCCGGCGCCCTGTTCCTCACCGTCATCCTGCTCGTGAACGGTTGGTCGCTGACCCCGCTCGGGGCTGCCGCCTTGCTGACGATCGTTCCCGCCGCCGGCCTCGCGGCGGCGCTGGCGCTGCACCGGTTCGGCGCGCGCTTCACCTCCGTGCTTGGGATCGCTGGAATCGCGGCCGGCCTCATGGTCCTCGGGCTCCTCTCCGGTGAGAGCCTTCCCCTGACCGCCCTCGCGCTCGCCGCGATCGGGGCCGGCACGGGGCTCGCGCTCGGGCCGGGTCTGCCGCGCCTCGGCGTTCGAAACCACGACCCGGGCACCTCCTGGGCCATCGTCGCCCGTCATGCCGGTCTCCTGCTCGGCTGCGCGCTGCTCGCGCCCCTGCTCTCGTCGGGCCTCCACGACGTCCGGAGCCAGGCGATCCGCGACGGCGCCGGGCAGGTCCTCACGGCGCCGATTCCGGTGCGGACGAAGCTGACGCTGACCTTCTACCTCGCACGGGCCGTGATCCGGACGCCGAACGGCGAGCTGCCGGACATCGACGGAGCTTTCGACCGGGTGAAAGGTGGCGCGGACGAGGAGGACCGACGCGACCTCGCCGATCTCCAGGCCTCGCTCCACGACGTCGTCAAGGACGGGGTCACTCAGGCGTTCCGGCAGCCGTACCGCGTCGCTGCCCTGCTGGCCCTGCTGGCGCTGATTCCCGTCGCTCTGCAGGGGTTGCTTCGCTTCGAGCGTGTCGGCGAGCGCGCGTTCCGTGTTCGCTACGAGCGGCGATGAGTTTCCCGGCCCGTTGACGTCATAGTCGTCATGGGCCGCTCACAGACCGCCGAGTCGGAGACGGTCGCCGCCGCAAGGGCCGGCGACGAGGCTGCGTTCGCCGCGCTCGTCGAGCCGCACCGCCGCGAGCTCCAGGTGCACTGCTACCGGATGCTCGGCTCGTTCGAGGACTCCGAGGATCTCGTGCAGGAGACGTTCCTGCGGGCCTGGCGGAAGCGCACGAGCTTCGAGGGCCGGGCCTCGTTCCGGGCCTGGCTGTACGGCATCGCGACGAATGCCTGCCTCGACGCGCTCGCACGGCGGCCGCGCATGGTGCCGCTCCATGACGGGTCGCAGCCCCTCGCCGAGGTCTCCTGGCTCCAGCCGTACCCCGATCAGCTGCTCGCCGACACAACGGCGGAAGCGGAGCCCGAGGCAGAGGTTGTCGCCAAGGAAACGATCGAGCTCGCGTACATCGCAGCGATCCAGCTGTTGCCGCCGAAGCAGCGCGCGGTGTTGATCGCCAGGGATGTCCTCGGCTGGTCCGCCGCCGAGAGCGCCTCGCTGCTCGGCATCAGCGTTGCCGCGGCGAACAGTGCACTTCAGAGGGCCCGGGCGACCATGAAGAAGCACCTTCCGCGCCACCGCCTCGAGTGGCGGCCTCGCTCGGAGCCGACGGATGAAGAACGTGCGCTGCTCGACCGGTACATGCGGGCGACGACTCACGGCGACGCGTCCGCGATGGTTCGGCTGCTCCGAGCCGATGCGTTCTGCGCCATGCCGCCGAGCCCGGAGTCCTACGTCGGTGCGGAGGCAATCGTCGCCGCCTGGGTCGAAGGAGGCTTCGGTTCTCCGGCTTTCGGCGAGTTTCGCTGCGTCGCGACTCGCGCCAACAGCCAGCCCGCGGTGGCCTGCTACCTCAAGCGACCGGACGATACCGAGTACCGGCCGTTCGTCCTGGACGTGTTGCGGATCGAAGGCGATGCGGTCGCCGAGGTCACCGTTTTTCCGCTCGAGCCGCTTCTGGACGCGCTCGATCTTCCGGCGAAGCTCTGACGGCATGCCGCGCGGCTTCGAGCTTCGTTCGGTCGAAGTCCCGGCCGGGGCCGAGCGGATCTACGAGGAAGCGGAGTGGCGCGATGCAGTCGTTGTCGTCGCGCGAGGTGAGATCGAACTGGAATGCCTTGGGGGTACCCGTCTGCGCCTCGAGCGCGGCACCGTGCTGTGGCTGGTCGGGTTGCCGCTTCGGGCGCTTCACAACGGCGGTGTCGAAGCCGCCCTGCTGCTCGCCGTCTCCCGCCGATGAGTTTCGGCGTCGCCGGCGGTCATAGGGTTCCAGGGATGCCGGACCACAAGATCGGAACCCGCGAGGAGTGGCTGTCCGCGCGCAAGGAGCTGCTCGAGCGCGAGAAGGCGCTGACGCGCCGCACTGACGAGCTCGCACGCGAGCGGCGAGACCTGCCGTGGGTGCGTGTGGACAAGGACTACCGCTTCGAGACCAACGATGGCGCGAAGACCCTCGCGGAGCTCTTCGACGGGCGCTCGCAGCTGCTCGTCTACCACTTCATGTTCGGCCCGACGGTCGACGGCTGGCCCGAGGCGGGTTGTGTGGGCTGCTCGTTCACGGCGGACAGCCTCGACGGGTCTCTGGCGCACCTCGAGACCCATGACGTCACCTTCGTCGCCACGTCCCGAGCCCCGCTCGAGCGGCTCAACGCGTACAAGCGCCGCATGGGCTGGAGCTTTCCCTGGGTCTCGTCCGAGGGAAGCGACTTCAACCTGGACTTCTCTGTATTCACAGAGGAGGAGCGGCGGGCCGGCGAGGGCTTCAACTTCGGCACGGCCAAGCACGCGGACATCGACCTCCGCGAAACGGAGCTGCACGGACTGAGTGGCTTTGCGCTGGAGGACGGTGTCGTCTATCACACGTATTCGACCTACGACCGCGGCACGGACGCGTTGAACGCCACCTGGCAGCTCCTCGACAGGACGCCGATGGGGCGCGACGACACGAACCACCCCGACTGGCCGCACCGCCATGACGACTACCCAGGGGAGGGCCGATGACAGAGCACACGATCGGAACGCAGGAGGAGTGGCTTCGCGTGGCCGCTCCGTTCTGGCTCGTGCTCGCCCTGATCGGCGGGCTTGCCTGGGTGGTGGCCGCTGCCGAGGCTTGGGACATGGGCGCCGGCCCCGGGACGATGGGGATGACCTTTCCGTTCTTCCTAGGAACGTGGGTCTCGATGATGGCCGCCATGATGCTGCCCGCTATCGGCCCGCAGGCGGCCGGTGGAAGGTCCCTCGGCGGTAGGACCGCGGCTGGGCGGCTCCCGGGCGTCCTCGCCTTCGGAGCAGGCTTCCTGCTGCCGTGGGCCGCCTACGGGGCGGTCGCCTTCCCCGTCTTTTCGGGCGTCGGCTCGCTTGTGGAGTCCTCACCCGAGGCGGCGAGATGGCTGGGCGTCGGCATCGTCCTCGTCGCCGGCCTGTACCAGTTCGCTCCCGCCAAGCGCCGAGCGCTCGAGCACTGCCGCATGGCGCTGCACGCCGGCGGAGCCGGCTCGCTGACCGGCGACCTCAGGGCGGGCATCGTCGACGGCGCAATCTGTGTCGGGTGCTGCTGGGCCCTGATGGCAACGCTGATCTCGGTCGGCGTTATGAACCTCACCGCGATGGTCGGCATCGCCGCGGTGATCTTCGGGGAGAAGGTCCTGCCACGGCCGCGGCTCGTCGGCGGCATCGCCGGGGCCGCGCTCCTCGTGCTCGCGCTCGCTGCCGCGCTCGATCCCTCGTTGCTAGCCGGCGTCGCGATGGACGAGACGCCGATGCCGATGTGAGCGGAGCGGCTCTACTTCAGAACGCGGTACTTGAGGTGGGAAACCGAAGGGGACTCGATCGCCCGGATGGTCTCCAATCCCACCGTGTCCGCGCCGTCTGCGAACAACCGAACGCCGCCGCCGAGAAGCAGCGGAACGACGTGGATCTGCAGCTCGTCCAGCAGTCCGCCCGCGAGATACTGCTGAACGACGCTCGCGCCTCCGGCGACCGCCACGTTCTTGTCTCCCGCGGCCTGCCGAGCCTGATCCAGCGCGGCCTCGATTCCGTCGGTGACGAAGCTGAAGCTCGTTCCTCCCTGCTTGGTCACGGTCTCGCGGGGGTGGTGCGTGAGGATGAAAACGGGGTGGTGGAACGGCGGTTCGTCTCCCCACCAGCCGTCCGCCTTCGGGTCCTCCTCCCACGGCCCGGATCCGCTGCTGAACATGCGCCTGCCCATCACCGTGGCGCCTACGGCGGCAACCGCTTCCTCGACGATCTCGGAATCGCGGTTGGTCTCACCTCCGGAGAGGCCGTGCGGCTCCCGCCACGCGGCCAGCCCGACAACCCATTCGTGAAGCTGCTCTCCGCCTTCGCCGAGGGGCTCCTCGAGGGTCTGGTTCGGTCCGGCGATATAGCCGTCGAGCGACATCGAGATGTCCACGGTCAGTCGTCCCATCCTGGAAGCCAATCATGAACGTCGACGAGCTGCGCTGGTCACTCGCCGGCCCGGTCCTCACTTCGGCCGATGCCGAGTACGACGGGGCGCGGCGCTCGTACAACGCGCTCGTCGACCGGAAGCCGGCTGTGATCGCGCGTTGTCTCGACGCGGGCGACGTGGCGACGGCGTTCGATTTCGCCAGGACGCACGAGCTCGAGGTGGCGGTGCGCGGAGGTGGGCACAACCCCGCGGGCCACTGCGTCTGCGACGGCGGCCTTGTGATCGACCTCTCGCAAATGCGGGCGGTCGAGGTGGATGCGGAGGCGCGGACCGCCCGCGCCGGCGGCGGCTCGACGTGGCTCGACTTCGACACGGCGACGCAGGCATTCGGCCTCGTCACTCCGGGCGGCGTCGTCGGCTCGACCGGCGTGTGCGGGCTGACGATGGGCGGCGGGATCGGCCACCTTACGGCGCAACACGGCCTCAGCTGCGACAACCTGATCGGAGGAGAGCTCGTCGCACCCGACGGTTCGGTCGTTCAGGCCGGCCCCGAGAACCAGGAGCTCCTCTGGGCGCTCCGCGGCGGGGGTGGGAACTTCGGCGTGGCGACGCGGCTGGATTTCCGCCTACATCCGCTCGACGGGGTCGTCGGCGGGATGTTCACGTACGGCGGAAACGACATCCGCGAAGCCTTCCGCCGCTTCCGCGACGTCGCCGCAGGCGCCGGAGGTGACCTGAGCTGCCAGGCGGGACTGTCCCTCGACGAGTCCCTGGCGCCCGTTCTGTGGGTCGCGCCCTGCTACACGGGCTCGAACGGTGATCCCGAGGCGCTCCGGGCACTGCGCTCGGCGCCCGGGCTGGTCGAGGACGCCGTGCGCGAGCACACTTTCGCCGACCAGCAGCGCCTGTTCGACTCGCCCTACGGCGAGAGCCGGCACTACTGGAAGGGCCACTTCGTCCGTGAGCTTTCGGACGAGCTCGTGGACGAGCTCCTCCAGCGCCTGCAGGCGCTCGGCCGGCCCCCCGGCGGCCTCCTGATCGAATCTCTGCACGGCGCGCCGAAGGACACGGACGGCTCCAGCGGGGTCGTCGGCTTCCGCCAGGCGGCGTTCAACGTCAGCGTCATGGCGCAGTGGCAGGACCCCGCCCACGACGAGGAATCGATCGCCTGGGCCCGCGAAACGGCGGCCGCGCTCGAGCCCTGGTCGTTCAGCGGCGGCGGCTACGTGAACTACATGCAGGCCGACGAGCCGGTCGAGCGGGTCAGGGCCGCGTTCGGCGATGAAGCCTTCGAGCGCCTCCGAGCGCTCAAGCGCAAGTACGACCCCGACAACGTCCTGCATCGAAACCAGAACATCCCACCGCTCTAGGAGGCAGACATGGATCTCCCCCCGGTCGTTTCACATGACGAGTGGCAAGCGGCTCGGGACGAGCTGCTCGCCAAGGAAAAGGAGGCCACGCGCGCACAGGATGCGCTGGCCGCCGAGCGCCGCAGGCTGCCGCGCGTTCTCATCGACAAGCCATACGTCTTCGACGGCCCGAACGGCGAGGCGACGCTGCCCGATCTGTTCGAAGGCCGCCGCCAGCTGCTCATCTACCACTTCATGTTCGGGCCCAACCAGGAGGTGGGGTGCGACGGGTGCTCGATGGCCGTCGACAATTTCGGCCATCCGGCGCACCTGAACGCCCGCGACACCACCCTTGCGCTGGTGTCTCGGGCGCCTCTGGAGAAGATCGAGCCCTACCGGAAGCGCATGGGCTGGGACCGGCCTTGGTACTCATCGTTCGCGAGCGACTTCAACGTCGACTTCGGCGTATCGCCTGAGACCCCGCAGCCTGATCAGTACCAGGACGGCGAGATGTTCGGCCTCAGCGCCTTCCTGCGCGACGACGACGGCGTCTATCGGACCTACTTCACGAGACTCCGCGGGGTCGAGGCGGTGGGGACGAGCTGGACGCTGCTCGACCTCACGCCGCTTGGCCGGCAGGAGGACTGGGAGGACTCACCGGAGGGGTATCCGAAGACGCCGCGCTACGACTGGTGGCGCCGCCACGACGAGTACTAGTGGCGGCCGCAGGAGCCTCGTACGATCAGCTCAACCGGTAGGCGGACCTCGGTCGGCGGCCCGAAGCGTCTGGTCTCGATCGCGTGCAGGAGCAGCGAGGCGGCGAGCTCTCCCAGTTGGCGCTCGCTCCGCGCGAGGGCTGTGATTGCCGGGTCGAGGAGGTCGCCGAAGAACGGGTCGTCGAAGGAGACGACGGCGACGTCTTCAGGAACGCGAAGCCCGGCAGCCCGGGCGGCGTGAATCGCTCCGACGGCGAGCGTGTCACTCGCGGCGACGAGCCCGGTGGGGCGCGCCGGCAAGGAGAGGAGCTCGAGCGTTGCCTTCTGGCCGCTCGCGACCGACCAGACGTCGTCGCCGAGAGCGACGTACTCGGTCGGCCCTGGAAGCCCCGCCGCCGCCAGCGCCGCTCGAAAGCCGTCGAGGCGTTCGATGCCGGACGTGAACCGCGGTGGTGCGCCGACGTAGCCGATGCGTTCGTGGCCGTGCTCGACGAGGTGGTCCACGAGCAGCGCCATGCCCTCGCGGTTCGCGCGCGCCACATGTCCGGCGCCTGCCCCCTCGACCAGGTTGTCGAAGAAGACGACCGGGACGCGCCGGGAGTCCGAGAACCCGCCGGATGTGGCCAGGAGGATGCCGTGAACGCGGTGGGCGAGCAGCGTCCGGAGCGCGGCCGCTTCCCGCTTGGCCTGACGCTCGGTGTTCATGACGATCACCTGGTAGCCGGCGCGCTCGAGTGCATCCTGGGCGCCCTTGAGCGCCCGGGCGTAGAAGCCGACCCCGATGTCGGGGACGATGACGCCGGCGAAGAACGAGGCCCGCGTTCGCAGGGATCGCGCGAGCTGGTTCGGCTCGTAGCCGAGCCGACGGGCAGCGCCCTGAACACGGCGCCGCGTTGCCTCGCTCACGGGACTGTCCGTGCGGAGGGCCCGCGAGGCGGTGGAGAGCGAGACGCCCGCCGCCGCGGCGACGTCAGCGAGGGTCGGATGTCCCGGGCCGCGCGTGCTCATCGCCGTGGAAACGTTGCCAAGACGATTCCGGCATATCAGTTCGCATTCGTCTTGACAAGCCGTATTGCCTATGAAAACGTTGCCACCCAGAGGCGGATGAGCATCGAGATTCAGCGCGAGGCAACCGGCCTCCGCCGGGTCGGGCTCGGCCTGGCAGGCCTTGGCCGCATCGGCCGGCTACACGCGGAGAACCTCGTCGGCCGCGTCCGGTCGGCCCAGCTGGCCAGGATCGTGGATGCCGACGAGGCCGTCGCACGCACGATGGGCGAACGGCTCGGCGTCCCGTGGTCGACTGCCTACGAGGACCTGCTCCGCGATCCCGATGTCGAGGGCGTCGTCGTTGCGACGCCGACGCCGCTGCATGTCGAGATGGTCGAGGCCGCTGCCGCGGCGGGCAAGCACGTCTTCTGCGAGAAGCCGATCTCGCTCAGCCTCGAGGCCACGGTTGCGGCGATCGATGCGGCCCGCGAGGCGGGAGTTTCGCTGCAGGTCGGCCTCCACCGCCGGTTCGATCCGGACTGGGCGGCAGCCGCCCAGCGCATCAGGTCGGGCGAGCTCGGCGACGTCTACTTCTTCCACACGAGGCTGCGAGACAAGCAGCCTCCACCTCTGGAGTACATCCGACAATCGGGTGGGCTCTTCGTCGACGTGTCGATCCACGACCTGGACACGGCCCGCTGGCTCATCGGTGAGATCGAAGAGGTGACGGCGGTCGGAGCGGCTCTCTCGGATCCTGCCTTCGCGGAGCTCGGCGACGTCGACAACGCCGTGATCGCCTTGCGTTTCGAGAATGGGGCGCTCGGTGTGATCGACGAGAGCCGCGTGGCAGGCTACGGCTACGAATGCTCGACGGAGGTGCTGGGCTCGCGTGCGACGGTGCGCATCGGAGACCATCGGCGGGTCAACGACCTCTGGCTGACGCCGGGTGGCGCAGCCGTCGATTGGGTGGAGGACTTCACGGAACGCTTTCCGGAGGCATACGCACTCGAGCTCGAGAGCTTCGCGACCGCGATTCGCGAGCAGCGGCCGCCGGAGGTGACTGGAGAGGACGGGCTCGCCGCGTTCGTCCTCGCGCAGGCCTGTGACCGCTCCTTCCGTGAGGCACGGACGGTCCGGCTCCGGCACGAGGAGCGCGTCGGGCGCGTGATCTACGAGGCAGCGTGAACGAAAGAGAAAGGAGAGGGACATGAGCGAACGTGAGCTCGTCGAGCTGGAGGAGAACGGCCTCAGCCGGCGCGACCTGTTCGTCAAGGGAGGCGTGCTCGCCGCGGGGGCGACCGTCCTCGGCGGCCCCACGGCCAAGGCGTTCGGCGCGGTCGATGCCAGCGCGATCAAGGTCGCGGTCGTGACGCACGGCGACACCGGTCAGTTCTGGTCGGTCTTCAAGCGCGGTGTCGACCAGGCGAAGAAGGACTACAAGTCTCGGGGCGTGAGCGTCACGCAGGTGTACGCGAACAACGACGTCTCCAAGCAGGTCAACGGGATCAACGCGGCGGTCGCCGCGAAGGCGCACGTGATCGCAACGTCGGTCCCCGACGCGAGCGCGCTCAGAGGCGCACTCAAGAAGGCCTCGAGCAAAGGGATCCTGATCATCACTGTCAACTCGGGCCTCGGTGCCTTCGACTCCTTGCCGACGTACGAGGTCCACGTGGGTCAGACGGAGGACATCGCAGGGAAGGGCGCAGGCCTGCAGTTCAAGAAACTGGGGGCGAAGAAGGTCCTGGTCGTCATCCACGAGGCCAGCAACTCGGGCCTGACGCAGCGGGCCGCCGGAGTCAAGTCGGTCCTCGGGTCGGGCGGTGTCAAGGTCTTGACGATCCCGAACGCGAAGTCCGACATCCCAGGAACGAAGGCCAAGGTGAAGGCTGCGTTCAACGCCGACAAGAAGCTCGACGGCTTCCTCGGCCTCGACCCGGACGTCACGATCCCGTGCATCTCGTCGGTTCGCAAGGGGACGAAGATCGGCACTTTCGACGTCGGCGGTGCGATCAAGGAGATCCGTGCCGGGAGGATGCAGTTCGCGATCGACCAACAGCAGTACCTTCAGGGCTACCTGCCGATCGTCTTCGCAGTCCTCTGGAAGACGAACCTGAACACGGTCGGGAACGGTCGGCCCGTGCTGACCGGCCCCGGCATCATCAACAAGGGGAACGCGGCCAAGATCGCCGCGCTCGCCGCGAAGGGCACTCGCTAGAACGACCGGGTGGGCGGCCGCCCGGCCGCCCACCCACCGGCGCGGAGGAACCGGATGGCCGAGACTGCAGCCCGGGACATCGCGGTCGACGAGCGACTGGTTCGGCGGAGCCGGCTCAGCCGGCTGCTGACGCGACCCGACATCGGCGCCTTCCTCGGCGCCGTCGCCGTATTCCTTGCGTTCGGGTACTTCGCGCGCGCCGTCAACTGGATAGGCGATCCGGCGATCTGGGCCGGGTGGACGGACCAGGCGGCGCAGTACGGGATCGTCGCCGTGCCGGTGGCGCTGCTGATGATCGGCGGGGAGTTCGACCTCTCCGCCGGTGTGATGATCGGCAGCTCCGGCCTCCTGCTCGCCTCCCTCACGACCCACCAGGACATGAACGTCTGGCCCGCGATGGGGATCGTCCTGCTCTTCGGGTTGGCCGTCGGGCTCATCAACGGCATCACCGTCGTCAAGACGAAGCTCCCGAGCTTCATCGTCACGCTCGCGACGTTCTTCGTCCTCCAGGGAGTCAACGCGGCGGGAACGCTGAAGCTGACGGGCACGACGGCGATCCAGGATGTCGACACCGCCGCCGGCTTCGAGTCGGCCCACAAGTTCTTCGCGGCCGACCTCACGAAGTACGACTTCCACGTGAAGGTGCTCTGGTGGATCGGGATCACGCTCGTGGGCGCCTGGCTCCTGTCCAAGTCGCGCTTCGGCAACTGGATCTACAGCGCCGGCGGTGACGCGATCGCCGCGCGCAACGTCGGCGTCCCGGTGATGCGAACGAAGATCGCCCTGTTCGTCATGACCTCGATGACCGCCGCGCTGATGGGGATCATCGAGACCTTCGAGCTGCGCTCGATGCAGTCCGAGGAGGGCGTCGGCCTCGAGTTCATCTTCATCATCTGTGCCGTTGTCGGGGGCTGCCTGTTGACCGGCGGCTACGGCTCCGTGATCGGCACGTTCTTCGGCGCGGCAATGCTCGGCATGGTGCAGCTCGGGATCGTCGACGCGCAGTGGGACAGCAACTGGACGTACACCTTCCAGGGCGCGATCCTCTTTGCGGCAGTCATGCTGAACACGGTGATCCGCAGCCGCGCACAGAAGGTGAAGATGTGAGCGAGCGCGCCGCACACCTGCTCGAGGTCGAGAAGATCTCGAAGCGCTACGGCAACATCGTCGCGCTGAAGGACATCTCCACGCACGTCAACGCAGGCGAGGTGACGTGCATCCTGGGCGACAACGGCGCAGGAAAGTCCACGTTGATCAAAATCCTCTCGGGGGTGCATCAGCAGGACGAAGGACGGGTGCTGGTCGACGGCGACGAGGTTCGCCTGGCTTCACCACGCGAGGCGCGTGCGCGCGGGATCGCGACGGTCTACCAGGATCTCGCGATGGTCCCGCTCATGTCCATCTGGCGGAACTTCTTCCTCGGCGCCGAGCCCCGCAAGGGCGTACCGCCGTTGCAGTGGTTCGACGCTCCGAAGGCGAAGAGGATTGTCCGAGCCGAGCTCAACGAAATGGGCATCGACATCCGCGACCCCGACCAGCCGGTGGGAACGCTGTCCGGCGGCGAGCGGCAGTCCGTCGCGATCGCGCGTGCCGTCTACTTCGGGGCGAGGGTGTTGATCCTCGACGAGCCGACCTCGGCGCTCGGCGTCAAGCAGGCCGGGGTCGTTCTGAAGTACGTCCTCCAGGCGCGCGAACGAGGAGTCGCCGTGATCTTCATAACGCACAATCCGCACCACGCGTATCCGGTCGGCGACCGTTTCGTGATCCTCAACCGAGGTCAGAGTCTCGGGACCTACGACAAGACGGAGATCGACCGCCAGGAGCTCGTGCGCCTGATGGCCGGCGGGCGCGAGCTGGCCGAGCTCGAGCACGAGCTCGAAGCCATTCGGACCGAGGTCGGATGAAGCTCACGGCGGCGCAGGCGCTCATCCGCTTCCTGGCCGCGCAGCACGTCGAGCGGGACGGCGTGGAGCACCAGTTCTTCGGCGGCTGCTTCGGGATCTTCGGCCACGGCAACGTCGCCGGGATCGGGGAGGCGCTCTACGAGAGCCCGGAGCTCCTCACCTACTACCAGGCCCGCAACGAGCAGGCGATGGTGCACACGGCCTCCGGCTATGCGCGCATGAAGAACCGGCTCGGGACGCTCGTCTGCACGACGTCGATCGGTCCCGGGGCCACGAATCTCGTCACCGGCGCGGCGCTCGCGACGGTCAACCGGCTTCCGGTGCTGCTGATCCCGGGCGACGTGTTCGCCTCGCGGAGACCGGATCCCGTGCTCCAGCAGCTCGAGGTGCCGTGGCGCGGAGACGTCTCTGTCAACGACGCGCTCCAGCCGGTGTCGCGCTACTTCGACCGGATCGAGCGGCCCGAGCAGCTCATCCCAGCCGCGCTTTCGGCGATGCGTGTGCTCGTCGACCAGGCCGAGACGGGCGCCGTGACCCTGGCGTTCCCGCAGGACGTGCAGGCGGAGGCGTTCGACTTTCCCGACGAGTTCCTCGAGCGCCGCGTCTGGCACATTCCGCGTCCGCTCCCCGACGCCGACCTGCTGACGGCAGCGGCGGCGTCGATTCGAGAGGCACGGCGGCCGCTGCTCGTCGCCGGGGGCGGCGTGATCTATTCGGACGCGACGGACGCCTTGCGGCAACTCGTCGCCGCGACGGGGATTCCCGTCGGAGAGACGCAGGCGGGCAAAGGATCGCTCCAGTACGACCATCCGTCCGCGCTTGGCGCAATGGGCGTGACGGGAACATTTGCCGCCAACCGGCTCGCCGCCGAGGCCGACGTCGTGATCGGCGTCGGGACTCGCTGGACGGACTTCACGACGGCTTCGAAGACGGTCTTTGCCGGCGACCCGCGCTTCGTGAACGTCAACATCGCCGGCTTCGACGCGGCCAAGCTCGGTGGGCTGTCGCTCGTCGGCGACGCGCGGGCGACGCTCGAGCGGCTGACGGAGCTACTCGACGGCTACACGGTCGACCGCGGCTATCGCGATGAGGTGGAGCGGCTGAACCGAGAGTGGGATGCCGAGGTGTCCCGGCTGTACGGGCTCGGGCACGCGCCGCTGCCTGCGCAGAGCGAGGTGATCGGC
>Ga0081455_10002592_pt1 | contig 21435 bp, 24 predicted proteins | sample TabmetS3T2R1_FD_70207 | JGI IMG/M metagenome (GOLD analysis project Ga0081455, IMG submission 70207) | Tabebuia heterophylla rhizosphere microbial communities from the University of Puerto Rico - S3T2R1 | ecosystem: Host-associated > Plants > Roots > Rhizosphere ...
GCAACCACCGGCTCGCCTGGATGACCTCGAGGGGATAGGTCGCCGCCATCAGCACCTGGGCGAGCAGATTGTCCGGATAAAGCGCGACCGGCGAGAGCAGCGCATCGATTTCTCCGGCCGAGAGAAGTTGATCCTGCGCGGGTGCGCTTGCCGGCGCCGGGGCTGGGGCCGGCTGGGTCTGCGCATTCGCCACCGGGGCAAAGGCCATAAACAGAATGAATGCTAGCGCTTGCGCCAGGAATTTCGACATGACCACTCCCCCGGTTCGCTGTCGTAGAGCCAAATTCGATACATCAGAATATCAGGCATGCTGGCAACATTTTGACCTAGGTCAATACCGATGTTCGAGTTGGACCGAGGTCCCATATCCTCATGATCGGAACTATAGCGGCGGGAAGATCTGCTTCCAGTCCGCCTTCATGTCGACTACCGTCCAGTTGCGCTTCCGGGCTTCGTCGAGCGCCTTGTCGAGCCTGCCGACGTGCGATTTCCGGTCGTAGGCATATTCGCGCTCGGCATCGGTATGGTGAACAATGCCCATAAAACGGGCGCCCGGCCAGGCTGCGGTCCACTGCAGCATCTGCAGATCGCCATCCGAATTGCCGAAAGCGAAAATCGGATGGCGGCCAATGAAGCGGTTGATGCCGACCGGCTTGCCAGGACCGTCGTCGATAAACTCGACCTTCGGCAGCTTGAGCAGAGAGGCGCGGCCATCCGGCTTGAGCTCGAATTTCGTGACGCCCGATGAGCCGACCACCTGCTGCGGCGGAATGCCATAGACCTTCTCTGTCCAAGGCCGCATGAACTCGATGCCGCCACCCGACACGATGAAGGTCTTGAACCCATTGGTACGCAGGTAAGTCATCAGCTCCAGCATCGGCTGGTAGACGAGCTCGATATAAGGCCGCTTGAAGCGCGGATGACGCGCAGTTGCTGTCCATTCCAGCACAAGCTTTTCGAAATCATCGACCGACATGCCGGTGTGGGTAACCGCCACGATCTCAAGCAGGCCTTTTTGGCCGCTCTGCGCCAGCGCCTTCATGTCGCCGTCGAGCACGGCCTTGAACGGCTGCTTGGCCTTCCATTCGGGGTGCTGCGCCGCCATTGCCTTCAGGCGGTCGAACGCAAAAGCGACCTGGAAATAGACCGGCTGCTCGCACCACAGTGTGCCATCGTTGTCGAACGTCGCGATACGCAGATCGACCGGCACGAAATCCGGCGAGCCCCGCGTCGTCTCGCGGGAAACGAAATCCGTGATGGCTTTCTTCGTCGCCCCTTCATTCCAGGAAGGCAGCGGATCGGTCTGGGCCGATGCACTGCCCGCAAGAGAGACGACAACGAGCGCGGCGAGAACCGCGCGGCGGCTGATGAGCCTCGTCATCACGAGCGATTTTGGGGCTTGCTTGCCGTCGACGCGGCAACCTCCGTCTTGTCGCGGCCTTGATCCCTGGCGGCGTCGCGACGCCTGAAATGATCGAGCACGTAGACGCGGATGGCGGATGAAAGATTGCTCGTGGTGCGACTGCGATCGATTGCGGCCACCAGCGTCGAGATCGCTATATCTTTCTGCTCGGCAATCTCACGCAATGCGTCCCAGAATTGGTCTTCCAGCGAGATGCTCGACTTGTGCCCGTTGCGTATGACCGAACGCTTGACCACGGACGAGTTCTTGCGGCCCTGTGCCGGGTGAACACGGCCGGCGGCGTCAACGGCTGCCGCGGCGTGATGCATGGCTGTCTCCGTCATTCTGCGTCTCCCGATTCCTACCTGCCGGAATTAAACGCCGGATGCGCGCCATGATCGAGTTGGACCAAGGGGCATGTTCATACCGGGCCGCTCAGCGCTCTTTTCGCAATATCTGCCGGGCTTTACCCAAATCCCCGAGTGCCGCTCCGGACACCTTCGGATATTTCAGGCCAAGCTGGTCCAGCGCTTCCACCACCTCGGCTGCAACGACGAGCCGCGTAAACCACTTGTTGTCCGCCGGCACGACGTGCCACGGCGCTTCCGGCCGGCTGGTGTGGCGGATCATATCCTCGTAGGCATCCATGTACTTGTCCCAGAGCTTTCGCTCCTCGAGGTCGCCCATCGCGAACTTCCAGTTTTTCGAAGGCTCTTCGATGCGCTCCAGGAATCGCCGCTTCTGCTCCTGCTTCGACACGTTCAGAAAGAATTTCAGGATCAATGTGCCGTTGCGCGCGAGGTAGCGCTCGAACGCCCGGATATCCTTGAATCTTTCTTTCCAGATGTCCCTGGTCACGAGCTTGGCGGGCATTTTCTCTTTCGCGAGAATCTCCGGATGCACCCGCACCACCAGCACTTCCTCGTAATATGAGCGGTTGAAGATTCCGATCCGCCCGCGCTGGGGCAAACGGCAAGCGGCGCGCCACATGAAATCGTGGTCAAGCTCCTCCTCGCTCGGTTGCTTGAAGGAATGCACCTCGCAGCCCTGTGGATTGACCCCCTTCATGACGTGCTCGACCGCGCTGTCCTTCCCGGCCGCATCCATGGCCTGGAAAATCAGCAGCACCGACCAGCGATCCTGCGCGTAAAGCCGCTCCTGCAGCTCGGACAGGCGCTCGACCCCTTCGGCCAGCAACGCCTTGGCTTCGTCCTTTTCGATATCGAGATGATTGGTATCGCCCGGATCCCAATCCTTCAGCCGGAAATCGTCGGGATCGTCGACGCGGTAGCGCTTGGCAAACTTTGAAAGGCTCATGCAATGTCTCTTCGTTCAATCATCGGGCAACCGGGCGCCGCGCAAGGCCGGCCTGACGTTGCGGCGCCACGAGCATAATGTTGCGCCGCCCCGTCGCGTCCCTCTTTAATGACGCGCGCGGCACGAGGCCGCGCGCGTATCAATCGAAGTTCTGCCTCAGCGCGCCGCCTGGCCCGCCATCATGTTCTTCACGACGCCGACGATGAGCGTGAGGATGGCGCCGGCCGCGCCGCCGCCCACCGCCTGACCGAGCAATGCACCAACATCGACACCGCCGCCGCTGCCAGCGAGCATCGGGATGAGTTGTGAAAGGATCGTGCCGCCGGCAACTCCGCCGATGCCGCCCGAGATCGAGTTGCCGAGCGTGCCGAGATCGTAATCCTTGAGCGCATTACCCGCGGCATTCCCGCCGATCGCGCCGGCAATGAGCTGGACAATGAGATTAATAAGCGTACCTGACATCAGACCCTCCGTTGCTGCCTCGTGTGAAGTGGACGTTACTTTGTGCGCCCGCACGACGCACCGAAAGCCGGTTGGTGACGGGCGTGCGATCAATCCAGAAGTCGCTGACGGTAACGCGATGCACCGGCGCTTCCTCGGGATAATGCTTGTCGGACCCCATGCGGAATGTGCCGCCGGGAATCCGGATCATGTCAGCGGTCTTGACGCTTGGCGCCTCAGCCACAGCCGCCACTCGCAGGCGCGGCTCGGTTTCCGTCCATGCGTACGCGCTCATACGCCGATGCTACGCGCGGAAGCGATACAAGCGAGTTGGACCGTGGTCCAATGGTCCCCCCTGGGAGGCCAAAACGCGCGAGGCGACAGGGGGACGGGGAGGTGGGGGGATTGTCGCCCCGCGCATCATGAGGCCGACATCACAATGGATGTCTTAGCGCGGGACTTTCTACCCAAAAGACGCTTGTGTCGATTGGACCGTGGTCCAATGCGCGGCACAGTCGCATGGCTCCCACGCATTTTCGCAAAGCGGACGCATGGCTCCCAAGCCGCTTTGCTCTCAAGCATTTTTGCCACGGCCTCGTTTGGTCCAAAGTCGGATGCTATAGATACCGTTCCACGCCGGCGGACGGACGACGATGGATCATGTGGCGTCTCATATTTCCGTGCGATCGCTGCAGGAAGGCGGCGCGCGCTTTGGCGACACGAGCACGATCCGGAACGTGGTCATTGTCGCGATCGCCTACTACCTTGGCGCCGAACTCGCCTTTCTGATCGGAACGCTGTCGGACAGAATCTTCGCGCCGTTCTGGCCGCCGAACATTGTCCTGTTTTGCGCGCTGCTGATCACGCCACCCCGACAGTGGTGGATATATATTGCGGCCGCCTTCCCCGCACATGTGCTCGCCGAGTTGCGCGTCGGCATGCCAGCGTCGCAATTGATCGTAGCCTTCGTGACAAACTGCCTGGTCGCGATGTTCAATGCGTTTGCCGTGCAACGCCTGATGGTCGCGCCGCCGTGGTTCGGCACCATTCGCAAGACGATCATCTACGTCCTGATCACCGCTTTCGTGAGTCCGGCCTTATGCGCACTCGGCGGCGCCTTCGTTCAGATTTTGGGCAGCGGGTCCATCAACGACTATGGTTTGTATTGGGCGCGCTGGTACGCCTCCAACGCCCTTGGCAGCCTGACGCTCGGGCCGCTCGCCATGATCTGCATCGAGAGCACAACGCGGCCTCGCCTTGCGCCGACCGCGCGGGTCGTGGAGGCGGCGATCATTGCGGCGTTTCTGATCGCGACCTGTATCATTGCGTTCGAAGATCTCCCGTCCATCGCGACCGGCTATCTGCCGCTGCTGTTGTACCTCCCCTTGCCGATCATCGTCTGGGCCGCGGTACGCTTCGGCGCCAAGGGCGCCAGTGGCGCGATATTCGTAATCAGCGTCGTGTTGATCTGGCGCACGCTCAACGGCCCAAGCGTGTTCGACATCGGCTCACCCGAAGCGAACGTTTTCGGCATGCAGCTTTTTTTGATCGGCCTGGCGCCGCCGATCCTGCTGCTCGGTTCCGCTATCGAGGAAACGCGCCGTGCCGAACGGAGCACACGGGAGAGCGAAGCGCGAATATCGTTTGCGGCAGCATCGTCGAACGTTGGACTTTGGCAGTACGAATTTTCAACCGGCGCCTTCTGGGCGACGGATTACTGCCGCACATTGTTCGGGCTGTCTCGGAGCGAGCCGCTGAATCTTGACAGGCTGCTGAGCCGGATTCACCCAAACGACTCGCCAACAGCGAGCGCGGCGTTACGGTCGGCAATGTCACTCGCCACACCGCTCGACGTCGAGTTTCGGGTGCAGGACGGCGACGAGATCCGGTGGATCTCGGCGCGGGCGCGGCCGGTCGCCGGCGACGACGGCAGGCCGACGGCGATGTCGGGCGCATTCAGCGATGTCACATCCCGCAAATCCACGGAAGCCGAAGCCGATGTACAGCGGCAGGAAATTGCACACCTCATGCGGGTGTCGATGCTGGGCGAGCTTTCCGGAGGGTTGGCGCACGAACTGACACAGCCATTGACGGCAATTCTGTCCAACGCGCAGGCGGGAAAGTTGCTGCTCGCGAAAGGCAACAGATCTCTGTCAGAAATCCGCAACATACTTGATGACATAATCGCGGAAGACGAGCGCGCCGGAGAGGTGATTCATCGTCTCCGCAGCATGCTGAAGAAAGGCGAAGTCAAACACGAACCGATCGATATGAACGAACTCATTGCCTCGACGTTGCGGCTCCTGCACAGCGAGATAATTGATCGCCGGATGTCCGTGAGCTTCGATAGCGCACCCAGCCTGCCGGCAACGAGCGGCGACCCCGTGCAATTGCAGCAGACGCTGCTCAACCTTCTGATGAACGCGATGGACGCAACGGAAAATGTGCCGCCGACGCGGCGCACAATCTCAGTCAGCACCGCGGCGACCGACGACGGCGGCATCCAGGTGCACATTTATGACCGTGGTAGCGGCTTGCCTCGGTCGCGAGAACACGAGGTTTTTCAGCCCTTTTTCACAACCAAGAAGCGTGGCCTTGGCCTCGGCCTTTCAATCTGCACCTCGATCATCAAGCTTCATGGCGGCACGCTTTCGCTTCAAAACAATGTGAGGGAAGGCGCAAGCGCAATATTTAGGCTTCCGCCGCCCCTCGATTGAGGTAACCTTTGCCACGGTGAGGTGAGTGCGTGATGGGCGAAGTGGGGTTCACAACGTATCTCGTCGACGATGATCCGGCCGTGCTTCGGTCGATCACGCGACTATTGAAGGCCGGCGGCTACAGGACCAAGTCCTTCTCGTCTCCGCAGAAATTTCTCTCCGCGCACGATCCTTCCATTCCCGGCTGCGCGATCATCGATCTCGTGATGGCGGAGCTCGATGGGCTGCGTCTGCAGGAGGCTCTTGCCCAATCTGGGTCCCAACGTCCCATCATTTTTTTGACCGGGCGCGGCGACGTTTCGACCAGCGTCAGGGCGATGAAAGCGGGCGCTGTCGACTTCCTGACAAAACCGGTCAAGCGGGACGCGCTCTTTTCGGCCGTTGTGCATGCGGCCGAGATCGATGCCGCATCGCGCCAGAAGCGGCAGGAAAGCAAATCGATCGAGGGCCGGTTCTCCGTCCTCACCCACCGGGAACGCGAGGTGCTTGAGCACGTGATCGCCGGGCGACTCAACAAGCAGATCGCCGCCAGCCTGGGCACGGTGGAAAAGACTATTAAGGTCCACCGGGGCCGCATGATGACCAAACTCGGGGTGCGGAGCGTGGCCGAACTTGTCCGACTGGCCGACCGGGCGGGAATCTCGCCGGCCCGCAGTGACCTGTAGTTTCCCACTGTAGGACTTTGGGTCAACTCGACGCCGCAAGCCGTTTCGCACGACAATACGGTGGTATGCCAAAAGCCCCTATCCGGGTCGCGATCGTGGACGACGAGGTGTCTGTGCGCACCGCACTGGCACGGCTGCTATCCGCCTCGTCATTCGAGCCGACAACCTACAGCTCCGCGCGCGAGTTCATCGATTCGATCCGTACCGACATACCAGAGTGCCTGGTGGTCGACGTGCACATGCCTGATTTCACCGGGCTCGACCTGCAGCGCTATCTCAATCGCATCGACAAGAAGATTCCGACCGTCGTCATCACGGCATTCGATGATGCCGGCGTGCGCGAGCGCAGCACGGCGTCCGGTGCAAAGGCATTCTTGACCAAGCCGCTGCACGGCCCCACCCTGATCGACGCGATCCTGCGCGCAACAGGGAGGGCGCTGCCCGCTGCATCGCCGGCGCGCGCAGCCAACCTGAGGAAAAGGAGATCTTAGCCGTTCGGGTGGAGTGCCGCTCGTGTACCTTCTGAGCGGAGCAATTAAGGGGGACGAATCATGGGGCATAAAGTGTGTTGGCGCGCCGGCGTTACGGCAGCGCTTCTGAGCCTCTGCTTTTACAGCGGCGCGCGAGCAGACGAAGGCGGCGTCAGTTTCTGGGTCCCCGGTCTCTTCGGAAGCCTTGCGGCGGTACCTCAACAGCCAGGATTTTCATTCACTTCAATTTATTATCACACGTCCGTATCGGCAGGAGCCGACGTCGCTTTCGCGCGCCAGGTCAGCGCCGGCCGCCTCACTACGAATTTCAACGGAAACGTCAACGCAAACCTCGATGCACGCGCTGACCTTTATTTGGGAATTCCGCAATACGTGTTTGCCACCCCGGTTCTCGGCGGTCAGGCTGCCATTTCCATGCTGGTGCCCTTTGGACGCAGTCAGACGTCTGTCGATGCAACGCTGACAGGCTCGCTCGGTCCCTTCGGATTCAGCGTTTCGCGTGGCCGGGAAGATGCAGTGACCGGGTTTGGCGATCTCGCCCCGATGTTTTCGCTGCGCTGGAATCACGGCGTGCACAATTTCATGACATACCTGACGGGAAACCTGACGGTTGGCCGATATGACCCGACGCGGCTTGCCAATCTCGGCATCGGTCACAACGTCATCGATGCAGGCGGCAGTTACACCTACTTCGATCCGCAAAAGGGACATGAATTCTCGGCCACGCTCGGCTTCACCTACAATTTCGAGAACGTGCACACCGACTACAAGAACGGTATCGACATGCACCTGGACTGGGGTGCGTCGCAGTTTCTCAGCAAGCAGCTGCAGGTCGGCCTTGTCGGCTATTGGTACAATCAGCTGTCCTGCGACAGCGGCACCGGCGATCGCGTGGGCTGTTTCGAGTCCCGTGTCGTGGGCATCGGACCGCAGATCGGCTACATCATACCGATCAGCAATGAATACCAGGGCTACGTCAACCTGAAGGGATACAAGGAATTCGCGGCCGAGCATCGGCCCGACGGCTGGAACGTGTGGCTGACCTTTGCTCTCACGCCGGCGGAGAAGCGCCCGCCAGCTGCAGCAAGACCCATGATTACGAAATAGATTTCGTGTAGATTGCGCAGGCGCGTATCGGGGCGCGTAACAGTATGCCTCAGGGGAATTTCCGCACTTTGGGTGCGTTTCACGGACTGCGCAGCACTATCCGCGTGCTCGCCGGGCTGCTTGCGGCCGCCGCCATGTCAGGCTGCGCGACGCTCGAGCGCCTTCCCGCCGTGACCTATGCCGAGGCGCGGCAGATTGACATTCTCAATATTCCCGATTCGCGCTTCTACGTGAGCGACACCAAGCGCATCTACGATGTCGCGATGAAAGCATATCAGCGCAGCAATCGCGCGCGGCCGGGACAGGTCCGCAATTTTCTCGCGCTGTCCGGCGGCGGTGACGACGGCGCGTTCGGCGCCGGGCTCCTCGTTGGCTGGAGCGCGCGCGGCAGCCGGCCGGAGTTCGACGTGGTCACCGGTGTCAGCACGGGCGCACTGTCGGCCCCGTTCGCCTTCCTGGGCCGCTCCTATGATCAGGCGCTCTCGCATATCTATACGGAAACAAGCGCGTCAGACATTTTTGTCAGGCGCGCAACCCTGATTTCCGCTGTCGCGTCCGATGCCGTGACTGACAACGCGCCGCTGCGCAGGATGGTGGCGGGCTATGTCGATGAGGCATTGGTGCAGAGGATTGCAGAGGAATACGCCAAAGGCCGGCTGCTGTTCATTCTGACGACAAATCTCGATCAGGGCCGCCCCGTCATCTGGAATATCGGGGCGATCGCCGCAAGCAACAACCCGCAGGCGCGTGAGCTCATCATCGATGTGCTGCTGGCGTCAGCGTCGATCCCGGCCGTGTTTCCGCCGGTTATGCTGGACGTCACAGTCGACGGCGCGAAACATCAGGAAATGCACGTCGACGGCGGAACGGTGGCGCAGGCATTTATCTACCCGCCGACGTTTTCCATCAGGGGCGCCGCCGCGCGGCTTGGGGTCGATGAAAAAACACTGCGGGCGCGCAAGCGCGTTGCCTACGTGATCCGCAATGGCCGGTTCGTTCGACCCGAAGAAAGCGTGAAGCTCCAGACCATTGCGATCGCAAAGGAAGCGTTGTCGACGATGACGACGTCCAGCGGCGTAAACGACACCTACCGCATGTATCTGCTTGCCAGACGCGACGGCGTCGATTTCAATCTTGCCTCGATCCGCGAGGATTTCACTGTGCCTTACAAGGGGCCATTTGATCCAGGCTATATGCAATCGCTGTTTGCTTACGGATACGAAAAGGCCCGCGCTGGATACCACTGGCAGAAGGTGCCACCGGGTTACACAAACTGACCAGTTAGGAGCTTTCTCAACTCGGATTTCGTCTATTTGTCTTTATCGATGCAACAACCAAGGAGGCAATTATGTTGAGTTTTACCCGTACCATTAAGTGCGCCGCAGCGGTGTTCGTGGCGGCGGCCATGTTGTTTGTGGCGACGCTTCCCACGCAAGCGGACACGGGCGCGGTGCGCTTCCGCGTCGGCAGCGCCGGTTTCATCGTCGGCGTAGGCGGCGGCTCGGGTACCTTGACCTTCCGCGGCAGGAGCTACCCGCTGCGTGTTAGCGGCGTGAGCCTCGGCATGATCGGCGTGAGCAGCGCCGACCTTGCGGGCCGTGCGCGCAATCTGCGGCAGGCCAGCGATATCGCGGGCACATACACGGCGGTGGGCGCGGGCCTGGCCATCGCGGGCGGTGCGGCAACTGCCCGGATGCAGAATGCGAATGGCGTCATTCTTGAGGTGAGAGGCACCAAGGTCGGATTTTCCGCGTCACTCGACCTCAGCGGCCTGACGATATCCATGCAATAGACCGGTCGCGCTTGCCGCTACCGGAACGGGACTTCACTGGCAGCGTTACAGTTTTGGCCCCGGCAACGAAAATGCCGGGGCCAATATCACTGTGATCGCATCCAGATGGTGACGCTGTGATCCGCAAGCTCGCAGGCGGGAAATACAGGCTCTATTCGCGCAAGAAAAACCCGCGCACCGGCAAGCGCCGCAACCTCGGCACTTTCAGTTCAAAACAGGCGGCGCAGCAGCACGAGCGCGAGATCCAGTACTTCAAGCGGCACTGACCTTATTCGCCCACGTCCTCGTAAACTTCAGCGTCGGCCGCCCCGGGAAACATCGCACGCCAGGCCTGCAGGAAATTCTGCATCGCCGGGTCGCTCGCCATCTTCTGCCGGCTGCGCTCGACCGCCTGATCGGCCTGAAATTCGATGATCTGGAGAAACTGGGTCTGGTCGTCGGCGTTTCGCAGGAGCCGCACCTGTGCATCGCCAAAGGTTTTGTACATCGCCGCGGTGTTCTGCATCATTGCGCCGAGCACCTTCGCAGCGTCAGGGTTCGGTGCCTTCAGCCGCAGAAGAAGCGTCCGTCTTACCTTCACCGATTCATCAGCCATGGTCGTCTCTCCTCAGCCGTGATGCGCGACGCCCAGCGCTTCCTCGCTGCGGTCGAGAATCAACGGAACGATCAGATCCTCCTCGTCGTCGAGGTGACGCACGAGGCCTTTAAGCAAAGTGCCGCTTGCACCGGCATAGTTATCGCCGCACCGGCGCATCGTGTCGCCCGCCCCCTGCAAGGATCGTAGCAGTGCGTTCGCGGTCTCGGCGGTAAGCGCCATATCGCCATGAATGTGGTGGTGGTCGCCCTCCAGAACATCGAACCCCCGCGCAAGCCGGCCGTCGGCTGCGCGGAAGATCGGGAAATAATGGATGTCCTCAATCTGGTGGTGGACGTTGAGTTGATCGAGCATGAACTGCAGACGCGGCACGAACTGGCGCGCAAATTCCTCCGGCGGAAGCCGGCCCGCGCGGAAAAGCGCGGCGATCTGCTCGATCGCGCCGGACAACTCGCGAAACATGGCATGGCGCGAAAGCCAGAAACGCGCCATTTCACCGAGATTCGGATGGATGTCCCACTGCTCGCGCGGATAGCGCGCGACCAGGACGCGCAGGTCCTCGGGCCAGCCGCTGCGGCGCGCGAGAGCAAGGGAGTCTAGATCGGCGGAATCGGGGATTTCGATGGTCACAGCCGCCTAGATAGCCATTGCGCGCCCGATTGCGAAGGGCAAACTTGTTCCGCATGAGTTCGCCCACCACGGTCGCAAGGCTTGCCTGCGACGAGCCAACCGCACGCCGAGTGGCAGCGTTTCTCGGCGAAAGCCTCGATACCGAGAACGCGGTCTGTGCCGCTTTCGAGGATGAGACAGGCCGCTGGCAGGTCGCCGTCCATTTCCGTCATGCGCCTGACGAGGCGAATCTGCGCAGACTTGTCGCGGTCGCTGCCGGCGAAACGGCGTCGCAGTCGCTCACCATCGAGTCCGTCGCTGCGACCGACTGGGTAGCGCAGAGCCTCGCCGGTCTCAAGCCGGTGCGCGCCGGACGCTTTCTCGTGCACGGCGCACATGATCGCGCAAAACTGCGCGCCAACGACATTGGTATCGAGATCGAGGCCGCGCTCGCCTTCGGCACCGGCCATCATGGCACGACACGTGGGTGTCTGCAGGCGCTCGGCGATCTTGCAAAGCGCCGGCGTATACGGCGTGCTCTCGACGTCGGCACCGGCAGCGGGGTTCTGGCGATCGCCGCGGCAAAACTTTTTCGCACCCGCATTACGGCAAGCGATATCGATGCGCGCGCGCTCGCGGCAGCGCGCGCAAACGCGCGGATCAATCGCGCCGTGTCGCTGCTTGCTTTCGTTCGCGCGTCCGGCACGACGGCGTGCGCCATCACGTCCGCGGCGCCCTATCAGCTGATTTTCGCCAATATTCTGCTCGGCCCTCTTGCGCGACTGGCAGTTCCGCTTCGCAGATTGACCGTACCGGGCGCGCGGATCGTCCTGTCCGGCCTGCTGCCAAGCCACGCGAATGCCGTGCTCGCGATCTATCGCGCGCAAGGTCTCGTGCTCGAGAAGCGCATCACGCTCGACCGCTGGGTCACGTTGGTGATGCATCGAAAAACAAAACCGCCCCGGGCGGGGAAGCCGGGGCGGTTTTGCCGGTGAAAGCGGCTGGATCAGCCGCAAAGCGTGTTGGCGTTACCGGCGCAAGCCGTGTTTGAGATATTCGCGGCGCGCGATTTCGCGATAGGCCTGCTGCAACCGCGCTTCCATAACCGCGGTAAAGAAGCGGCCGATAATGTTTTGACGCGGCGTGCCCTTGGCGCTCTTAGGGGCTGGGCGGGCAACGCCATAAGTGATGGCAACCATTGCAATCTCCTTTCACAATCGATGCGTCAGCAAAGTCCTCACACTTGCTTCTGCTATTGCAGTGCAACATAAACCTTTCCCGGCGATTCGGTATGCATGACGACGCATGGATGCCCTGTAATTCCAACATGAATTCACCAAAAATTGAGAACTGATTGGTCACATCACGCAAACGAATTGGTGCGCTGCACAAATCACCATCAAACGCACAATTTTTGACCCGATTTGGCGCCGCTTAACCTGTTGTCCGGCACGATTGGCGTGACGATGTACGCCCCGCGGCACGGGCATGCCTGCATTGCCCGGTTTGCGCGGGGCGCTAGAGTGCGGACATTCCATGTTTGAAGCCCGCTTCCAGACCTTCGAGGATGCGAGCGCGCGCGCCCAAAGCGCGGAACGCGTCGCGGCCTTGCGTGCCGAGCTGCATCGGCGCGGCCTCGACGGGTTCGTCGTCCCGCGCGCCGACCGCCAGCAGAACGAGTACCTGCCCGCGAGCGAGGAGCGCCTGGCGTGGCTGACCGGCTTCACCGGCTCGGCGGGTGCAGCGGTCGTGCTGCGCGATGCCGCCGCGATCTTCGTCGACGGCCGCTACACGTTGCAGGCCGACGCGCAGGTCGACGGCAAAACATTCTCGATCGAGCACCTGGTGGAGCGCCCGCCCGATCAGTGGATCACCGACAACCTGAAGAGTGGCGCCAGGCTCGGATACGATCCGTGGCTGCATACCAGCGACCAGGCAGAACGACTAAAGACGGCCTGTGCAGCCGCCGGTGCCGAACTCGTCGCGGTCGACAGCAATCTTATCGACGCGCTGTGGCAGGACCGCCCACCCTCGCCTTCCGGCGCGGTCAGCCTGCGCGACCCCAGGCTCGCCGGTGAGGCTGCGCCCGACAAGCTAAAGCGGATCCGCGCCGAGATCGCGAAGCTGCGCGCCGACACATTGCTGGTCACCGATCCGCAAAACGTCGCCTGGGCTTTCAACATCCGCGGCGCCGACGTCGCGCACACGCCGCTCGCGCTCGCTTTCGCGGCAATCTCGAAGGACGGCAGGCCGTCGCTCTACGTGGACAGCGCCAAGCTCGACAATGCCGTGCGGCACGCGATCGAGGGCTTTGCCGACGTTCGCGCGCCGGACGAACTCGCCCGCGACCTCGAAACGCTCCAAGGCAGGACCGTTCGTATCGACCAGGCGAGCGCGGCGGATGCCTTCACGCAGATCATCTCGCGCCATGGCGGCAAGCCGCAGCGCGGACCCGATCCCATCACGCTGTTGAAGGCGACCAAAAACCACGCCGAGATCGTTGGCAGCCGCAGCGCCCATCGGCGCGATGGTGCTGCCGTCACGCGCTTTCTGGCCTGGCTCGACAAGGAGGCGCCGGACGGCAAGCTTACGGAGATCGACGTCGTTGCGGCGCTCGAAAGCTTTCGCCGCGATACCGGCGCGCTTAAGGATATTTCTTTCCCGACCATCGCGGGGGCGGGGCCGAACGGAGCCATCGTCCACTACCGCGTGACCAAGGCTAGCAACCGCCCGGTCGGCAGGAACCAGCTGCTGCTGGTCGATTCCGGCGCGCAATACGAGGACGGAACGACCGACATCACGCGCACGGTCATTGTCGGCGAGCCGAGCGAGGAGATGCGCGACCGCTTCACCCGTGTGCTCAAGGGCCATATCGCCATCGCCACCGCGATCTTTCCCGAGAACACGAGCGGCGCCCAGCTCGACCCGCTGGCGCGCACTGCGCTCTGGCGGGCTGGTCTCGACTTCGATCACGGGACCGGTCACGGCGTCGGTAGCTATTTGTCGGTGCACGAAGGGCCGGCGCGCATCTCCAAGCTCGGTCACGTCGCGCTCCGGCGCGGCATGATCCTGTCGAACGAACCCGGCTATTACAAAACCGCCGCCTATGGCATCCGCATCGAAAACCTGGTGCTGGTGATCGCAGCGCCCGAGCCTGTGGGGGCCGAAAAGCCGCTCAATGCCTTCGAGACGCTGACGCTTGCGCCGATCGACCGGCGGCTCATCGAGCCGAGCATGCTGACGGACAAGGAGCGCTGCTGGCTCGACAGCTATCACGAGCGCGTGCGCGGGATCATCGGTCCGCTGGTCGACCCGCCGGTGCGCAGGTGGCTCGAACAGGCCACGCAACCGATCCGGCCCGCGCCGCGCAAACAGAGGAAACGCCGTCCGGCTGCAAAGAAGCGGACACGCTCGCGGAAAAGAAAGCGCTGACGCCAAAATGAAGCCCATGATGCGGGCGAGCTGCTCTCTGATTTGTGCCGCAGTGTTCGCGGCGCTGACGACGATTGCTGGAGCGCAGACGTCGGTGCCGCTGCTGGAGCCCAAGCCGGGCTTCGTTCCCGGGCTCTACGAGACAGAGAGTCGCAACTCCGCATTCCAGGACCAGCCCGTCAAGAGCACGACTTGCATCTCGTCGGCCGACTTCGACGCCTTCCGGGACGAAACGATGGCGCAATACGAGAAGTCACCGCAATTTGTGAAAGACTGCCGGCTCAGCGATACCAGGTCGCTCTCGAACGGTTTTGCGTTCGCGATGCAATGCAAAGGGACGAAAACGATTCTCACCTTTCATTTCGCCAAAGATCTCGTGCGCAGCACGATCGAGACATTGATCGTGGACCGGCCCAAATATTCCTCCTCGATCCTCACCATGATGCGTCGCATCGGTGACTGCGCCGTCCAGGCGACGGGAAAGCCGCTTTAGGGCGTCTGGACTTTGCCCAATGTCCGCTTTGCAGTGCAAGAACCCATAGTCTAAGCGGAACCTTTTGTTTTCCCGGCTGTTCTGTCGGCGATTGGCGCGCTACTACGCCGGCAGTCGTAACATGAACGAAGACGCCATCATCCAGTGGCTGTTGCAACGCCCGACAATTTGGACGGCGCTCTTGATCGGGTTGGCGCCCGCGATGATTGCCAACTTCAAGCGCCGCTCAATGATGGGTTGGTATCTTTACGGATTCACCTGCGCGCTCGTGGCTTGGCCCTTGATCACGCTCCCGACAATCCATGCGTTCCTTTTGCAGCGGCCAACGACGTCACCAGAAACGCGACAACGGCGGCAGCGGGCCGACGCGCTGGCCCTGCTCGCAGAAAGTAGTGTGCGATCGTATCCAACCTGGATCGCGGAGCTCAAACGCAAATCTCCTGAAGGAGTTGATCGCCGCCGCTATATCTACGAAAACATCAGGCCTGGCGATTCGATCGAGCTCGTTCGCGAAGATGTCGTTCAGCGTGAGCATGCCGTAGCGTTTCGACATCGCGGCATCAACATCGGTTACGTTCCCAAACGACATTTTTGGGTTGCCAACGCGATCGACGATAAGCGCTGGCTGCTCGCGATCGTAGAAACGGTCAAAGTTGGCGGACTCTTTCACCGACGTGCAAAATTCGTGGGCGTTCGCGTCGTAGTCTTTAACTCCTGACGAATTTCAAAGCACACAACCACGAAATCACCCTACGCGTCGCGGTTTGCGGTTGTGGGACCCGTTTGCGGGATTTTGCGTCGTGAACAGGTGGACTGATCGACGCACCGGCGCGCAAGTGGCTCGAACAGGCCACGCAGCCGATTAGTCCAGCGCCGCGCAAACCGAAGAAGAAACGCCGTGCGGCTCCAAAGAAGCGGACACGGTCACGCAAACGAAAGCGCTGACGCAGCGATCGCTACTGCATGAACCAGCCATGACTGACCACCAGCGACTGGCCGGTCAATGCGTTCGACTCGAAATCGGCGAAAAACACCGCCACCGCGGCCACGTCCTCGACAGTCGTGAACTCGCCGTCCACGGTGTCCCTGAGCATCACAGTCTTGATCACCTGATCCTCGGTAATGCCGAGTTCCTTTGCCTGCTCGGGGATCTGCTTTTCGACCAGCGGCGTGCGCACAAAACCGGGGCAAATGACATTTGCCCGCACGCCATGCGCGGCCCCTTCCTTGGCCACCACCTCGGCAAGGCCGACGAGCCCGTGCTTTGCGGTGACATAGGGCGCCTTGAGTTTCGACGCCTCCTTGGAATGGACCGAGCCCATGTAAATGATGCTGCCGCCGCGTCCCTGGCTGTACATCTGGCGCAGCGCCGCTCGCGTGGTCAAAAACGCGCCGTCAAGATGTATGGCGAGCAGCTTCTTCCACTTGGCGAACTCGAACTGATCGAGCGGCGCGACGATCTGAATCCCGGCGTTGCTTACCAATATGTCGATGCCGCCATAGGCCTTGACGACTTGCGCCATGCCAGCCTCGACCTGGTTTTCCTGCGTCACATCCATGGCGACAGCCATTGTCCGCGTGCCGGTGTCGTCGAGCTCCCGCGCGGCGGCCTGGCCTGCCTTTAGATCGAGATCGGCGATCGCGACGCGCGCACCCTCACGAAGGTAGGCGGTGGCGATCTCCTTGCCGATGCCGCTCGCCGCGCCAGTAACTACGGCAATCTTGTCCTTGAGACGCATGACCATTCTCCATTGCAACGTTCATCGAAGATAATCGTGAACGACTTTGCCTAGCGGCAAGGTCAGATCGGCGACGATGTGCATGCCGGATACGATTTCCAGGACCGGCAATTCGGCAAGCGGCGCCAGTGCATGCGACGCCAGGGTCAGGGCCGCAGGTCCGGTCCAGGCGCCCTTGAGGTTCACGTCGGTCAATTCGTATTCGACCAGCTCACAAATGCGCGGCGTGCCATCGACATGCGGCACGATCTTGAGCAGGAAATTCGGCGCCAGGAGCGACGCCATAACCGCGTCATGGTCCGCGGCCTTGTGCTTGTAACCCATGGTGCCGGTGGCGATCCGCATCGAGCCGTAATCGAGGGTGCCGACCAGCGTGTCCAGTTCGTCATGCAGCGTCGGTTTCGCGAGCTTTTTCGGAAAGCCCCAGAGCTCGCGGCCGCCGGCGATCGGCGGATGGTCGTCGAGAAACATGCAGTGCGAGTAGCCGCCTTTGCGGCCCCGCAAGGACACGGGGATGACCTGGCCGCTCTCGGTATAGTCGCCGAAGCCGGTCGAATCGGGCATGCGAATGAATTCGAATTTGACGAGCGGCTCGTCGACCTGCAGGGGCTCCGGCACAAGCGCACGCAATTTCTGCGGATCGGTCCGGTAAGTGATAATGAGGAATTCCCGATTGACGAAGCGATAGGGGCCGATCGGATAGGCCGGACTGGTGAGCGGCATGGCAAACGCCCGCTCCTTTACTTCACTTTCCTTCATGACAATTCCCTCGACACTATGAAGCAAGATACCGACAGTTTCCGTCAGCCCGACGTCATCGCTTCTCCTCGCCACAATCGAAGGTGCGCACGCCTTCCAGCCGGTCGGGAAGTTCAAGCACTCCGGGATGGGCCAAAGTCTTCAGTGCATTGTCGTAACCGGTCTTCCAGTGCTCCTCCATCGTGCGGCGGGAGAATTCATAGTCCTTGGCGATGCCTTCGTAGGGCTTCGCCCTGTAAATCAGGTGGACGATGTTGCAGACCTTGTCGTCGGCTTCCCCCAGCAACAGCTTGGCATCATCACCGTCGCGTAATTCGTCAGGTATTTTTTCGAGCAGCCGCGCCAGCGCAATACGCAGTTTCTGTATGTATTTGTAGCGATCGGTGGCGGCACGGTTGCGGCTCGAATAGATGATCTCCTTGTGCCGCACTTCGACCTCGACCATGTTCTTCGGCAATTCGCCGCGTGCATTCCAGAGATCGACCTGGAAGGCGAGCGTGTCGCAACGCGGTTGCGCATCGAGCACCCATTCCAGCGGCGTATTCGAGATCAGGCCACCATCCCAAAAATAGCTTTCGCCGATCCTGGTCGCAGGGAAGCCGGGCGGCAGGGAGCCCGATGCCACGACATGTTCGTAGGCGATCTTGTGCGTCTTGGAGTCGAAATAGGTGAAATTGCCGCTGCGGATATCGACCGCGCCGACGCTGAAGCGTACCTCGCCACTATTGATACGATCGAAATCGACCAGACGCTCGAGTGTGGCCCGCAATGGCGCGTTGTCGTAATAGCTCGCCGTGTCAGGACTGGCCGGCGGCCAAACCGTCGGCGGCGGCATGCGCGGCACAAAGAAATTCGGCGCGCCGAACAAAAGGATGTTCATGGCGCGCGTTTGATTGAGCAGCTGACGCTGAATGTCGCCGAACTCGATGTGCCGGAAATAGGGTATGCCGAGTGGCGATGTGGAGACCAGCTGCCAGAATTCGCGCAGCGCATCGACGCGGCGATTGGGCGGATTGCCGGCAATGATCGCCGAATTGATGGCGCCGATCGAGATTCCGGCAACCCAGTCGGGTTGCAGATCGGCCTCGGCCAGCGCCTGATAAACACCCGCCTGATAGGAGCCGAGCGCGCCGCCGCCCTGGAGCAACAGCGCGATCTGTTCGAACGGTGTGCGCTTGTGCGGCACGGCAAACCTCCTGTCTGGGCCCATCCTTTCCTCCGTGGGCATCAGCAGGTTCGCAGAAGTTAACAAAGGGCGAAATTGTGGGTGAGTTGGACTATGGGCTAACGCTCCAGAACCTGATGGCTATGTATGCGTGACCATCACGGCATCCTTTGGCCGTAAGCAAAATTTGCAGAGCTGCAGAAAGTTATGTCCGTCGCAACGACGCTAGACGGATCTATCAATCGCCCAACCGATCGCTCGGACGATGCCGTATGCGGCCAACGACACCAGTCCGATCCCGGTCAGGGCGATAGCGATATTCCATCCGAGAATTGGAATGTCAGCCGGGATCAAATCCCAGAATCTCAGGCCCAGTGCGTCTTTTGCCATCAATAAAAGGCCCGCCGAGAGGATGATCGCTGCAACGAGCAGGCCAAGCCGATGAAAATTTCTGCTGACTTGCGAATTCCGCCAGCGTGCGTACACGGGCGGGGTGTTGTCATCGTTGGTCATGGGAATAGCTCCGCGAAATGACCATTTGCAAATTTTCACGAGCAGCGCGATTTCGTACCTCAAGCGTCTTGCGACAACCAGTCTGAGCGCAATCGGACCATGGCTCAAGCGCGAGCCTGGTAAGCTCCAGTTTTGTTTCGGGCGCTATCCGTTCTACGCGTTTGAGTTTCGTCGCCAGCCGTTCCATCTGAACAGTCGTGGCGAGCACGCGTTGCTCTCTGTATGCAGCCAGCCCTGTCATGGTGCCTGATATGCTGCCCGCTATGCTCGCCATAACGAGCACGGCAAAAATGGTAATGCCAAATGCCTTACGCATGGAAGCCTCCCATTCCGTACAAATGGAAGCTTCGATAAATTTAACAGTGACCGGGCCTGACCAAGTGTGGGGTAGTTCATACTGCCGAATGCCTTTGGGCAAATATGTGCAGCGCACAAACTCATGTCCGATTTCGGGTGGCTCCCGCTGCCGCCTGCCAATAGCTCTTGTTGAGGTTTCCAACGTTGAGAGAGCCGGAGGTGTCAAAAATGCGCGGCAGGAGCTACGGAACGATCAGTCCCGAGCAACAAAAGGCGATGAGCGGGCTGGAGTTCGTGAAGGGCCTTGCGAGCGGGACACTCCCCCTCAACACGTTCGCGCAAACGGTGGGCTATGACGTGGTGGAGGCTGAAAGCGGCCGTGTCGCGATCACGCTCACGCCTACAGGCGCTCACCTTAATCCATGGGGCACGGTGCACGGCGGCCTCACGGCGACCCTTCTGGATAGCTGCATGGGCCTTGCTATCAAATCGATACTCGACAAAGGCGTGGTCAGCACGACCCTCGAGTTCAAGATTTCGCTCGTCCGAGCCATCACCTTGGAGACCGGCGAGATCAGGGCCGAGGGCAAAGTCCTCAACTGTGGCCGTCGTGTTGGCACAGCGGAAGGTCGCGTCACGGACACCGGGGGCCGGTTGCTCGCGCACGGCACGACGACCTGTCTCATTTTTGCGGGCTAACGACGTTCCTTCGAATGTCAGCGTTACAGGAAGCAGACGAGGTCTGCGGTGAGGAACTATCCGCAGTTGGCGCTATGGCGTTCGTGCCCTCCATTCGTTGCGGTTCACCTCAGATTGTCGTACGTTTTTCGAGCTCTTTCTGTGGCGCTGGGGCGAATCTCATCCGTGGGAAAGCAGCACGTCTCAGGATTCCAGGAGTAAGCGTGGGGAGGTAAAGATGGGTGCATCTGTTCCAGGTGACGAATTTGAAAAGTATGCGCCTAAGCGATTTCGTGAGCAGCCGCGTATGCCTGCCGCCGAGCCTTTTCCTATGACTCCGGCGCCGATGGTCCCCCTATCCGAGCACGTTCACCTGGAACGGCATATGCCGATCGAACTAGATTCAAGACCGGAACGCGTGCCGGAGCCGCCCCCGCGATCAGATGACAGGTCATCATCGTTGTTCGTCCGGTTTTCACCGGTTTTCATATTTGCGGCTGTCCTCGGCTTGGCAATTATTTTTTACAAACCCGTGGTGCAGGCTGTCAGCGCGCTGTTCGAACTCGCGCAGCCCTCGAAACCAGCTGACCGAGCAACCGCGGATGCCTTAACCTCGAACGGACGGGGCGATCGACTCTCTGCAAACACGCTACCTGCAGGAACTTCAGTTGCGCGACCCGCGCCGGCTCTTGTCCCCGCGCCCGTCGCGCCGCAAGTGACTGGGTCCGTGGCCCAGCCAATACCGTCCTCCCCTGTACCAGCCGGGACGTCCGTCTCGCCACCGCCCGCAAACGCGCAGGCGCAGGTCGCATCAGCCCCGCAACCAGCCCAGCAGGAAGCGGGCAGCACGAGAACTCTTTTTCGCGGTGTGACCGATACCGAAATTCGGTTTGGGATTTCCGCAGCACTCAGTGGTCCGACCAAGGAACTCGGCCAGAATATGAAGATGGGCATTATGGCTGCGTTCAACGCAACCAATGCCAGTGGCGGTGTGCATGGCCGGCAACTCCGACTTATCGCGGCAGACGATGGCTACGAGCCGGCTCGAGCCGCTGTGACCATGAAGCAGCTTTATGAGAACGACAAGGTTTTTGGAGTGGTCGGCAACGTGGGGACACCCACGGCGGTGGTTGCGTTGCCTTACGCCCTGGAGCGGAAGATGCTGTTTTTCGGGGCATTCACCGGCGCCGGCCTGCTCAGGAACAATCCGCCCGACCGCTATG
>Ga0081455_10002593_pt1 | contig 21434 bp, 14 predicted proteins | sample TabmetS3T2R1_FD_70207 | JGI IMG/M metagenome (GOLD analysis project Ga0081455, IMG submission 70207) | Tabebuia heterophylla rhizosphere microbial communities from the University of Puerto Rico - S3T2R1 | ecosystem: Host-associated > Plants > Roots > Rhizosphere ...
CCTCATTGGCCAGCCCCCGTCGATAGCCACGAAATACGCGACTCCCGTCACCGCAATGGCGGCGACGAGGGATAGGAGGGTGACGACGAGATCATAACCGGTTGGCCCGTCGGGACTGAAGGCAAGCATCCAAATAAAATGCGCACACCAAATGGAAAAGCCGCTCGCTACCGCCGTTGCTACTAGCCAACCCCAACGGCTACGCCCGTGCACAACGCGCACGTGATTGAGGAGAGTGAGGACGGCGTAAGAACCGAGCAAGCACAACCCAAGAGCGAGCCATACCAAGCGATAGTCGTGCTGCCGCGTGAGGCAATCCAGTACTCGGAGCACGGCTTCTCCAATTGCGCGCGTGCGCCCCAGGCTTGGAACCGCCTGGGGGCGCTACCGTCTAGGCGCTGCCGGTTCATCCGAGGCAGCACACTAGGAATACTTGGAAAGCGCTCGTGTGTTCCACGGTCTGTGCGGGCCCGTACTAATTTTTGTGTGTTCCAGCGGCGGTAATAGCCAGGTCCTCGATCCTACGAAAGGACAGATCACCGACGCCAAGGAGGACGAAGCCGATCAGCAAGGCCGCCCCATCGCTCACGCGATCTTGTAGTCAAACGCAGTGTCTGTGCATGGCCTGGGCGCCTGCCACGTAGGCTGGCGGCCTACAACAATGGGACGTGGCCCGACGTCCAGCGTGTATCTGTCCACTCGAACTAATCCACCCGTGGAACGATCGCACTGCAGCGGCAAACTGTTGATAAAAAGTTTTACGTACGGATCAAACCAAACACGGCAGGGCAATAAGGTGTCCGAAATGCCACGCTACTACTTCCACATTAGGCGCGGTCGCGCGACCGTGCTCGACCACGATGGAATCGATCTCGCCGGCGATCAAGAAGCAGCAACGGAAGATGCACTCGTGGCCGAGAGATTGCAATGGCCGCTGCGCTGCACGGTAGTACACCCACGAGTTTAGTGATCGTCGTGGCCGATGAGCAATGGTCCCCAGTGTCCGAATTGCCGGTCGTGAGATTTCCGAGGTCGGTGAAAAGCGCCGTTGCGTAATGGTCCGATTTTTGAAGTGAACCGGCCTGGCACCTCTCGTACATGCGGTGGTGGCCCCGCGGCCACGTTCCAGCTGCAGCTGCCCGATCCGCACCACCATGCACGGAGTTGGTCCATATCTCCAGTTTCGTAATCCGTATTAAACGGTGGCTGAGATCATCGCGCTGTTGTGTGTCGCTTACCCATTTGCGCGTAGGTTGCCGCCTGATGGCTCCACCACGAGGCCGATGCGCTCTGCCGCATGCTGAGCCCGTGCCGTAAAATCTTCGAGGGTTGCTCGACGTTTGCGCTTCGCTGTCGGTATCTCAACCTTGGCGCGCTGTCGTCATTGCTCGGTGACACCCGAGTTGCGAGCAACCCTTGTTGCAACTGGCGTACGCCTGCTACAGGGCGTACACTTGCCGCCGTCGTTGCCACTCCGCGTACGTTTGCCAATATACTCCTTGCTGCCAATCGTTCACGGGCGGTGCGGCTTGCGGGCTGTGCACGTGGTACACGTGGTAGTAGGCTTGGGGTAGGGGCATGGTTACTACAAGATGCTCCCCTTCTCCCAATGTTGCTGAGCATCGGACGGGTTTGTTTCAATGTTCGGTTCATCGTGGCTGCCTGGACGCAAGCGGGTTTCCCCGGAATTGAAGCGGGCGCGGTCGGGTCACGCCGATCCGGTGCAACGACCCGGTGGCAGCCTTGAGAGTTAGCGCGCATGGTCGATCGGCCTGAGAGCGAGAAAAGTCGCAAGCTTGAGCACGGACACGCGCTGGAGCGCCCGATCCCCCCGCTTGCTCATGACAGCCGGTTCGGCAGCGACGCTGTGGCCGACACCCTGCGCGCACTCAAGATCGCCTACATCGCTCTTAATCCTGGTGCCAGCTTGCGCGGGCTGCACGATAGCCTGGTCAATCGGCTTGGTAACGACCGCCCGACGATCCTCCTTTGCCTGCATGAAGAACATGCTGTGGCGATCGCGCATGGCTGGGCCAAGGTCACGGGCTGCGCTATGGCGGCGGCGGTCCATTCCAACGTCGGCTTGATGCACGCAACGATGGCCGTCTTCAATGCCTGGTGCGACCGCATGCCGGTCTTGCTGATCGGCGCAACGGGACCGGTCGACGCCGAGAAACGCCGACCGTGGATCGATTGGATCCACACGGCACGTGACCAGGGCGCTCTGGTCCGCGGTTATGTGAAGTGGGACGACCAGCCGGCCTCGCCGGCGGCGGCGCGCGAGGCCCTGGTGCGCGCCAAGTGGATCGCTGACACACCGCCACAAGGGCCAGTTTACATCAACATCGACGCCGGGATGCAGGAAGCGGAGCTCGACGCGCCGCTAACGCCCCTCGACATCGAACGGCTAATGCCGCCTGTCGCCTCAGCCGCCGACCCCGACCTCATCGATCGCCTCACCAGCACGCTGACGACCGCAAAGCAGCCCGTGGTGCTCGCCGGCCGCGGTTCGCGCGCGCTCGAAGCATGGCAGACACGCCTGGCGCTGATCGAGCGCATCGGTGCGCGCGTCATCACGGATCTCAAGCTCGGTGCCGTCTTCCCTACCGATCATCCCCTGCACGCAGGTGCTCCAGGAATATGGCTCGATGCTGACGCCAGTGCGGCGCTGCGGGCAGCCGATGTCATCCTCAGCCTCGACTGGGTCGATTTGGGCGGTACCCTCAAGGCGGCGTTCGGCACGCTGCAGCCGCCCGCCAAGATCATCCACGCGTCGCTCGATCATCGCCTGCACGGTGGCTGGAGTATGGACTACCAAGCCCTGCCGCCCGTCGACCTGTTGCTCGCGGCAGAGCCCGATCAGGTCGTGGCTCAGCTCGCCGATGTGCTGCAAGTACGGCCGGCCAAAGCCGCGCTCGATTGGCGCCCGTTTCCGATCGAAGCCGTACCACCGGGCGCGATGCGTACGGCTAGCATCGCTCACGGCCTGCGGGGTGCTCTCGAAGGACGCGACACCTGTTTGCTGCATCTGCCGCTGTCATGGGAGGGCAAGTTGTGGCCATTCCGGCACCCACTCGATTTCATCGGCCAGGATGGCGGCGCCGGCATCGGTGCCGGGCCCGGCATTTCGGTAGGTGCCGCCCTTGCCTTGCGCGACAGTGGGCGCCTACCCGTTGCGATTTGTGGCGACGGTGATTTCTTGATGGGCGCCACGGCGATTTGGACCGCCGTGCACTATCGCATTCCGCTGCTGCTCGTAATCGCCAACAACCGCTCCTTCTACAACGATGAAGTGCACCAGGAGCGCGTGGCACGCCTACGCGGACGGCCGGTTGAGAATAAATGGATTGGTCAACGCATCACTGATCCGCAGATCGATCTCGCCGCGCTGGCGCGGGCGCAGGGAGCCCACGGCTTCGGGCCTGTCGCGCGTGGGGAGGACCTGATTGGCGTGCTTGAGGCGGCCATTGCCGAGGTCGACGCCGGCGGTGTGGCCGTGGTCGACGTGCTGATCGAGCCCGGCTACACGCCAGCAATTTCCGCCGCCGTGCTTCGATCCGCCGACTGATCTGACCTTGGGAAAGCCGGGTCGTCGCTGGTGGCGCCAATCATCCCAAACAGTTTTGACTGGGGCCCCCCTTGCCGGCTGCGGCGGATCGCAGACCTCGGCGCGCTCCGCTGGATCCCTCTTCAAATCTTGACGGTCTCGTGGGTCGAGGGATGAAACAGCTCTGCCGGTGCCAGCAGCCGTCCCGCCAGCCCTTGTTGATGATGATGGCGAAGAAAGTACTGCAACGTGTTGAGGTTCCTTGCGAGCCCATACGGCCAGTAGTCCTCGCCCAGCAGCGTGCGGGCAGCGCTCAGCTGTTCCTCCACGAACGGCAGCATGACCTTCGTGGCCGCCGTGTCCGCGAGACGCGCGAAAGCAATGGCTTTGGCCTGGCTGAACGCCTTCAAGACCGCACCCGGTAGCCAGGGGTGACGGTCGGCAAGGCTGCGACGCACGCCGACCAGGTGCATGATGGGAAAGACGCGCCAGCGCCGGAAGTAGTCCGAAGCGGCCGCAACCGGATCATCGAACAGCCAGCCGATGTGGGGGTCGCCCCTGACGTGGCATGACGGCGCCCGCGGCGAGATGATTGCGTCGATCTCTCCGGCGGCCAGCCTATCGCTTAACGAGCCTCCTGCCAGTGCAGCCTCCAGTCGGATGGAAGTCGGTAGGGTCAGAGCGATTTTTTCCAGGCGGCCCGGCTCCTCCAAACCACCGTGCACCCAGATCGGGTCGGACGCTGCGACCCCATGGTCGTCAGCCAGCAGCGCTCGCGCCCAAACATTGGCGGTTAGCTGATATTCCGCCACGCCAATTCTACGGTTCTTCAGGTCTGCCGGCGTTTTGATCCGATCCCTGCGCACATAGATCGAGGTGTGACGGAAGGTGCGCGAGACGAACGCCGGCACGCCGACGTAAGGACAGTCGCCGGTCGCCGCCTTGATGGCGAAACTCGACAGCGAGAGCTCGCAGACGTCGAAGTCTTGATGCCGAAACGCCCGAAAGAAAATCTCCTCGGGGCTCAGCGTCATCGAGACCGGGCTTACCCCGTCGATCTGGACGCTGCCGTCGAGCAGCGGGCGGGTGCGGTCGTAGTCCCCGATAGCGAGCGACAACTGAAGCTTGGCCATGGGCAATGATCGCGGCGAAGCGGCATGCTGACAAGACTGTTAGACGCCGCCGCGGCAATGGGCAAGGCGGCAAGGCAACAGCGGCTGCCCGCAGGCGGAAACTCAGTTGGCATCTATTCAAGGGCCTACCCCAGTTGGCGCGCGATTGCGAAACTGCCTAAGACGACTGCCATCTATCCTGGCTACCGCTCGGCCTTGGCGGCCCGCTCGGTCGTTTCCCAGTGCTCGACCAAAGATTGCATAAACGGGCTCCCATCCCGGGCTAATTTCGCCCCACATTCAGAGACATGCGGAGTAAAGTTCACGAGGAACTTAGCGCCTGCCCGATCTGCAATGGCAATGGGGAGGTGGAAAGTTGTCTGCCGTACAGGACTAAAGCCCGTGAGACCAGCATAAGAACTAACTGACGAGGCCGAAGTCTAAAGCGCTTCTCCTAGTGCGCGCTGGACGCGGTAGGCCGGCAATCCAGAAGCGCCGGTCAACGCCTTCGGCAGATCGACTTTGCGGCGACACGCAGCTAAAGTGTGATATCCTGACGTCATTGCCTATGCGCCGACGGATGATCGTGGCCACGTTCGTGCAAGCTTCGAGCGGTGACGCTGCGAGGATGGTGCGCCGAAGACCAGCGCCACCGTGGCGATCCATGCTTTCCAGGAGGGTCCCCGACCGATGACGCGATTCCGAGCTTCGCTCGTGGCCGGTCTGCTCCTGATCGGCCTGGCCGCCCCGGCAGCAGCCGCGCCTGAGGGCACGATGACGTGGGGCGTGCACATCACGCTGGCGTCCCGCTGGCTCGATCCCGCGGAGACCGAGGGCATTATCACGCCATTCATGGTGCTTTACGCACTGCACGACGCGCTCGTGAAGCCCATGCCGGCCGGGATCAACACCCCGAGCCTGGCAGAGTCGTGGAGCCAGTCGAAGGATGGGCTCGCGTACGAATTCGTGCTCCGCAAGGGGACCAAGTTCCATAACGGCGAGCCGATCACGGCCGAGGACGTGAAGTTTTCGTTCGAGCGCTACCGAGGCAGCGGCGCCGCACTCCTCAAGGAGCGAGTGCGCGAGGTTCAGATCGTCGACCCCGACCGCGTGCGCTTTCACCTCAAGGAACCGTGGCCCGACTTTATGACGTTCTACGGCACCTCGGCGACGGGGTCGGGTTGGATCGTGCCCAAGAAGTACGTGGAGAAGGTCGGCGACGACGGCTTTAAGAAGGCGCCGGTCGGCGCCGGCCCCTACCGGTTCGTGAGCTTCAACCCCGGCGTCGAGCTCGTGCTCGAGGCCTACGAAGGGTACTGGCGGAAGACGCCGATCATCAAGCGGTTGGTGCTGCGCAGCATCCCGGAGGAGACGACACGAGCCGCCGCGCTCAAGGTGGGCGAGGTTGACATCGCCTACCTGCTGAGCGGCCCCGTGGCGGAGGACATCCAGCGAACGCCGGGGTTCAAGCTCGTCGCGCCGAACGAGGCCCCGGCGGTCTTCTGGTTCGATCTGCCGGACCAGTGGGACCCGAAATCGCCGTGGCACGACCAGCGCGTGCGTCAGGCGCTCAGCTATGCCATCGATCGGCAGTCGCTCAACCGGGCCGAGACACTCGGCTTCTCGAAGCCGTCGGGGTCGCTGATCCCGCGCGCGCTCGAGTTTTCGCGATGGTTCGATCCCGATCCCTACGATCCGCCGCGGGCCCGCAAGCTCCTGGCCGAGGCCGGATACCCGAACGGGTTCGACGCCGGCGACTTCTACCCGTGGCCGCCCTACTTCTCGATGGGCGAGGCGCTCGCCGGCTACATGCAGGCGGTCGGCATCAAGACCCGGATCAGGACCATGGAGCGCGCTGCCATGACGGCCGCGTGGCGCGAGCGGAAGCTGAAGAACGTGATCGTCGGCATTACCGGCGCTGGCGGCAACGCCGCCACGCGCCTCGAGGCGTACGTGAGCAAGGGTGGGGTCTACACCTCCGGCGTGATTCCCGAGGTCGAGGACCTCTTCCAGCGTCAGGCGCGCGAGCTCGACCCGAAGAACCGAGAGGCGCTGCTGCACCAGATCCAAGACATTCTCCACGATCGCGTGACCCACGTGCCGATCTACGAGCTCGCGTTCATCTGGGGCGTCAGCCCACGGGTCGAGGAGCCCGGAATCAACCTGATCCGGAGCTACGCCTACTCCGCGCCCTACGAGGATCTCAGGCTCAAGCATCCGTGACAATCGCCGCGCGGAGACCCGGTGAGGGCAAAAATCCTGTTCCCCACCGTACGCAGGCACGCGACGGGCGGGTCAATGGGGGTGTCATGGCTCGGCTGAGCCAGTCTCAAATGACACCGTAAACCGACCGAGGTTCTGCGGTGCTGCTTCTTTTTCCCTCGCGGTTGTTCCATCGACCGTGCTCGTTCCATCGCGTCTCCGAGCCATGCCGCTTGTCCAACAATAAGCTGGTACGACGCCGACTGCTGCAGCGACAAAGGCTGCTTTCCTGCAGAAAACGTCGTGAGGACGTCGACCTTGTACTCGAGGAGGCCGACCAGCTTGCCAGCTGTTTCAATAGCCACTTCGACAGCCTAACGCACCCCCAACCGGCCCGACTGTCATCGTGCTGGTCGACGGGAAACGCCGTGAATTCCTCTTCGATGAAGGCGTCGATGAGATTGACGGTGCTGTTGTCGTACATGGTGCGATAGCAGGTGGTGCGGGCCTTGCGCCGGTGCCCCTGAAGCCATCGCGGATGGCAGACTTAGACGAAAACTCATAACAACGCGTGATCGGTTGGCGATCAGAGCTGACCGGGCGATCGCGCGTCAGTATCGGCGATCAGCTTGCGAACGAGAGGGATCAGCTCAGCGCCATATTGCTCAGCGTCATCGAGCGGCTCGTAGCCTCGGATGAGGAGACTGCTGGCACCGATCTTGTAGTAAGCGAGGAGTGCCTTGGCGACCGTATCAGGAGCTCCGACAAGTGCAGTTGAGTTGCCGCGTGCGCCCGTCGCCTCCGCGAGCTTCATCCACAAGCAAGTATCATGCACCTCCGACGCGGCAGCGGCCGATAGCAAGCGCTGCGAGCCAAGGTTCTCGGGCTTTGGTGCGGGCGCCCCGCCGCGCTGGTGCTGGACGCGGCGAAGAATGTCGCGCGCTCGGTCCCAAGCCTTGTCATCGGTTTCGGCGAGAATTGGACGCGTCGACAGACTGAAGCGCGGCGGGGATTTGCCGGCGGCCATTGCCGCGTGGCGGACGTGCGCCATAAATGCCGCCGTCTCGCGCAATGGTTCGCCCCACAGCATGTAACAGTCGACATGTGGCGCGAGCGCCTGGATCGCTTCATTCGATCCGCCCCCACCATAGATTGGGATGTGTGGGCTCTGCATACAACGGATATCGGAATAGGCTCCCGACACACGGTAGAACTCGCCGGCATGGTCAAAAGGAGTCGATGACTTCCATGTGCGTTGTAGGAGTGCGATGTACTCGCTCACGCGGCGATAGCGGCCCGCATGGTCGGTAAAATCACCATCCTTTGCCTGGTCCGAGTCGCTACCCCCCGCGATTATGTGCACGGCAAGACGGCCGCCGCTCAAATGATCCAGCGTCGCAAGCTTGCGTGCAGCAAGGGTTGGGGAAACGAAACCCGGTCGATGCGCCAGCAGCAGTCCAAGCCGATTGGTGACGGCCGCGGCATGGGCACCGATGAGGAAGCCATCTGGCGCATCTGAGAAGTAACCAATTAGGACGCGATCGAAATCCGCCTTCTCGTGGGTAAGGGCCGTTGCCGCGATGACGTCCGCATTGAACGGCGGTCCACTGGGTGCGATCACCTCGGACAATACGCGCGGCGCGATCCAGCCAATCATCTCGACAGGCAAAGCGGCCTCCAGGTTATCCTGCCCACGGTTGGAACTTACGGTGCCAGCAGCTCGAGCAGATTTGCATCCATCATCGGCCTCCTGCCCGCTTCCACGTCGTGGATGAGGGAGACCAACTTGCGGATTGTGGGGCAGGCGATGCCGTGACGCGCGCCGATTTCGACGATGGGAGCGATCTGCGCGTCGACCTCGGTTCGACGCTTGCGCACCGCGAGGTCGCGCCAGATGCCCGAGTGGCTTTTCGGGTTGGGGCGATTGAACGCCACCATCGCCGCGATGCTGGCGCGTGCGGCATCCTCGGTCGCGCTCGACGCGAACGCCGCGGGCTCGAAACCATTGAAGCCGCGCGCCTCGACGCCCTCGGCCCGCGCCACCTGAAGCGTTTCGCGGCCGAGAGCGCGCCATACCGGCAGCAGCTCTGGACGCGCGAGGCAATCGGCGATGGAGGCCTGGCCGAGGGCCTGCGCGAACAGGAACGAACCGTAGGCGAGCTTGCCCCACAGGAACGACCAGATGTCGTCGGTCATGATCGCGTCCGGCGCGAACGTGCGCACGACCTCGTGCAGCGCCCGCAGCCGCGACGTGATGGCACCATCGAGCTCGCCGACGACGAAGGCACCTGCGTTGCTGTAGAGGATCCGCCCGGGCTCGAGCCAATCCGAGCCGTAATTGATGAAGGCGCCGATCGTTCGGCTGCGACCAACCTGCTTCTCGATGGTCAGCTCGCACAGGCCGTTCTGCAACGACAGCACGTAGCCGTCGAGCGCCAAATGCGGCTCGAGCATGTGCGCCGCATCGGCCGTGTGTTGGGCCTTGACGGCAAGAAACACGCGCCGCCAGCGGCCTTCGACCTCAGCCGGTACGAACGCTGGCGCCTTGACGGTGAACGACTGCCCGGGGCCGTCTATTTGCAGGCCTGGGTTGCGAATGGCGGCTACATGCTCTGGCAACACATCGACGAAGGTCACATCGTGACCGGCACGCGCGAGATAGGCCCCCAGCGTGCCGCCTATGGCGCCCGCACCCCAAATCAAGATCCCGTCGTTCATTCGTTTCGTCCCAAGCGTGAGGTGAGCTGCACCGCAGCGGCGATGAGCAGCATCAGCGTGAATAGCAGAATGAAGGCGATGGCGGCACCGAACGGCCAGTTCAGCAGGGCGATACCCTGCTGATAGATGGTCGTCGACATGACAGGCACACGCGGTCCGCCGATCAGTGCCGGCGTGACATAGGCACTGATCGCCAGCGTGAAGACAAGCACCGATCCGGAGACGATGCCCGGCATCGACAGCGGCAGCGTGATCTGGACGAAAATGCGTGCGGCCCCAGCCCCGAGATTGCGGGCGGCGTCATAAAGCTGTCGGTCGATGTTGAGTAGGGCGGCGTCGAGCGCCAGCACCATGAATGGCAGCAGCACCTCGGCCAGCGCCACGACAATGCCGGCCGGATGGTACATCAAGGGCAGCGGGCCGCCGAGCACGCCGAGGCCGATCAGCGTCTTGTTGAGGAAGCCGTTGTTGGCAAGCAGAATCATCCAGCCGAACGTACGCACGACGGCGCTGGTAAGCAGCGGAATGAGCACCGTGAAGTAGAGGACCGCACGCGCCGTGCCGCGCAGCTCGGAGAGCCAGTAGGCCAGCGGAAAGCCGAGCAGAAGGCACACGATGGTGACTTGCGCCGAGATCAGCAGCGATCGCCACAGGACATCGCGAAAGAACGAGTCGCCGAGGAAGGCGCGGTAGTGTGTGAGCTCCCAGGTCTCGACGATACCGCGGCCGCCCGGCTCGTAGCCGCGTAGGCTGATGACCGCCAGCAGGACCAGGGCGCCGGCCATGAAGATGGCGAGCCAGACCACGTTGGGAGCAATCAGAAGATAGGGCGTCCAGTCCGAGCGCTCGCGCCGCGGCGGCATCCCGGCTGCGCTGTGCTCCTCGCTATGCCGCACGCGGCCGCGCTCCCATGCCCCAATGCAACCGCGCCCTCTCTGGCGGCCAACCAGCGCCGAGCCCGCATCGAGGCGCAAGGCGCCGGCAGTTCCAAGCACCGATGCTGGTCGTGCAGAGAAGGGCGACGAGATGCTTGATGCGTTGGCCGAGAGAGGGTCGCGCAACATTGAGCGCCTGGGCGGTCCTGGAGAAGCCCCCAAGCTCGACGATGCGGCAGTCGAAGTGCAGCTGTCGCAGATCCATCCGGACGCTCGGCAGGGGGCGGCGCCCACCCATAGGCCTATAGGTGACGCCGAAGATTCCATCTTTACCTATGAGCTGCGCAGTTTCAAGTTAGTGTGTGGGGAACGGAGCTCACCGGCCGGATGCTGATCGCCGCCAACGTCCTGATCCTACTCTATCTGCTCGCGCCCATCATCGTGGTCGTGGCCACGGCGTTCACGGCCACGGCCTATCCAGTGTTTCCGCCGCAGGGGTTCACATTGCGCTGGTTCCAGCGCTTCCTTGGCATGAGTGAGTTCACGGATGCCGTGCAGCGCAGCGCGCTACTAGCTCTCGTGAGCGCCCTCTTTGCCGGAATGCTCGGCACCTTCAGCGCGCTGGCGCTCGGGCGCTGGCGTTTCAAGGGGCACACGGCCGTGTCGGCGGTCTTCCTCTCGCCGATCCTGTTTCCGACCATCGTCCTGGGCCTGGCACTGCTCGTGTTCTACAGCCGGATCGGGCTGTCTGGCAGCTTTACCGGCCTCGTCATTGCCCACAGCGTGCTGACAACGCCGTTCGTCGTTCGGCTGGTGATGGCGAGCCTCGCCGAGTTCGATCCGGCCGTCGAGGAGGCCGCGCGCAACCTGGGTGCCGGCTGGTGGCGGACGTTCCTCCAGGTTACGCTCCCGCTGATACGGCCCGGCGTACTGGCCGGCCTGGTCTTCGCATTCATCGTCTCATTCGACGAGCTGGTCGTCACATTGTTTCTGGCGGGACCGGACATGACGACCCTGCCGATCCGCATCTACACCTATGTTGAATTTGCCAGCGATCCTACGATCTCGGCGATCTCGACCACGCTGATCTTCGCCTGGATGCTGATCGGCATTCCGGTGTACAGCCGCTTCCTGTCAATCAAGCACCATTGAGCATGATCGACCTCGAGCTCAAAAAGCTGACTAAAGCTTACGGTACCACGCTCGCCGTGGACGATGTGAGCCTCGCAGTCGAGACGGGCGAGCTGATCGCGTTTCTCGGCCCATCGGGCTGTGGCAAGACGACGACCTTGCGCATGGTGGCCGGCTTCATCGCGCCCTCGATGGGCGAGATCTGGGTCCAGGGACGGGACATCACCTTGCTCAAGCCCAACCATCGCGACATGGGCATGGTGTTTCAGAGCTATGCCCTGTTCCCGCACATGACCGTCGACCGCAACATCGCCTTCGGGCTTCATGCGCGAGGCGTGCCCAAGGCGGAGATTGCGCCGCGCGTCGCGCTTGCGCTCGAGCTCGTCGGCCTGTCAGATTTTGGTGCGCGCTATCCGCGTCAGCTCTCGGGAGGCCAGCAGCAGCGCGTGGCGCTGGCGCGCGTGCTGGCACTGCGGCCGAAGCTCCTGCTATTCGATGAACCACTGTCGAACCTCGACGCCAAGCTCCGTGTCCAGATGCGCCACGAGATCCGCGGGCTGCAGAAAGAGGTGGGCATAACATCCCTGTTCGTCACCCACGACCAGGAGGAGGCGATGACCATTGCCGATCGCATCGCCGTTATGAACAAGGGCAGGATCGAGCAGATCGGCACTCCATCTGAGATCTACGACAATCCACACACGCGCTTTGTCGCGGACTTCATCGGCGCAAGCAACCTGATCGACGGGCATGTGACCGGTGGCCGGTTCATCACCTCTGGCGGCCTCCAGATCCCGTTTATTCCCAGCCAAGCCGCGGACGGGCAGCCCTACGTGCTCTCGATCCGACCGGAGAAGATCGAGATTGGCGACGCCCGCGCCGCGGCCGTCCTGTCGGGCAAGGTGACGCGCGTTCTCAAGCTTGGCGGGCTCATTGAGTACGCGGTTGCACTGCCGTCGGGCGAGACGCTCGTGCTGCACCAGCAGGATCGCGCAGGCGTCAACCCACGCGCACTCGGCGACGACGTGACTCTTGCGTGGCGGCCGGAGGATAGCCGGCTGCTGCCCACCTGATCAGCAATGGAAAGGAGCATCATCATGCGTGGCAGACTATGGATATTGGGATGCAGCGTGGGCCTCGCCTGCGCGCTGGCCGCGACGGCAGCCACTGCACAGACGGAACTGACCGTGATCGTCTACGGCGGCTCGTTCGAAGAAGGCTGGAAGAAAGCCGTGATCGGACCCTTCGAGAAGGCCAACCCGGATATTAAGGTGAAGATCGCGACTGGCCTCACGCAGCAGGCCATCGCGCTGATGCGCGCGCAAAAGAACGACGTCAAAGTGGATGTCATGATGATGGATGAAGTCGGTGCCGCACAGGCCAAGGCCGAAGATCTCTACGAGCCCCTCGAGCCGAGCAAGGTCACCAACATCAACAATCTCTATCCGCAATTCCGTGTGAAGGGGGACGCCTATACCAAGTTCATGTACGTGTCGCAGGCGCTCGTCTACCATAAGGATCACGTCAAGCAGAAACCGGACTCTTGGATGGCGCTGTGGGATCCCGCGTACAAGAACAGGATCGTCGTTCCCGACATTGTCACGTCGCACGGCTCCTTCTTCCTGCTCACGGCAACAGACATGTCTGGCGGCAACGTGAAGGACACAGGCCCGGGATTTGCGCTCATCACTAAGCTCAAGCCCAACATCCTGACCTTTTACACGCAGCACGCGCAGCTGGCGCAGCTCTTCACGCAAGGCGACGTGTCGATGTCGAGCTGGACCACCGACCGCGCGCAGGCGGCAATGGACGGCGGCGCCCCGCTCGGCTGGACCATCCCGAAGGAAAGCGCCTACATCATCGATTCGACGATCGGCATCCCCAAGGGCACGAAGAAGCTCGACGCAGCACTCAAGTACGTCAACTTCGTCCTCGGCGAGGAAGCTCAAGCGGCCAACGCTCGATATACTTATCTTGCTCCGGTCAACCGCAACGTGAAGCTACCTGATGACGTCGCAAACAAGCTGCCGGTCAAGGACCTCGATCGGCTGAAAACGACCGACTGGGACTACGTCACGACCGTTCGCCCGCAGTGGACGCAGCGGTGGACGCGGGAAATTGCCGCACAGTAAGTCGGGAGAATTCCATGGCGCGTCCCGATCTGCCCGTTGCTGTCGTAACCGGGGCTGCACGAAGCCTCGGCCGCGCGATAGCCGAACGCCTCCACCGTGACGGCTATGCCGTCGCCGTCACGGATCTCGATGCGGACATGGCGCACTCGGTCGCGTCCGCCCTTGATCCAAGCGGCAGGTCGGTTAGGGCCTATCGCCTCGATGTTCGTGCCGGTCATGAGGTGACTGCCGTGTTTCAGGCAGTGGCCACCGACCTCGGACGGCCGCAAGCCCTCGTCAATAATGCCGGCATCTATCCCGACCACGGCTTGCTCGACATGCCGGAGGGTGCCTGGGACGAAGTGCTTGGCGTGAACCTGAAGGGAACCTTCCTTTGCACGCAGGCCTTTGCTCGGGCTCGCATAGATGCCGGCGGCGGCGGAGCCATCGTGAACCTGGCGTCGACGGCGGCGTTCTCCGCGCGTGTCGGCGCCTCGCACTACAGCGCCTCCAAGGCGGGCGTCGTGATGTTCACGAAGTCCTCGGCGCAGGAGTTGGGCTCGCACGCGATCCGCGTGAACGCGGTAGCTCCCGGCCTCATAGAGGTGCGGGAGGGCCAAGTCTCGCAAGAGTACAGGGCGATGTTCCTGACCATGATTCCGCGCCAGCGGACAGGGCGGGCGGGCGACATCGCGGGGACGGTCGCGTTCCTGTTGTCTCCTGATGCCGATTTCATCAACGGCGAGTGTGTCGTCGTCGACGGCGGGTTCCTCGCAGGCCGGCCATTGACGCGCTCGCTGAGCAAGTGAGGTCAAGCGTCTCTGCTACGATTGGTGCTGCCCTAACCTTCGTATTGACCGCAAGCTATAAACTCTGTGTCAACTCCGCCGACTTATCCAGGCAACGCGCGTTGCGCGTTCTCAAGTCGCTCCTTGTGTTGGACCTCAATTTCTTCGCGGTGCGTCTCAAACCAGGCCCTATAGACCTCTCGCGAACAGCAGGAGGCATCCATGCGCCGCTGTTCTTGTTCCGGGATCAGCCGCGGCATACGCGGATAACGCTTCGCCCAGCGCCGGCGCATTTCTTCGATTCCCGACCAGGAAGCCTCAAAGCTCGGCGGGGGGTTCCGGTCACCTGGCTGCGGAGTCTTGCCTCGTGTGCACGTCGATCATCTGGCCAAATGCCCTTGATCTGAACCCAGGGGAAATAGTCATAATAGCTTTCACCCAGATCACGCAGATCCCTTACCAGATGCGCAACTTGCCCATCACCGCAGACCAGCGGCTCCCGTCAGGCACTTTCAAAAAACGCCCGATTTCTTAGGACCCAGTATGTCGTATCGAGGAAGGCCGCATCACGCGCTACCTGGACCCTCGGCTCGCAGATGCCCCCGCGCGTTGGCAATTTGAGTTACAAGCGCTCGGGGGGCACCTTGTCGCCGCCGCGATCGAACGCACACCCGGGACCGCGGTTGGGGTCGTAGAGCGGGATGCCGGGGAGCTCGTGCAGATACCTTTAGCGAATGGCGAGGGTCCGCCGGTGGCCATCGCGCTCGCATCATTTCCGAGCGAAGCGGCTTTGTGTCCGCGTTGGCTGCCGTAGCTCATCGAGCAGTATCTTGGCCTCTCTGAGCTCGGGGGTTGCAAAGCCCTCGACAAACCAGCCGTATACCGGCGCTAGTAGGGCGTGTGCCTCGCCGTGTTTGTTCTGCTCCTGCCAATATTTGGCGAGCCTGGTGGCCGCGCGCAGCTCCCACCAGCGGGCTTCCTGTTCTCGTGCAACCGTTAGCGCGCGGAGCAAATCCGCTTCGGCAGCTTCCCTGTGCCCGAGCGTCAGGAGCACCGTGCCGCGAAGGCGATGCAGTTCTGCTACGTAGAACCTCTCCTCGGTCGTCTCTGTGCTTTGGATGGCCTTATCCAGCAAATTGAGGCTGACCTCTGCTTGCCCGAGGTTTGCGTGGGCCGAGGCAAGAAGGCCAAAGTACAATGTGTGGCGGTTGCGGGCAGACTGGTTCTCGTCCGCGGCAATCGCGGCGCGCATCAGCTTGATGCCACCCTGCAGCTCGCCGCCTTGTGCCAAGAGGGCGCCGAGGAAAAAGCGCGCGCGCTGCCCGGGTCCGGCGAGACCGTGCTCGACGCAGTGAGCGACCGCCTCTTTCGCCGGCGTCGTGGCACCACGGGCATCGCCGCGCAAGGCTCCGAGCAGCGCCACATGGGCGAGGACCAAGGCGATCGTATATGGACGTTGCATCTCTCGCGCGCGAGAAATGGCCTGGTCGATGACCCTCGCGGACTCATCTGGATAGCCGAGGAAGAGGAGCGTGGATGCCAAAAAGGATAGTGCATTGACCTGGTCATCGGTGCCGAACTTGCGGTAGCTGGCGATCGTCTCCGGATTGGCCGCGCAGATGCTGAGGGTCTCCTCCAAATGCCGCCGTGCCTCTAAAAAACGCCCGAGAAAACTGAGCGTTTGACCCATAAAGCGGTTGGCTAAGGCCGAAAGGCCCGAATGGTCGTAGTGTGCGGCCAGCGCCAAGCACTGGCGTGCGACGTCGGCTGCCGCGGTGTGGTCTGCGCGCATGCTGTGCGCGAGATAGGTGCCCCAAAGAACGGTCATTTGCTCTGTCATCGTGCCGGCGTCGCCCAACAGCTCGCGGGCTCGCGAAAACACCTTCAGGGTTTCCGGGGCGGCGTCTCCCTCGGTCGCCGCCATCGCCGGACCGAGGGCCAAATGGAAATCGAGCTCCTTGCGTGCACGTTGGGGTGATGGGGCCTGAGGTAAGATCAGCTCTATGCCTCGTTTGAGATGCGTTACCGCCTCGGCGTTGGCCGAGCGGCTTAGCGCGAGATGGCCGGCCTTGAGCCAGTACTCCATGGCCGGATCACCGAGGCCGGCTTCCGTGAAGTGGTAGGCCAGCGTTTCCGGCTGGCCCTTAACCACGCCAGGAAAACTCTCTTCCAGCGCCGAGGCGATTTGAGCGTGTAGTTGTTGGCGGCGGCTCTTCAGCAGGCTTTCATAGGCGGCATCCTGGACCAGCGCATGCTTGAAGTTGTAGATCGCCTCCGGCGGCTCGCCGCGACGGAACACAAGTTCCGCTTGCTCGAGCTGCGCAAGCGCCCGTCGCAGTGCGGTCTCCTCGTACGGCACCAAGGTACGGAGCAGGGGAAAGGAAAATTCGCGTCCAATGGTGGCGCCGATCTGGGCAATGTCCTTTACCGGCGCCAGGCGGTCCAGGCGTGCCATCAGCGAGTCTTGCAGTGTCGCGGGAATTGCGAGCGGCGGCAGCGGCCCCCTCAGGTGATAACCATCCGCGTCGGCGACAAGCAGGCCGGATTCGAGGACGGCCTTGGTGAGCTCCTCTACGAACAGGGCGTTCCCGTCGGTTTTGGCGACGATTTGCTTCATCACCTCCGCAGGCAAGGCGCGGCCGCCAGTCAAGCGCGCCACCAAGCGCTCCACTTCCGAGCGACCGAGGCGGCTGAGCGGCAAGGTGGTGACACTGGGGAGTCCAACCCAGGGTGGCTCGAATTCCGGCCGGAAGGTAAAGAGGGCAAGGACCGGCAGTTGGCGCATGCGCTCGATCGTCAGATCGATGAGCTCCAGGGAGGTGGCATCTGCCCAGTGTGCGTCCTCGAACACGAACAGGATCGGTTGCCGGCGGGCGATCGTTTCGAATAGGTCGAGCAGTGCCGCTAGCGTCTGCCGGCGCTGTTGGCTCGGGCTCAGCGCCAGGGCTTGATACCGCTCAGCTACGGGTACGGATAGCAGCGCGGCAAAGAGAGGAACCGCCACTTGCGACCTGGCCTCGTCTAGATCCAAAAGGGCTTCCAGCTTTTGCAGGCGCTCATCAGACGTATCATCGACCTTGAAGCGCGCCGCTCGCTCCAGTTGGGCGATGAAGGGTCGCAGCGTGCTATTGGTGTCGTACGGCGAGCATTGGAAACGCAGCCGCGTGTAGGACTCGGCAACGATGCGTTCGGCGAAGGCCGCTGCCAGGTGCGATTTGCCAATCCCTGGCTCTCCCGAGATTAGCACAATCTGAGTTTCTCCCTTCCAGGCGGCGCGCTGACGTTCGAGTAGGAAATCGATTTCGAACTCACGGCCAATGAGGTCGGTCGGACCTGCCGTGCGGGCAGCCTCGAAACGGCTCTCGGAGACGGACACGCCCTCCACCGCCCAAGCCGCGACCGGTTCCGCAATGCCCTTGACGGCGTGCTCGCCGAGATCACATAAGCGGAACAAGCCTCCGAGCAACCGTCGCGTCGAGCCGGCAACGACGACCGTTCCTGGTTCGACCAACGCCTGCAAGCGCGCCGCAATGTTGGGTGTGTCACCAACGACGGCATGCTCGGACAACGCGCCCTTGCCGCTCAGGTCTCCGACCAATACCAAGCCCGTGGCGATGCCAATTCGCACGGCGAGAGGTTGTGTGGCCCGGGTCTCCAGGTGAGCGACAGCGGCGACGATATCAAGCGCGGCGCGCACCGTTCGCTCGGCATCGTCCTCGTGGGCGCGAGGGTAGCCGAAGTAGGCCAATATGCCGTCGCCGCGAAACTCGGCAAGGAAACCGTCATAGGCTCGCACGATGCGGGCGCAAGCGGTGTGATAGGCATCCATCACGGTGCGCATGTCCTCGGGGTCGAGGCGTGTCGAGAGGGCGGTCGAACCCACCAAATCGCAGATCATCACGGTGAGGTGGCGCCGCTCGGCAGCGGCCGGGCGCGTCTGCCATAGATCCCCTATGACTGTGGTGCTGCCGGCCGGAGCGCCCGTGCGCAACCGCGCAATAGCCCTAAGAAGCCGTTTTCTATCGCCCAGCGGGATGCCAAGCTTTTCGAAATCGCCTTCTGACAATTCTTGGAGGACATCCGTGTCGATCGCATTCTTGATGAATATTGCCTCATAGTGTCCGAGACCCAGGTCTCGCAACCAAGCGCCAATGTCCATTGAAGCACCGCAATCCGTTCCCAGCTCATCATCATCTTACTGATGCGCAAGTGCAATCGGGTAAAAACCAAACGCCGCAGCCCTGTTCGAGCAGCTCACGAGCAGACAGCACGTCCGTCGCACTTTCGCGAGACGCGATCAAAGCGTCGAGCCACAGGGTTGACAGCCCAAAGCCGACCTCGGGAGTCGGGTCTGTCGGGTCTTCGCGCATCAGGCAGAAGATATCAGACCCGCCTATGCAGGCTGTGTTCCACAGCACGATCCTGACGAGCTTGCTGATCTTGCGGACGAGCCGGTCGCGGCGAGCAAAGATTAAAGTTGGATCGGCGCACCGAGCAATACAACCAGGTGCGCGCGTCCGGTCATCGCTGACGACCAAAGGCCTCTCGCAACGCGCTGACGCATACCGAGTGAGTTATCTTCGATCACTGCGGAGGCGGCTCGAGGCGACGTCAATTGAGCGTGAAACCTGCTTGCCACAAGCAACTCAAGCGGGCACATTCCTAGGGCTGCCATGCGGCAGCTCTCGATCGCACTCATCACCTTTAGATGCGCGAGGCTCAGCGACCTCCCACCCGAAAAATCGCTCGGAAACCGAACGCTCCTTGTCCACGATGATCCGCTGGCGGCGATCGTCCATGCGAAAGGCGCGGCTGGAGGCAGTCTTATCTACCATCTGCAGCCCTATCTGACGCGTCGCGAAGTCAGACCACTCATCGAGTTTATCTGTGCTGATGCCGAGATAGCCGAGCGCTTGAACTGCCATGAGCATTACTCCCGGTCAGAACCTACCGAGCCGTCTTCATAGATTGGCCTCTAGACTTCGTGCCGGCGGGCATTTCCACCGCTCGATCCGCCACTCGGGATGGCGCTCGATCCACCTTTGACCCTCAATCTGACCCAGCCGCAGGCAGTGATATGGCGCCTGTAGACTCCGACCAAATTCTGACGCTATTTGAACGTGAACCTCTCTACACTGATTAGGGTTTGACAGCAGACACACCGAAAAGACGATCAGTTGCAACATTCCGCACCTATTTACCAGGACCGTAGCATTAGTGGGCCAGACAGCCACCAGCCCACGCAGCTTTCGCTAAGTCACTTAGCGGACCGCGCGCTGGATCATAAATCTCCTTATACTGAGTAGGGTGTGACATAAGACACACCGTTTTTGACGGCGTCGAATGTCTGATTTTCCATAATAGCGCTTGCGCCGCCCCCGCACGCGGGTTGCCAAGCGCGCAGGTCGAGATAAGTTGCCCGCCGTTTGGCGCAATGGGTCCCGAGTGAGGTCTGTCGGGCGATCAGTCGCCTGCCTCGCGAATACGCCAAGCAGCCGGTGTGACCCCTGTGATCTTCTTGACAGTCCGGCTGAATGCCGCCTCAGACTGATATCCAACTTCGGACGCAACGGCGGCCACCTTCATCGACGGCTCTGCAAGTAGATGGGCGGCGACCTGTATGCGCCAGAGCGTCAGGTATTGCATCGGTGGGCAGCCGACGAGGTGAGCAAAGCGGTTCGCCAAGACTGCACGCGAGACGCCTGCCTGCCGCGCCAATTCAATTAAGGTCCAAGAATGTGCGGGGCTGCGATGCAACAAGGCGAGGGCGCGGCCGACTGACGCGTCCCGTAGTCCCGCCAGCCACCCTGTTTGGCCCATGGGCTGCGTCTCGAGGTGGCGCCGCACCACCTCCACAAACATTAGTTCGCTCAGCCTCATGTGAATGGATTCGCGCCCGGCACGGTCGCTCTGCGCCTCGGTTAGCGTGAGCTCGATCAACCGATCGAGCAGATCAGGTTGACCTTGTAGGCGGCGCTTGACGTGTAGAAGCCGCGGCATGGTCGCGAGGACCGGGTTGAACGGCCGCATGTCGCAAGCGAGGAATCCGCACACGATGTCGGTCCGCTCGGGGCCGCCGCCACCCTCCTGGATCACAAACGGGATTTTGCCGGCAGCCATGTCGCGGAAGAAGCGCAACGTCGCAGCGGCATCGAGCTCGGGCGGCTGTCCTGGCGCGCTCAGTAGTGAATGGGGATCGCCGTGCGGGAACAGAAGTATGTCACCCGCCTCGAAGGACGTGGAAGCGACGCCAGGAATGCCAGCCCAGCCGGAACCTTTGAGGATGATGTGGTAGGAAACCAGATGCCGCGCGCGTGGCAGAATAATCGGCGCGAAGGTCTCCGCCCGGGGTATTTCCGTCCCCCAGGGGGTCGACATTTGCGAAACGAAGAACAAGGCACCGGTAAGCTTCACCACCCGCAGGACATCCGACAAGGCGTCGGTCCGCCCATAACCTGGATGAGGCAGCGTCTTCGCGTTTTCCGCGGCGCGCGACGGGCGGTGCTGGAGCTCCACGACAGACGATCCAGCAAGGGATTGAGACGCATGGGCATGGGTCTTTGCCATAAGCAAGGATACATCTGCCTGGGCGAAGTATCCATCTCGGTGGGAGACCGCTGCGCGACGCGACCAGCGGAAGGGGCGCGCAATGCAATTGGAGTGACCTAATGGCTGAGCCTGAACGCTGGCAGGTGTCAACGGACGCTGCCGAGGTCTACGAGTCCTGCTTCGTACCTGCGATCTTCGGCGCTTGGGCTAGACCGGTCGCCGACGCCGCTGGAATAGGGGTGGGTAACAAAGTTCTCGACGTTGGCTGCGGGACAGGCGTGCTCGCACGCGAGGCCCTTAGGCGGGTCGGGCTAGAGGGCCATGTCGTCGGTCTTGATCTCAATGAGGGGATGCTGGCGGTCGCAGCGCGAGGTGAGCCGAAAATTGAATGGCGCCGAGGC
>Ga0081455_10002594_pt1 | contig 21431 bp, 18 predicted proteins | sample TabmetS3T2R1_FD_70207 | JGI IMG/M metagenome (GOLD analysis project Ga0081455, IMG submission 70207) | Tabebuia heterophylla rhizosphere microbial communities from the University of Puerto Rico - S3T2R1 | ecosystem: Host-associated > Plants > Roots > Rhizosphere ...
CACCAGCCTGGGACCGCCGATCGATATGTGTCGTACTCCGCGCCGAACTGCCGTCGAAGCGTCGGCTCCTCGTACACGCGCACGAATCCGACGCTGACGGCGGCGATCGCGACGGCGTACGCCAGTAGTGCCAGGTCGACGAACAGCATCGCCTGGCCGACGATGAGCGCTACCACTGCCACGTACATCGGATTCCGGACGTGGCGGTAGAGCCCGGTCACGACGAGGTGCTCGGTCGGTGCGACCGGCGCCGGCGTGCCGAGGCCGTCGATGGCGAAGCGGGCGAAGGCCTGCAGCAGCACGAGCACCGAGGCAATCATCACAGCGACGCCGAGCACCTGGATCGGCAGCCACAACGCGGAGTCGGACCGAACGTTCCAACCGTTGATCCACCACGGGATCAGGCCGCAGACCACGCCGGGAGCCACGAGCAGCCACACCAAGGAGCCGACCGCCGCTCCGACGCGCTTCACGGCGCGGTCCGGACCAACAGGGCCGTGATCCGGTCCGCCACCTCCGCGGCGCCGATCTCGCAGGTCGCCGAGCCGACGGTGAACTCGGTCCACGACCATCCGGGTACGTCGGAGTCACGGAACCACGGCGCGACCATCTCGTGGGCGGTCTCCATATGCCGCAACATGCGCTCGTTGACGTCGTCGGCAGACTCCTCGGCGAAGAGCTGGAAGGCGTTGGTCTGTGGGGGATCCGGCACGGTGCGCAGGCCGGCAGCCGCGAGTCGCTTGGCAAGCTCGACCGCGGTCTCGTGGTACTCGGTCATCCGGCGGAGGTGGGTGTGCAGGCCCTCGCGCGCGGCGACCGCGTACGGCAGCAGCGTGAAGAGTGTGCCGCCATGGCGTCGCTGCCACCGCCGAGCCTCGTCGATGATGTCTTTCGGACCTGCGACCGCTGCACCGGCGAGCGCACCGAGGCCCTTGTAGAACGAGACGTACACGCTGTCCGCGAGCCCGGCGATCTCGGCCAGCGAGTGACCCAGGTACGGCGCGCTCTCCCAGATCCGGGCGCCGTCGAGGTGCAGCGGGATCTCGCGCTCGCGACAGGCGGCGGCGAACGACTCGAGCTCCTCCCACGTCGGCAGGAGGTAGCCGGCATCCCGCAACGGCAGCTCGGTCGTGACTGCGCCGAGTCGCCCCGGCAGCTTGGCGAGATCGTCCGGAGTCGGCTGTCGCAGCTCGTCGGTGAGGTGCTCCATGGCGATGCCGTGTAGCTCGGTCAGCGCCATCAGCTCGTGAATCACCAGATGTGACTGGCCGTGGACGGCCACCCGTGGCACGCCGGCGCGATCGGTCCACGCCCGGAGCACGGCCTGCTGCGCCATGATTCCGCTGGGCATGAAGGCAGCGGCCGGTTTGCCCAGCAGGTCGGCGATCTCCTGCTCGAGCTCGGTGACGACGCCGCCTTCGCCATAGCGGTCGGGTTCGCCGTCGACCTCGGCGTCGGCCAGCGCCGCCAGCAGATCGGTCGACTTGGGCGAGCCGTGAAAGGCCAGCCAGACGCGGCAGGCCGCCCGTGCGTCCTTGCGCCGCTGCTCGAGGTCGTCGGCCGCCGTCATCGGGACTGCCGAGTCAGCAGGTCGCGCAGCCCGTCGAGGACGGTCGGATCCTCGATCGTGGACGGCACCGGCTCGTCCCGGCCGTCGGCGATGGACCGCATCGTCTTGCGCAGGATCTTGCCGGATCGCGTCTTGGGCAGGGCGTCGACGACGTAGACATCGCGGAACGCGGCGACCGGACCGATCTCCCGGCGTACCGACTCGACGAGCTCGGCACGAAGCTGATCCTCGCCGATATCGGCGCCCGCCTTGAGCACGACGAATCCGGTCGGCAGCTGACCCTTGAGTGAGTCCTGGATGCCGATGACCGCGCACTCGGCGACCGCCGGATGCGACGCGAGCACCGCCTCCATCGCGCCGGTCGACAGCCGGTGACCGGCGACGTTGATCACGTCGTCGGTGCGACCCATGACGAACAGATAGCCGTCCTGGTCGACGAAGCCGGAGTCGCCGGTGAGGTAGTAGCCGTCGTACTGCGAGAGGTAGGAGTCGATGTAGCGCTGGTCGTCACCCCACAGGGTCGGCAGCGCGCCGGGAGGCAGCGGCAGCGCGATCGCAATCGCGCCCTCGGCGCCGGCCGGCTGCTGATTGCCGTGCGGGTCGAGGATCTGGACGTCCCATCCCGGCATCGGCATGGTCGCCGAACCGGGCTTGACCGGCAGCGGTTCGAGACCGCGTGGATTGGCCGCGATCGGCCAGCCGGTCTCGGTCTGCCACCAGTGGTCGACGACCGGCACGCCGAGCTTGTCGTGGGCCCAGTGGTACGTCTCGGGGTCGAGCCGCTCGCCGGCCAAGAACAGGGTCTGGAAGGCCGACAGGTCGTGCCCGCCGACCAGCTCGCCGTCCGGGTCGAGCCGCTTGATCGCACGCAGCGCGGTCGGGGCGGTGAACAACGCCTTCGCGCCGTGGTCGGCGATCACCCGCCAGAACGCACCCGCGTCGGGCGTGCCCACCGGCTTGCCCTCGTAGAGCACTGACGTTGCTCCGACCAGCAGCGGCGCGTAGACGATGTAGCTGTGGCCGACGACCCAGCCGACGTCGGAGGCGGTCCACCATACGTCGCCCGGCTTGACGTCGTAGACCGCCTGCATCGAGTACGCCAGCGCGACGGCATGACCGCCGGTGTCGCGTACGACGCCCTTCGGCCGCCCGGTCGTGCCCGACGTATAGAGGATGTAGAGCGGGTCGGTCGCCGCGACCGGGACGGGATCGACCGGCGTCGCCTGCTCCGCGAGCTCCACCCAGTCGAGGTCGCGCGGACCCAGCTCGGTGGGCTGCCGCTCGCGCTGGAACACGACCACCCGATCCGGCTGGTGCGACGAGATCGTCAGCGCCTCGTCGACGATCGGTTTGTACTCCACGACGCGGGTCGGCTCGATCCCGCAGGACGCGGCGAGGATCACCTTCGGCTTGGCGTCTTCGATCCGGGCCGCCAGCTCCCGTGGAGCGAAGCCACCGAACACGACCGAGTGCACCGCACCGATGCGGGCGCACGCGAGCATGGCGATCGCGGCCTCCGGGATCATCGGCAGGTAGACGATGACCCGGTCGCCCTTGTCGACGCCGAGCGATCGGAGCGCGCCGGCGAACCGGGCGACCTCGTCGCGTAGCTCCGCATAGGTGTAGGTGCGTTGGGTGTCGGTCATCGCCGAATCCCAGATCAGCGCCGGCTGGTCGCCGCGGCCGTCGCGGACATGCCGGTCGAGCGCGTTGGCCGCCGTGTTGAGCTCGCCGTCGGGGAACCAGCGATACAGCGGGGCAGCCGAGTCGTCCAGCGCCCGGGTCGGCGGTCGGGTCCACTCGATCGCGTCGGCCGCATCGAGCCAGAACCGGTCGCGGTCATCGAGACTTCGGCGAAACTCCTCGGCGTACGCACTCATAACTCGACATCCTCCGTCCTCCGCCACCCGCAGTCCAGGCTGCCACGATGGGGGAATGCGCAGTGAGATCCGCAGCTACCACACCGGCGGTCACGACACCGTCGTCGACCTGACGCGGGACTGTGCGGGCTTCGTACGCGACGAGGGCGACGGCCTGCTGCACGTGTTCGTCCCCCATGCCACGGCCGGACTCGCGATCATCGAGACCGGCGCCGGCAGCGACGACGACCTGCTGAGTGTGCTCGAGGAGTTGCTCCCGGCCGCATTCGACTGGCGACATCGGCATGGCACACCCGGCCACGGCCGATCCCATGTCATGCCGGCGCTGCTGCCGCCGTACGCCACGATCCCGGTCGTCGACGGCCGGCTGGCGCTCGGCACCTGGCAGCGGATCTGCCTCGTGGACGTCAACGTCGACAACCCCGAACGCGACGTACGGCTGTCGTTCCTCGACAGCTCTTGAGGGCCTGTGGTTTCCCATGAGCTCATGGGAAACCACACTGATCATGGGCTATTTCCCGTGATGGGTGCAGTTTCCCATGAGCTCATGGGAAACCGAGCGAGCGTGAGCGGGTCAGGCGGTACGGCGGCGGCCGCGCCGAGCCTGGAGGTAGTCGGCGACGACGTACTCGCCGAGGCGTCCCAGCTCTGGCGTGAACACGCGACCGCCGTTGCGCCGGGCCACGGCATCGACGAACCGGGCCAACCCCGGATCGTCGCCGAGCAGGAAGAAGTTGACCGTCGCGCCGATCCGCGTCATCGCGTCGACCTCTCCCACGGTAGCCCGCAGCGTGGCAGCCGTCGTCGGCCAATGGAAGAACGGGACGCCGTCGGACTCCAGATGCGCCGTGGGCTCGCCGTCGGTCACGATCAGCACCACCGGCTCGGCCTCCGCATGCCGTCGCAGATGCCGGCCGGCCAACTGCAGCGCGTGATGCAGGTTGGTGCCCTGGACGAACTCGGGCTCCGCGTGGGCCAGCTGCAACGGCGTCATCCGGCGGGCCAGCCGGTCGAAGCCGATGATCTGCAAGGCGTCCTGGCGGAATCGCGTCGAGACCAGATGCGACAGCGCGATCGCCGTCTGCTTCATCGGCCCCCAGCGATCCTCCTGGACCATCGAGAACGACAGGTCGACGAGCAGCGCCACCGCCGCCGTCGTACGCCGCTCGGTCTCAGCCACGGCGAAGTCCTCGACCGTCAGGCGTACGACGTCGTCACCCGACTCGGCTTGCCGCAGCACGGCGTTGTGGACCGTACGCACCGCATCGATCGGGCGCTCGTCGCCGAACTCCCACGGCAGCACGGCGCCGGTGCGCTCATCGGCCGCTCCACTGCGCCGGTCGTCGTGATCGCCCCGGCCGGCGGCCCCGAGCTGGTCGAAGATCCGGCGCAGTGCGGTGTCGCCGAGCCGGCGGAGTGCCTTCGGGGTCAGTTCGAGTCCCTCGGGTCCACGTTGCAGATAGCCCTGGCGTTCGAGCTCCCGCTCCAGATCGCGCAGTGCCTGCACATCCTGGACGGCCGACGGAGCCAGCTGGCGTTCGAGCGCCTCGACGTCGACGTCGTCCAACGTCGCGCCGGGATGCTCCTGCGCCAGCTGTGCTTCGAGCGCCTCGACATCAGCCAGGTCCGCAACCGCCCCGACCGCGTCGCCGTAGCCCAACGGCTCTGAGCCGCCGATGTCGGTGCCGTCGCGACCGCGCATCATGCCGGGCCGCAGGGCTGACAGGTTGTCGCGTAGCTGCGACAGCTGGCTCTCCAGGTCGACATCGCCGAGCGCCTCAGTCATCAGGCGGGCCAGTTCGTCGCGCTGCTCCGGGGACAGCGACCGCAGCATCCGCTCGGCGGCGGCCTGCCGACGGGCGAGCAGATCGATCAGGTCGTCGGTGTCCTTCGGGTTCTCCGGGAAGAACTCCCCGTGCTTTTCCATGAACTCCTGGAACTGCTCGGTCGTGTCCTCCCCGCGCGCGTGCGCCCCCAGCAACGAGTTGAGGTCGGCCAGCATGTCGCGCACCCGCTGCATCGCCTCGGGATCCTGACCGGACAGTGCCTCGCGCATCCCGGCGAACTGCGCGTCGAGCATCTCACGCCGCAGCATCTGCTGGATCGCCTCAAACCCCTCACGAGCCCGCGGCGAGTGCCAGTCGTACGACGACAACTCCCGCACCGCACTGGCGGTGTCGTCGGGTACGTCGTCGAGCTGCATCTCAGCGAGCCTGGCGTCTTCAGTGTCCTCGCCGGCCAGCGTCGCCTTCTCCTCGGCGAGCACCTGGTCGAGCGCCGCGCGTACTCGGTCGAGCGTGCCCGCGAGGTTGCCGCGCCGCTGCAGCTCGTGCCGCCGCCGCGCCAGATCGCGACGCAGGTCGTCGAGGCCACGGCGGCGGCCGAGTCCCCGACGCAGCAGCCGATCCACCGCGTCGCGGATCCCGGAGCCGCCGAGGACGTCGCTGCCGATCTCGTCGAGCGCGGCACGTACGTCGAAGGGTGCCTCCAGCGGATCGCGGCCACCGCGCCAACTGCCGTAGCGCCAGCTGTGCCGCCGATATGGACGCGCCATCGTCAGCCTCCGTAGACGGTGCGGCCGTCGACCTCGTCCTTCGCCAGCCGTCTGGTCAGATGCAGCCCTTCGAGCACGAATTCGACGGCGGCCGCGGCCTGTCCCGGCGAGACGGTGTCCTCGTCGACACCGAGCCGGTCGAGCACGGTCGCGAGTCCGGGCACCGAGCCCATCTGCTCGAGCACCTGCGAGCCGGGTACGAGTGGTCCGGTCTCGACTGTGTCGCCCTCGATGAAGTGTTCGGTGAACGGCGCCAGCTCGACGCCGGCCAGTCGATAGCGGAAGGTCTCCGCCGTCGCCAGGCGCAGGAGGTGGGCCAGGACCTCGTCCTCGCGTCCTTCCTCGCCCATCTCGAACTCGACCTTGCCGAGCAGCGTGGGCACGACGTCCGGAACGTCACCGATCCGGGCGACTGCCTCGTCCTCGTCCGCGAGCGCCGAGCGCCGCAGCGCCGACGCAGACACGGCCTCGGTCGCGGCGATCGCGAACCGCGCCGAGACGCCGGAGCGCTGGTCGATCGCGGCCGAGTCGCGCATTCCGGCGGCGAACCGGGCGACGACCTCGTAGACATGCGTCGGCACGGTCGCGACGGTCGCGGCCTCCTGCCGGATCAGCGCGATCTCGTCGTCGATGTCCAACGGATAGTGGGTGCGGATCTCGGCTCCGAACCGGTCCTTGAGCGGTGTGATGATCCGGCCGCGGTTGGTGTAGTCCTCCGGGTTGGCCGACACGACGAGGAGCAGGTCGAGCGGCAGCCGCAGGGCATAGCCGCGCACCTGGATGTCGCGCTCCTCCAACACGTTGAACAGGGCGACCTGGATGCGCTCGGCGAGGTCGGGCAGTTCGTTGATGCCGAAGATGCCGCGGTTGGCCCGGGGGAGCAGGCCGTAGTGCACGGTCTCCGGATCGCCGAGCGGGCGGCCTTCGGCCACCTTGGTGGGGTCGATGTCGCCGACCAGGTCGCCGACGCTGGTGTCCGGGGTGGCCAGCTTCTCGCCATAGCGTTCGTCGCGGTGGCGCCAGGTGATCGGGCGGTCGTCGCCGAGCTCAGCGGCGAGGGTGCGACAGCGTACGCAGATCGGGTTGAACGGGTCGTCGTGGATCTCGCATCCCTCGACGACCGGCTGCCACTCGTCGAGCAGGTTCACGAGCGTCCGCATCAGACGCGTCTTGCCCTGCCCTCGCTCCCCGAGAAGTACGAAGTCGTGTCCGGCCAAGAGGGCGCGTTCCAGCTCCGGAAGCACCGTTTCGTCGAATCCGACGATGCCGGGAAACGCGGTCTCACCGGCACGCAATGCACCGATCAGATTATTCCGAATTTCCGCTTTGACACCTCGTGCGACGTATCCCTGGGCCTTGAGTTCGCGGGCGGTTTTCGTAACGGGCGGTGAGGATTGAGTCACGTCTCGACAGTACGCGGTGGGCAAACCGGACCTCAGAACGTGGCGACAATCACGTTTGAGCGTGAGCGGGGTTGCAATCCACGCCGACGGTCTGCCTAACGTCCTTGGGCCAACTGAATAGCCATTCGACGGAAACGCCTAGTCCCGCCACCGTCGCTTGGTGTCCTGTTGTCGACTCTGATGTTCTGGCGGGAACGGGGGACCCACCCGTGAGGCGATCGGCCACCACCGACCGCCACGCAACCGCACGGCCCTCCGTGCTCGGGGTGTAGTCGCCCGATCTGGGCGGCGGGGCACCTTCCTGCCCTAACCCGACAGCTGACTCCGTAGGCGTGGGAAGGAACTTCGCCATGCCTAACCGCACGAAGGCGGGGCGTCTGCTTGCCCTGCCACTTGCTACTGCCTTATCGGCTTCCGCGATATCGATGACGGGCCTCGCGGTCCAGTCGGGAACCAGCGCCGCAGACGCCGCGCTCAGCCATCGCGAGAAGAAGATCTTCCACGCCGTTCGGATCGCCCGTCGCCAGATCGGCGAGCCGTACGTCTACGGAGCCAACGGTCCCGGTGCGTTCGACTGCTCGGGCCTGACCTCCTACGCCTTCCACCGGGCCGGCTTCAAGCTGCCCCGGACGTCGAGCGCTCAGTACGCCCGCGTCCGCCACATCAAGAAGCGCAACATCAAGCGCGGCGACCTCGTCTTCTTCCACGGCGGTGGAGGCGTCTACCACGTCGGGATCTACTTGAAGCGCAAGCACGGCAACCGGATCATCCTGCACTCACCTCGCCCCGGCAAGACGGTCCAGCGGGACCCGATCTGGACCAGCAGCTGGTGGGCGGGAACCCTTCGTCGGCGCTGACCCGTCGGCGGCATCGCGCCCTGCAGGGTGATGGTTCCCTCCCTCACTCTGCAGGGCGCCTCCGTCGGGCGGCATGCACCTCTCACGTAGTCCACATCGGCACTGGTGCACACTGGCCCCCATGCTCAAATCCGGCTCCTCGACTGCCTTTCGACGGGTCGCCGTCATCGCCGCCGCCCTGAGTCTCGCTCTGGTGGCGTGCGGGGGTGGTGACGACAGCAGCTCGGACGCGGAGAACAGCCGCAGCGGCACGACCCTGACCCAGGTGTCACCGCTGACCGCTCTCGACGCGCCTGACGGCTTCCCGGACCACCCGGTGATCGTGGTCAAGATCGACAACACTTCCTCGGCCGAGCCGCAGCTCGGTCTGCGAGACGCCGACATGGTCGTCGAGGAGTTGGTCGAGGGCGGCTCGACCCGGCTCGCGGCCTTCTTCTGGACCAAGACGCCAAACACGGTCGGGCCGGTCCGATCGATGCGGGCAAGCGACGTCGGCATCGTGACTCCGGCGAACGCCGTGATCGTCGCCTCCGGCGGCGCGCCCAAGACGGACAAGGTCATCAAGCAGGCGCACATCCAGACCTACACCGAGGCCACTGCGCCCGGATTCAGCCGCGACTCCGGCCGGGCGGCGCCGTACAACCTGATGATGGATCTGGAGCAGCTGGCCGGCACCCTCAAGCCGGCCGAGACGCCCAATCCCTATATGCCGTTCGGCGGTCCGGACGACTTCTCCGGCACCAAGCCGGCCGGCACGGTCCACGTCCAGTTCTCCGGTGCCCACACGACGGTGTGGCACTTCGAGAAGGGGACCGGCTGGATCCGCGAGAACGGCCTGGCGCAGCAGGGCGACGACTTCGTGCCGGACAACCTGCTGACGCTGGAGGTCAGGCTCGGCAATGCGGGCTACCTCGACCCGGCCGGCAACCCGGTGCCCGAGACCAAGTTCTACGGCAAGGGATCAGGCGTGCTGTTCCATGACGGCAAGGCACTGCCGTGCAAGTGGAGCAAGGACGGTGCGAGTGCCGAGCTCCAGCTGACCACCAAGCAGGGTCAGCCGGTGTCCGTGCCGGCCGGACACACCTGGATCGAGCTGGTGCCGAAGCGGGGCGGCAAGGTCACCTACGGCCCCTGATCGCCGGGCCTAGCCTCCAGTACGGCTGGGCTCGAAGATGTCGACGCCGGTGTCGGCGAGCGTACGAAGCCCGTTGAGGACCGCACCGATCACGACCTCGACATCGCGGCTGGTCTGCTCCGGGTCGTCGGAGTCGGCGACCCACAGCCCCGCACTCCCGAGGGCTCCGAAGAAGACCTGGGCGAAGGTCTCGGCGACCCGGTCCGGCGCCTCGAACTCGGCGAGCATGCCGCGCACGATGTCGGACATCAGACCGTAGGTCAGGCGCTCCTCGGCCTCCCGCCAGCGGTCGAAGCCGAGCCGGATCGGTCCCTCCTGGATGACGATCCGGCGATAGGTCGGGTCGCGGCAGACATCGAGGTAGCAGCGCAGACCCGCCAGGGCGCGCTCCCACGGGTCGCTGATCTTGTCGATCCGCTGGGCGATCGTGGCCTGCGCCTTCTCCTCGATCTGGTAGAAGACGGCTTCGAACAGGGCCTGCTTGCCCTGGTAGTGGTGGTAGAGCGCTCCCTTGGTCACCCGCGCCCGCGCGACGACCTCGTCGAGGCTGGTGCCGGCGTACCCCCGCTCGGCGAACAGCTTGGTGGCACTGCGCACGAGCGCCTTGCGGGTGGTGGCGGAGTACTGCGCCCGTCGGGAGGTGGTGCGAGTCGCCGCGCGCAGCACCTTCCCCGGAGTCGCCATTCACACAGCATAGTGAGACGAACTTAAGATACGTCACATACTCTCGGTTTGCCTCGGCTCTTGGGCTCTCGACATACTGATGGTACGTACCGACGGTATGACGAGAGGAGGAGACCCATGACCTGGGATGCCTACCACCGTCGCGATGCGGCGCTGCGCTCGGCGATCGCGGTGACCGACCGCCGCCGAGACGGGCAGCTGCCATTCCACGAGGTCGACGCGGCACACGCCGGGTTCGACACTCCCACCGACCTGTTGCTGGCGCTGCAGATGCGCTGGCACACCCGGCTCGCGGGCCATGTCGACCGGGTGCTGTCCGACCAGCCGATGGACCTGCGGTCCGCGGTGATCCACGCCTGGCGGTCGGCTACCGCCGATCTGACTGGAGTACGAGCGGTCCTGGACGCCCACGAGGCGGAGCCGGCGCTGCGTACCGCGCAGTGCAAGGAGCTGGCCTACCTCGCATCGGCAGCCGGCCTGGCCGAACTGGCCGATCCGGGTGGCGTGCCGATCGGGCGGGAGATCCGTTCGGACGCCCGGCATCAGGCTGCCACCGCCCCGGTTCCCGACCACGTGCCGTCCGGGTGGGTGCGCCGGGTCCTGCAGGCGCTCGCGGCCTGATCCGACGTCGCCCGCCGTCTGGAAGGATGGCGGCGTGTCGACTGCACCGAGCGTTTCGCACTCCATCACCGTTCGCCTCGAGGTCCCGGCCGGAAGCACGGTGATCAGCCTGCTCACCAGTGCCGTCGAGCAGGCCGGCGGCGTGGTCACAGCGCTCGACGTCACGTCGTCGGCGCCCGATCGGCTGCAGATCGACGTCACCTGTGCGGCCAGCGACACCGGCCACACGACGCAGATCGTCGACGCTCTGAAGGCGCTGCCCGGCGTCACCGTCCACAAGGTGTCGGACCGGACGTTCCTCATGCACCTCGGCGGCACCATCGAGATGCAGACCAAGCACCCGATCCGCAATCGCGACGACCTGTCGATGGTCTACACGCCAGGAGTGGCCCGGGTCAGCGAGGCGATCGCGGCGAACCCGGAGGACGCGCGCCGGCTGACGATCAAGCGCAACTCCGTGGCCGTCGTGACCGACGGATCGGCGATCCTGGGCCTCGGCAACCTGGGCGCCGCCGCGGCCTTGCCGGTGATGGAGGGCAAGTCGGCGCTGTTCAAGCGGTTCGGCGACATCGACGCCTGGCCGCTGTGCCTCGACACCCAGGACGTCGACGAGATCGTCTCGATCGTGGCAGCCATCTCACCCGGCTTCGCCGGCATCAACCTCGAGGACATCTCGGCGCCGCGCTGCTTCGAGATCGAGGCCCGGCTGCGGGAGCGCCTGGACATCCCGGTCTTCCACGACGACCAGCACGGCACCGCGATCGTCGTCCTCGCCGCGCTTACCAACGCCCTTCGCGTCGTCGGCAAGCGGCTCGCGGACATCCGGCTGGTCATGTCCGGCGCCGGTGCAGCCGGCAGCGCCATCCTCAAACTGCTGCTCGAGGCCGGCCTGCGCCAGGTCGTCGTCGTGGACATCGACGGCATCATCCACCAGGGCCGCCCGGGACTGGACGAGTCGCTGCAGTGGATCGCCGACCACACGAACGCCGACGGGATGACCGGAACCTTGCGGGACGCCATCCATGGGGCCGATGCCTTCGTCGGCGTCTCGGCGCCGAACCTGCTGACCGGCGATGACATCGCGAGCATGGCGGACCAGGCGATCGTCTTCGCGCTGGCGAACCCGATTCCCGAGATCGATCCGGTGGTCGCCAGCCAGCATGCCGCCGTGGTCGCGACCGGACGGTCGGACGCCCCGAACCAGATCAACAACGTCCTGGCCTTCCCAGGGGTGTTCCGAGGACTGCTGGACGCCCACAGCCGCTCGATCGACAACGCTCTGATGGTCGCCGCGGCCGAGGCGATCGCGTCGGTCGTGTCCGAGGACGAGCTCAATCCCCACTACATCGTGCCGTCGGTGTTCAACTCCGAGGTCCATCACGCGGTGGCCGCTGCCGTACGCGAGGCAGCGCAGGCCGGATCGGCGACGACGAGCTAGCCGTTGGTCTGACTGAGCCGGCCGAGCTCCGCACCGAGCGCCTCGCGGATCGCCGACGCCAGCTCCTGCTGGAACACCGTCACCACCGCCTGGCCGGCCACCGGCACGAGCGCCTCGATGGCCCGCAGGACACGGGCCCACTCATCCTCGGGCATGCCGGCCTCCGCGAACGGCCGCCAGATCTGCTCGCGTACGCGTGACACGAACTCCCGGGCGATCGCCGACAGGTGGTCGGAGAGGACGGGAAGCAGGTCGATCACGCTGTCCGGATCCAGCCCGAGGGCGATCGCCTGCGCGCCGGCCCGGACGACACTCGGCTGCCGGAGCAGCAGCCGATCGTCGTCGATCCGCTCGGCCAGTCCCAAGTCGACGATCCGCTCGACCAGGGAGTCCTCGCGGTCGATACCGGCCATCGCGGTCAAGGTGTCCCGCGTGATCTCCTCCGGCTGCTCCTCGACGCCGACCGGGCTGTCCAGCCGCCGCAGCAGGTCGAGGGCGTGGCCGGCCAGCCCAGGCCCGTGCTCGTGCATCGCCCGCTCGACCGCCGACAGGGTGTAGCCGCGATCCAGCAGCTCGCGGACCAGCAGCAGCCGATGCACATGATCGCGGTTGTAGTAGCCGGTACGGCCGGCCAGCCGAGGAGGTGGGAGCAGTCCGCGGCTGGCGTACGCGCGGACATTGCGCACCGTCATGCCGACCCGGGCGGCCAGCTGGTCGATCGTGAGGTCGGTCGATCCGTCGCCGGTGGCGGTGACCGATCGGGGCTCGGCGTTCATGTCACATCAAGGATGTCAGATGGACGGGTACAGATCAGTCAGGTCGGGATGCCACCATTGAGGCATGCCCGGCGAGCGACCCCGCGATCCCCACCAGGAGCACAGCGACCCGACCAGCGAGCTGCCCGAGGATCGACCGGGCGAGCCGATCAGCAGTGACGGGGAGACGCCGTCCTACTCCGGCCGGCTGCTCGTGGCGTCGCCGACCCTGCGGGATCCCAACTTCGCGCGGACCGTCGTGCTGATCCTGGACCACGACCACACCGGCACGCTCGGGGTCGTGCTGAACCGGCCGCTCGAGGTCGAGGTGCGCGATGTCCTGCCGGACTGGACCGGGGACGTGAGCGCGCCGAGCTCGCTGTTCGGCGGCGGCCCGGTCGCCACCGACTCGGCGCTCGCGATCGGGGTGCTGACGCCGTCGGCCGACGAGGCGCCGCTGGGCTGGCGGGCGATGTACGGGCGGGTCGGGCTGGTCGACCTGGACACGCCGGTCGAGGTGTTGACCGGGGCGCTGACCGGACTCCGGATCTTCGCCGGCTACGCCGGCTGGTCGCCGGGTCAGCTCGAGGACGAGATCGCCGAGGGCTCCTGGCTGGTCGTCGAGGGCGTGGATGACGACCTGACGACCGAGGCGCCGGTCGGACTGTGGTCCCAGGTGCTGCGACGGCAGCCGGGCAACGTCCGGCTGCTCGCCACCTGCCCCGAGGACCCGTCCCAGAACTGACCCGGCGTCCGGCCGCGCCGGTCAGGTCGCGAGCCGCTGGTAGGGCACCGGCGGCATCGTCAACGGCAACGCGGCCAGCCGCATCAGCTCGAGTGCGTTGTCGTCGCCGGCGGTCTTGTTGAGCCGGAGCCGGCCGCAGTCGAGGCAGCGGTGCACGAGGACCCAGCGCCCCTCGCCACGGACCGTGACCGCGATCGGCTCCATGCCGCCGGGGCACTTGGCCTCCCGGTCACCGGGCGCGTTGCGGTCGAGGTGCCGAGACCACAGGCATTGGGGACAGTGATTGCGATGAGCGGTTCCGGGTGCGTCGAGTGATACGGCTACGCCGCAGTGACCACACCGGAACGAACGTGCGAAAGCCAATCCATTGAACCTTTCAGAGGGCAGACCTGCGTGCGGATGGACATGGCCGCCTCCTTTCAGTCGTACGGACAGCTGCGACGCGATCTCACTACGGGCCGGTGGCGAAGTCAATTGGTTTTCGAAGACAACCGGACTGGCCCCCTCGGTCGTCTAATGCATGACGCTGCCACTCGAGGGGGAGATCGCCATGCACGGTCTGGCCGTCAAACGAATTGTGTACTGCGGAGCGACAGTGCTCGGCCTGTCGTCCGCTCTGTCCGGTGTCGCCGCATCTGCGGCAGCACCCGTCAGCTGTGGGGGACGGGCCGCCACGATCGTCGGCACTGACGGGGCCGACGACATCGTCGGAACTCCCGGCAACGACGTGATTCAAGCCAAGAAGGGCTTCGACACGGTCGACGGACGGGGCGGAAACGACCTGATCTGCGGCGACGCGGGCGCCGACACGATCGCCGGCGGGGCCGGTGCCGACCGGATCCTCGCGGGAACCGGCGGCTACGTCGGCGATGACGAGGGCACCGGCACCTGGTTCGGCAACAAGGTCAACGGCGGGCCGGGCGACGACTCTCTGTCCGGGGGGCCGGACCACGACATCGATTGGCCGGACTACGGTTCGACGCCCGACACCGTCTCGTTTCCCGGCGCCACCGGTCCGATCACAGTACGAGCCAACGGCACCGTGACCGGAGCGGGGATCGGCACCGACACGCTCGCCGCAGACTTCGAGCTCATCAACGGCACGCCGTACGCGGACCAAATGTCGACCGTCGGAACCCGGTCCGACCTGTCCGGGCTCGGCGGTAACGACCAGCTGCGTGTCCAGGCGGGCCTGATCGACATCACTCTCGCTGGCGGTGAGGGCGCGGATCTGCTCGACGGCCACGCTGCGACGAAGTGGATGGTTCTCCAGGGCGGGCCCGGCAACGACGTCCTCTTGGGCAGTGCCGGCGCGGATGATGCCAACCCCGGCCTCGGCGTCGACGCCGTCGATCTCGGTAACGGAGCCGACTCGGTCTACGGCCACCCGGCGCTCGGCCTCAGCGGTGCCGACTCGGTCCTGACCGGCGGCGGCAATGACAATATCCAGGTCTCTACCGACGATGGCGGAGCCCAGATCGACGCCGGCGCCGGCCAGGACACGCTGGAGTCGCTCTCGGGCAGCGGCGACTCGCGGGTGGATGCCACGGCAGGCACCTTCGAAGTCGGAGCTACCGTCGTTCACTTCGCCGGGATCGAGCGCTACCGCCTCGGCGGCGACGACACTGCCAACCTGACGTTCATCGGCAGCGATACACCGGAGACCGTCGGGATCGCCCCACCGCAGATCGGCAACGCCAACCTCCTTCTCGGCGGCGGCAACGACAGCGTCCAGCTTCGTTTCGTCTTCGCCCAGAGCGTCCACGTCGCCGGCGGCCCCGGCAACGACGCTATCGAGGGCAGCTGGACCAACGACGACCTGATCGGCGGCGCGGGCGACGACACGATCAACGGGTCACGCGGCGACGCCGACCACTGCGAGGCCGAGCACGTGATCAACTGCGAGAGCTAACGGCTGATCAGCCGGTCGTGACGATGCCGTGGTCGAAGGCGAAGACGATCGCGGCCGCCCGGTCGCGGAGCCCGAGCTTGGCGAAGATGTGCCCGACGTGGCTCTTGACCGTCACCTCGGAGATCACCAGCGACTCGGCGATCTCGGTGTTGGTCCGGCCGCGTCCGATCAGCCGCAGGACGTCGAGCTCGCGCGGCGTGAGCTCGTCGAGCGTCGGCGACCGGCGGACGCCGCCGGTGGCAGCCTCGCGATAGGTCGCGAGCACCCGGCCGGTCACGGCGGGATCCAGCCATGACTCGCCGCACGCGACCGCGCGGACCGCCTTGATCAGCTCCTCGGCCGGACTGTCCTTGAGCAGGAAGCCCGCAGCTCCGGCCCGGAGCGCGCCGGACAGCAGCTCGTCGTCGTCGAAGGTGGTGAGGACCAAGACGGGTGGGCCGTCGGCTCGATCGCGTACCCGCCGGGTCGCCTGGATGCCGTCGAGCCGCTTCATCCGCAGGTCCATCACGACGACGTCGGGCGTGTGCGCGTCGACCGCGGTCTCGACCTCGTCGCCGTCGGCGCACTCGGCGACGATCGCGAATCCGTCCTTCCGGCGCAGGATGCGACGCAGCCCCGAGCGGACGAGCTCTTGGTCATCGACCAGCAGTACGCGTAGGGCACCTGCCTCCGAACCCATCTCGTCCCTCCGGTTGCTTCGATTCGTCCTCCGGCCGCGGCAGTGTCACGGCCACGTGCCAGCCGGTGTCGTCCGGCCCGGCGTCGAAACCGCCGCCGAGCAACTCGACCCGCTGCCGCATGCCACGCAGTCCCGATCCACCGTTGCCGTCCGGCCCCAGCAGTACGGCGTTGCGGCCGGCCGGCATCGCGTTGCGGACGGTCAACCGTACGGGGTTGGCGGTCAGATCGAGCTGCGCGTCCACCTCGGAACCGGCCGCGTGCTTGACCGCATTAGCCAGCGACTCCTGCATGATCCGGTAGAGATCCAGACCCGCCGCGGGCGTCACGCAGCCGGGGTCGCCGCGCATCGTGTACTTGACCGTGGCGCCGGTCGCCCGGACGTCGTCGACGAGCTTCTCGATGTCGTCGATGGCCGGCAACGGCGCGGTGTTGCCGTCCGGCGACTCCAGCAGGCCGACCGTACGCCGGATGTCGCTCATCGCCTGCCGGCCGACCCGCTCGGCATCTTCGAGTGCGTCGATCGCCTCTGTGACGTCCTTGTCGGTCGCGAGCACGTGGCGGGCGGCCGTCAGGTGCAGCATCGTGACGCTGAGGGAGTGGGCGATGACGTCGTGGATCTCCCGAGCGATTCGCTGTCGCTCCTGGGTCGCGGCCCGGGCGACTCGGCTGGCCTGTGCCTCCTGAGTACGAAGCAGTAGCCGCTGCTGCCACTGCATCGCGAAGCCGCCGTCCCAGATGATCGTGATGCCGAGGCACCAGTAGAGCGAGCCCTTGAAGTCGCCGAAGATGTCGAAGGCGACTAGCGTGGCCGCGGCCGCCAGCGCGATCGGGAGGCTCCATCGCACTGGGCTGGTTCCCGCCACCTCCGCGACCAGCATGACGAGGATGAACGGTGCGACCTCGGTTCCGGTCGACCAGGCCATCAGCGTCGCGACCCCGGCGATCACGATCGTCCCGAACAGCAGCGGGTACACCTTCCGGCCGAGGAGGTGCTCGACCAGCCACGGACTCAGGATGACGAGTCCGACCAGGGCCTCCCAGCCGGGCGGGATCAGGGCGTCGCTCTGGATGACGACGGCCAGCGTCGCCACGAAGGCACAGCAGGCGATGCCCCACGCCATCCACCATGGCCACTGCAGCTCGTTGACGCTCTGCCAACGGCCCATGACCCAACGCAGCGAGTTCACGCCCACCAGCGTAAGGAGGATGAGGGAGTCGCACATCCCGCCACGGACGGTCAGTGACTCCGACCGTGGGCGGAGGCCAAGACTCGACTCCGGCACGCTGTCCGGAGCCCGGCTGCTTCCTAGCGTGAGCGGCATGACGACCGCGTGGAAGACCCAACACCGTCGATCGACCGTGATCCGCGACGTGCTGACCCGGCTCGAGCGGACTCGCGACGGCCGGCTGCCGTGGCAGGAGGTGCCCGGCGCCGTCGAGGTCTTCGGCGAGCCGGGCGCGCTGCTACGGGCACTTCAGCTGACCTGGTTCACCCGCCTGACCGCTGCGCTCGACCTCGCCATGGAGGCCGGCGACTCCGACCCGGTCGAGGAGGTGCAGATGGCGTGGTACGACCTCGCCTGGCGGACTCCGGGCCTGCGCCGGGTGCTCGACGCGCACCAGCAGGACCCCGCTGTCGCGCCGGGTCGCGTCCAGGAGCATCGAGCGCTCGCGGTCTCGGCGGGGCTCGCCAAGCTCGACGAGCCGGCGGCGATCGCGGCCGCGCGCGGCCGTCAGATCGTGACCGTGGGTCAGGCAGCCGCGCCGGCACCGGCGTCTGCGTGGGGGACGTCGGTGCCGGCGATGCGGACCGGATGAAGCGCCGCGCCGCTGCGACCCGATCCCGGAGTCGTCTGACAGGATGGCGCGGGTGCGATTCACAGCCGATCTGCACATCCACTCCCGCCACTCGATGGCTTGCAGCAAGGACGCCGACCTCGAGCACCTGACCTGGTGGGCCCGGCGCAAGGGCGTCACGCTCGTCGGCACCGGCGACTTCACCCATCCGGCGTGGTACGAGCACCTCCAGGAGCGGCTGGTTCCGGCCGAGCCCGGGCTGTACCGGCTGCGCGACGACATCGACCGCGAGGTCAGCCGTACCCTGCCGCCGAACCTCGCCGACCGCGACGTGCGTTTCCTGCTGTCGGTGGAGATCTCGACGATCTACAAGCGCACCGATCAGACCCGCAAGGTCCACCACCTGATCTATCTGCCCGACCTCGAGGCGGCCGCCCGGTTCAACCGCCGACTCGGGCGGATCGGCAACATCGGCTCAGATGGCCGGCCGATCCTCGGTCTGGACTCGCGCGACCTGCTGGAGATCGCGCTCGAGTCCGGCGAGGACGCCTATCTGGTTCCGGCGCATCTATGGACGCCGTGGTTCGCCGTGCTTGGCTCGAAGTCCGGGTTCGACGCCGTCGAAGACTGCTACGCCGATCTGGCCGACCACATCTTCGCGGTGGAGACCGGCTTGTCCAGCGACCCGGCGATGAACTGGCGGCTGTCGTCGCTCGACCGCTATCGGCTGGTGAGCAACTCCGACGCCCACTCGCCGCCGATGATCGGCCGCGAGGCGACTGTGTTCGACACTGACCTGGACTACCTCGCCGTACGCCGGTCGCTCGAAACCGGCGACGGTCTGGCCGGCACCATCGAGTTCTTCCCGGAGGAGGGGAAGTACCACACCGACGGTCATCGCAAATGCGGCGTACGGCTGACACCGCGCGAGACCGAGGCCCATGGGGGACTGTGCCCGGAGTGCGGCAAGCCGGTCACGGTCGGCGTACTGAGTCGCGTGGAGGAGCTCGCCGACCGGCCCGACGGCTTCCGTCCCGACGCTGCACCGGAGGTACGGAGCCTGCTGCAGCTGCCGCTCGTCATGAGCGAGCTGCTCGGCGTCGGGCCCAAGTCGAAGCAGGTCACCGGTCAGATCGCCGCGCTGACCGCCGCCCTGGGGCCGGAGCTGGACATCCTCCAGGAGGTCCCGGTCGACGACATCAAGGGCCACTCGCCGATGCTCGCCGAGGCCGTCGACCGACTGCGGCGCGGCGAGGTGATCCGGGAGGCCGGCTTCGACGGCGAGTACGGCGTCATCCGGCTGTTCGAGCCCGGCGAGCTGTCCCGGCTCGAGGCGGTCACGGCGCCAGCGCTGTTCGAGGGCTTTGAGCCAGCTGTCGCTGAGGCCCCATCGGCTGGCCTCGATGATCCGTCACCTGTGCCACGACGATCCGCGGGGTCTCCTACACAGACCCCTGGTGCGTCGGCGGATCGTCGGGGCACAAGAGACGGATCATCTCGGCGGGTGCTGCCTGGTGCAGGTGGCTCGCTCCTCGATGGGCTGGATGTTGATCAGCGGGCCGCCGCTGGTGCTGGTCGGGGGCCGTTGCTGATCGTGGCGGGGCCGGGGACCGGGAAGACGCGCACGCTGACCCATCGGATCGCGCATCTGGTCAGCACTGGCGAGGTCGACGCCGAGCAGTGCCTCGCGGTCACGTTCACCCGCCGGGCGGCCGCCGAGTTGGCCGAGCGGCTCGAGACGCTGGTGCCGGAGCAGGCCGGCTCGATCGCGGTGGCGACCTTCCACTCGCTCGGACTCCAGATCCTGCGGGATCAGGCCGAGCGGGCGGGACTGCGGCCGGACTTCACCGTGGTCGACCGAACGCAGCAGCGCGCGCTGGCGGCCGAGGCGTACGGCGAGCGATACCGGCCGCTGCTGCGGGAGCGGAACCTGGTCGACTTCGACGAGCTGATCGGCCTGCCGGTGGAGCTTCTGGAGTCCGATCCGGAGCTGGTCGACGCCTACCGCGAGCGGTTCGCGTTCATCAGCGTCGACGAGTACCAGGACGTCGACGAGCGGCAGTACCGCCTGCTGCGGTTGCTCTCGCCAACGGACGGCGATCTGACGGTCATCGGCGATCCCGACCAGGCGATCTACCGCTTCCGCGGTGCCGATGTCGGGTTCTTCCTGCGTTTCGAGGAGGACTTTCCGGCCGCGCGTACGGTGCTGCTCGGTCGCAACTATCGGTCCAGCGCACCGATCCTGTCCGCCGCCCGCCAGGTCATCGAGCCCACGACACTCGTACCAGATCGGGCGCTGCGACCGGTCGGCCGCCACGGCACGGCGCTCGTCGGAGTCCACCAGGCCGCATCGGAGGGCGCCGAGGCCGCATTCGTCGCGCGGACGATCGAGCAGGTGCTCGGCGGCGCGTCGTTCCATGCCTTCGACAGCGGGCGAGTCGACTCGGACGGCACCGACGGACTGGACTTCTCCGACTTCGCCGTGCTCTATCGGACCGATCGACAGGCCCGGGCCGTGATGGAGGCACTGACCCAGGCCGGGCTGCCGTTCCAGAAGCGGTCGCACGACCGGCTGCTCGAGCGGCCCGGTGTCGAGGCGCTGCTCGAGGAGTTGGCCTTCGTGCCGGCGGAGCCGGCTTCGGCGCCTGACATACCCGGTCGGCTCCGGCGCGCCGCCGACGCCGTGCTCGAACGACTGCCGGTCGCTGATCGTGAGGAGGTCGCCGCCGAGACGTACTCCGCGATCGAACTGCTGACGCCACTGGCCGAGCGCTGCGGCGACGACCTGGCCGCGTTCCGGAGCGAGCTGGCCCTCGGCGTCGAGGTCGACACCTGGGATCCGCGTGCCGATCGGATCTCGCTGCTGACCCTGCATGCCTCGAAGGGTCTCGAGTTCCCGGTGGTGTTCATCGTCGGCTGCGAAGACGGCTTCCTGCCGATGCGATGGGGCGGCGGCCCCGACGACGGCGACGAGGAGCAGATCCGCGAGGAGCGGCGGCTGCTGTTCGTCGGCATGACCCGCGCGCAACGGCACCTCTACCTGACCTACGCCGGAGAACGGCTGCAGCAGGGAGCGCTTCGGCAGCGCCGGCCGTCGCCGTTCCTCGACGCGATGGCCGCCGACGTGTACGAGCGGATCGGCGCCGCCGGACCGCGCCGCAAGCCGCGCGCGACGCAGCTGCGCCTGTTGTAGTCAAGCGGTGGTGCCTCGGGAGATGGTGGACTGATGAGCCCGGACGAGCGTCGGACGTCGCGGCAGGTGCCGCGGTGGTCGGAGTTGCGTCCGTTGTTGCGGTTGCGGACGCCGGAGCTGAGTCCGACGCGGCGGCGGTTGGGTCGGGCGGTGACGATCGAGGATCTGCGGCGGGTGGCGAGGCGGCGCACGCCGCGGTCGGTGTT